>ENA-OWPN01001064-OWPN01001064.1-human-gut-metagenome-genome-assembly--contig:-NODE-1064-length-28808-cov-3.771676_pt1 | contig 28808 bp, 26 predicted proteins | sample MGYA00248266_ERZ651850 | MGnify/ENA primary metagenome ERZ651850 (study PRJEB26924, sample SAMEA4378296) | human gut metagenome | biome: human gut; feature: human-associated habitat; material: faeces... | reverse complement strand
AATATATATCGTCAAAATATATATCGTCAAAATATATATCGTCAAAATATATATCGTCAAAATATATATCGTCAAAATGCCGTATCCTTTTGATACGGCATCTCACGTATTTATATTTTTTCAATCAATGAATTTTATAATCCATTGATTATAAAACTTTCATGATTCACACAGACAAGCTGCCAATTCCAGATCCTTACCACGATGTGCAAGTCCGATTTTCAGTACGGGCAGGCTAAGCTCTGCTGCATAATTCTTATCATCAATCTGCTTTAATGCTATTTCTGCTAATTCCTTTAGATTCTGATTTTTATCCTTTGTATACTTAAATTCCATCAGCACCTGTAACTGATTTGCTCTACGTGCTTTTAAACAGATATCACTTCTACCGTTCCCGGCCTCTCGATTACTCAGTACCTCATAATCCTCATACAAAAATGCACACATACCCAGCATCATCATGTGATAGCTGTTCTCCCGTTGAAGATCAAAACTGGAAGGAAGCTTTAATAACATTTGACGATAAAACATCTCAAATTCACTCAGCTTTCCCTGAAGCAATGCATTCAATATCATTTTCTCCAACCTCTAAGAAGGCTGATACAATGCTTTTAAATTCCATGCGTACCTCTTCATTCGGTATTTTCAATCGCATTTCATCTCCACGTAGGACACGCTCTATTTTCAAATAACCTGCATTAAGGCATTGCCCGCCGGTGGTGCAAACAATCCCCACAGACTCTCATCCGCCTCTTCTTCATAAAAGGAAGACTGTAGCTTTGTATAAGCATCTACATGTCCGTTTTCAATCAGATTTTGAGAATATATGCTAAACCCTAAGCCCCGTTTTCGTATAGAACTTCGTATCATTTTATTTTCACTGGTATTGACCCAGTATGCCTCCAGCCGTTTGGTACTTGCGTAATTGATAATTGACCAGGGATTGTATATTTCTATAGAACCAAATTGATATCCGTCACGCCATGGGTGGGCACCGCCTACATTGCTTTCACATGTTCATTAAGAGTTAAATCATAATCCTTTAATAGATGCTTCGTTTCCTCTGTTGTAAAACCAAAATATTTTGCATACTCTTCATCTTTGACAGTACAAACAAACAAATTATTAAGACCTGAAAAAAGGCTAAAGCCCGCCGGTGGTGTGTTCTCTTTCGCGATTCGCTGAATCCCTGTCATCATTGCTTTATTCAGATATGGATTTCCCTTTAAAGATTTAGACAGCATGGAAGAAAAAGTATCCTTCACCTCACTATAATAACCATGGATATGCGATTCAATAAATGGCGTATCACACCAGAGGCGGGCAATGCCTATTCATCCAGTATCAGATACACAGTCTTACCTGACACATTATATATCCGCTGCATCAGAAAGCTTAATGTATCATCCAGTCCGAAGACATCCTCATCCATGCAATCATAAAGTCTCGGCATCAAAAAATCATATAGGGATTGTTCCAGTCTGTTCATATCCTCACGTTTTAATACATCCTTATAACGTTCAAATTCGCGGCGATTTCCAGCTTCATGTTTTTCACAAGATTCTGCTTGCTTCCCTTGCACTCCTTAAAGCTCAGAAAAATCACCGGATGCTGATTCAATTCTGTCATATAGGTTGTTTCCATGATATCTGTATCTTCGAATAATTTTTTGCTTTCTTTTCTCATATCTAGGAATTCAGCAAGCACGCCAAGGGCGGGCACCGCCTACTTAGATTGATCGTTTTTCCGAATCTTCTAGGCCGTGTAATTAAAGTTACCTTGATTCCATTGCTAAGAAAATCCTTAATTAAATTGCTCTTGTCAACAACATAATAATTTTTTTCTTTAAGCTCTCTGTAATTATCAATGCCAATCGGTAATTCTCTTTTCATATTCCCACGACCTTTCCGTTTCTCTTATTATAAGCGATTTTGTCTGTTTCAGCCACATAAAAAGCACAAGGAATATGTAAATTCCCTATGCTAATCACATACATTATAACGCATACTGGATATCCTCCTGCATCAGCTCACTTTGCAGACAGTTTTTCTTTTTCATGTTGGAGCCAGATACACCAGCTTCGAAATATTGGACAGCATGGCGATATCAAAGATTCCCAGCCGTGTAACATCATTCACCCCACACACATTGGCTGCAAACCAAAACAACGCAGGATTGTTGTTAAAACACAAATTCGAGAGAGTTCTAAGTCAATACACTTTTTTTAGTTTTTAACAATTTATATCCATACGAATAAACCTTATATAAAAGATTTACTATGATGTTGACTTCTTTTCCATAAAAAGGTAAAATAAAAATATAAATTAAGAATAATTCTTAATTTAACTATAGAGGAGATAAACTTATGAGTAAACATTTATCCATGGATGTACGGGTTCCCATCGAGGAAGGTAATCCGGCCATTCACAGAATTGAAAGTCTCTGTATACGATGCGGGCAATGCCGCGACATATGTCAAAAGCAGATTTCCGTGGGACATCATTATGACCTGGTGAAAACGGGTGATACAGCAATCTGCATTCACTGCGGACAGTGTGCAAATGTCTGTCCAACAGGTGCTATTACTGAAATTCAGGACTGGATGCAGGTACAGTCTGTTATCCAGGATAACAGCAAAAAGGTTGTTGCCATCACATCTCCAAGTGTTCGCGTATCTCTGGGAGAGGAGTTTGGAATGCAGCCAGGAAGTTATGTGGAGGAACAGATGGTTGGCAGCCTGCGTGCACTTGGCTTTGATTATGTTTTCGATACAACTTTTGCCGCTGATCTGACCATTATGGAGGAGGCAAGTGAGCTGATAGAGCGGATACAGACAGATAAGCCGCTTCCCCAGTTTACCAGCTGCTGTCCTGCCTGGGTGAAATTTGTGGAAACCTATTATCCGGAGCTGCTTCCGAATATTTCCACCAGTAAATCACCTATTTCCATGTTCGCTCCAACCATAAAGACCTGGTTTGCGGAGAAGGAAAGCCTGGATCCCAACGATATCTATGTCGTTGCCATCACACCATGCACTGCCAAGAAATTTGAGATTGCCCGCGAGGAGCTGAGTGATGCTGCAAATTATCTGGATAGAGAATCAGCACAGGACTGTGACCGTGTTGTAACAACAAGAGAACTAGCAAACTGGATGCGGGCAAGAAATCTAGATTTGGAGCACATAGAAGAAAGCGATTATGATGCACTGATGCCAAGAGGAAGTGGAGCCGGTATCATTTTCGGTAATACAGGAGGCGTTATGGAAGCCGCAATCCGCAGTGCCTACTATTTTCTTACAAAGAAACAGCCAAGCGATGAGCTGTTAAAGCTGGAGGCAGTTCGCGGTATGGCGGGCGTCCGCAAGGCTGAGCTTGTCATTCAAAATATTCCGCTGAAGGTTGCTGTGATCCATGGTACTGATAATGCCAGAAAATTTCTCCACCATCTCAAGGTCAGTAAAGAGCATTTCGATTTTGTCGAGGTCATGACCTGCCCGGGAGGCTGTATTTCCGGTGGTGGACAGACAAAGCATATCGGCGAGGATATGGATGTGGTACGAAAGGCAAGAATTCAGGCACTGTATGATAAAGACAGCAGTGTAGCTTTACGAAATTCTCATGATAATCCGCATATCCAAGAGGTTTATAAGGAATTTTACGGCAAGCCGCTAAGTGATCTTGCCGAGGCTTTATTACATACAAGCTATGAAGCAAGACAGGATTTGAATGAGAATCCTTCCCGTTATGAAGATATGTATCAGAAGGAAACGGCTGTCAAGAAACCTGCAATAGATGAAGCAGAGCGTGTGCAGTACCGCTGTACCATCTGCGGTTATATCTATGAAGGGGATATTACTAAGGAAAGTGATGACTATAAATGCCCAATCTGTACTGTACCGAAGGATATGTTCGTCAAGGTGGAGGATACACCTTCACAGGAGCCTGTACAGGAACAAAAAGCAAATATTCGTTACCGTTGTACCATCTGCGGTTATATCTATGAGGGGGATATCACTAAGGAAAGTGATGATTATAAATGCCCGATTTGTACTGTACCGAAGGATATGTTTGAAAAGCTTACATAAGCAGACTGACTGATTCACAAGCAAAACGGGGTATGTTTATCTTCAACTATCGATTTCCCAAATGATTTGCGAATACACAACCAAACTTACATAATATAAAGACGTTTTCCGATTATCACAATGCCAATAAGTTAAGGAGATTGACAAAATTAAAAAATAGATTAGATGTCTACACCAGAAAAAATATAGGTATCTAATCTTTTTATATACATAATCAATTCGTGAAATGAGGTACTACCAAAATGCAACTTAGTTCAGACAATTTGAATATAGAGTCTAATGTAAGAAAAACGCTAGGAATAGCATCACAATGAGAATTATGATTAGGAAAGGTTTCACTAAAAGTAGTAATGAGTTTATGATGTTCTTCAGTATTTATGACAATTTCATCAGCCACTTGAGGAACATAAGTGAGGAAGTCGGTAATCTTTCCTTCTTTTAATAACTCAATTGCAGCTGATTATATAAGTACTATTGACAAAAATACAAAAAAACTATATATTGTTAGTAAGAAGTACTTTGAATAGTTAAAAAACAAAATTAAGAAAGGGAGGTCAATCATGACTAAGATAACAAAAGTTGTATTAATTTCATTAGTAACTGTATTAAGTAGTAGCATTATAGCTAGTGGAGTAAGTGATATTTATGCATATGACGACTCTATTACAAACGATTCAAATGTTCAAGAAGTGACAGATATTCAACCTCGTTTAAGTTGGATAAATTTAGGCACAATAACTTTAGATCCTATATATATCAATAAAGCTGAAAGTATACAGGCTACATTCTATAGAACTTTAATTAATTTAGTTGGTGTTTGTTCGGCAAATCCTATAGCTGTAGTTGTTGCAAATAAGATAGCAAATCAAATTGCGACGAATCATTATTATTTTTATGTACGTTTAACACAATATTCATCAACTGATTACAATTGGAGAAAATATGATTTTAAGATTTATGCAGATAAAAATTGTAAAACACTTTTAGGAACTGGCGAACATGCGCCTTGGCAATTAAGAACCAAATCTCAGAAAAAAGATTTAAAAGATCTTGTATATAAGCTAGAGAATCAAAATTTATCTGAGCAAGAGTTGAAAAAAGTATTTCAAAATACTGTTCTTGAAGAAAATAAATAATAGGGAGGACAACTATGATTAAGGAAGATGATGTATTAAATATTCTTGATAAATTGAATAAAAATAAAAAATTAAACTATTCAATATTAATTTTATTACTTGTTTTATCAATTTTTGTACCAGTTATTGATCGAGATACATCGTTCTTTCAAGGTTATGCAGAAATATGTTCAGCGCTGTTTCTTATGTTATATTTATTCAAAAGAATGATAGACGAAAATTCAAGTTTAACTAATAAAGTATTAATCGTTTTAAGTGCTATTTCACTGATTATTGGACTATTCGTTATATCTTCAACTTTATAATGTAGTATAATTCAGGATAAACAACTTATTTTGTAAATGTAAAATCACAAGCTGCTCATGTACCAAGTAGATTGTGAAAATGTAGGCACTTCAATCAAGAAGTGCCTTTCATGGTGTGCAGGTATGGGATATAATTCAGAGTCAACTTGAGACTATGAACACTATAAATACGTAAAGATAAAAAGCAGTATAAACCTTAATGAAAAGGGACTACTGATAATAGATAAATCAAAGATGAACATCTATCGTTCGACATCTACTTGTTTATTCAATCGAATATCACTTACACATAATTCTTACATTCTCCATTAAGGTATGAAAAAAAGAGGTATAATCTTATAGACCATGATTTGATTTCCTCTTTAGGATGTAATCGAAAAAGAGATTTCCTGTCCATTGATATATGCAATAGATTTGGAAATCTCTTATTTTGCAATCCCTAGATGATTGAGTAAGAACCTTGCAAAATCCTCTGCGCTTTTTCCTATATTTCCATGGTTCAACAACCTGACCGATATTCTTCTTTCATAGCTATATCCATACTGATTTATATACGCAAGCATTTTCAATCAGATATTCAGAGCTTTCATTTCCTCCAGCAAACTATTCAATCCGCTTTCCATATGTGCATCATCAAACTGACAGGTACCGACAACTCTGTGTCCGCCTCCGCCATATTTCAGCATAAGTGCGCCGACATCAATTTCACAGGTTCTATTCAGGATACTGTAGCCGACTGCCGCAGAACACCCCTTTCCACCCTTTCCGTTTACAATCCATACAGAAATATTGGCTTGTGGATACAGGCTGTAAATCAGAAAACGATTTCCTGTATAAATTGGATCAACACCGCGCAAATCTGAAATTATGATGCGGTTTTCCACAACCGTATGAGCCTTTACCATATCAATAAATTTATCATTTTGATCCCAGTAAAGTTCAATGCGTTCCTTTACATCTGCTTCCGCCATGATTTCATGAATATTTTTCGTATGACACCAGTTAATCATTTCTTCCATCAATGCATAGTTACTGATTCTGAAATCATGGAAGCGCCCCAGCCCGGTACGGGGATCCATAATAAAGCCGAGCAGAATCCATTCACTCGGATGCAGCACCTCATCAATGCTCAGATTTGCACTGTCAACCTTATCTACAGCCTCCAATAAATCATCATATTTTGGAAATCGCTGTTTACCGCCATAATATTCATAAATAATATGCGCACAGCTTGGCGAGGTTCTGCTTTCCCCCTTATATTTTCCTTTATATGCATTACGTTCCTCTTCACTGGAATGATGGTCAAACCACAAGCCGCAGCCTTCGACAAACGGCACATTCGCAAGACAGTCATCCTCACAAACCTCAACCAGACCATCCTGCAAATCCTTTGGATGCACAAATTTCCAATGATCGATAATACCCGCTTCCTTCAGAAAAACGGCACATGCCAAACCGTCAAAATCTGATCTTGTCAATAATCTCATGCGAGCTCCTCCTTTGATATATATACTATCAGTGTATCACTAAATACACTTGCAAACAAGCAAACAACTTTGAATATTCTTTTAATAGAGGTAGGAATAAAACTGTCTTAAAAAAATATATGCTTGAGATACAGCAAATAACCATGAAACAGCGTTCTTACGTTTCATGGCTTTTACTCTTTTATCGCATTTCCTAGATAGTATATTTTAACATACATATAAGGATTATTGCTTATAAATTTTGATTTAGGGACATTATATTTTCCTTTGTAAATAAGTCACTTTTTCATCAATAAGAAGCTGCAATATGCCTCAAGACAGTTTCTATGACTGGACCAAATAATATCATGGAGATTAGAGTACCTTCTCTAATTTCCATTGTAGTAGAATATAATATAAAGAAAATCAGAACAAGCATTATACAAAGGATATCCAGTATCTGACGTAGACGGGAAAATTGCAAGTCATATTTTTGAGATATAACAAGGCAAAAGGATTCCAGCGGAAATCCGATATTGTATTTCATCAGAACAGCACATGAAATACCGCACAAAAGTAATCCTGTAAAGAACAGGGTCAGCTTTTCGACATATGAGCTAATTATGATACCTGCCAGTATATCATACGTCATAAAATTGATTGCAGTTCCCAGTACCAGCAACAAAGGAATCTGCAGAAAGCGTTCCCATTCTGTTTTATTTCTCAGAAGCAATAGCTGAAATAGGAAAAACATAAAATTCATAATCATAGAAACTGTTCCAATGTGCAAATCATATAGCTCTGAAAAGCTGACAGTCAATGCATCATAAGCATTGATGCCAAGTTGTGCCTTTATCATCAATGCTGCACCACAACCGCTTAGAATCACTGCGATTGTGATAGAAAGGATATGTTTCCCCACGTGCCTTTTATGAGAAGAAAGTCTGCTCATTACAGACTTTTCATTTCCTATCTTACGCAATTCTTCCTTTTGTGAGCCTTTCAGCATTACTTCTGCACGTTCAGGATTTCCATAACCTGACGGATTACACGTTCGCCATCCATACGGCCATATACCTGCAAATCAATTGAAGCTACTGGGCAACTTACCTCATTTCTCACATCCTCAATTCGATGACGTATCTGCGGACCAAGAAGAACGACATCCGCATCTGATGAAAACTGTTCAACCTCTGCTACAGGATAAGCCTCTACTAAAACATCCAGATTCTGCTCCTTTGCGGCTTTACGCATTTTATTCATAAGCAGACTGGTTGACATTCCAGACGCACACACCAATACAACTTTTTTCATATACCTTCCTCCTCGCTTTCAAAGCCATGCTGATCTATCAGCGTACGATACCATTCTGCACTAGCCTTTTCACGGGTACGCAAATCCTTTCTTTGAAGCTCCACCAGACCATACAGGTTCTTAAATTGATTCGTTGGAGACCATAGATCAATCAATGACCACACATGATATCCGCGAAGATTCACACCCGCTTTGATCGCCTTATGCACCCATATCAAATGCTCTTTCATAAATGCAATACGATACTTATCATCTATTATGCCAGCTTTATTTCTGAATTGCTCCTCATCCTCAATGCCGATTCCATTTTCTGTAATATAACACTCTATGTTTCCATATTCCTCTTTAATTATCATCAGCGTATCATATAAAGCCTTAGGATATATTTCCCATCCTCTGGATTTGTTCATATTGCGCCCAGGCATTTCATACTCATCATAAAAGCTTTCTCTTGTAACAACACCATCAAAGTCTGGAAGATGTACCTTTGCCTTTACACGCTCCGGATAATAATAGTTAATTCCCAGCACATCCATCGTATTGTTTCTTATGATGGTAAAATCCTCCTCTTTACTTTCCGGAACTGCATCTGCCTTTTTAAGCAGTTCAAAATAGCCCTTTGGAAATTCTCCTTTCAAAAGTGGATCCATAAAGCATCTAAAGTTCAGAAGATCACAGCGTCTTGCGGCCTCCACATCATGAGGATGATTACTTCTTGGATAGACCGGCGCATCATTCAATACTGAACCAATTTTCTTATGGTATGGTCCGTTATGATACTCCTCTACAACGAGAGCATGAGCAAGAATCATATGATAAATTGCCTGTGTATGAGCCTTGAAATCCACTCTATTAGGATAACATGCTTCAAACAGATACTTGAAATCTGCATCCGGAACCGGCTCATTGTAAATATACCAGAGATCGACCAATTCATCAAACAGCTGGAAACATATCTTTGCATACCGTACAAAGTCCTGTATAACCTCTCTATTTGTAAAGCCACCCTGTTCCTCAAATAAGACTGGCATATCAAACCAGTACAAGACAACCCATACCTTTATTCCTCGTGCCTTCAAATCTTGAAGCATATCGTGATAATATGCAACGGCTTTTGCATTTACTGTTTTTCCATCCGGCATCAGGCGAGCCCAGCTGATTGAAGTACGAAAGCTTTTATGATGCAAATGTTCCAGAATATCTGCATATTCTGCATATTTATGATACCAGTCCAGCGTATACTCCGGACTCTGTCTTTTATAAAAACGCTCCGGGGCATTTTCATAATATTTCTCAAAGACCGTCATCGCTTTTCCATCTTCTCTGGCTGCACCTTCTACCCCTTGTGCCCAGACAGCACTTCCCCATGAAAAATCCTCCGGAAATTTATAGAACATCGCGAACCTCCCCGCTGTTTTCAGCCTGCTTATTCAATATCTTAATAAATGGCAGCCAGATAGCAATACCAACAGCTATATTGAAAATCTGTAATAATGCACCACGTACAGAATTTGTGATGAGAAAGCCAGATAGCAATGGCGGTGTTGTCCATGGGATTGCCGCACCAATCGGTTTTGGAACAATCCCCAGACTCATACTGCCATAGCTAATCAGCACACCGGCTGTCATGACAAGAACCCATGGAATTACCGTCAGTACATTCATCACGACAGGAAGTCCGAATACAATTGGTTCTGAAATATTGAATAATCCGGATGGCAATGCTGCCTTGGCTATTTCTCTGTGCGCTGTTCCCTTGCGACCAAACAGAAGCAGTGCAATAATCAGTGCAAGAAAGGATGGACATATGTAAAAACTAAAGAACTCGTCCGTTACGATGTACTGTAAGTCCTCTCCTGCTTTATAGGCTGCCGCATTGGCGGTTGTAGCCGCAATCCAAATCGGACCCATGATTGAGTAAATGATATTCTGTCCGTGCAATCCAATGAACCAAAACAATTGAACAAGAACAATCAGAAGAATGGTAGGCAATAAACCAGTACCAACACCCATTAAAGGCTTTTGCAGAATCGTATAAATCAGGTTATTAACATCACCATAAGGTGACAGGGTAAAGCCATAGCGAATTAAAGACATCATCAGAAATGTTAGAATCATTGGAATTAAGGCAGTAAAGGAAGCTGCAATATTTGGTGGAACCATATCTGGCATTTTAATGGTGATGTTGCGGTTTACGAGATACTTATAAACAATGCAGGAAAGGAAGGAGGACAGAATTGCCACAAACATACCGGCGGAGCCAAGATAGGCCGTTGGTATCACTCCGGTGATAGGATCCATTCCTTCTAGCTGGTATACGAATGGTGTCAGAATATATAAGGATCCCATAGCTGCAAACATCGTATACAGTCGTGACATTTTATATTGCTTAGCATAGTAATATGCGATTGCCCCTGCAACATAAATGCTAATCATTCCCATCGTGATATCCACTATCGGTCCCAAGGCTATACGCAGCTGTTCAAGAAATCCTGCTGGAAGCACCTTATCAATATAAGGGAATTCCATAATAATCAATGCAATAGAACCACTGATTGTAATCGGTACCAGAGATACCATTGCATTTTGCAATATCGTCAGGGTTTTATTTGCGCTGATCCATGCCCCCACAGGCATCAGCCATTTTTCCAGAAACTTTTCTAATTTGTTCATACAAACTCCTTTCAGTTCAGATATACTCTTCTGATAGAACTACAAGCGGCCACCTGTTTCTATACTCAGATTATAGGGGAGAATTACAAAACCCTTAATAGAAATTATGTCTGTAATGCTACAGACATCTCACTGCTTTTCAAGTAACTCCTTCAGCAATTGAAAATCCGGTGCCTGTAAAAATCTTGAAAACAGCTCAGTATCCAGAATAAAGGATGCCAGTGCCTCGTTGAAATGTCGCAAATCATCTGGACGATGCCTGCTGGGAGAAAGAAAAAATATGCATTTCACTCGTTTACCACCCCATAGCATTCCTCTTTTTAAAATCAAAACGCTGAATACATTTTCCTCTGTACACATTCGGATTGGATGCGGCATTGCACAGAAATTGCCATATGCAGTAGAAGAAAGTGCTTCCCGTTCCATGACATTCACAATCAGCTCCTCTGCAGTATCCTCACCTATTTTTAAATGATGAACGATATAGGTAATTGCTTCTTTTTCATTCTTCATGGTATCTTCAATAAAAAAATATTCCTTTTTCAGGTATGCTGTAATTTGGAAGGTATGACCTTGTGCATTACATAGAAAATCCCGAATCTGCTCATCCTGGGTATGACTAAGGAAATCCGTAAGATATAAAACGGGGAGCTTTCCATATATTGGTTTTTCAACAGTAGACAGAATACAGTCATATCGTCCCAAATCTATTTCTTCTAACGAATGATATTGACAAACCTCAATTTTTTTTATGAATTCACTAAATTGTTGTCGCAGCTTATGAATCAGTATTCTTGAACTGCTTACGCCAAGTCCGCATACGACCAGAACACGCTTCCTGGACTTTATAGCGAACAGGCGCTGTGATGCAAGAGAAAAGTATAGAGCCAAGCAACTTACTTCATTATCATCTAACGTATACTGATATTCTTCCTGGATAACAGTTTTTGCTATCAATCCCATTTCAAATGATGTCGCCTGTTTTGTTTTCACTTCATGCAGTAATGGATTAGAATATTTAATTCCATATTTTAAACGAAAAAGCATTGGTTCAAAATGCATAGCAAGATAGTTGAGAACCTCTTTATCAGCGGTTAGATCTATTCCGAGTTTCATGTGGATTTCCTTAAATATCCTGCGCAATATCTGTTCAATATCCTCGCTGAGCTGATAAGACTCATCACCCTCAGTTAAGGATCGCTTTCCCATGAGTTGAATTGCGATATAATAGATTTCCTCTTTCTGATCATCCACAGGAATATAAGCATTAAGCTTTGATACAAGCTCCTTCGCTATCTGATATTCCTGTTTTTTTTCTAGCATACATTTATCTTCCTGTTCAATTGAGATGATATGATGCTCCTGAATACGCTCAATAGATATAGAAATATGTGCTTCCAAATGTTCTTTGGCAATATCTGATAAAAAGATGCCGTTTGTTTTTAATACGGATGTAAGTGCTTTTTCTATATCCTCTGTTATAAAATTGATATCTGATACACACCCACCGGAAAAGAGAAAGAATTTTGACATACATAGCCTTTTATTCATCTCACTTCCTTCAATGCGAATACCAACAGAGGGCCGATTATGCAGTTTCAGGTTATATTCTTCTAATTGCATCCGGACATTCTTCAAAGCTGTGGATACAGTTGCAGAGCTAATATATAATTCTTCAGCGATTTCTGCAATTGTAATGAAATCATCATTTTTTAGTAGGATACGAATAATTTCATGCTCTCGACTCTCTATAAGCGGATTTTGTAAAAGTTCTGCCTTCTGCATTAGCAGCACAAATTTATCTTGTTCCATTACTTCGATTCGATAGCCATGTCCCTGCTTCACACGCAGATAAAATCCATATTCTTCTCGAAGCTTTTTATCCTGACTATACTTTTTCATTTCTCTGGTAATTGTTTTCGTACTCATCCCTAATGCTGTAGATAACTCCGCGCCGGTAACATACCCTTCGTTTTTATATAAATAAAACAGAATATCCAAATATCTTTTATTCATATACATATCGTTTCCTCCCTTATCATAACAGAGAATGGTTCAACTTTATTATACCCTTTTCTCAGTATCAAAAAAATCTAAATTGTCCCTATCGAAACAGACTATTTCAAGCTTAAAGAAATCGTACTTATCAAGTATACTGTTTCTGTAATGTTCAGGTTAAAAGCCAAAGAAAGAGAGGATCCCATGGAAGAGTTAGAACTGATATGTTTTCGTATTATTACATATGTAGGAAATGCCAGAAGCAGTTATATAGAAGCTATTCATTACGCACAAAACGGATGTTATGAAGAAGCTGAAAAAAAATTAAAAGAGGGGGAGGCATCCTTCATAGAAGGTCATCATGCACACGCTACACTCATACAGCAGGAGGCAGGTGGAGAGCATACGATGGTTACACTTCTGCTTGTACATGCGGAGGATCAACTGATGTCTGCTGAATCCTTTTGTACGATTGCAAGAGAATTTATAAATCTTCATAAAAAAGTAAATGCATTGCTTCCATAATAAAACGGCATGATCAAGAAATTTTTAAAATCCCGGTCATGCCGTTTTCTATTTACCTATTTTACTTAAAGTGCTCCAGCAGCATGTTCTCTGCCTCTGCACTCCATAAGCCCTTGTTCTTTTTGCATACGGCATCCAGCTCTTTGAAGAACGGATCGCTTTCCCCCAGCTTACCAAAATCATCAATCGCTGTCATCGGCATGTTAATATGCGTATATACCAGCTTCTTTCCACCCGGTACCTCCGGCAGATTCTTCGTCGTTTCCACAACAGAATCCAGACCACCGACATGTGTAATCATGACCGCAGATTTAATCAGTCCCTTTGCTTCCTTTTCAATCGCTTCCTTCATGTCATCAATCGTTCCTCCGGTGGATCCGATGATTTTACTTCTGGAATAATGACAGTCATACAGATTGATCATAGATGAGAATTTCATATCTGTAGGGCCTGCAAACAGATTCATACAGCCATCATATGCCATGATGCTGTTTCCCATTTCACACACTCCGCGGTTTGGAATATACACGAATACATCATCGTATCCCTTTCCATCTGTCAGCTCCAGCAGCTCCTTAACCTGATCCTGCATGGCAGCGGTATTTACATAAATCAGTTCAACACCGTGTGCAGCCGCTTCCTCCTCGCTGATAACCTCCCTTGCACGGTTGATACGCTCATCATTGATTTCCGTTACCACGATTCGCTTTGGCTTGTTCTCAAAGGTAAGACCATAGCTGATTGCGCCCAGCCCCATCGGGCCGCAGCCTCCCAGGATGATGATATTTCCCCCTGTTTTCGTCCCCATCACATGCTCATAGGTACCAGGAACTGTGTGATAGTTTGTATGATAGCCGCCGATTACACAGCTTACAGGCTCTGCGACACTGCTTGCGAAATAGCCGTCACCTTCAAAGGTCCAAAGACAGCCGGCTTCAATGATATCATTTGGAAAGATACAATACTGTGTATCCCCACCGCACCATTGATAGGAATAGCCAGGACTCTCCATCTGTCCCGGAATTGCAGGCTGCTGTGCAAATTTCTGTCCGGGCTGAAACTGATCCTGCCATTTCTTCCCTACCTGCACGATATCTCCTGCAAATTCATGTCCGATGATAATCGGATGATCGTATACATCATCGGGAACACGTTTGTGCTTTGCCCCCTGTTTTACCGTTTTCCAGGTTGACATACAGATGCTGTCACTGACAACCTTGACAAGAATTTCATCATCCCTGATCTGCGGTAGCTCAAACTCCTCTAAGCGAATATCATCAACGCCATACAGACGTACTGCTTTTGTTTTCATATCATTTTTCCTCCAGTTTCTGAATTATAACCTGCTTCATCAATGTATCGACCACTGTCTGATCTGCAGGCTGCGTGCCTTTTGTCATAACAGCTCCCGCACTGCAGGCTACCGCAAGTGCAATGAGCTGTTCCATATCATAGTTCTGTTCCAGGGCGTAAGCGATAGCTGCGACCATGGCATCCCCTGCCCCCACACTGGAATGTGCCTGAATATGTAATGCCTCTGCCTGATAAATACCGGCATTACTCAGGAAGATACTGCCTTCCTTTCCCATAGAGACAACAACCAGGCGGCATTCGTCATTTAACAGAGTTCTCGCCAGGGATATGATTTCCTCATTGGAGCATTCCTGCGAAATACCGAAATAGGTCGCAAGCTCATATTTGTTTGGCTTGATAACATAGGGCTTTGCCTGTATTCCTTCTGCAAACAGCTCTCCATCCGCATCCAGAACAACACGGGCACCCTGCTGTTTGACCAGCTCAATCAGCTCTCTGTAAATATTCTTACGGACACCATAGGACACATTGCCGCTTAAAACGACCAGATCATCCGGTTTGATCAGTGATAAGATTTTTTCTTTCAGCTGCTTAATTTCTGTTTCTGTAATCACAGGGCCTGCTTCATTGAGCTCTGTCAATTCCATATCATGATCCAGAACCTTCAGATTCGTGCGGGTCATGCCTTCTACCCAAACAAAATCGTTTTCAATATGCAATTCGTCCAGCACCTTTTGGATATACTCTCCTGCTGAACCTGCCAGAAAGCCTGTGGCGATACTTTTTCCATGCAGAGCCTGAATGGTTTTGGAAACATTGACGCCCTTTCCACCGGCGTCCTGCATCACATTTTTCAGGCGGTTTAAGCCCTGCGGTATTAGGACATCGACCTCAGCGGTCTTATCAATTGCAGGATTGAAGGTTACTGTAAGAATCATTCCACATCACCTGCCAGAATATCGTAAATTGTATCCACATCGCCTGTGACGACCTTTTCCACCATTTCCATTTCACCAAGCTTTTCTGCGATGTTAGCCAAAATTGCCATGTGATCATCATTTTTCGCTGCAATACCAATCACGATACGGACATTTCCATCCGCCCATTTGATTCCCTCCGGATAAATCATGACGGCAATTCCTGTCTTTTTTACACAATCCTTGACTTCGTATTCCCCATGCGGAATTGCGATATCGTTTCCGATATAGGTGGTCAAGGAGTGATCCCTGTTCAGCATTCCCTGAATATAGCCTTCTTCGATATAGCCGGAAGCCTTCAACAGCTTTCCCATCGCGATAATCGCCTCATCACTGCTGTTCGCATGGCAATTTAACATAATATTGCTTTTTTCCAGTATATTGTTTTTCTTCTCTTCCTTTTTCTTTCTGAATATCATAATATCCTCCACGATTTGTTCATATTCTTCATCATTCATGAATCCCTGCACGCTATAGCAGCGGACATCCGGGAACTGTTTTTGTATGCGTTGTGTAAAATTACTGTGGGATACCAGGATTTGTGCATCCTCGGGTACCTCGTCAATGGCACAGTTTTTCACGCGGCAGATAATGCCATGTGCTTTCAGCTTTTTCTGCAGCTGGCTTGCGGCCATTGCACTGCTTCCCATTCCGGCATCACAGACAAAGTAAATGTGCAGATCCTCCAGGACAGGTCGGTCTCTGGTTTTATGAAATAGTCCCATAATAATTCCTTTCTACAGTGCAACTGCTGTATCAATATAATCCATAATCAGCTGACTCAGCGCTTCCTCTATCTTTTGTTGGTCCTGAGCAATTACCGCATGTAACAGCGGCTCGGATTCCACCAGTCCTCTGGAAAAGACAGACAGCAGCTCCTTGCGTATCTTACTGGATTCAGTATGCAGTACCATGACCGCAACAAATTTCAGATTGTGCAGGTCTTCATCCCATGCCGTCTGGGGATATTGCAGAAGTATCTCCATATGATCCACACCAGATGTCAACGCATGCAGCAATGCGAAATGCAAATCCTGCATAATCACTGAGCCCATTGCTTCCCGCTTTTGTAAGTCTTCGCGAATCTGCGCTGCTGTAATCTCATCACGCCCCAGATATTGCGCACTTTCCATCAGGATATCTGACAGCGTTGTCTGCTGCGTGATATGCAGGTGAATATGATCGAGCAGCAATAGGCTTTCTTCACTAATTTTATGAAGCAGCTGAAGCTGTACACGGAAATCGCTGATTGGCTGTGATGCTTTTTTTACAGGTTCCGGTAGTTCCTGACGTTTTTTGAGTGCAAGACGTATATGCTGGATATCCTGCTGATTGAGCAGAGGAGTCACTACGATAACCTGCCGATCGGTAACATCTAGGGCAAAGGTGGAAACAAGCAGCTCCGTATCCTCATAGGCATGCTGCAGCACATCCTCCATGGACAGCACCTGCAGGCGGACATCCGGATGAAAGCTTTTCTGAATTCTGGCAGACAGCATGGCACTCACACCTATACCGCTGGCACATACGACACCAATCGGTATAACACGGCGATATGCTGCTGTATGCTTCCTGCGTTCCAGGGAAGCTCCGATATGCATGGTGATAAACCCTGCTTCTGCATCACTGACTGCAACACCGCAATATTCTTCCAAAACAGTGCATGCCTGCTTTGTCTGCTCATACAATTCCTTATATTCTCTTTGAATCTGGGAAAGCAGCGGATTATAAATAGGGAGATCATGCTGAAGCCGTGTGATTGTTGGTGAAAGATGTGTGAGAAGTCCCTGAAAGAGCTCTTCATCCTCCAGCAGCAGATAGCGTTTTTCCTCATCATAGGTCTGCAGCATGGCATACAGGATATCCCGCAGCTGCTGCAAATTCGTATCATCGCTGTTCGCATACTCCACACGGCTGATTTTAGCGCCGCGGATATGCAGAGCGATAAAGGCAATTTCAACCTCCGGAATATCAATATCAAATTCCATTTCAAGTACGGCAGCCATTTGCTGTGCCTGCTGGTAGCTGGCATCATCCTGTACCATGGCAACCACATCACCGCTTTCCTTCAGCTCCTCGTTTTTCAATATCCGCTCCACGGCAATAACAAGATGAATAATCAGACCGATATAGGATGCCTGTGCGTAACGATCAAGATTCAGTTCGTGCTGATTGGTGTGGAATACCTCAAGGATACGTTTTAGAATATCCTGATTCAGCATATTCAGAATTCCGGCATCCTGATGGAGAAAGATTTCACTCAGCAGCGTCGAGGTATCCAGAAAATTTACACGTCCATAGCTTTCCTGCTTTTGCAAATGCTCCTGTAAAATCTGCGTCATCGCCTTGCGCAATACCGCTTCCTCTCCCTGAACCTCAACACCGACGCCCGGCTTGCGGATCAATGATAAATCATGCTGTGAAAACCAGGGCTCTATACTGTCTAAATCATTTGATATTGTTGCCTCGCTTACCTGAAACAAGGCACCGTAATGCAGCAGCTTTTGTACCTCATCGCTTCTAAGCAGCTCAAAGATCAGAAGATGCTGACGTTCCTCTTTATTCAGATACTGAATCTGCTCGGTATTTAATTCGTGATACAGCGCTTCCTTATCCTCTGCAGACCCTTCCATACAGATTCCCTTTCCGGCTTTTGATATCATCCGGACATGATATTCCTTCAGCTCCTCATCAATATGCTGAAGCTCTCTGAAAATGGTGCGGGAGCTGGTCTTCAGTCGTTTGGCAAGCTCCTCCACCCTGACATACCCGTCTGCTTCCAATGTGATCTGTAATATTTTCTTTAAACGTGACGAGTATATCATATCGTTATTTCCTTTCTATGATGTTATTTATTTAGTAAGCTCTGCGACAATTTCATCATATTCCTTGCCACCCATAAAGTTGGTGATAGGAAAGATCATTGCATGCGGACAGCGGCTCTTTGCCCGCTCCACAAGTGATTTATGTGTAACGATGACCTCTGTATCCTTCGGTACATCATCCAGTGCAAAATGCTCTACCGTAACGTTCATACCAGCTGCGTTCAGCTTCTTTGTCAGTGTAGTTGCCCCCATGGCACTGCTTCCCATACCGGCATCACAAGCGAATACGATTTTACTTACCGTCCCGGACGGCTTTGTTCCCTTTGCTTCCTTCTTCATAGAGCTGATGGCGGCACTGGCTTCCTCCAATGCAGCAGCATCTGTGTTTTTATTGCTGAATTTCAAAATGAAGGAGGCAATGATAAAGGATACAGCTGCGGCAACAACGACGCTAAGAATCACACCGATATAGCTATCCTTGGCACACATACCCAAAATGGCAATGATACTTCCCGGAGATGCTGCGGACACCAGTCCGGAGTTAAAGACGCTGTTGATAAAGACACCGGACATACCACCTGCCATAACAGCCAGAACTGTCAGCGGATTCATCAGTACATATGGGAAATAGATTTCATGAATACCTCCCAGGAAATGAATGATAACCGCACTTGGCGCACTGCTTTTGGCTGCCCCTTTACCAAAGAAGCTGTAAGCCAGCAACAGACCCAGACCAGGCCCAGGATTAGCTTCGATCAGGAAGAAAATCGACTTACCGGCTTCCGCTACCTGATCCATTCCCAGTGGTGTAAAGACACCGTGGTTGATCGCATTATTTAGAAACAGAATCTTCGCCGGCTCTACAAACAGTGAGGTGAGCGGCAGCAGACTTCGTTTTACCAGAAAGTCAACACATACTACCAGAACATCCTTGATTCCCACACAAAGCGGTTCAATTGCCAGACACCCGAATACGGCAAGCAGTGCTCCAAGAATACCGGCTGAGAAATTATTAACCAGCATCTCAAAGCCAGCCGGAATCTTTCCTTCAAATAATCCATCGACCTTTTTCATCAGCCAGCCGCCTAAAGGCCCTGCAATCATAGCACCGATGAACATCGGATCCTCCGTTCCTGCCAGAATACCGATTGCAGCAGCAGCACCAACCACACCACCTCGAACATCATATACCATCTTACCTCCGGTATAGGCAATCAATGTCGGCAACAGGAAGCGCTGCATTGGCGCAACCATCTGTGCAAGTGTTTCATTCGGCAGCCAGCCGGTTGGAATAAATAATGCAGTAATAAATCCCCAGGCGATGAATACTGCGATGTTGGGCATGACCATTCCACTTAGGAAGCGGCCAAACCTTTGTACGTTTTCTTTCATAATTAGTTCCCTTCTTTCTGTAAACCTTTCCTCTTTACACTTACAGTATAAAAGGGGGAATGAGGAAAAACAACGAAATGAAATTCATGTTTGGCACAGCAGTGCATGACATTTTTTAACAATCTCAAATAAGCCTTTATTTGTCAGGTTTCTATCGTTTTTAATACTGTTATTATACTATGAAAACGCTATCCTGAATAGAGCTGTTAACGTAAAGCTGTTTTATATCTGCCACGTATATCCGAATTTTTTATCCGATTTCTTATAGTCGCTCATATCTTTTCTATAGTGTGGAAGAATTCTTAGATGTAGTAAAAAAAGACGCCGAAGCATCTTTATTTGCTATATAGAAATCAGGCAAGTGTCTCACTGTACACGCCAAGCTCCTCACCGGTCTCCTGGGCTATCTGCACATCCAGCTTTTTCATTTCATGATGGATAAAGAAGAAAATGATAACAGCACTCGTGATATCCGCAATCGGCCCGGCGTACAGGATTCCATCCAGACCGAAATGCAGCGGCAGAATCAGGATCAATGGAATCAGCAGCACAAGCTGTCGCAGAGAAGACAGGATACTTGCCTTCATCGGCTGTCCGGTTGCCTGGAAATATGAGGTTGATGTCACCTGAAAGCCTGCACAAAATACACCAAGATCAAAAATTCGCATAGCCTTGATTGCAAAGCTTGTAAAATTAGCATCCGCACTTCCAAACAGCATCAAAATGATATGCGGAATCAACATGAACATCGCCCAGCCAACTGTAGTAACCGCAGTTGCCGTATTGCTGGCCAAGCGGTAACACCGCTTTATGCGCTTTGGCTGATTGGCTCCTCTGTTGAAGCCCAGAATCGGCTGTGCTCCGATACCGATTCCGATACAGATGGATACGATGATCATAGATATCTTCATAACGATACCCATCGCAGATAACGCTACATCTCCCGTAACTGTCGTTTGATTTCCATAATATACAAGAGAATTATTCATTGCAATTTGCAAAATAGTAGAGGATAGCTGCGTGATACAGCTAGAAATCCCCAGAGAAAATGCCATTTTACATATGGTCGGATTCAAACGGGTATGCGTCAGACGCAGCCGCATATTTCCTTTCCGCATAAAGTAATACAGCAGTACCACAGTGGCAATGATCTGTGAGGTTATAGTTGCGATAGCAGCCCCCTTCACACCCCAGTGAAATACGAAAATATAAATCGGATCGAGTATACAGTTCAATAAAGCACCCGCCACCATACTGTACATTGCAACATTGGGACTTCCGTCACAGCGTGCCATGTTACTAAGACCGATTCCCAATAAATTAAATACTGTACCGAGCAGAATAATACTCGCATAATCCCTGGCATAGCCCATATTCTTTGGTGTTGCGCCAAAAATTGTCAAAATTGGATCCAGAAAAACCAGACCAACCACCATCAGAACAATCCCGATTCCAACAAGCAGTATAAAAACATTTCCCAGTGTATTCTCTGCTTCGTCTTCCTTTTTCTCCCCCAGCTTGATTGCCGCATAAGCACTGCCGCCTGCCCCCAGCATCGTTCCCACAGCTAAGATAATTGTGACAATCGGAAAAGCAACTGTTGTTGCCGCATTTCCAAGATAGCCGACTCCCTGTCCGATAAATATCTGATCTACAATGTTATAAACTGCATTGACCAGCATTGATATGACAGATGGAATCGCAAATTTCATTAACAGTCTTCCAATCGGCTGATAGCCGAGCGGATTTTTTGTTTTCATTTTCTTCATTGTTTGTTCCATAATTGTGCACTTCCTCTCATCGTTTCATATACAGTGTCGCATTCTCAGCAATTCGTTCCAACAATTCCTCTGCCTGTCTTTTTTCCTGCTCTGTCAATGTGCGACAGAGAATCCTATTCCAATTCGCAAGCATATCCTGGATCACGGGAACCAGCGTTTCCCCCAGCGGTGTCAGATACAGCTGAACACTTCTGCGATCACTGCTTCTTGTTTCCCGTCGAAGATATCCCAGCTCCTCAAGCTTTTTGACTGCCCTTGCACAGGTTCCCTTATCGAAGCTTCCTGTTTCTGCCAGCTCAAACTGGCTGATCCCAGGCTGCTCATAAATCCGCATTAGAAAAAACTGCTGTCCGCATCCTATATGATACGGTGCCAGGGTCTCATCGAAATAGGCCTGTGAGCTGCGATATACAATTGAAGTATGTTTACTGATATGTGCCATTGCTTTACCTCTCATAAAAAACAACTACCATAGTATACCAGATAATAGTTGCATGCGCAACAAATTATATGTAATATTAACCAGGTAGGAAGCGGTACTCTTAATAGCGTCATGAAATCTCTTTGTATGTATGAGAAAAGCACTCTAAAGAGGACATAGAGCGTGTTTGGATATCAAGCACATACGGGATAACAGCTGCAGGGTAATCAAGGGGAATACTGACACCTGTTTTGCGTTAGCGCTTCAGCACATATATTTCCAGAAGCAGCTTTCCCTTTTTGATATATATATCCTTTACTTGTAAAAGGAAAACACTGTCACTTAACTTGCATTAACACTTCATCAGCTTTTATTCCGTAAGCGAATTACTGCTTCATACTATGTGTGTTCATCCTTGAAAAGGGCAGAAAAAAACCATAGTCGGTGAAATGCATCCACAAGGTACTATGGCTTCTTCAAGTGTTACAGACCGCATTTTTACAATGCTTCCACGTGTTGGATATGTTAAACGAGAGATGCTGCAGCCTTCAGCTCGCTTTCCAACAGCTTCATGATATATGGATTACTATCCTCATGCAGCGTAAGCAGAAAAGCCATATAGCGGCATTTTTGATAAACAACCTCATCCATTTCAAATGTATATCCCATCCTGCATTTCGGATTACAGTCCTTGGGATCGAGCAGTCTTTTGCACACAGAGGCTTTTCTGATTTCCTTTTTAATCTTTTCCGGGAAGGTGTTCAGAAGCTTTTGATATGCATGAATATGTTCCGCAAAAACACGTAGCTTCATCCCTGATTTACGACTTACAAAGGTGGCTAGTGTCCGTTTTGATTCCTTTTCTATATAAGAGACTACATAACCGCTTTTTGCCTCTTTTATATCACATTTGCAGCCCTGCCGCAGCAGCTCTTCGTGAATCTCTGAAACAAACTCCTGAAAACGCATGTCTACTGTTGTTAAAAATAAGTTAAATTTCTCATCCATACCGATACTCACTTTCCCTTTCTCTTTTTATCATTGTAATCATAATCTCTTGTTTCTTCCTCTCATTTTCCGCCGGATACGGATAGCTGAATATTGATTACACAAGGAGATTCCAAACAAACATCATATATACAATGATGATAATACCGAGTGTTTTAAATAATTCTTTATAAACAACTCTATCTAAAAACCAGGCATCTTGCATCTATATGATACTACAGTAAATGCAATTTGCCTCGTGGTAAGATATGGAAATTTATTACTTATAATATAGGTAGAAGAATGCTTTCATGAACAAGTATGCTTCTATTCACATCTTAGCTTAATCATATGCTTACAGAGAATACGATCTATGCACTCGGTTTAGAGTAGGTATACCTCATGCTGTTATATATTGCTCACCTCATGCGAATAAAAGGCAAGATATCCGACAGGAGCTGCGATTACCGTAACCGGTTATATATTGCTAACCCATGTGATTAAAAGGCTTTGTGCTGCTTGCATATACTTGCTTTCCATGGACATCCTACTGAACCCTCAACAATGTAGGGGCACCTATGTAGAAAACGGTATCTGTGAACGCGTACAGGCACCGTTGTCTTCAATTTATACGATCTGCATATGTATAATATCCTATTTCTTAGTTCAGTATGAAAGAATATTACTATGCATAGTAATTCTTAACGTATAAAGCATATAGAATCTGTTGCCCTTTCATTCTGTTAATGTACTGCCTGTTCATCCTCCATGATATCTACATTTTCTCCTCGCAGAATCTTATTCATGTTGCGGATAGCACACATTTTCCCGCACATCGTACAGGTATCCTCCCGTTCCGGTGTAGATTGTGCCCGATATGTCCTAGCCTTTTGCGGATCCATGGAAAGAGAAAACATTGCTTCCCAATCCAGGTTTCCGCGCGCCTCTGCCATGCTGTGATCCCAGTCGATTGCCCCCTTTACTCCCTTTGCAATATCCGCGGCGTGGGCCGCTATTTTACTGGCGATAATTCCCTCCTTTACATCTTTCACATCGGGAAGCCGCAAATGCTCAGCCGGGGTAACATAGCATAGGAAGCTGGCGCCATAGGTTGCCGCCAAAGCACCTCCGATAGCAGCCGTGATATGATCATAGCCTGGCGCAACATCAGTGACAATAGGCCCCAATACGTAAAATGGTGCCCCCTTACAGATCGTTTTCTGAAGCTCCATATTTGCCTGTATCTGGTTAAGCGGCATATGTCCAGGGCCTTCCACGATAACCTGTACATCCTGTTCCCATGCCCGCTGTGTCAATTCCCCTAAAGTAACAAGCTCTTCGATTTGTGCTATATCACCGGCATCCTTTAAACAGCCAGGACGGCAGGCATCCCCTAGAGAAAGGGTGACATCATGCTGTCTGCATATGTGCAGAATTTCATCAAAATGCTCATAAAACGGATTTTCATTACCGGTGATTTCCATCCATGCAAAGATTATGGAGCCTCCCCGTGAAACAATATTTGTCATACGCTTCTGTTTTTTAAACCGGGATGCAGTCTGCTTGTTGATACCACAGTGAATAGTCATGAAATCAACACCATCCTCTGCATGCATACGGAATACATCCAGCCATTCCTGTGTTGTAATATCTTTCAAAGCCTTATTATAATAAACCACCGCATCATAGATGGGGACAGTTCCAAGGATTGCCGGGCACTCTGCCACCAGCTTTCTGCGAAATGTCTGCGTGTCCCCAAAGGAGCTAAGATCCATAATGGCCTCTGCTCCCATAGCAACAGCGCTTTTTACCTTTTCCATTTCCATATCAAGATCAAGACAATCCTTGCTTGTCCCCAGATTCACATTGATTTTGGTTTTCAGCATATGCCCGATTCCATACGGCTTCAGACAGGTATGATGCTTATTCGCCGGAATGACCAGCTGCCCTGCAGCAACAAGTCTGCATACCTCTTCCTCCTCCATCTGCTCATAAGCAGCGACAGCCTTCATTTCCCTGGTGATGATATGCTGTCTTGCAGCATCTATTTGTGTAGTATACATGTTGTTTATCCTCCTGTAAATGTAAAAAAGCTGTACGCCTGCTACGGTGTCAGCTTTTCATGATTTCTTTCGGATGACAAACAGAAACAGTCCTGCTCCTGTTGTGCTTTCGCAATAAAATCCCTACGCCGGCATTACCCGTATCAGGTTCCTTGGGTCCCGAATCAATATCCGATCTCAGCCATGAGTAGGCACCCCATTTATCTGTACGAAAATATTACAACACAGATTTCTGATTCTGTCAATGATGTTTAGCTTTCTATGCTTACGACTTCCCTTCATGTTTTAACATGATGTTTCCTACTTTCCTATCACCTTATATACGTTATATAATGCTTACAGCTTCATGTCATCCTATCATTTGTATATGATACAGTGTAGCTGTAGCAGTGAATTTAGAAGCCATTACAGCCTGTCTCTTTTTACCGATTTACCATAACAAATGAAAATCCTGTTGCACAGTAAACGATTTAATTATCAAAGCTGTAGTTCTTCCAGAAAGTGGTCTGTGTCCTGCTCATACAGCCTTCCCTGCTCAATCAAAAGCACATGGTCGAATACTTCACGAATGAACAGCCGGTCATGGGATACTGCCAAAATGCAGCCGGTATAATCCTTCAGTATACGACGAACAACCGGTGCGCTCAATGGAGACAAATTGCGGGTTGGCTCATCAAGCAAAAGGACATTACAGCCACACTTGATGAAACGAAGCAGGTATAGTTTAGCCTTTTGTCCTTCGCTCAACTGTGTAACCGTATGCTCCATTTCTTCCCGTGTAAACTTCATTCTTCCAAGCAGCTCTCGTGCTCTTGTCACATCCCTGGCATCTCCGGATTCCTGCAGAAAGGTTACAGGTGTATCCTGTTCAAGGAAAGCATCCGCATAATTCTGCGGCATATAGCCCAGTTTCATATCATTGACTGTACGCAGCTTTTCATAAATCTGTTTCATAAGCAGACTTTTTCCGCTGCCATTATCTCCGACAATCACCTTTTTCTGTTGCCCGTAAAGGGATATGTGAATTTCTTTAAGCAGAATCCTATCGTTTATCTTCAATGCAGCTTGCACGTATTCGAGGATACGGCGTCCTTTTGGAAATCCATCCCCTTCAAAATACACATCAATCGCTTCTTCAACACTGTCCGCATGAGCAAAGCCTTCTTTTTCCAGTCTATGCTCCTGTGCCTTCAGATTTTTCATTTTAGTTTTTAAAGCTGCCGCATAAAACGGACTGCGTACGGTATCATTTTGTGCATCATGCACGGCATTCATAAAATCGTTCAGCTTCTGCTTCTTCTTTCGGTATTCGCGTTGCTGACGGGAAGCCTCATGAGCTTCCTTTTGCAGACGGTTAAGACGCTGCTCAACATAAGCAGAATACGTACCATGATAAATCGTATGCCGGCACTGCGTTTTCTTATTCAGCTGTTCCAGATGCAGAATGACCGTTGCACAGCGATTTAATAGTGTTTCATCATGGGAAATAAAGAGAACAGGAATATGCAGGTTTACTATAAAAGCTTCCAGCCATTGCAATGTATGAATATCCAGATCATTCGTTGGTTCATCGAGAAGAAGCAAATCCGGCTTACGCATCATGAGCTTTAAAAGACGCAGCTTCACCTTTTCACCGCCGCTCAGTGTCCTTATTTTCTGTTCTCCATAAAGAAAATCACTTTTTAATCCCAGCTCAGCACATAGTGCTTCCATGCCCTGCAAATCATTGTATTGTTCCGGCTGGATTTCATCCTTACTGTGCTCCTTCAGTAAATATTCAAAAAGAAAAGCATCCTCCCATGTGCTGGAAAGCTGCTGTTCAAAATATCCTGTTTGTTTATAGTCTGTGTCTATTATCCCACTCACTGCTGCATAATCCTCTATGAGCTTGCGGTTGTATATTGCTTTCAGCAAGGTAGATTTCCCATTCCCTTCCTCGCCGATAATTCCTACCTTATCGTCATTTCCCAGGGAATAATTCAAGTCCTCTATCAGTGTGTGTTTTTTACTATCTTGAATTGTGATATGCTTTAGTATAAGCATGAGCATCGCCTCCTTAAAAAGCAGGCAGTAAGCAGATAATTGACGCATACGAAAACAGTTTATTTTAAACATTTCGATTGCAGGGTCGATTATCTATTTGCTCATTCTCTCACACTCCGTTCCCTTTTATTCTATGCACTTATCTGCAATCTGTCAATACGAAAACGTCGTTTATCCACTTTTCTCATGCAGGCCACAGGTAAGCGATAATGAAAAAAGCAAATATGAGGTGTTTTAGAAGGACAGAAATGCAAGCTATGCACATGCCTAGAAAGAAGTGATTCCTAAGGGCGTAAGAATGAGGAACTATATGAATTATGTATCCCGTAAAAGTATTCCTTTGCAGCTGAGTGAAAAGGAATGGCTTATGCTTCCTACAGCTTGCTCTACATATGGTCATAAAAAATAGATCACAAGTGAATTCGTCTATTTGTTTAACAATCTTAATTTTGCTTATCGCTTTCTTACAGGCATGGTATGCCCTCTTTATGTCACAGGATTCCCAGAAAAATACGTTCTATTTCCGAGTTGCTTCCTCTTGCTTGTTCTGTTCCCATTCCTCTTTTGTAATAAAAAGGACATGCTCGGTCAATGTCTGATGAATCAACGGCCATTCTTTGACGTCACTGCGCAAATAATGAAAGCCGCATTTCTCCTGTACGCGTCTGGATTTATCATTCCCGTCAAAATATCCGCACCATAGCTTTTTTAGCTGACAGTCCACAAAGCCATAGCGCATCAGTTCTTTTGTTGCTTCGGGAATCAATCCCTGTCCCCAGTATGGTTCACCAATCCAATATCCGATTTCCCCTTCATTTTCTGCTATTGACAGATTGCTCTGTTTTCCGATCATCAGACCGATACTGCCGATTGGTTCCATCGTTTCCTTTAATACAACCGCAAATGTATTTGGTGCGGATAATACAGTACGTATAATTTCACGACTATTCTCCACACTCTCATGCACCGGCCATCCGGCTTTTGGCCCGATATTCGGATTTTTGGCATATTTGTAACAGCTTTCTGCATCCTCAACCTGCCATGGTCGAAGGATTAGCCGCTTTGTTTCCAGCATAAAATCCCTCTTTTCTATGATTCCCTTTATTATAGCAGATTCTTTTTTCTTAGCAAGAGCCTTTTTACAGATTTTTACTCTCGTATGAGCCTTTAAAACAGACCATTTATTCCTTCATGTCACCATACTTCTATAAGAATAAAATAGAAAATTACTATTAGCTAAAAAGCTAATGCTACTAAGCTGTATTTTTTTGCTTTCCAGCATGTAATTTTTTCTGCTGCAGTCATGATTACAAGATTCTTACATCATTCCGCATTTATCCAAAGCTTTATCATTTTGTAAGGACGGAATTTATTAGTTAATGAGGAGAATTTATTATAATTTATAGGTTTCTTGATTAGAGTGCTCCCACTCTGTGCGTGTAAGATACATGACATGACCAATCAAGGTCTGATGAAGCAACGGCCATTCCCTGACCTCACTGCG
>ENA-OWPN01001052-OWPN01001052.1-human-gut-metagenome-genome-assembly--contig:-NODE-1052-length-29118-cov-10.722499_pt1 | contig 29118 bp, 45 predicted proteins | sample MGYA00248266_ERZ651850 | MGnify/ENA primary metagenome ERZ651850 (study PRJEB26924, sample SAMEA4378296) | human gut metagenome | biome: human gut; feature: human-associated habitat; material: faeces... | reverse complement strand
AGTCCACTAAGCCATCTTTTTGGGCATGTGCAAAAATCTTCATAAACTCCCCCCCCTTTAAAGCCAAGTAACCACCAAATAGTTCACCCGCACCGGTTTATTCGGAAGCTGCTCTACAGTTGACTGGCCACGAATCACCCATGTGTCAGCGTCAGCGTCTGTCCCGCAAGCTATGAAAAACCTTAAGTCGTTGTATTTGTAGTCCGCATTAACGCCAAAAACAGCCGTATTATAGTGCGAAAAAGCTTCTCCGCTTGTGTTGAATAAAGAATTGAGCGAATCACTTGTAAACAAGGTTGCTGCATAGCTACCTTCTGCCGGAGTTAATACTTTGCTCCCAAACGCAAACCTGCAAGAAGACCCAGAAGACGAACCAGCCCCTCCTTTATACCGAATGCTTATATTCCCGGCAGCATTAAGCTTGGCGTTCAGTCCAAAGGTTTTGTAAGCGCCGTTAGCGTCGCACACACCCAAATAGATGCCACCGTTTGTATCTCCAACAGCAGTAAGGCCTAAATTGGGATAGCTCGGGCTGAAAAACCGGGTGACACCCAGTTTAGAAAGCCCTTCGATTGTCAAATTTTGAGCAGAAAAGTTGTCGTTGACAGAAACGGGCCCCGAAAAGCTGCCCCCTGTTTTGGGCATGGCTCCAATTTGGTCAACAGTAATATCTGCGGTTCCGTCAAAATTCGCAAGGCCAATCTTTCGTGGGATATGCAGTTTATCTGCCGCTTTTACTACTCCGTCTTCACTACCCCCATATGCGACTTTGAGCAACACTTCGCTGCCGGCTTCAATCCCATTGATAACCGCCTGCAGATCCTCTATCATGGCTGCAAGCTGGGCATAATACGGTTCTGTGTCAAGGGCACCAATCGTTTGAGCCACCATTCCGCACCGAGCGGTATCCAGTCGAGTATCTGTTATGTATTGCTGCGAGATGGCAGATGCATTTTTTGCAATGCGCAGATTGGCGAGGCCCAGTTCCCAAGTCGTAGCATCTCTGGTTAATGCAGGAGGCTGCGGGTTTATTGCCGCCTGACCTTTAACGATATACAGCTCGATGCTGCGCACCGCTAAAGCGAGATCCAGGCGAGCTACCACTGTATCTATGCGATCCAGCGATTCTGCCGCTTGCACAACAAGAGTTCGCTCGTTTTCTTCGATGCCGATGGCACCTTCAATATGGCATACCCCCGGATGCACTTTGATTTGCATTCCGGTGCCGGCCACAACTTGCAGGGCGTTTGTAGGCTTATAGAACACACCGTTTGAAAAATACTGAGCGAACACCTTGCGAAGGAACGCGCTGTCCACTGCGCGGTCGTATAGCGGCATACCTTCGTCATCGTAGGTTACCTGGCTGGTAAAAGGATAGCTTTGCACTAATAAATCATCCTCGCTTTCTTCAGTTGGGTCAGCTTTTTGTCCCCCAACTCAATTTCAACGGTGTGGTTCCCCTCTTTAAAAATCTCTCTTACAGTGATAATACGGGCTTGGACAGCTAAACCGATATCTGCAACAACCGAATCCACAAGGTCTCCCAAATCCCAGTCCTGCAGATAGACAAAGCCGGACGCAGCTGCCTGAATATCCACATTCACAATCGTGGCGTAATCCAGCAGCTTATCAAATCCCAACTGCTGCAAACCAGCCAGATACTCCGCTTCAGTTTGTTCTTCCGGGTCCCAGCGCTCACTTTTGGCATCAACATACAAAATGCGCTTGTAGCCGCCGCCAGACAAATCAGCGTATGCTACTTTGCGATTTTCAGCTTGGTCCTGCCCACATACGATCGCATAATTCCGGTAATTGCTTATATCCCTGCTGGCATCCACCTCAGCTAAATTGCCAAAACCATCTGAAAAAGTAACAAACGGGTTTTCCGTTTGGTCCTGCGTCCGATTTTTCCCCTGCCAGACCTCCGCAGTAATGATATTCTCCTGGTAGTTGTACCTGCAGCGCAGGCTGCACTGCACTGTTTGCAGTTTTGTATAAGCCACACTGGCCAACTGCCCACCGGTTTCCTGCCATGCGGTATTACTGGATTGAACATCAGCATCCGGTGCGTCCGACACTGTCAACAGCGGAATATCGTCCTTATACTTTCGCAGCATAGTCACTACCGATTGTGGAATAGCCCCTGCTGCGTAATATGTGGGATATACCACCTTGTCGTTCAGTATCGCTTCCAGAAAATACCCGCTCAGCTGGACGAATCTGCCCTTTACGGTCTCAGTAAGCTCCACCTGCTGGATAATTCCAGTCTCAGGCCGGTCAGGCGTATACAAATATGCCATCTGCGGGCTGTAAGCTGCAGCGGCAATCTGCACACTGAATTGACCAATCTCGTAGTATTCCCGGTTCCATTGCAGATTGAAATAGGACAAATAAGACAAAGGCTGAAAATCAGAATCAAGCGCCAACAGCTGCATACTACACCCCCAGGTACTGTTTGTTGTAATGAAGCACAACATGAAGGTTGGAATCTCCATAATCGGCTTCATACCGCACGATATTAGTGCCCGGAAGCATCTGCAAACCGCTAAAATCACTGGAGCGGTCCACCTTGTTTAACACATTTTGCCCATTTTTTGTAATGCGGATCGTGCGCGGGTTCGTGTTGATGGTGACACTGTCGCCGGCATTCAGTGTATCAATGAGACGAACGAAACTGTCATCTTTAACGATTTTGGGATTCTGTACTTCTGCTGTGGCAGTGAGTACCATCGTGGGATACGCCGGGGCATCACCGTCATACTCAAATACGACCCGCCGCTCAAAATTGTAAACAGACACCAATACTCCCTTATCAGGATGATCCATATAAGGAAATCCCCATCGCGGCGTCTGCGCAGCAATGTCCTGACCAAAATCATCCACGCTTTGCCAGTATGGCGAGACAGCCAGGAAATCCGCCGAGAAGATCTGCGGAACACAAACCAGATCGGTCGGTGCATTAAATCCGGAAAGTTCTGCAGCCAGCCACCTGGTCCTCCCCTGATAGGTCAGATAAACCTGATAGGTATATGCCGGGTTAAAAAATGCCACAGCCTCCGCACGCAAAACAGCGTTGTTTTTTACGCTCATTGCGGTAACTTCCATGGACATCTCTCTCGGTGCCACTCTTTTTCCGGTAACAGATGCACCATCCCCTATTGCGTTGTCCTGAGTGTAAAGATCAATGACCGGCTTACATATCCCCTCTGCAGTGCCAGGCGTTAAAAGCCAATCTGTACCGTCCGCAATCAGTTCTTTTCCATCGCTCCGAACGAACCGCACAGCAACATAAGTATCCAATCTCATCTTGCACCTGCCAATCCTGCCCGTGTCTGAATGCGCAGGGCCCGGGCAATTTCATCCGGTGCCTGCATTGGCTGCTCGAAGTAGATATTTTGAACAAAGGATCGAGACAATTGCTTTTTTTCTGCGGCGGTATCATATGGCTGATGCATCGCTTTGGTATTCGCTTTCAGCGATTTTTGCAGCCGCGTTTGGGTATTATCTGTCAACAGATCCAGCGAATCTGTGAGCGGCTGAATATTTTGCTCAATACCTACTGCCATCCCGGCCGGAATCCACCGGCCCACCTCATCCCGCATCAGTTTGGACGGGGAGGCAATACCGAAAAAGCTTTTGATTGCATCTTTTGCAGAACTTGCCACATTTATAGCTGCGTTCCACAATGCTCCTGCCATAGAACCAATGCCATTAATCAGCCCATTAATGATATCCTTACCCAATTGGAGCCAATCAATGTCCTGAATGGTATCCCACAAAGTTTCTGCCACCTCGCCTGCTGCCGTTATGATGTCAGGCAGAGCATCTCCTATTCCCGTAATCAGGCTGGTAATCAAATTAAAACCGGATGAAATGATCTGGGGCAGGTTCTCCACAATTCCGCGAACCATTGTTGCGACCGCGCGCCCCGCTGCCCTCAGCATTTCGGGCAAAGCCGCTCCAATCCCATCCACCAAGCGCGTCAGCACCTGGCTGCCGGTCTGCAGCAGTAACGGAAAATTGGATATGATCGTATCCACCAGGCTGATCACTACATCCAGTGCTGTTTGAAAAACCTGAGGCAGCAGCGCTATAATTCCGTCTGTGATACGAAGCAGCATCTGTCCACCATTTTCAATCAGCTGCGGCCACATATTCGTAAAGCCTTGGCAAAGCTGATCTACTATCTGCTGGGACGAGACAAGCAGTTGGGGCAGAGATTGTGTAATTCCCTCTTGAATGGTGGGCAAAAATTCCAAAAACGCATTTGCAAGCTGTGGTACAGCCGTGCTGATAAATGTAACCAGCGCGCCCGGCAGCGCGCTTAAAATATTCCATACAGCCGGCAGCAGATTTCCCACCAAAAATGTGGTAACTGTTTGTGCCAGGGCTATCATGGCCGGGGCTACATCCTGCCCAAGTGTCAGATTTCCAAGCACATTGGAGAAGGCTGCCTTCATAGATGCCATGGAGCCGGAAATGGTAGTAGCAGCTTCCTTCGATGTGGTTCCTGCTATGTCCATGCTCTTCTGCATAACGCTAATTGCATTGACAACATTTCCGAAGGACATGCTGGAGGCGTCAACCTCAATGCCCAGTTCCTTCTGGATATCCGTCATTTGCGATGCATCCCGAATCAGACGGGCCATCTCCTCTTTTGTGCCGCCGTATCCAAGTTTTAAGTTGTCGAGCATGGTGTAATTTGATTTTGCAAACCCCTGATAGGCATATTGGATCGATTCCATATCAGTGCCAAATTTGTTGGCATTATCAGACATATCGATCAGGGCACGGTTTGCGTATTCCGCAGCTTCGGCTGTATCGCCGTTTAGACTTTGCAGCAGGCTGGCCGAAAAGCTTGTCACCTGCTCCATATAGCTGTTTGCGGAAACACCGGCTGTCTTGTAAGCTTCCGCAGCATACTGTTTAATGGTATCTGCGTTGTCTTTGAACATTGTCTCAACACCGCCAATGCTCTGTTCCAGCGCCGCGCCTTCTGTCAGGGCCTTGCTCAGTGCAGCACCGATTCCTGCTGCTGCAATAACTTTTTTAATCGTGCCTGTCAAACTGGCTGCCATGCTTTGTCCGGCTGTATCGCCAACCTGTGCGGGCGCATCTCCCAAAACACCTTCCAGTGCCTTTTTGATTCCTTTTGCGGACGGAACGATCTGCACATATGCTTTACCAAGCTCTGTGCCTTCTGACATATCTTCACTTCCTTCCATCGGCGGCGCGGACAGCCGCCCAAAACTCTTCCTCGCTGTCGAAGGCCTGCACATCTGAAAGAGACTTCTCCTGCATCAGAGATTCCAGAATGCTCTTGGGTCTTCGTCTGTTTTTCTGTCCATCCTTCGTTTGCATCCATATTAACAGGCTCAGCCTGTCCACCATGGCAGCATGCAGCAGGATTGCGGCAGGTACTTTTGCCCCGGCCATCTTCATGCGGATCCGCGCAGTATCCGGCAAACCGGCCGCCAGCGTAGCGGCCAGTCTTGCCGGAAGCGCCCGAAAATCCAAAACATGATAGGTCTCAGCAAAGTCGCAGGTCAGCGCATCCTCGTCAGATGCGATCATCGCAGCGAGGATCAGGAGTTTTTTTCCTGTGTATTCAAAATTTCTCCAATTGCTTTGCAGATTCTTTTGGCGGAAGCATAGCCTGCCTCTTTTTCGATAAATGCAAACAGACGATCCCGTTGGTCTTCACCGAGCACCATGTCCACAACATCACAAAGCCCTGTGGGGTCCTTGCCTGTCTCTTTCAGTTTATAGATAAGCCTCATATCATCCAGGACCCGCTCGTCAATCGAATACTCAAAACCATCTGAAGTTTTTCCCTGTATCATGCCTGTTCTCCCTTTGCCTTGATGTATTCATAATGGGTCTGACCATCCTCATCCGGTGTTGCAGTGATGGTAGTTTCATACCCCACAGCATCTCCGTCTGAATAGGTGATTTCTCCTACCTCCGTCACAGCAGCAGACGGAATAACAATGCGTTTATGGGCGCCGTCCCGCATGACCTGCTCAATCACCCATGCCGCCGCCTGCTGTTCCTGGCTGTTCGCTTTTACTGTGATTCCCTCCGCCAAAGTGCCGGTTACATTCTCGTCGCCGTATACGGTCTTCAGCACATCCGGGTTCAGCGCTTCAATCAACTTAAAGCTAAAAGAATCTTCTTTTGCGCTTTGATAGGTGAGCACCGTATCTCCGCCCCACGCTTTAATACTGTCGCTTTCAGGGCTGTTTGAATTGGTCAAACCGTCTTCCCCGCAATATCCCAGGCATTTAAATGCCGCATCCAGCTCGGTGATGGCATCAGTGGGCAGTGTAGTGCCCAAAGGCGCACGAAAAATTGCACCGCCTTTCTTGGGTTTTCCGGTCGTTACATTGGACGCGTTCGCCATGTTTTTCATCCTTTCTTAATAAAAAACCAGGTCGAAAACGGCCTGGTAACGATAGTGTTTGGTTGTGGGATCCGTGAAATTGTAATCTGCGTTCAGGCGGCACGCGCTGACCTCATCCAGGTCGGCCAATCCCTCCATGGCCTTCTTGACCTGTTCATTCCGTTCTGCCGCCGCAAGCAGACTACCCGCCCAGCTCTGCACCGCAAATGTCGCGCGATGAATCCGGTTCGTTTTAGAGCTGCCAGTCTTTTCAAGCAGCACAAAATCAACCGGCGGATTTTCCGGAACTTCCATATATACGGGAACAGATAATTCTGTTTGCAGGTATTCCAATACCGTTCTTTCAATCATTTCAGCGCCTTCAAAATCGTGTTGTTTTTTAAATTATCCTGCTTTGCCTCGATTGTTGCAGCAGAAACGCGGCTAACCGCGCGGGTAGCCAGTACATAACTTCCCGCTTTATACCCCGGCCCGCACGCCTGTCTGGCTGTTTCCGCCTTTGTCTTCAGCATCTGTTTCATCTCGTCAGACCGCAGCAGCTGCCGGACACCGGATCGGTTCAGTTCGAACTTATACTTAGCCATACCGTTCTACCTTCACTTTCTTGTTCCAGGCCAGAGGAATCAGATCATCGATTCCCTGAGTAACACCCCCATAGGTTCGGAATTTCTGCCCGAAAAACTCTACCGTCACATTGTCCCAATTATGACTGTCTCCCTTGGGGATTCCCAGGGTATAGGCAATGCGTTTGCCATATAGCTGCAGGTCGGTAACAAGGTCGTCGGCATTGGGTTCACCGATGAGTACTCCAGGCACCTGCACGGCAATCTCTTCATATACCGGCGCATTGAGTGCATCGGTGCCTGTCTGGTGTTTTTCGTGCAGTAAAACTGTGATGCCGCGAATCATCTGCACATCGCCTCCAAAGGGCTGCAGGCGCCGATCCTGTTGCCGGCGCCCAACAGCCTTTTTTCCAGTTTTGACAGGTACAGCTCCCCTACTGAACCATTCGGCATGGACCAGGTTTGCGAGTACCCCATTGCCGATGCAGACCCTTGCGATGCTCCCATAGGAAACAGAACCGCCCCCTGGCTGCTGTCCAGCTGGCGGCGCACCATACGGCAGGATACCAGTTTTTTGCGGTCTGCTGTCGCTTCGGCGTTAAAGGCATCGATAACGATGGCAGCTTCCTTCAACAGCGCATCACAGCGTTCTTTTTCGTCCGTGTCCAGTTTGCGGAATCCTGCTTCCACATCGGAAGCATCGGCATATTTCATACCAATCACCTCATCTTTTCGCCGCTTGCCCTCGTTTTGACCCGGCAGACCCTTTCTTGGCCGGCGCAGCATCCGCTTTCGCAGTTTTTGCGGCAGCTTGTGTCCTTTTTTCCGTATGATCTGCTGCATCAATGGCGGCATCATTCTGCAGCCGTCTGGACACAGCAGGCAAGTGCCCCGCTGCCAAGTATTCAACCTCCCGCTCATCGGCAACCTGCATCCTGGTCCCTGTCAGGCTGTTGATGAATTCTTTCATACTCAGCCTCCGGTCTTTGCTTTTCCGGTGAGCTTATTAAATACGGTGGTGTCACAGCGGAAACCTACTTCGATTTCAGCTCTGACAGCGAACATATTCTGTTCAAACAGGTTGATGGTACTTTCACCATCGGTCAAAGTGGCCTGGTCCGAAATAGCGATCTGCACGCCCTCTACCGTACCATATACTGCCTGGGTCCAGTCGCCGGCAAAGCCCACCACTGCATCGGCAGATGCTGTCTCGGCTGTATAGGCACCCTTGCTCTGGCGTACCGGTGCACCCAAAATCATGGGAATAGCCCCGTCCGCCACATTGTTGATAAACAAAGGCCGGTCATTTCCGTCCACTGCGGTCAGCAAAATGGCCTTGCCCTGCGGGGCCAGCACAAAGCCGTTCAGAATACCGTCATGAGCGGCAATATCTGCATCGGCCGCTACCAGACCGCCGTAGGCATTGGTGAGGATGCTCTGGGCGGTGCAGTCCTTCAGCGTGTCGAAGTTGGAGCCAGGCGCGTCTACAGCGCCGAACACGGTAGCATCAAACTTCTTGGCCAGCGCACCGGGCAGGCGCTGTACCATCTGGTCGTACAGGGCGGGCACATCGCGCCGGAACTGGTTGGAAAACGGCACGATGACCGCCAGCGTATACGGGGTCATCTGCTTGGTGGCCAGTGTGCCGCGCTTGACCGGCTTTTTTTCGGTCTCGCCCACCCAGCCCGCTTCGGGGTCACCGGTAATGATGGGAACGGTTACTCCCAGACCGGGCAGCGGAATTTGGCGGGCCAGCGCCATAACGGCGGAAGCCTCCTGCGTTTTCTGCAAAATTTCACTGGAAACACTGCCCGGCAGAGCAATTGTGGTGGTGCGGTTGATATCAATGGATGCCATATGCTTTTCCTCCTTTACTTCATAACCTGGTTAAACCACTCCGCAAACTGGTCGCGGGTGGAACCGGTCGGCTTGTTGTTTGGGTCTCCGCCGTCCTTTACTTTGGGATAACCATCGGCAGCGAAGGTGCCCGGATCGGTCTTCTTGTACGATGCAACATACTCTTCAAAACCCAGCAGCGTTCCGTCAGATTGCACCGGCAGTTTCTTTTCTGCCAAATCTGCCAGAAATGCTTTGCGAGCACCTGCGCTTGAAAATTTGAGGCTTGCGGCAGCGTTCGTCTCGGCATACCGCGCTTTCAGTTCCAAAACCTGCTGGTCTGCCTGTTGCTGGGCCTGCTTAGCCTTTTGCTTCCATTCAGGGTCATAGCCCTCCAGCTTGGTATTTGCCTCCTGCAGCTGTGTTTTGGCGGCGTCCCGCTCGGCTGTCAAGGCAGATACCTGCCGCTTCAGGTCATTCATCTCCGCTCCGTTTAGAGCAAATACCTTCTGCACCTGCTCTTCATCGAGACCCAGCGCTTTGAGTTCTTCGGTCTTCATCGGTTGTTCTCCTTTCGGTATCAGATAGACTTGGTGAGGCGGTCGTCTCCGCCTGTCTGCGCGGCCTGTAAGCCCCGCCGCCGGGCAAAATAATTGCCCGCCCCAGCTTCATGCGGCCAGGGTGGGCATAAAAAAGCGCCTTTGCCGTTGAGTGCAAAAGCGCATAGAAAAACCACGGTGCAGATACATCGTGGTCAAATTGACTTTTTACCATACATGTGATATAAAGTAGTTGAGATACATCCGTAAGGATGATCTAAAGTGAACCATTCGCCCGCTATTTTCGGTGGGTGTGATGGTTCACTTTTTTTGGTATCGCAAGATTTCAATGGGTTTTCCTTTTTGGATAACCATAATGTCAACAGCTGCTTTTGTCTGATTCCATTGCATTCGCTTTTCGATAACTGCATTTAGCTCATCCAGAGACACTTCCAAGTCACCCATATCCAGAATTAACCCGCCCGGATTATTCCGAATCTGTTGTAATCCGTGACGAATAGCGGAATTGGCAGCTTTCTCACTGGATAGTGTTTTCAAATCCCAATAGCTATTACGCCACAAATAGTCTGGCATTTTTTGTCCCTGTATATTGGATTCATTTAACAGCATAATGTCGCCGCCGAGAGTATCGTGCAGCCATTGTGCTGTTTTTATTTCTTCGGCATGTCGAGTGCGATTATAGCCCTCGTCGTATGTAATGGACCCCTGTCCCGGGGTCGCTTTACGCTTGTATTCCTCCAGGACATTCTCCGGGCCACTGTGGGCTTTTCTCGCCGCATACGCCGCGCGCTTCTGGGCGTTGATCTTATCCTTATTTTCTGCGTACTGTTCCCGCCGCATAGCGTTGATGTTTCCGCCGGCAGCGTTATACTGCGTCAGATACTTGTCCGGATCATATCCGGCCACTGTGGTGCGGCTGTCGAACCGGATGGCATATTCACAGTCGCAATTGGCATGGATGTGCTCGGCGTGTCCGCCTTTCAGCGCCTTCTCGCTTGCTTTCTGCCAGCCCCGGCTTGCCAGAGTAATACAAAACGGACAGGTATCGCCATGAGGCACCCAGGCAAACTCGGCACCGTCCCGGATGGCGTTTTTCAATGTAGTATCTGCCCCGGCCCGTTTTACCAGCCGGCTCACACCCCCCTGCAAAAGTGACGGACTGTGTTTTGTACCATTCACCATTTTAGCAGTTTCTGTGTAGTTGGCGGTTGCCGCTGGCTCGGCCGGTGGTACGCTTGCGCCGGATGCTTCGGCCACAGCGTCGTACATCTGGCAGGCAAGCTCGGCTGTGCCTTCACCGTACTTCTGCACCAGGGCCGCAGCGTATTCCATTATGGCATCTGTGTCCTGGGTCCCATACTGGTTTATATAATCTGCCATCTTCCTGCCAGCTTCCTCATGCAATCGAGAAAGGCGGGATATGTATTCAATCCAGGTCTTCTCGGTTATTTTCATCCTCTACCTCAACAAGCAGCCGCTGGCCCCGCACTCGCTGTTCCTGCACTTTAATACGCCGGATATCCGCCTGGTCAAATCCGATCATCTCCAAAAAGGTATCCGTGCTGGCAAATTCCTGCCGGGCCGATGCAATCTTAATGGCGGCATCCGCCGTAACCGCCACGCTGGGCATAGCTGGGTTTTTGAAGTGCGCCATGATATCCCGCTCTTCCTGAGTAAGCTCTGCCGGTGTCACATTCCGCACAATGGCCTGGGCCATCTGTATGATGGTACGCAGCGCATCGCCATTGCCGGCATTCAATTGCTGGGCCATAAGAACCAGAGTTTGGCTTTGGGCCAGAATGGCGTCGCTTGATGTGGGGTTGGCATCGTTTATAATCCCCACATCGGTAATGGTCAGCCCAGTAGCTGCCGAAAATTGTGTTGCGGTCATGCGCATTTTATCCACATGTGGCTGCAGGCTGCCTTGCGTCAGCTGTCCGAACTCTGGGTTTTCTCCCGTTTCCGGGTTTGTGGTGGAAGCCAGCAAGCTGCCAACATACTGCTTGAATTTGTCCGATATAACGGCGTCGTACTGTTCATCGGTTAAACCCAACAGATACTTCTGCGGGGTGGTATCAAATTCCAAGGCAATTGTGGCGTTTGCCACAATGCGGATATAGTCATCAATCAAAGCTCGGACAGCCCGCTTCAAACGGGAGCGCCCGAATGGTTTACCGGATGTGGCGTTCCAGATCATAGGCTCCATTAAAGGACGCCCCATCTTGTGCAGATGCCGCTCTGCCTTCCAAACAGAACCATTCGCTGTCAGCACGATCACCGCATCATCGGTATAAAAATTGACAATATGCGGACGCCAGGTTCCCTTATACTTTTCATCCGGCACTGTGTCGATAACGGCAAGACCACAGTCAATGCGCCCTTTTTCGCCGCTCCACAGAGCCGAAGCTGTAGCCGGTGAGTGAAACCGAATGCGGCAACCGAGCAGATCATCCGCAGACAGCGTTGCAAACACACAACCATATTTCAATTCGTCCCGGCAGGCTTTCGCATATTCCGCCAGCAATCGGTTGCCTGATACCAGTTCTTCTGCCGTCTTTGCTGCCTGCCCGCTGCCCACAAAACCGTCGAACATGCTGCGACAGGCCAGAGCATCCACGGCCTTTTGTCCCCAGTTGCACCCCACTTCCAGACTTCTCAGCCCTTGCGGCAGTGCAATACCCAGGTTTACATCGTTCAAGGTCACATGGCCTTCGTAATATTTGTCCTTTGTAGCGTTATGCGCCTGATGGTACTGGTACACATCTGCCAATTCCTGCAGCTTGTGCTGTTCATCGACGGTCAATCCCTGTACAAAGCCGAAGTTCAATGTCACCATGATTTCACTCCTTTACCCAATCCGCATTTTTTTATTTGGGTCACGCCGGCTTGTCTTCACCCCCCATAGGGCCAGCGCACAGGCTTCTACCGGCAAACTGTTTTCACCGCCAAACCCATACCCGCCCGCTATCGGTCGTTTTACAGCCGTTATGGCACTTTCCCGCAAAGCCTGCTGCGGCCGGTACCAGGTCAGCTTACTCTCGTTTACGGTGTTTACCAGCAACCCGGCAGCTGCAACCACCTCTTTGGCTGAAGGACGCAACACAGAGTTTTTTACCTTCCATGTTTCGCGCAGTCTGTCCACTAACACATCAGCTCCGCCGCGCCCGTCAATAACCACGCAGCTTGCCTTTTCATACCGTTCATTCAGCCAGTCAGCCAGCCAGGCAATTCCACGCCCGCCCGGCTGCATCTCAATAATGGCAATACGGGCCGGTGCATCTTTCGGCAGTACCGCACCACATAGACAAACCGCGCTTCCATCAGCGGCGAACTTGACACCGTAGGCTGTCTTGCCTTCAGGCTTTGGATCCGAGCTTGCACATTGATCCCATGCGGATTTCTCGATGACATAATCAACGCGCGCTGTATGGGCCGGACTCCACCAGCCCAACCGTTCCCGGGCAAAGGTATCCGGGTCCAGCTGTTCGGCTTCCCCTTCTATGGTGGAAAGCTGGATACGCCGCCCCAGGGCGGGGTTTGCTGCCGCCCACCGTTTTTTGTCCTGAATATCTCCGATCTCAGAAACCGAAAATTCGAACCATGCTGTCCGTTTTGATTCTCCCCTCAGGGCACGGCTGCGCAATTCACGGAAAACCGTCCCCGTCACATCGGGCCCAGGTGGTGTTCCCACATAGATTGTTTGAGGATTTAAACTGGCAGAGACAGCCGGCAGAAAAGACCCCTGCGCTGTCTCGTCCAGTTCCTGTGCCTCATCAAAAATCAAAAGATCCCCGTGCTGGCCTCTGCCTCCGTTTCTGGTGCGGGCCAAAAACTTAATACGCGCTCCGCTTTTTAAAATAATCTGCTCACGGCCCAGTGCCGTTTTAATCTCTGCCACATGGCGGCGAACCTTTGGCCCCTCGAAAAAGCTTCGCATCTCTTCAAAGGTTTCTGTAGCTGTTTTTTGTAAGTGTGCTGTGTAGATGACAGATTCATGAAACAGCAGCATTCCCGAAATAGACCGCCCCTGCACCAGAAGGCTTTTGCCGTTCTGCCGTGGCACGCTGCCGCCGCAGGACGGAGCCGCCCAGCGTCTGGCCCCGTCTCGCCCCATCCAGTCTGCCAGAACATCGCACTGCCATGGGTCCAGCTGAATTCCCCCAACCAGAAGAAGTCTGGCTGCGTCCATTCCATCACTTTCCCGGTAGGATGGAGCGATCCTTTCGGACGGCTCCTGGCTTCCCATCAGATTGCCGCTGCGCGAGGATCGCGCCGATCTCATCGTCATTGTTCACTGCCCCTTCTATTTCCTCTATCTCCCGGATGGTCTCCCGATATTGCTTTGCCAGCTGCGGAAGAGCTCTGGCATCATCGCAGCGATCAATGCTTTCCGCCAAGATTTGCGCCAGTGTTTTAAGCTGGCTGAGCCTGTCTCCTCTGGAGGTAATGCTCTTCATTTTCATGCGGGCACGCCCCCTTTAAAAATTCTCTGTGTGTAAATCGGCGCTGGACGGCTTGCGTGCGCCTGTACGCCCAGGGGGGGATACTCCCCCACCCTTTTTTGCCCGGCTCTTCTACCAGGTCCCGTCTTTCGCAAAATAGGTTTTTTCCGGAGCAATTCTTTCAGCTTGCGCCCTGTTGCCTTTTTGCGCATTACAGTAATAGTGTGCCGCCTGCAGGTTTGTCCAATCTTCTGCAGCTGCACGGGCGGAAGAATAGCCAAATTGCCTCCATTTTGAGACTGGCCGAATTTCATCAATGACAAAGGACAGCGGATGCTGCGCGTCTGATGGTTCATCGTAATGGATCGGTCCGAGCCTGCCCTTACAGATCCCACATGGGCAATCCATGGCCCGGAATCTGGCACGGTATTTGCGGCGCAGGGCACCATTTGCATATCTTGGGTTGCCCATCTCCTGCCTCCTTTTGGGTAAATAAAAAGCCTGCGCCCCAAATGGCACAGGCTAAAAATTATAAAAAAAGACTTGACTTTATACGCTAAAAGTCGTATAATATAATCACAGGGACAGGGAATCCCAAGTAACAAAGAAAGGAGAAAAACACCCAGGCAGGGAGGTGAGAAATTTGAGCGAGGAACAAATAAAAGCCCTGCTGGAAATGCTTGAAAAGGCTTTGAAAAGTGAGATAGTTGACAGACTGACCATCACCATCAAGCCGAACAGCAAAACCAAACAAGGCTAATACCGGGCGGCGGGAAATCCCGCCCGCCGCTTTTATTATAGCCTGAATAATACCAAAAAACAAGGAGGCTGCTATGGAAATCTCCATCAAAATGGAATACAAAAATACCAAACTGAAGGCCCTGCGGGAAAAATCCGGAATGTCACAGGGCAAGCTTGCGGCCACCACTGGCCTGAGTGTTCGGACCTTGCAGGATTATGAGCAGGGCCGCAAAAATCTCAACGGCGCGAAGCTGGTCACCCTTTTGCAGCTCTGCAGCGCTCTCGGCTGTAAGTTGAGCGCCCTTATTTCTGACCCGGATGCCCTGCAGCTTCTGAAGGAAGTGTACCAGGACGAACCTTAAAATGCTATACGCTGCCGCTTTTCTTTTTCCCCGTTCCCGCCCTCCCGGTATCTGCTATGCCGGGCTCACCCATTTTACTACATCATGCAGCAAGTGCCCCGTTTCCGCTGCAGGCACACCAAATACACCGGCTTTTTGCAGCCGGTGTATTTTTTCATGCTACCAATAAACCACATTTTCTTGGCTCTGGGGGTTCAATTTTACAAAAGGCCAAAATATTTTGCCACCAACCGGATAAATTCTCCATGCCAACGCTTTGCCGTCATCCAGGATATATGCAACACCTGAGCAGCTCCATCGATCGTGTGGCTTTTTTGCCAGAACACCATAGACACCAACCGCACCCGCTCGGCACCATCAGGAAGTTGCAGGGTCCTTTCCAGCGCAGTATGTACGGCGTCATACTCTCGCTGATGAACCGGCGAGAGGGTCCTCAGCGCCGCAGCCGCCGTTTGATCGCTGACCTTTTTGGAGCGCGGCATACCGGAAAGCGGCGCAGAAAGCTGTACCTGCTTTATTCGGCTGTACTCTTCGGCCAAGTCCGGATACCTGCGGATCATGCCTTTTATGTATGGCCACCAATCATATCTGGGTGTGCTCAAACTCTTCCCCCCTGTCTGACTGTATTCCAGCTTGGGCCAGCTGCTGCCAAAGCCCGCTCCTCTCCATTTCCTGCTGCAGCGCCGGCGGCAGCACCTTTTTGCGGTCCTGCCGAATCGCCACCAGGTATTCCCCTTCATAACCCCAGCTTGTGGCATAGCGATAGCTTGCCAGCAGGTAATACCCTTTTGGCAATGCAGGACGGCTGGCCAGCTGGCGGCGCTTTAAAATTTTAGGTTCGCTTACGATTGGTTTTTGCAGATTTTTGCTTTGCTGCCATGCTTTTTCCCAATTTTCCCGCTCTGGCTGCTTGGTCAGATAGCGTGCGAACCATCCGTAATCCGGATTGCCGTCCAATGTTCCCAGTTCTACCCTGCCTTTTCCCCACATTTTTTCCAGCTGACTTGGCAATATAGGCAGCTTTTGACAAACTACATGCCAGTGGGTGCGTACTTTCTGCCATTCGCACACCGCTATGTACCGCAGCCCCTGGCCCGTTTGTTTCTGGCAAAAGCTTCGCAGCCGGCGAATAAACTTGGCCCAGCATGCCTTGTGCTGCGCTTTATCCATTCCCTCATCATCTGTCAGTGTAATATGCAGGTCTCCTTTGTCAAAGTTCGTGCACATCAGCCGCACCAATTTACGCTGAGCGTTTTTACGGTTGATGACCTTTTGCGCATCGCTTGTGGTCCCAAGCCTGCTCTTTCCTGCCCCTATTACCCGGCCGCAATGGGTGCAATGCTTTCGTTCAATTTCCAATAAAGCTCCGCTATAAATTCTTTGTTCCCGGTACGGCATTTTTCACACCCTCTTTTTGCTTTTCCCGTCGGCAGGTTAATAGGCGAAACAAGGCCACAAAAGGGAACCTCGTCCCTTATTTTGAGTTGCAAATACCCGGGCTTCAAACAGCCCGGGCGTTTTTATTGGTTTAGCATTTCAGCCAGCCGCTGGATCTTATCTTGCTTCCAGCAATCGATCTGCGGTTCAGACAATCCGTAAAAGATTCTTATCTGCCTCAGCATGATCTCCACATCTGCTATCTCTTCACACAGATTATCAAGGTTCGGCTTTCGTCGAAGCCCCTTTGCCAAAGCTTGCTGCAGCTCGGCCAGCTCTTCCATGGCAACGATTAGCTGCATGTTTCCATACCTGCGTACGGCTTTGGTTAAAATGTCGAGCATGCTCATTCCATAACCTCCGCAGCATCCTGCCATTGGTCGCGAGGGATATGTGCCTGGCTTGCAAAAGCGATTTTTTCGGCCGCTTTTATTGCAGATATAATGTCTCCACATTCCGGCAAAACCACTTTCTTTCTCCACAAGAAACAGTTAAAGCGGGTTGTTTCTCCGACACCGGGTTTGTACTTGCATGTTTTTAAATTCCCGCAGTCGTTGCAATCTCCGCAAGCGGTCACATCGTTGAAGAAAATTTTGTAGATGTTACGCTCTGCTGTCACCTTTTCCAGTTCATCTCGCAGCTGCCGCACAATTGGCAGTGTTTTGGGGTCAATGGTGGGTGCATCAGTAATTTCCGCTTTCACGAGTGCTTTTTGCCATTCAACTGCAAGTCCGTCCCCAACTAAATCCGCATCAATCAACCGCATTTTCTTCACCGCCTTTCGGTATAAAGCTGCCACAGAAAAAGTCTGCGTTTGTTGGCTCTGTGGCATACAAGCCATTCGCACAATGCTTTTTGTACCAATGCTTGCACTCCACACACCGTCCAATCGGAGGGGATGGGCGGGTGTTCCAATGATTTACCGCGTCACGCTCTCGCAGACTATCCTCAGATTTTCCAAAACATTCAGGACACCAGCATCTCCACATACCCCAGTTGCTTATGCGGATATTCTTGTTTCCGCAAAACGGACACGGCAACACAATTCCTTGCCGCGTGCATTCTTCCTGCGCTTGCATATCTCCAAACAGTGCGCGGCGCTCCAAATCGGTCATGGTTAATCCTCCCATCTGTACAAATTTTGGTTAATGCTCGGTTTGCATTTCCCGTTGCACCAATTTCTGACGGCGCAGGAAGATATATACAGCTTTCTTGCGCATTCAGCTGCAGATTCATATATGGTTTCGGTTCCGTCCGGGCGCGTTTCAATTACAGATTTGGCATACCACCCGTGCGGACGCTCAGCACCCGGTATTTGATTTCTAGGCATCGGCCGCAAATTCCAGTAAGAAAAATTAAGCTTGTCACCGTCCAAATGCTTTATCGGAAGCTGGGTTCCGCCAAAATACAGGTCTCGCATAAGATTGTTAAGCCTAAAAGTCTTTTTTCGGTTTTTATAACACAGCGTAACTCCATACCCGTCCCGCCGCAAAACTGGCTTGAGCGGGCGATCTGATCCGTTTCGGTATACATGGCCATCAATTGTTAAAAAATACGGCCATCCGGGTATCTGCACCTGTTGCGGCATTGATTTATTCACTGTTCTCAACCTCTTCCACTATAATCTCGGTCCTGGGGCTTGCAGGGTCGCAGTACGCCTCAAGCTTTAGCGATATATTGGCAAAGCTATCGTCTGCGATTATGCCCGCCTTTGTCAGCCCATCCAGCAAAAATTTCCCCGAATAGTTGTCAGGGTCGCGTCGGCGACGGTCCGGGAAGTAGTAGCAAATCGTGACTGCCGCCTTTTTGATCGGTCTTTTTTGCCTGTGCTGCAGACAGTACAGCATTACCTGGTCTGTGCACCGCTTTTTCTCTGCCCGGTAATTGTACGGGCCGCGACCAGCCACGCGATTGAGCGATGGGGGAATAAATGGCAAATATATTTTTACACCCACGGCACTTCCTCCTCGCATATCTCCACTATGTGATTGCACAAAAGCTTTGGGATTCTCGATCTTTCTTTGCTTTCTTTAAGGCCTTGCGTTCCGGTTTTTGCACCTCTTGGCGCAGCAATGTGACACATGTCCCCATTGTGGCACGGAGGCTTAAATTTTGGATTCGGATGATTAGTCCAAATATCGGTAGGCTTCATCCTGGTATCGCCATATTGACAGTATGTAACGGTGTACCTCGGCAAGCCGCTCATAAAGTCCATTTTTCTCATGCCGCCACGCGGGTTTTCTATGAACCAAAATTTGGGTGAAAGCGTCATTATGAGACCATGCACATGCTGATTTACTCTATCACAAAACTTTGCGTAATTGCTTATCGGATTAAGATTTCCAGATTCATCTTTGCACCGGTGATGGCTTATCGCTGCGATTGAGTATGTAGAACAGTCTGGACTTGCCCAAATGACATCCGGGCGCCCAAAATCGTGCAAAATTTGGTTTGCGGTGACATCCATTACATCCTGGTACAAATCAATGTTTTCAAAAGATTTGTCCCACTCTATCGAAAATGTGTCGTGACCTTTTTCTTGAAACGCCTTGCTAATCGATCGTGTACCAGCAAAAAGCTCAAGCACTTTCATCTTCTCCACCTTTTCCTCGCCCAAATCTTATAGACAGCCGCGCTTGCTTCATATGCAAACGCGGCTGTTTCCGTGTTCTTCCACCGTTTTTCTCGCGCTGCTTTGTTTTTTCTCTGATAATCTTTATAGGCGCAGCAGCTTATATGGCAGCGTGCATATCTCTCGTGGCAATCTTTGCACGGTGGTATTAGCTTGTTGTTCATCCGGTATGCCTCCTAAAACGGCAGGTCTTCGCTTTCATCCACCACCGCAAAATCATCGGCACTGCCCTGCGCAAAGCTGGGGGCAGGGGAAGGTGCGGCGGAAGAGGGCGCTGCATAGGAAGTCTGCCTGGCGCCGGTATAACCTGCGCCGGCGCTCTCGGAACGGGAACCGGTAAACGACACATTGTCGGCCACTACCTCGAAGGCGGTGCGTTTATTGCCGTTTTTGTCCTCGTAAGAGCGGGTCTGAATGCTGCCCTGCACAGCGATCATCGAGCCTTTGCGGAAATATTTGCAGACAAATTCGGCTGTCTGCCGCCAGGCAACAATGTCAATAAAATCGGCCTGGCGCTCTTGCCCGGTTTTAGCATGGTTGCGGTCTACGGCAATTCGAAAAGTTGTCACGGACAGCCCCGAAGGGGTCTGCCGCAGTTCCGGGTCCGCCACCAGGCGGCCCATTAGCACAACTACATTCAGCATTTTATTTGCTCCTCCTCATATCTCGTCTTTAGTCATTCGAACATCACAGCCGGCCTGCGTCAGCTTTTTGTAAAACACATAATCTGCCAGCTGGTCTGTGCGGTACTCCGCAAACATTTCCGTTACTTTGGGCAGCTTGGCCTGCACCCTTGCCACGGTTTTTGGCGACAGGCCCACCGCAAGCATGCTGCCAATCCAGAGATACTGCGCCCTGGCCACAGCATCGTCAAGCTGCCTTTCCACCTCTGCCTTGCAGATCTTAGCCATTCGCTGACGGTTTGCTGCCGATATTGCATTTGCTTTCATCCAATCACTCCCCATACGGCTACATGCCTCTTAATCGACGCTCAGGGTGCTCTTTTTGCGATTTGATTGTGGCAATAATGTACTCTGGAGTAGAAGCATTGTTTTCGTAGGCAATGGCAATGGCATCTGTAACAGTGTCCGTGTCCATGCCTTCTGATGCTTCCAAAATGCTTTGCTCCTGCCCAGGCGTCATATGCCCAACTACGCTGCGGCAAAAATCCAATATTTCCTGGTTGCGGCTTTCCTCAAAACCAACATCGTCGCAATCGTCGCGCGCGCACGCGCGCATATCGTCGACGATATCCTTTGTCCTTTGTCCTTGTCCCTGTCCTTTGTCCATAGTTTTTTTTGCTTTTTCAAAAAAGCTTTTGCTTTTTTTGCTTTCATCTTCTTTAGGCCGTCCGCCAAGCTTTCCTGCTTCTGATCTGGATTTTGAGATTTCTGCTTCTAAGCGAATAGATTCGTTTATGTCTCTTTTGATGGCCGGCCAGACAAACCGCTCATTTCCGCTGAATACAGGCTCTTCTCCTTGGGATTTATATTTCAACATCCCTTGTACCAGACGCCCTACTTCAGCGGCACTAAGCGGCTGAAAATAGTCTTCGTAACTCAACCACAACTTGACATATTCTTTCGCCATGCTCACACCTCCAAAAACTCTGTGATGACTTTTTGAGATGTGCACCATTTGCAAGCGCCACACCTATGCGGCTCTTCTCCGCGCAATATAGCGGTTATGCTATCCAGCGTAAATTTGGCATCAGCTTCGGCTGCCTCCATAGTTTCATGGCCAAATTCAATTGCCTGAACATCCAGGTTGTCTTTTGCCGCGGCAATTAGTCCAACATGGGGAGCGGCTATTCCGTTCTGCCGCGCAATCTCCCGATAAATCCACATTTGCACCGGATAGTGCCAATAAGCCCACCAGTCAAGTCTCAAACACATATCTGAATCGTATTCTGGTAAAAAACTTTTTGCACTTTTGATGTCCCAAATGCTGCCATCTGTATCCAGCAAATCGCACATCATCCGAATTGGCAGACCACATATATTCCCGGTCATTACAACCTGCTTTTTGCTGCGATCTATAATGCCCGATAAAAACTGGCTGCGCCTTACTGCACGGGCCATGTCTACAGCGGCGCTATATTCCGATTTCAGCTGTCCTTTTGTAGGTCCGCGGCTGGAATATACTGCAGAGTTATCATAATGCTCGCGGCACACCAAAGCTTCAAAAAGGTGACCAAAAACAAAAGCTGGTTTTGCTTCGTCTTCGGGCTCGTCGCCTATCCATGATGCTTCACACCGCATAGCCTTCTTTATATCGCTTGACGACAGCCACCGCGCCCGCGCCTCTGGGCTGTGATAATTTTCGGTTGTGAGACCAAATTTGCCGCGCGGCTTTATACTGTAGCCTCCACCAGCTCGCGGTTTAAACCTCGGCATTTTCGCCACCGCCTTCCGAAGCCGCCTGTGCAGCTTTTCGCTTTGCACTGCAATCGGCGCAAAGCGTGACACCATACCTTGCCTTGGTAGTGGCTGCTACCTGCTGTGCAGTATATTCGCCAACGCCCTGCACAACCTTGCCGCACTCTTCGCACAAAACCGGTGCTGGCGCGCTGGTCATAGTAACTCTTGGCCGAATCCGCACGCCATCCACACGCTCACGACCGAACCTCACATTATGATCAACATATAACTGCAGGCGATGCCCGGCCCAGTCCTCAATATAAGGGCTTCCGACCAATTTCCCGATGGCTTTGGCGTTTGTCTTGTTGCAAATTAGCGGTTTTGCAGCCGGCTCTTGCCACCGCACAACCATGCACTGCTCTTCTCGGCCAGTCTCGTCTCGCACAAGCTCTTGGCCAACAGATGCCACAGCAAGTACCATATCCTTTCCTGGTTCGAAGCACCAGGCGCCAAAATAATTTGGGTTATACGCCTTTTTCCAGTGCGTTTTTGTCATTGTTAAGCCTCCAATCCAACCCGCGTGTCTTTTAAGCACGCGTCGCAAAAATAGTCACCAGCGATACAAACTGCGGTGTCCTGCCAGATCGGCTCACCGCACAAGCAGCAATGCGGATGTGCGATGGACCGCATAAACTTCTGTTGGTCATAAGACCAAAAATCATTTGCAGGTTCGCCCATCTTGCAAGTCTCCTCTCTTTGTGGTAGGATAAAGGCAAAGGCAGCAACCTTTACCTTTTTGGCCCTTGTCCGCGTTCCCAGCGCGGGCAGGGCCCTTTTTGTTTTCGGCGTCGTGGCAAAGCCCAGATGTAACCCAAGCTATCAACCCGGCCGCAAAAAAGATCAGGCACCAGGCGCCCCAATTTACCGGGCCGGCCTGCGGATCCACCGCCAAAAGGCAGATTAGAATCGCCCATGCGGCCAAATTAAGTGCTCGCATTTAATTCGTACTCCTTTCCACTTAATATCCAAACGCCGGCCAGCTGACCACCTAATGGCCAGCTCAGCGCGTCTTCGTGGCTGCCGTTAACGGCTATGTCTAAATGCTGTCCCTGCAAAGCGCCGCCTGTGTCCTGTACCACGCGCACCCCTACACCCTCTATGTAGACCACCGTGCCCAGCGGTAAAACCGAAAAATCGGCCGCCACTGTAACGCCAGGCGTGACCGGCGCGCCGCTTGCGGTGATCCCGGTACCTGTGCCGCAGATGTGGGCATACTTTTCGGTGCAGTAGGCTGTTAGGGTAAATTCGCCCACATAACTGGCAGTTAGCCCTGCAGGCAAGTCGGGCATGGTGGAAAGTTTTGCAGAAAGCTCGTCCACCTTTGCTGCAAGCTCCGCTGCCTGGCTTTGGGCCGCATTGGCCCGGGCGGTCTGGCGCCAGGCTTCGTCCTCAAATGCGGCGGCCGCTGCAAGGCTTATGGCCATAACCACCACTGCTGCCAACAGCGGCAATATAGCTGCGCGGTTCATTTGCAAAGCTCCCTTGCCAATTGTGTGCGGGTGATAAACTGACCATTGCCGCTGCCAATGAACGGCAGATGCCTGACCGCCCACTGCCGGGTGCAGCCCAAATAGGCTGCTACATCCTGCGGGTGCATCTGCTCGCCGGATGGGTGGGCTGCCCGAATGCTTTCCAGCTGGTCGCGGAACCCTTCTTTTTCTCTCGGCATTTTACTCTCTCCTTTCTGGCTGTCTGCCCACTTATGTGGGTGTATTCCCCAGCAGCTCGCTAATCTCGCAACCATAAGTCTGCGCTATCAGCGGCAGCAGCTCCGCTCTGGGCAGGCTTTTCCCGGTTTCCCACATTGCTACTGCTGTTCTGCTTACACCAAAAATATCTGCAGCTGCCTGTTGTGTCATTTTTACTGACTCTCTGGCCTTTTGAAAATCCATTTTATTCCCTCCTATTGAAAAATTGTCAATATTCTTGACATAAAAATAGCACACAATTGGTTTCATGTCAATATATTTGACCAAAATAAATTGTTCTTATCTTGATAGTCAATTAAATTGACAATATAATAAAACCAAAGGAGGACATGGAATGGAAAACCTAAAAAAATCCAGAACAGCTGCCGGTTATAGTCAACAAAAACTGGCATCGCTTGTAGGGGTTTCCCGCTCGACCATTGCAATGTGGGAAACCGGCGCCAGTCAGCCAGATAATGATTCCATTATTCGCCTTTCCAACACACTTCATGTCACTACCGACTATCTTTTGGGGACCAGTAACATACCTGATTGGCCTTTTTCTTCGGGTGTACAAATCCCTGTGCTGGGTGAGGTTCGTGCCGGGCTGCCAATCGAGGCCGTTGAGAACATCATCGACTATGAGGAGATTGATGCCGAGCTGGCCCGCGGCGGCGAATACTTTGCGCTGCGTATTGTCGGCGACAGTATGGAGCCGCGGATCCGCGAGGGGGATGTTGTTATTGTCCGCAAACAGCCGGATATTGAAAGCGGTGAAATTGGCATTGTATTGGTCAACGGAGACAGCGCCACTGTAAAAAAGGTCGTCAAGCACGAAGATGGAATCTCCCTGATTGCTTATAACACCGCAGCATATCCCCCGCATTTTTACACCAAAAAAGAAATAACCACCCTGCCGGTCACCATAATCGGCAAGGTGGTGGAGTTAAGAGCTAAATTTTAAAGAAACAGGTTGGTGTGGTTATGTCACTATTGGGGTTTAAAGAAAAAATCGGACATCTTGTTGGTACGCTTTCTACCGGGCAGGTAGCGTCGGACAACTTGCATAGTGCGTTAGAAAGTACCTGCAAAAAGCTAAAAGCCGTTGCTACTCAGCAACAAAATGGACCACTAAATCCGAAATTTCAAAATGCTCAACAAATACAATCTCCGGCGTCTTCGGTTTCAAACAAAATTTTGACGATGGTCTCTAAATACAGGAACTGTAAAAATAAATTTTACAATGTAGTGGATTTGGAGACTCCAAATCAAAACAATGATCGTATGAGTTGCATATCCATCACTCAGGTTTTCGGTTCTGATATTTTGGATACAAAATCTTACCTGGTTAATCCGGAAGTTCCCTTTTCCTCGTTTAATAGTTCCCTTACCGGTATTACTGAACGAACCATTCAAAATGCACCTATTTTTCCACAAATTTGGAAAGATATAAATACAGAACTACAGAAAGGCCCTTTTGTTGCCCATAATGCGTTATTTGATTTATCTGTACTTTCCAAATGCCTGCATGATTATGGGTTTCAACTTGCTCCCATTTGTTATATTGATACGATGGAAATCGCTCGGGATGTTTTCCCAGAGCTTGACCACTATGGGCTTGATAATATCTGCAAGTTCATTGGAATTCATCTGGAGCATCACCATGCCGACAGTGATAGCCACGCCTGCGCTACCATTTTGAGTTACTGTATAAATCAAGGAATTGAAGTCGACAACTATCTTCACATATTAGACCCTAATCGATTTGACTTTTCAGACGAAAACAAAAAAGAGTTCTGTTCTGTAAATTCGTTTCACGCAAGGAATCTTTCAGATAAAACAAAACAAATAAACCGTCTTCTTTCTATTGTGGAAACTGTTTGCCAGGATGCCCAGGTAACAGCAGATGAAGTATATATGCTTCGTCAATGGATGGAAGAGCACCCGGAACTTGCCAAAGAGTTTCCTTACGCATTGATCCATGCCTCTATTGAAGAGTCTCTGCAAGATGGCATCTTGGACCCACAAGAACTGCAGCAACTTTTTAAGACCTTCCTTTTTCTTTTGGATCCCCTTGGCTGCACATTTTCCTGCGACCATATAGATTTCACTGAAAAAATGGTCTGCCTGTCCGGAAACTTTGACTATGGTCCCAAGGAAGATGTCGAAGCCCTGCTGGAGAAGCTTGGAGCAACCATTCATCCACGGGTCGTTGCCAAACTTGACTACCTGATTGTCGGAAATCACGCATCAGACGAATGGAGTTGCGGTCGATATGGTAACAAGATAAAGCAGGCAATCCAGTTACAAATGAAAGGAAAGCCCATCAAAATCGTGAAAGAATCCGATTTAATCGGAATGCTTCAAAGGGGCTGATAAAATTCTTAAAACAAAATATCGGTTTCACTGGAACCGGCACATTAATGGAATATATTTTTTCTCCACAGTACCTGCCAATTTTCTCTTTTTCTAATAAACCAATGTTTTTCCATGCGGAATTGTTCCCGCATGTGACAAATTTATAGGAGGTATGAGATTATGGGCTTTATGGACAATTGGAAACAGGAATCCACTTATTCTACCGCTTCCGGGCAGAACTACCACTATGTGGTTCTCCAAGTGACCTTGAAGGAAAAACTCTTCGGCACCGGATCCGGCAATCTCACCGAACTGGAGGATGTTATTAACAAACAAGCTGCCAAGGGGTACCGGCTCCACACGATTGACACCGCCAATGGCGGCAGTAAAGGATTTGGCGGTGGCGACCGGATTCAGGCTACTATGGTATTTGAAAAGATTGAGTAATACTTATCGAAAAATAAAAAAACACCATCCTGTTGGAACAGGGTGGCAGTAAAAAGAAAAGCCCGCCAGAAAGTTTCTCTCGCATTACATCGAGATTATGCTCTTTCCGGCGGGCTTATTTTCATGTATGGGAAAGGTGGAATGCTATATGCCGCGCAAAAAAATGTACCAGCGGCCGGATGGTTTATATGAAAAAATCCTGGTCATAAACGGCAAGCGAGTAGCATTCCGGGCACGGTCTGAACGGGAGGTCATGCAGAAAATTGCATTGTACCAGGGACAGCAAGAAAAGGGTCCTTCTTTTTCTCAAATAGCTGACGAATGGTGGGCGTACAAGGAACCGCGGCTTTCCCCAAACACCATAAACGGCTACCGGGTGGCCATGCAGCGAGCATCCGACCGGTTTGGTGACATGCCTATGAAAGAAATCACTGCAACCCAGCTGCGCGGCTGGCTGGATTGGCTGGGAAGCCGAGGATATGCCCGCAAAACAGTTGCAAACCACCTAATTGTCCTTTCCGAGGTTTTTGCATGGGCATGTGAAAACCACAACCTCGCTGCAAACCCCGCCGCCATGGTTCATGTGCCGGACGGCTTGGCCAAAACCAAGCGCAAAATGCCCACCGCGCGGGAAATCGAGATCATAAAAGCGAATGTCGATACCCCGGATGGCCTTTTCTTTTATTTTTTAATGTACACCGGCCTGAGACTTGGAGAAGCCCTTGCGCTGCAATGGAAGGACCTTGACCCTCAAAAAGGGACAATCCATGTATGGCGGTCCTTGTATTGGCCCGGAAAAAACAAGGGAGAATTTAAGCCCCCCAAGACCGAGGCCGGAAATCGGGATGTTATCTACCTGGACAGGCTTCAGGCCGTGTTGGAGCCGCTGCGGGAAGCCCCAGACTATTTCGTTTTAGGCCAAGAAGAACCCATGAGCAAGGGGCAATATTCCCGCTTGGTACATCGGTTTCAAAAGAATGCCGGCGTCAGCTGTACTCCCCATCAGCTGCGCCATGCATTTGCCACTTTATGCTTTGAGGCAGGAATTCCGGAAAAAACCGCGCAGGGGCTTTTGGGCCACGCTCAGCTTTCCACCACGATGGACATCTATGCCGAGCTGCGCGACAAAAAAAGAATGGAAGCTGCTGCTGCGTTAAACGCCACAGATTTATAGCAAATGCACAGTAAATACACAGAACTTTGATTTTTTTGCTTTATATCAAGATACAAAAAGGGTTCGAATCCCTTTCTCTCCGCCATTGGAAAACCGCTTTGTTAAGCTTTTATTCGCTTAATAATGCGGTTTTTCTTATTTTTTATGTTAGGTTGCGTTGCCCTTTGTTATGGTATTTCTACGCAGTAAATACACAGCAAATACACAGCTGCACCCTGCTGCTTTATCAGTATATGCTGCTGATATATGCTGTGTTATATATAAATTATAGAATATATAATACATATAATGAAAAAAGCCCCCCGCACAGCGGGTTTTTTTTCATTCTGATGGATTTTCTTTTTCCGCACTATCCTCTACCCTTTCCTTCACCGCAGAGAGGATATTTGCCAGAAACTCCGGCACCGGTGCGCCCATAGCTGCAGCATTCTCCAGAATACTGCCAAGTTCAGTCAAAACATACCATACCAGCACCATCGGCAAAACCAGCACGCTGTACTGGATGGGCAAACTGGGCAGCTGCTCCAGCACTGTTCCCAGCACCCCATCTGCCATGGCGGCCACTGCAACCACCGCAATCATACCAGCTTTATGCCAAATTCCGGCCCGGGCGGTGGCACTGGCCCAAGTGCCAGACTTCATAGCGGCAGCCGATCCAGAAAGATAGTCTGCAACCATACATACTACCCACGCTACTATTAACCAGCCCAGCCATCCAAACGCGGCCGAAAATGCTCCGGCTACGCCGACAATCGCCGCTTTTGCAACTAAAAACAGGTTTGTATCGTCCATTTTACGCCTCCTTTTTTACCACAATGGCCTCAATGCCCATGGCAAACAGCTTTTGGGCATAGCGGTCGGCATTGTCCTTATTGGCAAAGGCGCCGGTCTGCACCCTAAAATATTCCCCCCGGGTGGTAATAAAACTTTCAATGCCCTTTTTTGCCAGTGCTTTTTGGTAGTTTTGGGCGTTTTCCTTCACCAAAAAGGCCCCGGTCTGCACAGCGTAAAGCGCAGCGGAGGGATCCTGTTTTTCTGGTTCCTCTTTTGGCAGGGTAAGGGCAGTGTAAAAGCCCTGGACCTTCGCCAAAAAAGCGTCCCAGCCATACGGCTCGCCTGCGCGGATACGCCGCGGACAGTTTTTGCCAGACCAGTAGTTGTGCTGTACCACATGGTCGGCGCTGATACCCCAGTCCTTCATGAGGCGGGCGGTGAGCTCGGCTGCGTTGTCAGTGGCGGCCAAAAGGTTGCTTTCGGGGTTTTCGCAAATTTCAATGGCAAGGCTTTTGCGGTTTCCGGTGCCGTTTGCCCCATCCCCTGCGTGCCAGGCGTTTTCGGTATCGGGCAAAAGGCGAATAATAACCTGATCATCCACCACATAGTGGTAGCTTACCTGGGCATTCTGGCCGCCGTTTTGCGTCATGTAAAGGCCGTGGCTTTCGGCCCCGGCGCCCTTACCAGCGTTGGCAGTATTGTGGATGGTGATGTACCCCGGCTGCATGGCATAGCCCGGCCGGGCCGGCGTGCCTTTGGGAATAAACATTTCCTTAATACTGGTCATTATGCGTTTGCCTCCTTCAGTATCTGTTCGGCTTGTTCAGCCTTAATAACGCCTTTTTCTGCAGCTTGGTTTACCTGGATTTCATTCCAAAGGCCCTGTAAAAACCATTGACGAATTTTTTCAAACATTGGTTAACCCTCCAAAAGCGTTCCGGTCATCATGGCTGTATAAGCAAGCTGAGCTTCCACACGGTCCAGCTGAGTAGGAGATGGGACGGTGGAAATATCCTGCGCTTTTTCGTCTTCGGTGCGCTGTACCGCTTGGCCCTCTACAATCTTAAAATTATATTTCCCGGCTTTGTCTTCAACGGCAATCCCTTTAAAAATGTTTGATTGCAGCTGTTTAATTTTTTCTTGGTCATCGGTTTGTCCAATTTCGTGCCAGCCAAGGTTTTTTAAGTTTTTCAAATCGTCCGCAAGGTCTTGCTCGGTAGCAAAGTAGTCCACTAAGCCATCTTTTTGGGCATGTGCAAAAATCTTCATAAACTCCCCCCC
>ENA-OWPN01001050-OWPN01001050.1-human-gut-metagenome-genome-assembly--contig:-NODE-1050-length-29220-cov-3.107560_pt1 | contig 29220 bp, 29 predicted proteins | sample MGYA00248266_ERZ651850 | MGnify/ENA primary metagenome ERZ651850 (study PRJEB26924, sample SAMEA4378296) | human gut metagenome | biome: human gut; feature: human-associated habitat; material: faeces... | reverse complement strand
GTATTTCCTACTAGGGGGTCCTTTTTGTATTGTCTGCATAATCTGGGGCAGTTCAGTTTGAAAAGACGGGGTTTTGTGGAGCTTGCGGCCGAACTCGAACCGGCGACCCGCGCATTACGAATGCAGAAATCATAACTTTTTTAGTGTTAATTCATTTATTTTAATTCAATTATTGATAATTTTATAACTTTTATCGGCTATTGTTGAAGTTAGCGACAGTTGTTTTCAATAGCGTAAACACCAAATAAACACCAGCTCGCCGGTTTGGGAGCGTGAGGCCCAGGTTCGAGCCGCAGCCCTCGAAAACCCGGAAAGCCTTGGGACAGCTGGGCTAACAGCACTTTTCCTCTCGCCGGTAACCGGTCAAAAATCGGCATTGACCACATGTTTGACCTCAATTTTAAAGCTTCGTATTCGGGTGTAGCACAGTTGGTAGCGCGCCTGCTTTGGGAGCAGGATGCCGCAGGTTCAAATCCTGTCACTCGGACCATCTTTCTTAGAAAAACCACCTAAATAGGTGGTTTTTCTGCGTTTTAAGTTTAGTTTTTGCAGTTTCAGCTATTGCTGTTCAGCGGTGATTTGAGGAGTAGAAAAGCGGTGGACACATGAGTGCGGATAACGGTCGAAACCGCCAAATCCCTAACCCATTCCTAATTGGCGTGGCTGCTGTTCTCTTATTGTGGATACGACAAATTCTTGAGTTTTCCAGCTTTATCCTTTATAATAGTTCTACGGTGAGCCTTTGCGCCACCAAGGCAGCCGTGTGGGTGTATTCCCATGCGGCTTTTAATTTTACACTGGAGATTGATTATATGTTCTATTCAGATAGACCTATTAATTCCGGCAATGAGGACAAGCTTAATAGAAAGGGCTTTGCTAAACTTCTTGCCCACACTCTTGTAAACCTGGATAGTAAAGATGCTTTTACCGTTGGACTATTTGGAAAATGGGGTTGCGGAAAAACCTCTCTGGTCAACATGACTTTGGAAGAGATAAAGAACATTCAAGCTGAAGATGAATTCAAAAAAGAAATGATCATTGTTCATTTTGAGCCTTGGAATTTTACAGATACCAACCAATTGTTAACACAGTTTTTTGTAAGATTAGCAAATGAGTTTCAAAAGAAAGGTGATAAGAACCTTACGAAAATCGGGAAGGCATTAGAAAACTATTCTGATGCCTTTGGCCTTTTTGAACTTCTTCCTGGGGTTGGCGCATCTATTGCCACAGTTGGGAAATGGGGCTTTTCTCGTTTAGGACAGAAGATGCAGAAAGGACTCGACAAGCGTGATGTGCTAAAGCAAAAAAATCAGGTCATTCAATTATTAAACACTCAATCTAATCGTGTTTTAATCGTTCTTGATGACATCGATCGCTTAAACAATGAGCAAATCCGTTATATTTTTCAGTTAATCACTTCGGTTGCAAGATTCCCTAATACAACTTATCTTTTAGTCTTTGACAAAGAGATAGTCGTTGAGGCGCTAAAGGATGTTCAAAGCGGTAACGGGCAGGATTACCTCGAGAAAGTTATTCAAATGCCAATTCAGATCCCCGATATTCAGCGTTCTGATTTGCATAATGTCTTATTTGAACAGCTTGATAAAATCATAGTTGATTTTAAAGATATTGGATACAACCAGAAACGCTGGCAACAGCTATTTCAATCATGTGCCGCCCCTTTTATTACACATCTCCGGGATATCAATCGTTTATGCAATGCTTTACGATTTAAGCTAACAGGTATATCTTCTGAAATAGATTTCGCTGATATGTTTGCGATTTCTATCTTAGAAATTCAGCACCCGTTGATTTACACTTGGGTAAAAAACAATAAATCAATTCTGACTGGCGAAAACGATTATTCTACTCTGGGTAGCGATAAAACTCAAGAAGCGTGGTTGACGCATTATACTGAAATACTCTGTAAATTGGTTTCTTCGGAACGACTAAATACTGCAACCGAGTATGAAACAGAGTTAGTAGTCCGCTTATTAGCAGATTTATTCCCATACTTCGGCCAAAGAATTGGCAAGACATATGAAGTCTATGACAGAAATCAGTTAAATCGCAACAACCAAATTGCTCATCCAGATAAGTTTGATCGTTATTTCCAGTTGGATATTGACAGTATAGCGTATAAGACAGCAGATGTCCTAAATGTCATCCAAAACTTTGATGAGCATAATATCGTTTCCTTTTTACTTAAGCAGGAAGAAAACGGCACAAGTTATGAATTCTTGGAAGATATTAGAGCCCGAATCACTGAGTTATCGGCAAACCGAGCTAAAGTTCTTATTTGTGCCCTGCTTAAATCTAACAAGGATCTCAACAAAACAGTGCGTAAGAGCTGGTTTTCCCTAAGCTCTTCCTATTATGCGGAAATCATGATTCTTGACTTAATGGAACAAATCCCAACGAACGAAAGGCTGACATTTATATCAGGACTTATTTCGCAATCTGATATGGATACTATACAATCTATTGCACCAATTATTAACATGATTGAGTTGGGTTATGGGCGATTAGCAGCGGAAGGCGAGGAAAAAAATTACAAGAAAGTTATTACTTTGGATGAGTTGTGCACCGTTGAAACTATATTTACGAACCGGGTACAAGAGATACTAAAAAGCAGTAACCTATTCGACTTCTCCCACTGGCATATTGTCTATCATTTGTTAAATTCATTTGATCCCGAATACATAAAGCACTATTTAGAAAGTTCTTTAACCAAGGATAAAAACATCTTGCAGTTCCTTGGACTTTTTGTAACTATATGGACTGGATCTGGCACAAAATACGAAATTCAAAACGGCTATGATGAATATTTCTCTACTGAACGAGCACTGAGCGCAATTGAAGCTTGCAAGAAAAATAGAACCATTCTTGAACTTCCAGAAGAACTGCAGCATAAATGTGCGGCTTTCTTTCTAGCTAATTCTGAAAATAAAGAATATAGTGGCCACATTTATCAGTATGCCACCGAAAAAATAATAGCTTCTTGGCGGGTGTAATCATCCCCGCCCTTGATTTAGACTTTGAACCCCCTCGGATTGTGCGGACAACAAAAAGCCCCTTGGTAGGGAAATTTTGACTTTTAGGAGGAGAGGCGTTGCGTCAGCGGCGGCTCTCCTGTTTTTAACTGGATGCACCCGTGGTTATAAAAGTGAATGTATCGGTCAATCATCTCATTGGCCTCTGAAAAGGTAGCGGCTTTTTCCGGTAAATGCACTCTATTTTGAGGATAGAAAAGAAACTTTCTGTCATAGCATTGTCATATAGATTTCCTCTTCTTGGCATGGACGGCATAAAGCCGTATTGTTTAGTTAGGTTAAAGTACGCTTGGGAAGTGTACTGAAACCCTTGGTCGCTGTGGAGATGCAACTCCGCAGCGTTCTTCTTTTTCTCCCACTTCATAGCCAGACGAATGGTATCCAGAACCACATTTACCGTGTGCCGGGTTCCGGTCTTATAAGCCACAATGCTGTTGTCATAGAGGTCACGGATCATGGACAGATACAAGACGCCCTGTTTGGTTTGAATATACGAAATGTCTGTTACCTATTCGAGTTTGGCTCTTGTGCGTGAAATTGGTGGTTGAGCAAATTCTCGTATTTGTGTACCTGTCGTCCCATCTGCTGCCATTTCCTGTGACGGCGGATTTTGGAAAGCAGATCATATTTCTTCATAATACGTAAAATTGTTTTGGGATTACAGTAGATGCCCTTATTGTTTTTCAACCATAGCCACATCCTGCGGTATCTATAGGTATCAGAACACTTTCTTTGCTGCTGACTGATCCTTTCTATCAGTTTGGCATCTTTTACCGGCCTACCCAAGCGACTTAGCAAATCTTTGACTTGCTCTTTTGTAAGTCCGAGGTGATCTGGAATTTCGCGCTTTGTTCTACTTGCCTTTTTCATCTCGACAATCTCGGATTCCCAAATTTTTAGATTCGTATATGTTCTCTTGCACATAGCGATGCCCCCAGATGCGGTTCTATTTTCCTGCATCGAAGGGTATTTTGTCACTGTCCATTTTACTGGATCTGTTCATGGTCGGGTGTATGAACATTAGCGGACTGCTTGGAAGCTTGGCGTGTTTCAGGCACAGGAGTTCAACGACTTCCTTCGTCAGACTGATTGTCCTGGTACCGTCTCTGTATTTCACCAGCTCCCGCCGTTCCATCGAGCGTTTCTCGGTAATGGCCAGTATCTGCTTCTTTTATATCTAGGTCACTCCACTTGAGGGCAATCAGCTCTTCTTGCCGAAGCCCTGCCGTCAGTGCAAGCAGAAACATGGGGAGCTCCACTTCTGCTGGCGTCAGCACATTGACGTTGACCTTTTGGGCTTTGAGTAGTGGAACGCACGGGCAGGATTTTTTGCTATCAGGCCATCCCTCATCGCCTGGTCCAGACATTGCTGGAGTAGCGGTGGATGTGCCACATGGTATGTTCGCTAGCCCTGGGTATTCGGGACTTTCCGGGCGGTGACCGCCAAAGCGCCTACGCTCCTCCTGGAAATCTCCCACTTTCTCCACCATCAATTCAGAGAGTCGTATATCCCCCAATTCGGGGAGAATGTGTTTTTGAAGATATAACCATGGGCTGCATATGTGGTCGGGCGGCTCTGGCTCTTGTCATAGACCTCCTACCAGCGGAAGATATATTCTCTAAGCGTCATATCCCCACCTCCATGCATTGGCGCTGCAGATTCTGAAAAGTCACCCACGGAAGCCCCGCTTGTTTCAGGAATCCGCTTGTTTCAGGAATCCGCTTGTGCAGGTAGTAGAACTCGTGGAGCTGATACGGCGCTCCGGTCTTGGGGTTGAGGAACACATGGCAGCCGGTTGCGGGTATCCGTTCCAGAAGATGCTCCGCCTTGCTGTTGAGGGTCAGCAGCCGCTGTCCCTTGAGGATAAGATATTAAAATCGGCCTACGACAAGATGATGAGTTCACACTGCCGCAGGCTGCTTGATAGTCCTTTGTAGATGAGAGGGAGTACGCCAAGCTATTCCGCCGTGTTCAGATACCTCTGGAGCTGCCCCAGTCGCAAGGGAGATGTTTTACATTCGTCTACCTGTGGTTCCCGGCAGAACCGTGCCGGATTGTAAGGGATAAGCTAGTCACGAGCTGCTTCGTCCATGCAGCGCCGCAGAAGCAGATGGACACACCAGACGCTTCTGGAGCTGAGTCCCCGGCTCCGGAGGCTATCATAGAAGCTGGTGACGGTGTCTTCGGTCAGTTCTGCCAGTAAGATACTCCCGATTCCGGAGAGAAAGTGGCGGTAGATCAAGTTGCGGTATCCGCCCACGGTACTGCCGTTCCATCTGTTTTGATTCTCATAGAACCAGCAGTCGCACCACTGGCCTACCGTACAGCTGTTTCCGTTCTGCATATCGTCGCCTCCTTTTGGCAAACAAACAATATCACAAAAAAGGGGAAATAGCTATTATTTTGTTCCGTACATTCTAAATTTTCTCCGTCTTTTTTTCTTCTCCCTCTTCATTCTCTCAGGAGCAAGATCCAGACAATGAGCAGGGGCCCCATTTTATACCCATGATCCGTGACCTCCAAAGAAAAACGCCGGACCCGGAAGAAATTCGGGCCCGGCGCATTGTACTGCGTTTACGGTATCTGTTTCCGGGATAACTGAAACGATGGTTGGTTATCCCTTCTTGTAGCCACACTTGGGGCAGACGCCGTTTTCATTCAGCGCAATGCCGCACAGGGGGCAGCGGTCGATCTGGTTGTGCGTTTCGAACTCCGCGGATGCAGCTTTGACACCGCTGGTAAAGGTGATCTTGGCAATGTTCAGTTTGTCCTTCAGCAGATCATAGACGATCTTGATCATGCCCTCCACGGTCATGGTCTCCTTAGTCACCACCAGACGGCACTCCGGGTAGGCCTTGGCCAGCTCCGTCTCAAAGGCGGGGCCCTTCATCTGGTTCTGAGGAGCGCCGTTGCGGATTCCTTGCTCCTCATATACCTTCAAAATCGCGGGCAGAAGGGGGTCATCCTGACGCAGGATCAGCGCATGGTCAAAGTTTCTCAGAACGTACCAAGCGGTCTTTTGAATCTCATTGCAGGGGAAAACCATATTGACGCCGGGCTAATGGTGTCTTCTATGTCGATGGTAAGAACACCGGTGTGGCCGTGGAGATACTGGGCTTCGCCCTTGAATCCATAAAAACGGTGGGCGTACTGCAGATCCAATGTAGTGATGCTTCTCATAGAAAAACCTCCTCGTATAATAAGTTTTAAAGTAAATAATCAGGTAACAGCAGGCTTTGGAATGCCCGTGATACAATAGCTGTAGGACAGCAGGGTCAAGTTCAACCACCTCCAGTTGAGCCGAAAGGCTGCTTCATGGTAAGTCCGTTCCTCTGAGCCGGAAGTTAGATGCAAACTCATTGGCTATTTGCCGGAGGTAAGGCCGCCCTTTCAGCAGTAAGGGATATCTCATTGGACTTCTCCGGAATGATTCTGATACGCGAGGTTGCAGATGCTCCGGCTATCATGGGTATCTCAAAGCCTGCTGGTCTGAAATCTCCATGCGGGGAGGTAAAATTTATGAATCCATTATTCGTTGGCATTGATGTGAGCAGCAAAAACAATGTTGCCTACCTGATGAAGCCCGACGGCACCAAACATTCCAGTTTCTCCGTGCAGAACAACCTTGGCGGTGCTAAACTGTTGTCAGAGAGAATTGTGTCGTCACTCAGTTCCTTGCAGCTTTGTGACGTGGTGATTGGTCTGGAGGCCACCTCCATCTACGGGAACAGCTTGGTTTATGCACTCCGGGAAGATGGCAGCCTTGGCCGGTTTCAGCGAAAAATCCATGTCCTCAATCCCAAGCAGGTCAAAAAGTTCAAGGAAGTCTATCAAGAACTGCCGAAGAACGACTGGGTGGATGCCTTTGTGATTGCCGACCATCTCCGTTTTGGCAGAATCACTAAGGAGGTCTATATGGATGACTATCGCTATCAGGCACTCAGAACACTTACCAGAGCCAGATTTAATGTCATTCAGAACCTGACCCGTGAAAAGCAGAGATTTGCCAACTACCTGTTCCTCAAATGTTCTGTCATAGCTCAGAACAAGGACATTAAGAATACCAGCGCCACCACCATTGCACTTATGGAGCACTTTGAGACAGTAAACGATCTGACAAACGCTGATCTGGATCAACTGACTGCCTTTATCACCGAAATAGGCCGAGGAAGATTCACTGAACCGGACGCTACCGTAAAAGCGGTACAAGCTGCCGCCAGAGGATCTTACCGCCTGCCCAAAACCGTGAACGACACTGTAAATCAGGCTATGTCTGTTTCGATTGCCGCTATGCGAGCATTAAAAGAACAGGTCAAGGTTTTGGACAAAGCCATTGAACAGCAGTTTGAAATCGTTCCCAACACCCTCACTTCTATTCCTGGCATTGGCAAGGTCTACTCCGCTGGTATCATCGCTGAAATTGGAAACATTCAACGCTTTGACTCCCAGGCCTCTGTTTCCAAATTTGCTGGTCTTGTCTGGCATAAGAACCAGTCCGGTGACTTTGAGGCCGAACATTCCCAAATGATTAAATCTGGCAACCGCTATCTCCGCTACTACCTGATGGAAGCCGCCAACTCTGTGAGAAGATGCGACTCCGAGTTTCGACGCTACTATGACCTCAAATTCAAAGAGGTCAACAAGTACCAGCATAAACGCGCACTCGCTTTAACTGCCAGAAAACTGGTCCGGTTGGTCTTTCGACTGCTGAAGGACAACCGCCTGTATATCCCGCCAGAGGGCTAAGCATATCGCTTACTACTCTGACAATTATGCTCTGTTTCAAAATTTCTCAGAGGCAGGGCTTTGGTTGGTGTTGCCTTTTTGCCATCTATGCTGTGTTTTTTCTCGTTTTCTCGAAATTTTTTCTTGCCTCACCTACTTGACTTCATACCATTGGACTTACAGTTTTGTTAAAATGTATCCGCACAAAAATTCGTTGGTTGTTTAGAACCTTGTGTCTTGGGTTAAGTATACTGAAACATTAGGCTTATGTCTGTGATAAAATCACGCTAAGACAGATTTTATCAAAAATTTTTTCGACCGTCCCAACAGGCACTCCTGTTTCTCTCCAACACCCGGTTGACAGTTCATGATTCTCTCCCTTATACTGGGGACACCATGAGGAGGGCGCGTCATGAGTTTTGAAAACTATTTTCCCATCTGGGATCAACTGCAACTTCACCAGAAAAATCTGCTTCTGGATTCCCTGTCCTACCAGACGGTGAAGAAAGGCACGATTCTGCGCGGCATCAGTACAGACTGTGCAGGGCTTCTACTGATCCGCTCCGGTCAGCTGCGGGCACTGGTCTACTCAGAAGAAGGACGTGAGATCACCATCTACCGGCTGTTTGATGCAGATTTGTGTCTGTTTTGCGCTCCCTGCGTGATCCGCTCCATCCAGTTTGATGTGACCATCCAGGCAGAAAAGGATACAGAGTTCTGGATCATTCCTTCCGAAGTCTATCAAAAACTGATGGCCCAGTCTACAGCGGTATCCAATTACACCAACGAGCTGATGGCCAGCCGGTTTACTGAGGTAATGAACCGGGTAGAGCAGTTTATGTGGAAGAGCATGGACAAACGCGTAGCCGCCTTTTTGCTGCAGGAGGCTTCCATTGAGGGAACCTATGAGCTACGGATCACCCATGAGATGATTGCCAACCACCTGGGTTCCCACCGGGAGGTGATCACCCGCACACTGCGGCATTTCCAGGATGCCGGGATGGTGAAGTTGTCCCGGGGCCTGGTGACCATCCTGGACAGGGAGAAACTGCAAAACCTTGCGAGATAGCAGCCATCCCCTATACTGTACATTATCTTTTCCGTGTACGGTGTAGGGGATTTTTTTTGAGATGGAGGAAAGTCGGCAAACCATTCCTGTGCTGCCGCATCTTTGCCAAAACCAGACCTGATTATTTGGTAGCAAGATGCCTGAAGTTTGAGTCTCCCCACTCGGACCATCTTTGGTCAGAAAAAACCGCCTGAATAGGCGGTTTTTCTTCTTTTATTAAATTTTTTAATTGAAAAACCCTATTTTACATCATACGGCTTACTGTTGTTGGTTCGTCCCAGAATATAATCGGTGGATACCTTATAGTAGTCTGCCAATTTCAGAAGATGAATTACAGGAATAGTTTGAAACCCACGCTCGTAGCGGGAATACACCGTCTGGCTAATTCCTAAAATTTTCGCCACACCCTCCTGCCGCAGATCCCGGTCTTCCCGCAAATCTCTCAGTCGTTGAAATAACATACCGCCCACCGCCTTTAGTACTGATTAATACTATTGACGATACCGCAGATTTTCATTAGAATGTTGATTGTAGAACTTATAAGTACTAAGGCGGTGGTTATATGGAGCTGTATCAGGAGATCCTTTGTCATGTGTTTGCAAACGAAAAAATTCAGGTGTCCTTCCCAGAACTCATCAATACAGACGTAACAAAGATTGTGGAGTTGGAATGCTACAAGGCCCTAGGCAAAATTAAAGCCATCCTGGAGGATGACGCATTGGCGGACAGCGAATGCTTTCAGCAAATTGAGGAAATCATCTGTACCTTTGAAGAGCTGGGTTCGGGCGGCGGCAATCGGCATGATTTTGGATAACTCTATAGACGAGTAACCGCCCGCTGAATATCTGCGGAATTCAGCGGGCGGTTATCTTCGATTATTGCTTGTTAAAAACTGATATTGTTTCCTCAACTTGCTCCCGTTCTGTTGTCAGCGATACCTCCGGTTCTTTCGGCTCTGTAAGCGCTATTTGTTGAGCGGCTACAGTGGATATTGGGCTTGGTGCAAATGTTTCCTTGGTCATCGCTGTTCCGGTTGACACAACAGCACAATGCTTGTATGAGCGCTTGCAGATATGGAGATTCTTTGCTATGCTGATATTAATTGCAAAATAAACCAAGGAAGCGGGCACAAACGATGATTTTCTATTTTTCCGGAACAGGCAACTCGGCGTGGGCGGCCCGACAGCTGGCGCGACTTACCGGGGATAAGGCCTATGATATCACCAACCTGAATCAGCTGCCGGATCTGGACAGCGCCGAGCAGATCGGGTTTGTCTTTCCGATCTACGCCTGGGGCGTACCGGAGATCATGGCGGAATTTGCGAAAAAGCTGCCCAAGACCCAGTCGTTCACCTTCGGCGTCTGCACCTGCGGTGGAGACGCCGGCCTTACCATGAAGCAGTTTTCCAAGGTGTACCCCCTCAGCAGCAGTTACAGCCTGATGATGCCCAACAACTACATCATCGGCTCCGATACCGACAACGAGCGTGAAATCCGCCAAAAGATCACTGCTGCCCGCGCGGAACTGAAACGGATGGCGCAGGAGATCCAGCAGCAGGAGCCGGTGTACCGTGTCCATGAGGGTGGGCTGGCCGGGGTGAAGTCCCATCTTGTGAGCTTCGGATTCAACAAATTTGCTCGAAGCGCCAAGCCTTTCTTTGCTGAGGACCGCTGCAACGGCTGCGGCCTGTGCATGAGAAACTGTCCGGCCCATGCCATTACCCTCCGGGACGGTAAACCCATCTGGGCGGCACAGTGCTTCCAGTGCCTGCGCTGCATCAACGAATGTCCCCAGCAGGCCATCCAATACGGAAAATCCACAGCCGGGCGGCGACGCTACACCATCCGAGAGTATCTGCCCCAGGACGAGCAATGAGGTGCGCCGCTATGAACAAAACTCCAATGTCCCGGCGCAAAAAATGGCTTGTCGCCGGTGGAATTCCTCTTCTGATCCTGGCTATTCTGGCGGGTGCGTTTTTCTGGTATGTGTCCGATTACTATCGGGCGGAGGATGTGGCCTTGGAGGTGCTGGCACAGGACAGTACCATCGAAGTGCAGGACAATCTGACCATCCTGTCCCCAAGCTATCCCACCGACACTGCCATGATCTTCTATCCCGGTGCCAAGGTGGAGGCAGAAGCCTATCTGCCCCTGCTAGATCAGATCCGACAGACGGGAGTGACCTGTTTTCTGGTGCATATGCCGTTCCACATGGCGATTTTTGATGCCAATGCGGCGGAAGAAGTCATTGCCCAGTTCCCGGAGTACCAGCACTGGTACATCGCTGGACACTCCATGGGCGGCGGTATGGCCTCCAAGTTTGCCTCGGAACATCCCGATCTAGTGGACGGCCTGATTTTGATGGGTGCTTACATCTACGGTGACTATCCGGATGAGGACACCCTGACCATCTACGGCTCCCTCAACCAGAGTGTGGAGGACAATATCGACTATACGGAAAACATTGTGGAGATCGAGGGCGGCAACCACGCCCAGTTCGGCAACTACGGCCCCCAGAAGGGAGATCTCCCCGCCACCATCTCCGCCGAGGAACAGCAGGCTCAGACCGTGGAGGCTATTAAAGCCTTTCTGGCGCAAAGGGATAACTGACAAAAAGCGGAGCGCTCACATGGGCGCTCCGCCTTTCATAGCTCTCTTTGCAGGTACACCATATCCACCAGCTGCACCCCGCACTCGTAGATAGGGTGGTCGTAGTGATCCGTAAAAAAGTTCTTGACCAGATGGTGCCTGCGAAAGCCGCAGGATTCATAAAACAGGATGGTGGACGGGCTGTCTCCGGTGCCAACCTGCAGCATCGAATACTTATCCCTATAAGTTCGGACAAGGAAATTTACCAAAGCTTTTCCGTATCCCTTGCCCTGACAGTCCGGCGCTACGGCAATGTTTTTCAGTTCCAGAATGCCGCCGCCCTCGTCCGTTACCACGCATTCAGCCTTAACTCCATCATCCTCCAGCACATACATGGTCCCACGCTCCAGATAACGGTCGATCATATCCTCCTGCTCATCCGCCAGCAGCAACAAATCGACATACGCCTTTTTTTGATCAATGACCTCCCGGATTTTCATATCTGCCGTCACCGCCTTTCGTACACCAAATCCACGACTCCATTGTATAATTCCGTTCCAATTAGCTTGAGCGGAAGTGCCTGAGAAAGAAACATGACACACAGTTGTTGTATTATCTGACCAACCGGCCAGTCCCGTATTCTTTGATGAGGCGAGATAAATTTTATACTGTTTACCTTACGATTCCGTCTCATAGGGCCAGGTATTGATGCCGCCGAATTCATAGATGTTGGTGTAGCCCAGTTCGGCCAGCGTGGAAGAAGCTGTCTTGCTTCGGTTCCCGCTGCGGCAGTAGACCAGCACCGCGGAGTCCTTCTCGGGAATTACCTCGGCGGCAGTCTCCTCATCGATGGTACCCACCGGCAGCAGGACAGCACCGGGGATGTGTCCGCTGTCGTATTCGTCCTGCTCCCGCACATCCAGGATGATGACCTCTTCGGTGTCCATCATTTCTTTGGCTGCTTCCTGAGTGATCTGCTCATAGGAGACGTCCGCGGCATTCCCACCGCATCCGGTCAACAGCAACAGCAGAGAAGAGAGTAAAATTGCAATTCGTTTCATTTGAGTTCCTCCAGAAGTCCGGCGGCAAAGGCTTTGTGGCCCTGCTCCGTGAAGTGTACGCCGTCATAGGCCAAGGAGATGTCCCACTTTCCGGCATCGGCAAAGCGAATACTCAGTTGCTCCGCCATGGCCTGACAGAGCCGAGCAAAGGTATGGGAATCGTCAATGAGCTGCTGGCTGGGTACCCACTCGCCCAGAGTCATCGGTGGCGGTGCGATTAGCAGGATCTTACTTCGGTCCAGAGGGATGTCTAAGAGGAACCGCTCCAATCTTTCAGCGGCCTGCTCAGGACTACACCCCTGGAGCAGATCGTTGGTTCCCAGCATAACGATCAGCAGATCTGTGTCAGCAGGGAAGGCAGGAGCGGCAAAAGGGATCTCCCGGCCGTTCTGACCCATGTTGCAGATCGTCCATCCGGTTTCCGCAGCCAAGATGTCCACCCACCGGCTGTCCGCATCATAGCGTCCACCGAAATAGCCCCGAGGGTCGTAGCCGTAGGTGTTGGAGTCGCCGAAACAAATGACGTTCATTCCGCACTTTTCCTTTCTTTTTTGGAATGACATCTATAATCCTATCACACGATAATGCTGTCAAAATATTGCTATATTTGTGTGCAATCCGCCCACATCTCGCACTGACTCATAACTGTCTGCACGGCATCTTCCATTCCTTCTGGCGGGTACTTGTACTTTTTCAGCAGGCGCTTCACCAAACGACGCATACCAGCTCTGGCACTCTCTTTTTTCTGCCAGTCGATGTCACAGTTTTTGCGCAGGGCAGCGGTTAGTTCCTTAGTAATGGCAATTAGTTCGTCGTTTTGATAAAAGTCCTTGATGGCTTGGGGCTTGGTCAATGCATCATAAAACGCCAGTTCTTCGGGTTTCAAGCCCAACTTGTCGCCCTCGGTATTGGCGGCAGTAATGTCCTTTGCCAACTTCAGCAGTTCCTCAATCACCTGCTCATTGGTCAGCATCCCATTAAGGTATCGACGCATGGTGGCCTGAATAATTTCGGAGAACTTTTCCGATTTCACTACATTGGTTCGCCGATAGCGGGAGACCTGATCCGCAATCAGCTTTTTCAGCAATTCCACAGCCAGGTTCTTCTCCTTCATACGAGAGATCTCTTCCAAAAACTTGGGATCGGACAGTGAGAACTCGGTGCCCACATCCGAAAACAGATTGATGACCCCTTCGCTCTGGATGCTGTGTTTCAGCAGCTCGTTGATTTTCTGGTTGACCTCCGGCAGTGTAAACTTTTTCCCGGTTCCGCCTGTGGCCAGGCGGACAAGCATCGTCCGCACTGCCTCAAAATAGGCAGCTTCAAAGCGGGCCTTTTCGTCCACCAAACTGCTACACAGAGTGAGTGCCTGCTTCAGCAGCAGAGCCTCTTTGATGTAGATGTTCTGTGTTCTTTCTTTTTCGGGCAGGTCGTGTTCCGCAACCGATTGGCCCAGCAGGAAATTGACGCCGCCACTGATCACCCGGGCCTTTTCCAAGTCGTCCCCTATCAGGAATGAGGTGTAGTCAAAACTGTGGAACAAATCCCGGCAAATCTCTAGCTTTTCCAGGAACTTGTGATAGGCCGCCTTGCTCACATCCGGGTCACCGTAGTTCTTTTTATCCCGCACGGTGTAGTCGTTCATGGCCTGTTTCAGGGCGGCGGCGATACCCACATAGTCCACCACCAGGCCGCCCTCCTTGTCCCGGAATACCCGGTTCACCCGGGCGATGGCCTGCATCAGGTTGTGCCCGGCCATGGGCTTGTACACATACATGGTGGCCAGAGATGGCACATCAAAACCGGTTAGCCACATATCTACCACAATGGCAATTTTCAAGAGGGAGTTGTTGTCCTTGAACTTGCGGGCAAGATCCTCTTTGTGAGCCTTACTACCAATGACCTCCCGCCATTCCTCGGGGTCGTTATTACCCTGTGTCATCACCACACCCACCTTCTCGGTCCAATACGGGCGCAACTGCAAAATCCGCTTGTAGATTTTCATGGCGATGGGGCGGGAGTACGCCACGATCATGGCCTTGCCTGTGAGAAGATTGGACCGATAGTTCTCGTAGTGGTAGAGGATGTCATCCACCAGAGATGCAATGGTCTGATCATTACCTAAAATAGCCTCCATCTGGCCCAGCTGTTTTTTGCTCTTTTCAATAACAAAAGGGTCGGCGTTCTGGGCCATCAGGTCATATTCCGCGTCAATGAGCCGTAGTGTGTTTTCGTCTAATTTCAGATGAATGACCCGACTCTCATAGTAGACCGGGCGGGTGGCACCATCCTCCACAGCCTGGGTCATGTCGTAGATGTCGATGTAATCGCCAAACACCTCGCGGGTGCTGCGGTCTTTGGAGGAAATGGGGGTTCCGGTGAAGCCAATATATGTCGCATTCGGCAGGCTGTCCCGGATGATACGAGCGGTGCCGATGGAGGTTCTGACTTCCAGCTCACCCTTTTCATTCTGCTTAGTCGTCACCTTTTCGGTGAGGCCATACTGTCCCCGGTGGGCCTCGTCCGCCATGACCACTATATTCCGCCGCTGGGACAGCGGCTCACCGGTCTCCTCAAACTTCTGCATGGTGGTAAAGATGATGCCGTTGGCCTGTCGGCCCGCCAGCAGCTCTCGCAGGTTCTGGCGGCTCTCAGCCTGCTGTGGTGTCTGGCGCAGAAAGTCCTTGCAACGGGAGAACTGGCCGTAAAGTTGGTCATCTAGGTCGTTGCGGTCGGTGATAACCACGATAGTAGGGCTTTCCAGCGCCTTTTGCAGGTAATGAGCATAGAACACCATGGACAGGGACTTGCCGCTACCCTGGGTATGCCAGAACACGCCTCCCTTGCCGTCGGTGATGGAGGCGTGTTTAGTAGATTCTACCGCCTTTTTCACCGCAAAATACTGGTGATATCCCGCCAGAATCTTGAAGGTATTGGCCCCGTCCACATTAAAACAGATGAAATTTTGGAGAATGTCCAGAAATCGCTGTTTCTTAAAGATGCCCTCAAAGAAGGTGTCGAACTGAGCAGCCTGGGTGTTCTCATAGCTGCCGTCCTTGGTTTTCCACTCCATGAAGCGGTCCTCACCAGAGGTGATGGTACCAGCTTTGGAGGTAGTCAGGTCACTCATGACACAAATTTGGTTGTAAATAAACAAAGATGGGATTTCGTGCATATAGTTGCGCAACTGCCGGTAAGCGGCGGATGCATCAGTTTCCTCACGAGAGGGAGACTTCAACTCCACCACCACCAGAGGCAGACCGTTGACAAATAGGACAATGTCCGCGCGTCTCTTTGAATTTTCAATAATTGTCCATTGATTTGCTACAGTAAAATCATTATTGGAGAGATTGCTATAATCCACAAGATACACAAGGCTAGAGTGTTCCTCACCATTAACGAAATATTTAACCGGAACACCTGTTTGTAGATATTCAGTAAAAAGCATGTTTTTCTGCAATAATGTTCCGGTTTCAAAATTTTTGATTTTATAAATCGCCTCTGTCAATGCTTCTATTGGAAGATTTTGATTTATCCGTGCAAGACATGAGAGTAGAACATCCTCATAAAGAGGATTGTGATAATCTCTTTCCACATCTGGCCCATAGATATTAGTATATCCCAAAACATCGGTGAAGAGGCCAAGAACCGCATTTTCATAATTTGCTTCTGTAAATGGCATAGCGATTCCTCCTTGAAAATTTTCTTCAATTCGCTGCATAATTGGCCTCGAAGCTATTTAAATCGGCCTTACTGCAATATATTTTAAAAAGCGATTTGTAAACGACCATCTAGTAGCTTAGAGCTGAGTGTTGGAAACATCAACTTCACCAGACATAAGCTTGGGAAGAAGTGCTTCTCTTAAAGATGTAAGCTTAAGATTTTCAAGGAAATTGCTCCTCATGTTTTTAAATAGCGGTGAGACAATACTTTCAAAGTCTTTTAAAGTGTTATTGCTTGGTTGTTTCATTACAAACTGTCCAATTATATCTGCTGTTACACGCTGCCGTCCGCTGCTACCATTCATATTTTTAACAGCAAAGTCAACAAATGCAGGGTAACGAGCAAGGCAATATAGGTACTCAGAGGGGATACCGGCCTTTGGTGCAAGCACAATGTACTCTGTTGAGCCAAACGCAACCTCTTTATCAGCAAGAAAATTTATGTAGGCAGTTTTTCCATTTTCAAGACAAGGTGTAATTCTTGCCAAAAGTGTATCTCCATTTGTAAAGCGCATCCCTCCATTAAATGGTTTCATTTCCCATCCAGAAGGAAATGCACCAGTAGTTGAAAGTTGAGACATATCAATGCAACGTGCCAATTGATTCTTCGATAGAGATCGTTTGGGATTAAGATAGGCAATATCAGATAACTGGCATTCTGTATTGTCAGAATCAAGCATAAGCTTGTCAAACAATGTAAATGCCTGCTGTTGTAAATTTTCGTTAATTTTATTATTATTTTCAAGTTTTGAATCAATTGCGTCCAAAATATGTACAATCTTAGTTTGAACACTCAATTGTACGGGCACACAAACTTCAATATTTCGCATTGTTGCGCCCGAGACCTCTTTGAAAGTGGTTCCGCTTCCTACGGCTTCAATTTTTTCTTTATTATACTTTAAGAGATAATACAGAAAAAGAGGATTTACGTCTGCATTAGGAATAATGCTTTTGAAGCCCTGATTTGTGCAAATATCATTCTGGGCAATAGCTACATAGCCAATGGGTGCTCTGGATGAAAATAGAACTGTACCTTTCGGCAACATTTTTGCGGAACAGCTTTCTAATCCTGCCTTAGTAATATTTCTTTCACCGTGGCTAATATATCGGGCTGAATATCCTGCTAAATCTTTCGGTGTCAGCCATGGAATATCTCCATTATAATACTCTTCTCGGCTAGTTGAAGGTGTTGCACCTCCTGTAATTGTACCGAGTTCAGATAATTTGACAGTTTTCCAATTACTCATCGCCTATCTCCTAATCGTCTTCAATCTGATAGCTTGAATCAAGAATGTCATTTGCAATGCTATCAAATTTCACGGTAAACACATACCGAGCTTCGTTTACTATAAAAACCATTTTAATTATAAAAATATTGGGATCAATATCTTCCTTGATACTTTCAACTCTCTGTTCTGTTACAGACTCATCAAGTTTAACATCGGCCTCTCCTAAAAGGAGTTCGTGCCAGTATGTATTCTCTGAAAATTCGTGAAGCAAACGGTTTTTCGTATCAGTACCATAATACTCTGTCAATGCATCTATAGTATTTTCAATTGAAGTAAACAGAACTAATTTACTATCCGGCTGAATTTTTCTCGAAAATGCTCTGCTAAAATCTTGATCATTTGTTATGAATATGCACAGATTTTTATTAGCATTATGGTACTGATAAATTGTTTCTGCAATCAATGAGTCTTTAAAACCAGCATCTGAATGAGATTTTCCCTCAAATTTTCCAGCAAAAAACGGTCTTACACCAAATAATGCTTTATTAATAAGGGTATCTACAATTGGTTCTTTTCGCGGAAAAGATACCTGTTTAGCATAATGCTTTTGATTGTTAAAAAACTCTTTAATCAAAGTGTTAACAAATTCTTCATATTGACCCTCGTTATAGAGAATTTCAATTGCGTCAAACTTTGCAATATCTCCGAAAATCTTGGAATTCTCTTCTATTACAGCATTCAATTTTTGACATTGACTTTTAAACCCGCTCAGCATATGATATTTCATTTCCATAATAACTACTTCAGGAACACATATCTCAACTTTACCTGATAAGTTATTTTTTTCAATGAATTCAGTGAGAGCATAAAACTTCGGAGTAATGCCAAGTTTGCCTAAATAAACATTTGAACCTTCTTTTCCTCTTCCAACCCCGAAAGATTGTAGAATATTCGTATCTAAAAAAATAGATATCTCTACATTCATACCGTCATCTCCGATTAAATCTCATATCCTATCGACTTTAACTGCTGCCGTAATTCAACTTCTAATTGATGGGATTTATCAAACAATATTGATAGCTCATTAGTGAGGCGGGACATTTTCTCCTCGAACGGCTCACCGTCGTCCTCCTGCTCCTCAATCCCCACATATCGGCCGGGGGTAAGGATGTAGTCCTGCTTTGAAATCTCCTCGGTATCAGCCACGGCACAGAAGCCCTTGACTTCCTCCAGGGTGCCATCCACAAAGGAGTTGTAGGTGTTGGCCAACTTTTGGATGTCCTCATCAGTCAGCTCCCGCAGCTTGCGGGTAACCATGGTGCCCATCTTGCGGGCGTCGATAAACAGGGTCTTGCCCTTCTGCTTTTTATTCCTGGCCAAAAACCACAGCGAAACGGGGATCTGGGTGGTATAGAACAGTTGGGAGGGCATAGCCACAATGCAATCCACCAGATCGGCGTTGATGATGTTCTTGCGAATGTCGCCCTCGCCACCGCTTTGGGAGGACAACGAACCATTGGCCAGCACCATGCCGATGCGTCCACCCGGTGCCAGATGCCAGATCATGTGCTGCAGCCATGCAAAGTTGGCGTTACCCGCAGGAGGCGTGCCGTATTGCCAGCGCACATCATCCAGCAGCTTGTCCTGCCCCCAGCCGGACAGATTAAAGGGCGGGTTTGCCATGATAAAGTCCGCTTTCAGCTGGGGGTGACAGTCATTGAAAAAAGTGTCAGCGTTGAACTTACCCAGGTCAGCCTCGATGCCACGGATGGCAAGATTCATCTGTGCCATCTTCCAGGTGGTAGGGTTGGAATCCTGTCCAAATACGGAAATCTTCTTGATATTGCCGCCGTGGTTCTCCACGAACTTGGCCGATTGGACGAACATACCACCGCTGCCGCAGCAAGGGTCGTACACCCGGCCGTTGTAGGGCTGCAAAATCTCTACCAGCGTTTTGACCACACAAGCAGGGGTATAGAATTCCCCAGCCAGTTTACCCTCCTGCTCGGCAAACTTAGACAAGCAGTACTCATAGGTGCGGCCAAGGATGTCCTTGCTGTCGCCGTGCTCCACCATCTGAATGTTGGTAAACAGATCCACCACATCCCCCAGACGGCGCTTGTCCAGTTCTGGACGGGCAAAGTTCTTGGGCAGGATGTCTTTAAGACGTTTGTTCTCTTTTTCAATGCTGCGCATTGCTTCATCGATTACAGTGCCAATTTCTGGAGTGTGGGCTGATGCGGCAATCACGCTCCAGCGGGCGTTTTCCGGCACAAAAAAGATATTCTCAGCGGTGTATTCGTCCTTGTCTTCCTCGAAGCCGTCGCCCTCAGCCACCAATTCGTTATACTTTGCCTCGAAGCGATCGGAAATGTATTTCAGGAAAATCAGCCCCAGGACCACAGATTTGTACTCCGAAGCGTCGATATTGCCCCGCAGTACACAGGCCGCATCCCAGATCTGTTTTTCAAATCCAATGTTGCTGGTATTAGTCTCTGCCATGGAAAGTGCCTCCTACTTTCTCTATGTATTATAAAAATTATTCTCCGTCAGCCTGCAGACGGAAGGATTGTTCGATAATTTCCATTACCTGATCTACATCTGATGTATGCTCCATAAAAAGTTCAACATCGCCATTTCCCCAACGACCAAGCCCTGTAATATCTCTACAGATACCTCTGGAGTCAATGACTTCTGAGAATTTCATATTGACAGAAATACGGAGCCGCTGCTTTTGAAAAACAATATCGACGAAGTTAGTATCCAGCTTGTATGCCACGTATAACTTCTTGAACTCACGTTTTACATTGGGTGATAAGTTCTGAATGCGGCGATCCAGTGTTTCGAATAATATTTTGGTAAAGGCATTTGTGTCGTATGTTGCGAGACCATACCGCTCCGACGGCTTTTCATCAATGCGATAAGGTGCAAGTTCAGCATATGTTATCGCAGGGAAGGGCCATATCTGTTTCGCTTTTTCTGCCAATATGCAAGCTCTCTCTTTAATCGCTTCTTCCGTCCACTTACTTTGTTTTACTACAAAGCTATTTAAACGCAAAGCGCTTTCTTTGAAACCGCCCTCCATATCAATTTTTGTTAGGAAGGAATGGTCACTCATTTCCGAGTTGTAGGCCGTTAAAGTAAGATTTCCAATCGTATGGAGATATGTTTTTTGTACTTCTTTCCAATTGGCACCCAACATTTCCTGCCATTCCGGACTCAAATTGCGGTTTTGTGGCATGATATGTTCTATGGTGTAGTTTTCAATGCAAATGGGCGCCTTATTTCCAAAGTTCTCTAACTGCCTTAAAATAAAGTTACGGGATCGCATATTATAGATATCCCTGCTCTTAAATGCTGTGGTAAACCATTCATCATTTGGGAATTTTTTGTAGCCATCTTGTATCACAAAAAACGCCTTAATAGAGTTCAAGTAATCATCAGTGCGGATTTCATTTCTCAGCGTTGCAAAGGTTTTATTCAGCGAATTGGGCGGAACATCACAAATACTTCTCCGAAACACATAGCTTATACAAAGGCGGATAATTTGCAATAAATCATCTTGCGAAATCATATGTTCTGCAAAATCATTATGCACTTTTAGCAAAAAAGGATAAGAAACTTCCATCCTCAAGTCTATAATATCTTCATAAAGTGACTTAAGCGTAGGATTAGAACTGCGCTTAAAGACGATGTCTGTGTAATACTTCGAGTATGTCAGAAGATCCTGACAAAGTTCTCTAATTGACCCGAATTCACAGTTCAAGTGATACAATTTGAACTCCTCATATACCCGCCCTTGTTTGGGAATCCGAGTCAATTTCATGGTCAGATAATCCCGGAAAAATCTGTCCATGATGGATCCTTGTTTTTCATATACAAACAACAACTCCATCGGACGCCATAAATGCTCATAGACATAGGTCTGTTCGGCGGGCTCCAACCCCATTAACACATAATTTCTTATTAAATCCGACTCAGACAACTCTTTTCCAGTGGAGTTCAGACTCTCAAAAATTGCCTGGGCATCATCTACGGTTCTGTCCAGTGTAATGTTGACAATTTGCAATTTCCCAATCGACTCATAAATGTCAGCTGGTGGCAGCTCTCTATCCGCAATTTTTCCAACAAAAAAGCGATAGTTATCAAGTAGTTTTGATTTCGTATCTTCGGCAATAGGTTTTTCGTCCACGAACTTCATAAGAATATCTCGGTCGGTTTCAGTCAGTAAGAGCTTATATCGTTCATCTCCAACCTCATACTCGTTTTTAAGAAGCATATTGTCGATGCGCCGGGCATTAATTGTTTGATCCTCGGGATTTTTGATTGCATAATCTCTAAGTGCTAGTAGAAGAAGGGTGAGCGTCGTCATTCGCTGTTGTCCATCTATAATCATGTACTTCTGCACACCTGTTGGCATGGCCTGTTCCGTTATGTTAACGATTGAACCAACAAAATGACCTACTTTACCTTTCTTTTGCATCTCAACAATATCATTCCATAAACGTCTGCATTGCTCAAGATCCCAACTATAATAACGCTGGTAAACAGGAATTAAAAACTGCTTATTTCCATTCAATATCTCATAAATATTGCCTTTTCGTGCATCCATACTTTTCTCATATCCTCCCAGGACTATTTTATAAATTCCCTGACATAAGAATCATTCTTCATAATTGATTATGCAAAGTTATCAACCTACTTGTTATCCGGAACAATCTCCATGATATCCTCAATCTGACAATCTAATGCGGTGCAGATCTTTAGAAGAATCTCCGTCGTAACATGGCCGTTTCGGCCCATCTTGGTAACTGAAGCTGGGCTGATCCCTGCTTTTGCACATAGATCTTTTTTCTTCATGTCTTTGTCAATAAGTAGCTTCCAAAGCTTTTTATAACTGACAGCCATAAAAGGATTCCTCCATACTGATAGCAAAAAATGCTCTACCGAACGGTAGAGCATTTTCCTTGTTGTAGCTATACCGCCAAGGTCTATTTCAACACCTGACAGCGTTGTATATAATTATAGCACATTCAATGAAAATACGCAAGAAAATCATGCATTTGCATGATTTTTAGCTTTTATTCAAGAGATCCTAATGATTATTCCACATTTTTGCTCAAATGTGTCAGAAAAATGTCCGGCAAGGTTATTCCCAATAATCATCTTAACAAATCTTTATTAAAGACATCTATTGAATATTTATTTCAACCAATTAAAGTAACTATCCAGCTTTTCATCGCAAATCCGCTCAATTTCCTGCTTTTCCTCCCGGGTCAGCTTCTTCCAAACAGACTCATCCACCTGGATCACACCCAAAGTCTTGGTGTGGTGGAGCATCTGCATATCTTCAAACCGCTTGAAGGGATTGGACAGGATATTCCGCTGGGCCTGCGCATCGGTGTATCCGCCCTTGGCATAGATGCTGTTGGCCTTTTCCACAACCAGTCCAGCCGCTCGGCGGGCTTCATAAAATTCCCGGAAGTATGTAACGATGTCGCTGAGCTTCACCCTGCCCTTGTTATCGGCGAACAGAAACACCGCCTTGAGCAGCACCGGCTTGTAGGAGTAGCTCATGTCCATCTGCCACACCATATCCAGAAACAGATCCTTGCGGTTGGAGTCGTCGATGAGCGTCCAGCCATATTGCTCTGCATATTTCCGGAGCGTCTCCTCTTTAAAATACTTGAAGGTCCGGTGCTCACTCATGGGCACCACCAGATCGGGCACCAAAAGCCCCTCCCGAACATACCGCTCGATGGTCTCCGTCTGCACATCCACCCGGCGGACAAACTCCATCTGGGAGATCATTCCGACGGCCTCCTCCTGCCAGTTAAAGATGTCCACCAACTCGTAGTCCAGAGCATCCACCGGCCAGTCAATGAGGGCGTCCGGTCGCTCACCCTTATCATAAAGCCTCTGTTCGGCGGTTTTCTGCTGTTTGGTGCCAAGCACCAGAGCGCCGGGCTTATAGTCTTTCAGTCGAAACAGCCGGTGCATGGAATAGGGCATGTTGTACTGGCTGGCGTTGTCTACGAAGTCAAATACCATCAGGCTCTCCTTGGCAGGTGCCAGTCGCATACCGCGGCCCAGTTGCTGGGTATAGAGCACCTTGGACATGGTGGGCCGGGCCATAAACAGTACTTCCGTAGCAGGGCAATCCCAGCCCTCGTTAAGCAGATCGCAGGCGCACAACACTTTGATCTTGCCCTTTTCAAACCGAGCCAACATTTCCCGGCGGTCGCTAGCCTTGATTTCCCCGGATACCGCCTCAGCAGCCACACCAGCTTCGTGAAACCGCCCTGCAATCTCCTGCGCATGTTTAACGGAGGCACAGAAAATAACCGTCCGCCTGTCCCTCACATACTGGAGCCAAGTGTCCACAATGAGCTGGTTCCGCTCCGGCACATAAATCTTGCTCTCCAGATCCCGAATGTTGTACTGGATGCTATTGAACCGCACCTTGGTCAGGTCAATATTGGTGTGGATACGAATGCACCGCACCGGCACCAACTCGCCGATCTCCACAGCGGTCTGGATATCCAGCTTGTGGGCGGTATTTTTGAAAATGTCCAGAATATTTTTGTCGTCAGCCCGCTCCGGCGTGGCAGTTAAACCCAGTGTGAATTCCGGTGCAAAATAGGAAAGGACTTTCTGGTATGTATCGGCAGAGGCGTGGTGAGCTTCGTCCACTATAATGTAGCCAAAATCATCCGTCTTGAACCGCTCCAGATTCAGGGCAATGCTCTGAATACTGCCGCAGACCACAAAGGCGTTACTCTGCTTCATGCTCTCCACATAGCAGCCCACTGTGACCTGAGGCCAAAGTTTTCGAAAGGTTTTCGCTGCCTGATCCACCAGTTCCACCGTGTGGGCCAAAAAAAGCGTACGTTTTCCGAATCGCTTAGCGTCCATGACGGCGGTCACCGTTTTGCCAGTACCTGTTGCGTGGTAGAGAAGGGCGATGGTCTCGAAGTTGCAGCGCATCTCCTCCAGCGCCGCCAGTGCCTGTTTCTGATGCTCCTTTAGCTCCAGATTAGACCCATCTAGTGACTTGCCACGCTGGGTAGGAAGGTAGTCCTCAATTTCCTTAAAACTGGGGTGCTGGCCCAAGAATACCCGCAGCTCGTCCTTGACGGTCTCTGGCTGCTGCTGCATCTGTCGCACTGCCCAGCGGTACACATCCCAGCCCAGGTAGATCATGCTGTTCTGCTTGAGCAGGTCATCATAAAACTTGTTCTGAGAAACTAGTTTTGGATTGTGAGATGCCTCATCGTCGATCTCAATGGCCACCTTACGCCCACCGTTTTCAATCAGAAAATCGGCAAACCGGCTGTTCTGGTAGATGTCGGCGAAGGGATATTGGGAGTAGAGATAGCTAGCCTTTTCAGCGCCAAAGGTGTCGGAGAACAATTCGATGAACAAATCCTCAGCACTACTGCCAGAGACAGAGCGATAGGTATGCATAAGGTTCACCTCAGTTTCCTGGTAAAATAAGAATCTTCAATCAAACCTAAATGCGCCAATTTTGCTTCAATGGACCCTTTGCTTCTTCCGTGTTCTTTGGCTATCATCGATATTTTCATTCCAGCATGAAATTCATCTACCAGCTTGTCTTGTTCTTCCTGCGGCCAAGGTTTTCCTGCATTTGGCGCACTGGGGCTTTTTTTGATTTCTTGTGTCGAACCAAGTATCTGATGCAAAGCGCGAATGATATCAGGATGATTACAAATATGGTCTCGTGGGAAAAGTTCTCCGGTAAAGGGGTCTATACCATCTGCTAAAGCAGATAGGAGCTCTTTTGCTCTCGCAATATCCATTCAGCGTTCCTCCCTTACTTCCTTCAAAAGGATCTTTTTCTCAAATCCACCCCGTTCGGCCGCTTTGTCTGCCCGCACTTGCTCCAATTCTTCCAGTGTCCAGCCACGGGCTTTCACGACAGCCTGCATGACCTCCAGAAGATCGGCCAGTTCCTCCAGAGATTTGCTCTCCTGGTACTCAGCAAGCTCTTCGTTCAGCTTCCGGTCCAGAAGATGTATGTAGTCCTCATCAATAAGTGTTTCGTAGACACAGATTTTCCCATCTGCTTCAATAATCTCTGGAATGCGATCACGTACCAGTTTGTGATAGGTTTTAGTAGGCATCCTTTAGCCTCCTCAATATCTCCTCATCCGCAGGACAAAACGCATACTGATCAATCTCATTTACCGTGATCCAACGGATGTCATTATGCTCCATTTTCTGGGGAATACCCTCCCGAATAGTAGCATGAAACAGCGTCAGATGGACCGTCAAATCAGGGTATTCGTGAACGACATCCATGAACACCTCACCCACATCCAGAGTGATAGCCAACTCCTCCTGACATTCGCGAATGAGTGCCTGCTCTTTGGTTTCGCCTGGCTCTACCTTACCACCAACAAACTCCCACAGAAGGCCTCTGGCCTTATGTGCCGGCCGTTGGCAAATCATAAACTCGTCCTGTTTCCAGATTAGAGCTGCTACTACCTCAGTTGCTGTCCGTATCATCATTTTGCCTCCAAAAGCTGCTTGCAATAACCTATTTCTTCTGTCGTAAATAAGCTCTGATACTCCAGCTTACACACGGATTGTTCCATAGTTAAATCCAAGCGTCCACAAAGATACAAGGTCGTATACCCATCTGATGGATTTCCAGAAGCTATTCCGCTGGCGATGAGTCTCTTCGCAGTGTCTACACCTCCATATTGCGAAAGCATCTGGATAAAACGAGTTGGGTTATATTGGCACTCTTTTTTTGCACGTAACATTTTATCTTTTAGTTCATTTTCAAATTGAAGCGCAATCTTATCCATCGCAATTCCTCTATTACCCCACTACAAGCTTATTTGTCTTCTTCAAAAACTTCGCCGGAATCGGTCGATCCAGCCGCCATGTGATATTCATGGGCCTACTTCCGTCATGCTTTACATAGTTCGCCGTTCCCAAGAAAGTATAGGCCGCTGCACCACCTGTGATCCGGTCCGCCTTAAACTCCCGGACAAACAGCAGCACCTTGCTCCCACGCTCCCGATGATGGATGTACCGTTGTCCGGTTGGCGAATCCGCCGCTGTGGTGCTCTGGCTTTGCCAGTGAAACAGGCTCTCATTGATGGAGTAGTCGTTATACATGGTGGTAGGTGAGTAGTCCTTATCGGCCTTATTCAGCGTCACAAAGAACACATCCAGTTGCTTCTCTCGCAGCCACTTGACGCCCTCGCGCACCGTCGCCGGTTTCAAGAAATCCAACGCCACCAGCAGTTGGTCACGGGTATAGGTACAGTGGAGGTCCAGTGGGCAGTCAAAGCCCAGGTCCACCGGCTCGTCAATGAAGTCGATCTGCTCATACCGATAGCGGAGCAGGTCCAAAAGCTCACCCAGCAGCACGGGACTATCCGAGAGGGCGTATAGATTGTACAAAACCTCGTCAGATTCCCAGCTCTCTGCTGTCTTACCCCAAACAGTTACGTAGAACATCTGGAGCATCCGCCTTTCCAGTTCACTCAGCGCTGTGAAGTCTACATTGTCCAAACGGGGCAGCAGGTCCAGCAAAAAACGTATCCAGCGCCGGGAGTCCACAATGGCCAACCGACCAAAGGCTTTTGTAAGTACGTCCTCCAGCGGTTCATTAAAGTCCGCAATTGCATCCGCCCGGGCGCGGATGCGGGAGAAGGAAGCAAACCTGTAAATTGCTCTGGGATCCAGATGGTAATACTCCAGAAAGTTGGCCAGGTTCAGTTCCAGTCCGCTGTCCTCGGCAAAGCTGGCCACGCGAGACACCAGCCCGGCGGTATTGCCATAGGATGCACGAATGTTATCCAAAATGTACTTGGCCGCTTTCTTTTCCAGCTGTATGTAGCAGCCCTTGGGTGCGGAGACAAATCCGTCCTTGATCTCCCGGGTCACGCTGCGAGTGGTATTGGATAACAGGGCAGCGAACTTATCCTCAAAGTTATACCGCTTGTTGGCCTGGCCGATAAAATCCAGCACGGTCAAACATTCTTTATTCTCTGCAAGCCGCAGGCCACGACCCAACTGCTGAAGGAAAATCGTCAATGACTCCGTGGGCCGCAGGAATAGTACCGTATTGACCTCCGGTATGTCTACGCCCTCATTGTAGATGTCCACCACGAAGATGAAGCGCACCTCGCCACTGACTAGCCGTCCTTTGGCGGTTTTTCTCTCCTCATCGGTGGATTTTCCCGTCAGGAAGATGGACGAAATCCCGTGGTCGTTAAAATAGCGGCACATAAACTCTGCATGCTCAATGGACACGCAGAAGCCAAGCCCCTTGACCTCATCAATATCAGTCACATACTTCAGAAGCGAGGACACTACCAGATCAGCGCGGCGGTTGGCCACGGCACCGCTGAGGGTATAGAGATTGGAAAGTTCATTTTTGTCATAGCCGCCGGCGCTCCATTTCAGCGTGTTCAGATCCACCGTGTCGGTGACACCGAAATACTGGAAGGGGCACAGCAGTTTGCGGTCAATGGCCTCCGGCAAGCGGATTTCTGCGGCAATTCGGTTGCTAAAATAGGGCAGTACGCTCTTTCCATCCATACGTTCCGGAGTAGCGGTCAGGCCCAGCAGAATCTGGGGCTTATAGTAGGCCAATAGCTTCTGATAGGTGGGCGCTGCCGCATGGTGGAACTCGTCCACAACAATATAGTCGTAAAAATCCAGAGCAGTTTTGCCGGCGAAATCCTGAGAGTTGAAGGTCTGAATGGACAAAAACAGATGGTCAATGCTTTCCGGTCGGTAGCTGCCTACAAACAGTTCCCCGAAGTTAGCGTCTTTCAAAACTGCCCGGAAGGTGTACAGGCTCTGCCGCAAAATCTCCTCCCGGTGTGCCACAAAGAGTAGCCTGCAGGGCTCACCTGGGTGCTGCTTACAAAAACGCTTATAGTCCAGAGCGGAGATCACCGTTTTTCCGGTACCAGTGGCAGCCACCACCAGGTTGCGGGTATAGCCTCGGACAGTGCGCTCGGCCTCCAGCTTGTCCAAAATTTCCTGCTGGTAGGAGTAGGGTGCAATGTCCATGGTATAGACTTCGGCGTTGTTGGCATCGAAGTATTTTTCTGCCTTCAACGCGCGGGCTAGCCGCTCTTTCTGGCCTTCAGAGTAGTACTCAAACTCGTTGGAATTCTAATAACTCTCGAAAGTGGCGGCTATCTTGTCGATGGTCTCGGGCAAATCCCGACGAGTGACTTTCACATTCCATTCCAGACCGCTGGAGATGGCGGCGTTGGATAGGTTAGAAGAGCCCACATAGGCAGTAGTAAAGCCGGTATCCCGGTAAAAAACATAGGTCTTAGCGTGGAGGCGGGTGCGTTTAGTGTCGTAGCTGACCTTGATTCTGGTGTTGGGTAGCTTGCGCAGTTCCTCAATGGCCTTCACATCAGTGGCCCCCATATAGGAGGTGGTAATAATCCGCAGCTCGCCACCGTTCTGGGTAAACTCCTGCAGCTCATCTATTAGGAGCCGCAGGCCGCTCCACTTGATAAAAGACACCAACATATCGATGCGATCAGCAGAAACGATCTCCTTTTTGAGCTCCGTGTACATCTGGGGCTCATGGATGGCCCCGGTGAACAAGCTACTCTGGGCAATAGAGGTCTCTGGCCGGCTCAGGTCAGCAGCCGTTTTGCCAACGGCCAGCCTAGGGTCCTGCTCCCGCAAAAGCGCAAGAAGCTGCTCTGCCTTCTGGTCGACACTCAGCGTAGCAAAGTCAGCTTCCTCAGTTATGTTCT
>ENA-OWPN01001048-OWPN01001048.1-human-gut-metagenome-genome-assembly--contig:-NODE-1048-length-29260-cov-4.897483_pt1 | contig 29260 bp, 28 predicted proteins | sample MGYA00248266_ERZ651850 | MGnify/ENA primary metagenome ERZ651850 (study PRJEB26924, sample SAMEA4378296) | human gut metagenome | biome: human gut; feature: human-associated habitat; material: faeces... | reverse complement strand
AGTTCTGCTGTCTGATACAAGAGGATAAATTGAATTGATAGAACTCACCTATATAATAAATCCTCTCTCCTGTTTGTCTTATCCAGTGAATTCCAGAAACAACTAATTCGTATGGGGATTACCAGTCCCATCAGGTTAACTACCACCAAAGTGGATGACAAACTTCTGAAAACCTTCGATATTAACCATAGGAATGGTGAAATACGGCAAATACTCTTTCTGGCACGGATTATCAAAACCAAAGGAATTTTCATTGCACTAGATACTTTCAGACTATTGAAAAAAGAATTTCCCTGGCTGAAACTATTGATTTGCGGAGAGGGTTCTGACCGAATCAAAGCCGAAGAATATATTTTGCAAAATCATCTGGAGGATGTCCTGTTTACTGGAGCTGTTTCAGGTAACACTCTGATCAACGCTTTCAAAAACAGCGATCTATACATCCTTCCTTCCTATGAAGAAGGTATGGCGACTTCCATTCTGGAAGCAATGGCTTTCGGTCTGCCGATCGTTTCAAGACCTGTCGGAGGTATCGTCGATTACTTTATCGAAGGAGAAATGGGTTATCTGATCCCGACCCTCAACGCACAGGATTTCTATGAAGCCATCAGACAACTGATAGTAAATCCTAAACTCACCCGAACAATATCAGAGACCAATCACCGATATGCCTTGGAGCATTTCCTTGCTTCTACCGTTGCCAAGTGTTTGGAAACGGCATTATCAGAAGTGTTTCATCCTGATGAAACAACTGTTCCACTTAGGTGAAACAACTGTTTCTACCATATGAAACACTTGTTCCAATATAAAGAAAACAATGAAACACAAATAAGGAATATGCAAAAAAAACAAGTTACATTAAATGGTATAAAGGTTTTCCCCTTTATTTCTGCCCAAGAGCTTTTACAATATGTAAATAGCCGGAAAGGAATCTTAATAGCTATCAACGCAGAAAAGATATTACATGCAACCAGCCAGACGCGCGATATCATAAACCGGAACATCGGTTATTGTGACGGATATGGAGCCGTTATGGCGCTGAAAAAGAAAGGTTATAAAAATGTAGCTAAGATTCCAGGCTGTGAATTATGGCTGAAAATAACAGCTGCATTGTATGATAAAAATAAAACATTCTATCTGGTTGGCAGTACACAGGAAGTCATCGAACAAACCATCAGCAAATTAAAACAGGAGTATCCTGGTATCCGATTCGCCAATTATCGAAACGGATATATCAAATCCGAAGAAGAGAAAGCGGCGTTACTCGCCGATATCCAAAGTAAGAAACCTGATGTCGTATTTGTTGCCATGGGATCTCCCAAACAGGAGTTGCTTATGGAGGAAATGTTCAAAGTACATCCGGCCATCTACCAGGGATTGGGTGGAAGTTTCGATGTCTATACCGGCCAGGTCAAACGTGCTCCAAAATGGTGGGTCGACCACAACCTGGAGTTTGCTTACCGTCTGATAAAACAACCCAGCCGTATCAAACGGCAAATCCATCTGATCCGCTTTTTAATATTAGTCAAACTAGGTAAAATATAATCAACACAAGTATGAAAAAAGTAATGTTAGTATTCGGCACTCGTCCCGAAGCAATCAAAATGGCTCCGCTCATTAAAGAATATCAGAAATATCCGGAAGATTTCCAGACCATCGTATGCGTCACAGGACAACATAGGGAGATGTTGGACCAGGTCCTTCATATCTTCGACATCCACCCTGATTACGATTTGAATATAATGAAACAAGGACAGGATTTATATGATGTAACCGCCCGGGTTCTGACTGGTATGCGGGAGGTCTTATCCGAATCACGTCCGGACCTCGTGCTGGTACACGGAGATACCACAACCTCTACCGCTGCTGCCCTCGCCGCGTTCTATCAGCAAATCCCTGTCGGACATGTAGAGGCAGGCTTGCGGACACATAATATATACAGCCCGTGGCCGGAAGAAATGAACCGGCAACTTACCGGACGAATCGCTTCCATTCATTTCTCCCCCACACAATTAAGCAAAAAAAATTTACTGGACGAAAATATTGCAGAAAAGAATATCATCGTTACGGGAAATACGGTCATCGATGCCTTGTATCAGATGGTAGAAAAAATAAAAAAGAATGAAGAATTAAGGCAACAACTGGAGAATGAACTGAATAGATCCGGATATAAAATCTCACGGTTAACCGAACAAAGTAACCGGAAATTGGTTTTAATAACAGGTCATCGTCGTGAGAACTTCGGAAAAGGATTTATTTCTATATGCAAAGCGATTAAGACATTAGCCGAGAATCATCCGGATATCGACTTTGTATATCCAATGCATCTGAATCCGAATGTACGGCAACCGATCCGGGAAATATTCGGAGATTCAAAACCATCCAATATGTTCTTTATAGAACCTTTGGAATATTTACCGTTCATCTATCTGATGGAACTGTCAACACTTGTTCTTACAGATAGCGGAGGTATTCAGGAAGAAGCACCAGGACTGGGAAAACCGGTTTTGGTCATGCGTGAAACAACAGAACGCCCGGAAGCATTAAACGCCGGAACTGTCAGGTTAGTCGGAACGGACTTCAACAAGATCGTAGCGGAGACATCCCGACTACTGGAAGACAGTACGTATTATGATCAAATGAGTAAAGCCGTGAATCCGTATGGAGATGGGTTCGCTTGCCAGAGAATCGTAACAAAAACAAAAGAAATTGTATGAACACTGTAAAAAGGTACTCTTTTTGTATTTTCTGTCTTTTAATATGTACCGGCATCAAAGCACAGGTATCTCAGGAGCTACTGGATAAAGCCCGGCAGGCAGGTATGTCGGAGGAGCAGATTCAGCAGGAAATGTCAAAATACATCGATAAGACGAAAACGTCAACAACTACCCAACAATCCCAAACAGAACAATTCATTCCGGAAAAAGAGATTCCTGGCCGGGCACCTCTTACCAATAAAGAATTACCTCCCCTGGAACTCCAGCGAGAAGAGAATAAGCCGGAACAGAAACTGGAAGATATCGTATTCGGACGTGAAATATTCTCAGAAAAGAATCTGACTTTTGAACCGGTCTTAAATATTCCGACGCCCGTTAATTACCGGCTTTCAGCCGGTGATGAAGTACTCATCCATGTATGGGGAGATTCGGAATTAAACCTGAAACTGACAATATCGCCCGATGGAACAATTATTATACCCGATATCGGACCTGTCGCCCTTAGCGGACTGACCATAGAAGCTGCCGAACAACGGATACGACAGGAACTCGGCCGCATTATGGCTACTATAGACGGCAGGGAGCCTAATACATTTGTATCGGTCAGTCTTGGACAGATCCGCAGCATCAAGGTCAACATTGTCGGTGAGGCAGTAGTTCCCGGAACTTACACATTGACCTCACTTGCCACTCTGTTCAATGCCTTATACGCTGCCGGTGGAGTAAACAACATCGGTTCGCTGCGTAGTATCAAAGTATACCGTAACAGTAAAGAAATTGCCAATCTGGATGTTTATAATTATTTGCTCCACGGCGAATACAATACAAATATACGACTGGAAGATAACGATATGATCATCATCGGTCCGTATGAACAGCTCGTAGTAGCCAAAGGAAAAATAAAACGCAATCGAATCTTTGAATTAAAAAAGGGAGAAACTCTTTCACAATTACTGGATATGGCGGGAGGATTTACCGGAGATGCATACACCAGGGATGTTACCGTAAAAAGAAAATCCGGAACACGTTATCAGATTGCAACAGTTACAGAGGAACAGTTCCCCACATTCACATTTCATGACGGTGACTCACTACTGGTTGACTCTGTCATTCCTTTTTACGAAAATAGATTAACCATCTCCGGTGCCATATGGCGTCCGGGAGAATATGAACTGAGTCCTTCTGTCCATACAGTCAAACAATTGATACAGCAGGCTGCCGGTTTAAAAGGAGATGAATTTACAGGGCGAGCTCAAATTACCCGCCTGAACCCCGATTTCACACATTCTGTCATTGCGATCAATATACAAGATATATTGAACGGCACCTCACCGGACATTGAGTTACAGAACGAAGACCAGTTATATATCCCCTCACTGTTTGATTTGCGGGAGCCTTATACGATCAAGATTGGAGGAGCCGTGAACCAGCCGGATACCGTCTTACCCTATCGTAAAAATATGACAATAGAGGATGCGATCGTACTGGCAGGAGGATTACAGGAAGCGGCGGCAACTGTCAATGTGGAAGTTGCCAGGCGCATAAAAAATCCCCAATCCTCCCAAAGTACGGAACAAATAGCCAAAGTGTTCAAGTTTACCCTAAAAGATGGCTTAGAAATAACCTCTGGTGACACATTATTCACATTGGATCCTTTTGACGAAGTATATGTCCGTTTCTCTCCGGAATACCAAAAGCAACAAGTTGTGAAAGTGAACGGCGAAATTATGTTTGCCGGAAGCTATGCTCTTCCGCATAAAAACACACGATTAAGCGATCTGATCAAAGAGTCGGGAGGTATCACCCCGGGAGCCTATGTAAAAGGAGCCAGCCTAAAACGAAAACTCAGCGACGACGAGATCAGACAGGTCGAAACTCTTTTACAATTAAGCAATTCCAATAAACAAAGTAAAGATTCGATCGCCTTATCGATGGCAGACATACATGATTATCCGGTCGGTATCGACCTGGAGAAAGCACTGTCTCATCCGGGATGTACGGAGGACCTGGTTTTACAGGATGGAGACATTCTATATATTCCTCAGTTACAAAGCACCGTAAAGATCAGTGGAGCAGTAACCTATCCTAACAGTATCACTTATAACAAAGGAATGTCGGTTCGCGATTGTCTCTCACAAGCCGGAGGTTATAACGATCTTTCCCGCAAATATCCGATCGTCATTTATATGAACGGACAGGTTGCAACAACCCGAAGGACCGGAATATTCTTTAAACGATATCCAAAAGTCGAACCCGGATGTGAAATTGTCGTACCAAGTAAATCGCAGCGTAACCGTGGAGCCAGCTTATCAGAAATAATGAGTATCAGCAGTTCTGCAACATCAATGGCTGCAATGGTAACTTCCATCATAAATATGATTAAAAAATAATATCCATGGGTAATGAAATTAGACTACTCCTGTATGCATGGAAAAAGCGAATGTTATTTCTAAAAACGTGTGGAACTGCTATTATCATCGGTTTGATTATAGCAGTCAGCATTCCCAAAGAATATATAACTACCGCTAAACTGGCTCCGGAAACAAATGATAATACCAAAAAGGTCGGAGATTTAGGGGGACTGGCAGCGATGGCAGGTATCAACCTGAATAATACAGGCAGTTCCGATGCCATCTCTCCCGAACTGTATCCGGATGTTGTTCAAAGCATACCTTTTTTGGTTGAATTATTTCCTGTGCAAGTTACAGATAAAAAAGGGACACTCCACTTGTCAGTGTATGATTACATCAGTAAACACCAGCGTGAAGCCTGGTGGAACTATATATTAGGTATTCCTTCCCGAGGACTGACAGCTATAAAACAACTGTTTTCCGAAAAAAGAGAACAATCGGATGAAGTGAATCCTTTCTATCTGACAGGCGAGCAGCAACAGGTTATAAATGGATTAAGAAATCGTATATCCATCTTTGTCGACAAAAAAACAATGGTAATAACGATTAATGTCCGTATGCAAGATCCTGTCATTTCTGCGACATTAACAGATGTCATATTGGAGAAACTCCAGACCTATATTACCAGCTATCGGACCCAAAAGGCAAAACAAGATTTGAAATTTACAGAAAAAGTGTATGCAGAAGCCCGGGATGCCTATTATAAATCCCAACAGGCATACGCAAAATTCGAGGATTCCAACAAAAATATCATATCTGCCAGCTACCGCACGGAACAGGAACGCCTAAAAAACGAAATGACATTAACATTCAATGTCTACAACTCACTGGCACAAAAATATGAACAAGATAAACTAAAAGTACAGGAACAAACGCCGGTATATGCAATTATCGACCCTGCTACTGTACCTTTAAAAGCAATCTCTCCTAATAAAGTGATTATTATAATGGCATTCTTCTTTATGGCATTAATAGCCACTATAGGATACCTGTTTATAAAAGATAATACTGTCAGGACCGACTGATCTGCAATCCCTTATCCGAAAGCCCCATTTCTACAAAACGGGCATTCGGATTACGCGGAGAAGCCGTCAACTGTTTACGTATCAGCAAAGCAGCTTCCGGGTCTTTTGCTACGATATACAAATAGCCGCCACCTCCTGCCCCAGGTAGTTTATAACCTAAGGCATAATCTTTTATCTGCGCGATCAGTTCTTCTACTGCAGGGGGATTCGTTCCGGAATCGAGTGCCTTCTTCTGTTCCCAGGTCTTTGCGATAAGTTTACCGTACGTTTCAAAATTACCGCATTGAATAGTATCGAACATATCCAGAGCATGCGTCTTCATTTCTGAAAGCAGACGAAGATGTGCGGTACTATTCAGAAACATACCTTGTACGATCTCTGCCAGAATATTCTTGGCCGTACGGGTTATTCCTGTATAATATAATAAATGACAAGCCCGATGTTGCGGGTCGGTAAACAAATATTCCGGTAACCAGCGCACGGAAGGATTCTGATTGAATCCTTCTCCTGTCTGTAACAGTTTCAGACCATGTAATCCCCCGCCATACTGATCCTGCCAGCCCCCGCCTGTTGTAAGCAGTTGCTCTAAAATCAAGGTACGATATCCTATCTTACTTTTATCCCACGCCAGACCACAAAAATCGGATATTGCTCCAAGCACGGTTGCAGCCAAAATGGAACTGGTCCCGAGTCCCGATCCAGCCGGAATAGCCGCCAGTAAAGTAACTTCCAGTCCACAACCGAAACTTTTCAACTGATCTTCCAGTGAAGAGTGATGCGTTGCAGAAAATTCAGGGATAAAGCCGGCTAGAGACAAAGCCGCTTTTGGGATAGAGAAAGGAGAACCGATCTTTTTATAATCACGCAATTCATCCCAGGTAGAAACAACTTCCATCGCTCCCAGGTCGATAGAACGCAAGATGATCTTATATTCTTTCGAAGGCTTTACATATACCTGCAAAGGTGGTTGACCGTTCAACTCGATGGCTACATTGACCACATTCCCTCCGGCGTACATGCAATAAGGAGGAGTATCAGTCCATCCACCAGCCAGGTCGATACGGACCGGACTTCGCCCCCACACAATTTGGTCACGATATACATTCAGATAAGGAGATTGCTTTTCTCCGGATACGGAACTGATCAATCCTTCTCGTAATAAAGAAAAAGCTTCTTGTTGCTCTCCCTCATACGGTTTCCCTTCCAATTGCAATACACGAGCTCGGAACATCCGGTTATGTATCTGTTTCATCAATGGTGTTTCAGTAGGAAGTACATCCGGCAAATCAAGATTTCCTCCAACAAACTCGCGAGCAGCATCTGCCAGGTCCAACTGGTAGAATACGCTTTTCTCGTGATTGGCTGCCAACATAGGCCAATTGGCATAACGGAATTTCTCACGCTGAACAAAGAGTCTGCTCAGATTAGCACGATCGGATAATTCATTTGCCGACATTTTCTCCGACGACTGCCATATATCCCTGCCACTTTCCAGTTCCGGTTCAGAAACCATCCACCGCATAACCAAGCCCAATTCTTCGATACTTTTACATACCGGGAATAATGCAGCATTCTGTAAGTCAGCGAAAACCTCCAATAGGATACCTCTATCCTCTGCCCACTTAGCAACAGGATATCCCATAAAGACTGTCTTCTCATCAGTCGATGCTCCTTTAAACGGATCATTGAATCCATACGGACGAGCCACCCAGTCCTGTTCTCCGACAGGTACAACATCAAGACAAACACCGGACGGGATATCCAATGTCCAATCGTTTTCAGGAATTCCGGTTATAATATGTCGGTTATCCAGCTTCCAGTGCTTACCTATATAGCTGTTCTCAATCCATAACTCCGAATTCGCGGCAGTCAGGATGATATTAATCGATGCATTCTGCACAAACATGGCAGGATGAGGTTTAACCTTCCGGTGCATGATAGCCCGCTGATCGCGGACCAAATTCTGCACAGCCAGCGTCGAAGAGATCAGTTCGCGGCTCGTCCCATAATGATAAAACTCCCCTCCCTCCAAAGGAAGGATAGCCACACTCAACCGGTTCAACTCTTCATCGGGAATACGGGGATGTTCACCCAAAGCCAGTCCAAATTCGGAATAGAGGTCGTATGATTTCATGGTCTTTCCATCGGCTGTATACGAGTGTTTCATCAGCAACTCCATAGCCCGGTCACTTAGTAACCACACGCCTATATCCATCAGAAAAAGATGTGTCTGAGCCAACTGCCCCAAATCGGACAAAGACGGTTTCTGAAGCATAAAGTCCAATTTATCGGGAGTTTGTCTATCGGAAACAAATACACCATGATTGGTTGCCAAAGCCGGATCGACCCATAGCCCGTAACAAACGACATCCACATCCGGAATATCCTGCAACAGTTCACTATTTCGTATATATACATCCCCACTGGCAATCAGTGTATGGAGCGATTCAGGAGCTTTCTCCATAATCTCCTCATAAAGGGGAAGCTGCAAAGACAATAGATTTTGTGATAACTTCTGCCCCCTCGCCCACCGAAAGACAGGAATTGGTGTCAATATTTTTCCGGAAGGAGCATACCCCGGTAAACGCCGGCTCTGCCCGCCGGCATGTAGCAATATCCTTTTCTCCTTTGCCAACCATTCTTTCACAGGGAGACTAGATGCCTCTTTCTGCCGACACGCTTCAATCAGCCAGGTAGTTCCTCCTCCGGATCCCAAACGGGCACCTACCGGATCTGAGGTACAAAACCACTCATCCACATCTGTTTTTGTTATTCTGTGGAAACTGTTTACCAAATTGGGAGGCAATGATAATAATTTCTTCATATTTATATATGTATCAGGAAATGATGAAATCAATTCCATCCAATTAATCTAATCTTTGTTACAAAAGTAGTTTTTCCTTCCATTTCGATTACATGGAAGTTAAATTTTAATTTAATTTTACCATTCAATATGCTATTGGTTTAAATTATTATATTCATATTTGTAGGGAAAAACAACTTACATATCCAGTTGACGATAAAAAACGTTGGTTTTTACTAATCACCCCCTCTCATTTAGTTTTCTAACGTATCTTTAGTTATTCATTTAATATTCAACCGTATGATATACGGTTATGTAAGAGTCAGTACAGATAAGCAAAGTACTGAAAATCAGCGATTTGAAATAGAAAAGTTCGCAAAAGCCAAAAGCATGCGTATTGATCGCTGGGTAGAAGAAACAATCAGTGGAACGACTGATGTCGCAGAACGGCAGCTTGGCCGTTTAATTAAACAAATTCGTAAGGGAGATATCCTGGTTACAACCGAGTTATCACGTTTAGGACGTAATCTGATGCAGGTTATGAGCTTTCTCCATCAATGCATGGAAAAAGACATTTTTGTGATTACGGTAAAGGAGCGCTATGAGTTGGGAAACAACATCAACAGCAAAATTTTGGCATTCGCTTTCAGCCTGAGTGCAGAGATCGAACGTAACCTGATTTCACAACGTACCAAAGAGGCATTAGCCAGAAAAAAGAAAGAAGGTACAAAGCTGGGACGTCCTAAAGGAGGAAAATCTGAACTGTACAAACTTTCCGGTAAGGAAAGCATGATTCGAAAGCTCCTGGAGGAAAAGAAAACCAAGCTGTACATTAGTAAAAAATTAGGTGTAAACAGACAAACTCTAAGGGATTTTATGAAAATGAATCCGGAATTGGACTGATTATAGAAATATTAAGTTTTTTGTCATCCGAAGAGTATATGCCTAAATTGTTAAACAATGCAATCCTAGTAAATGAATTCTAAGCTAAATTGTTTATTTATAGTTGTTTGTTCTAAATACACGGGAAACGCCGGTATTGAAATTTCCAATATTAATACTGTTTGTGTTCTACGGGAATATTTTACCCACAATTACACACTAATTTCCAGCCATTTAGCATCAACTATCAATCTGTATAAAATTAATTTACAATGATTTACGCATTAAAGGCAGATATACGGATAATCTTCGGTCAAGGCAGATGTTTTTTGATAATAAATCAGAGATTGTAAAAATTACACCAAGAGAAAAAAATCAAGGAATAAACAAAATGGATATAGGCATCCTGTTTAAAAAATGAAAAAGATGATTCCATAGCGCAGCAAGAAATTAAAAGGACAAAGACTCCATATCTTACTTTAGTAAAGAATTAGTTGTGTATAGAGAAAACATTACTTTTCTATCTCTTTTTTACACATTATTATACTATAAATTAAGTAATAGTGAATAAATATACTATCTTTGGAATAATTAGCGTAAAGTGGAATATTCGTTGAACCTTATAAAAAGAAATTCAAAATGGAAAGAACACTTGTAATATTGAAACCATGCACTATTCAGCGAGGTTTGATCGGTGAAATCATTGCTCGTTTCGAAAAAAAAGGATTAATCCTTGAAGGTATGAAAATGACCTGGTTAACAGATGAAATTTTGAGCGAACATTACGCTCACCTAAAAGAAAGGCCTTTTTTCCAAAGAGTTAAAGATGCAATGGCAGTATGTCCTGTCGTTGTTTGTTGCTGGAAAGGAGTCGATGCCGTAAATGTAGTACGCACGTTGGCAGGCGCTACCAATGGTAGAAACGCTGCTCCCGGTACTATTCGCGGGGACTATAGCATGAGTGTACAGGAAAATATCGTACATGCTTCCGACTCACAGGAGACGGCTGCCATCGAATTAAAAAGATTCTTCAATGATGACGAATTATTTAATTATGAGACAAAAAACCTGCTCAGCCTTTACGCAAATGACGAATTCTGAGAAATAAAACAAAACAAAAAGCCGGAAAAAAGAAATTTCATACTCTTTTCCGGCTTTTCTATTTCAGATATCTCATCCTATCCTCCCGGACCGGATGAACAACCTCATTACTAATCTAAAAATCTAATACCATGAAAAACACACTATATCATATAAACAAGCCCTTTGCATGAAATGTTTCCAAATAAATAAAGAAATTCATTGCAGTTGTATTATTCCCGAATTGGACCTATATTTGTACTGTATTTTAAACATGAGTACAGACAAAAATTAAAAGAAAACAATATGCACAGTTGGTTTGAATGTAAAGTCTCCTTTGAAAAAGTACTGGAGAACGGAATGCAAAAGAAAGTAACAGAACCTTACCTGGTCGATGCCCTCTCCTTTACGGAAGCAGAAGCACGTATCATCGAAGAAATCCGCCCGTTCATTTCCGGCGAATTTACTGTTACAGACATTAAACGCGCACGCCTCTCTGAATTATTCTTCAACGAAAACGGCGACCGTTTCTACAAGATCAAGGTCTATTTCATCACGCTCGACGAGAAAAGCGGTGCTGAGAAAAAAACAGCAGCACAAATGCTTGCCCAGGCATGCACATTAAAAGAAGCCATCGCTGTATTGGAAGAAGGCATGAAAGGTACAATGGCCGATTACACGATCGCATCGGTTACGGAAACCATGCTGATGGATGTATTCCCATTCTCTGCCAGCGACGACAAAACACCTAAATCAGGAGAAGAACTGATTGCTGAACAGAAGAAACAGGCTGAAGACAAAGCACAGGAAGCATGAGCATCTCCCAGAATATAGTACAGCTAAAGGCATCGTTACCGGCAAACGTCACGCTGGTAGCCGTGTCTAAGTTTCATCCGGCAGCAGCATTGGAGGAAGCCTACAATGCTGGCCAGCGTGTCTTCGGCGAAAGCAGGGCACAGGAGCTGACGGCTAAACAAAAAGTACTACCGGGTGATATAGAATGGCATTTTATCGGTCCGCTGCAAAGCAATAAAGTGAAAGATATCGCACCTTTTATCCATACGATCCATAGCATCGATTCCCTTAAATTATTGCAGGAGGTAAACAAGCAAGCTTTAAAAAACAGCCGTGTTATCCGTGTCTTGCTGGAAATACACGTTGCACAGGAAGAAACAAAACACGGACTGTCACCAGACGAATGCCGCGAACTTCTGCAAAACGAACAACTCGCCGAACTAAGGAATATTCAGATATGCGGATTGATGGGAATGGCGACCTATACAGATGATACAACGCTCATCGAACAGGAATTTCACACCTTGTATGAACTTTTCAGTGAATTAAAATCTATATATTTCAAAGGAAATGATAATTTTGCAGTGTTATCCATGGGAATGAGCCACGATTATCCGATTGCCATTCGTCAGGGTAGCACTATGATACGGGTTGGAACCAGTATTTTCGGCGAACGCGAGTACTAATTACATTAAAATTGAATCTGACATGATTGACATTAAAACCCAATACGCGGGACTAACACTTCGCAATCCTTTAATTGTAGGAAGTTCAGGTTTGACAAATAATCCTGAGCGAAACAAGGAATTCGAAAAAGCCGGTGCCGGAGCCATTGTTCTCAAATCTCTTTTTGAGGAACAAATCGAAATGCAGAGCGATTCGCTTATGCAGGACTCCGATTATCCGGAGGCCGCTGACTATATCCGCGGTTATGTAAAAGCAAACCAGGTAAACAACTACCTGGAACTGATCAAAAAGACTAAAGAACAGTGTACCATTCCTATCATTGCCAGCATCAACTGTTACAAGTCTGATGTATGGATTGATTTTGCCCGCCAGATAGAGCTGGCAGGAGCAGACGCTCTGGAACTGAATGTATTCTTCCTTGAAACGAGTTTGGAATACAACCCCGACGAGATACGCGACCTCTACGTCAATATCATCCGGAAAGTAAAGGAAACGATTTCAATACCTGTTATTATAAAGATCGGGAAAAATGTCGGAAATATCCCGGCACTGGTCAACACATTAAAGGTAAACGGAGCAGACGGTATCGTTATGTTCAACCGTTTCTACCAGCCGGATATCGACATTAATAATATGCAGATAGTATCCGGCAATGTGTTCAGCAACCACTCCGACCTGAGTGATACGATCCGTTGGACCGCAATTGTATCCGGAAAGGTACCCGGAATAAGCATTGCTTCTTCTACCGGTATTCATGACTGGGAAGACGTGATCAAATGCCTGTTGGCAGGAGCTTCAGCCGTACAGATGTGCAGCGCATTATATACACATGGCGGTGAAATCATTTCACAGGTACTTACCTGCATAGAAGAATGGATGCACCAGGCACACTATCAAAGCCTGTCACAATTCCAGGGTAAACTGAACTATGCCAACATTCCTAATCCGGCAATGTACGAGCGTTCACAGTTTATGAAATACTTCTCAAACAGAGACTAAATTCATCTTATAAAATAAAAATGGACAAGGTTGTGAAGCCTTGTCCATTTTTTTATCCCTTGATCATAGTCAAAAGCATTTTTAAAATATATTTTCCACTAAACACTATTTATATCTGAAATATTATTATATTTGCACCATCATTAAAGAAAACAAGATGGAAGCAATTTGCGTAATAAAGGACATCTATAAAACATTGTACCAATTTGAGAAAGCATTCTCGGAGGTACATGAGATCACAATCAATGAAGCCATGCTGCTTTGCTGCCTGAAAGACAACCAGGCAAAATCAGCCGGTACGATTTGTGATTATATCGGTTTATCGAATTCACGAGTATCCAAGGTTATTACTTCCGTCGAAAACAAAGGATTCATCCACCGTGCAATCAGTAAGGAAGATAAGCGGCAGATGTTTTTCTCTCTTACCCCGAAAGGCAAAGAGAAAGTTCAGCAGATGATGAATGCCGAATTGCGTTTCGACAGTCTGTTCGATAAATTGCAGCAATGCATGAAAAAAGGGTAAAACCTTTTTTTATCAATATGTTTTCCATTGACAAATATGTATAATAAAAATAATATATCTACAACATGAAATACTTAATAGTTGGAGGAGTTGCCGGTGGAGCTACCGTAGCAGCCCGTTTACGCAGAATCGATGAAAATGCAGAAATAATCCTGTTCGAACGAGGCAAATATGTCTCTTATGCCAATTGCGGACTACCTTATTACATTGGCGGAACTATTACTGAGCGCGACAAACTGTTCGTACAGACAGCGCAGGGATTTACCGCCCGTTTTAATATAAATATTCGTACCGAGCAGGAAGTCACAGCCATCCATCCGAAAGAAAAGACTGTTGAAATAAGAGAACTCAATACAGCCCGGACATACATTGAAAATTATGACAAATTAATTCTTTCTCCCGGAGCGGAACCGCTTCGTCCCGGCATCGAAGGGATCAATAGCGATAAGATATTCACATTACGTAATGTACCCGATACAGACACAATCAAAAAGTACGTCAGCCGGAATAATCCGCGCCATGCAGTAGTAGTGGGCGGCGGATTTATCGGATTGGAAATGGCAGAAAACCTGCATCATCTAGGCATCCGGGTAGCGGTCGTTGAGATGGCAAACCAAGTCATGGCTCCGTTGGATTATTCCATGGCTGCCATTGTACATCAGCAATTAATAGAAAAACAGGTGGACCTCCGCCTGGAAGATGGTGTATCTCGTTTCGAAGAAACACCTGAAGGGATCATCGTTCATCTGCGTAGCGGAAAACAGATTACAACCGACCTGGTATTACTCAGTATCGGAGTTCGTCCTGAAACCAGGTTGGCAAAAGAAGCCGGATTATCCCTGGGATCATTAGGAGGCATTGCCGTAAACGACTACATGCAAACTTCCGATCCGGACATCTACGCCTTGGGAGACGCCGTTGAAGTACTCAATCCGGTAACAGGAAAACCAGCCCTAATCCCACTTGCCGGGCCGGCCAACAAACAGGGACGCATCGTTGCCGACAATATCGTGTTCGGTAACCGAGAAGCTTACAAGGGAACTATCGGTACCTCTATTGCAAAGGTATTCGACCTGACAGTTGCTGCTGCCGGAGCCAATGCCAAGTTGTTAAAACGCGAAGGTATCCCCTATCAGTCGTCGTATACGCATTCGGCATCACATGCCGGTTATTATCCGGGAGCAGTCCCGATGTCTATCAAAATATTATTCTCACCGGATAACGGACAGCTACTAGGCGCACAGGTTGTCGGATTCGACGGAGTGGACAAACGGATCGAAATGCTTGAACAGGTTATACAACGCAAAGGGACAATCTACGACCTGACCGAACTTGAGCAAGCCTATGCTCCCCCCTATTCATCGGCAAAAGATCCGGTAAATATGGCCGGATATGTGGCAGAAAACATTCTTACTAAAAAGGTAGAGGTTATAAATTGGCGTAAAATAAGCCAACTGAATAGCGACACCATCCTGGTAGACGTACGCACGGCCGACGAATATTCTTTGGGATCTATTCCGGGTGCAATCAATATTCCGGTCGACGAACTCCGCAACCGCCTGTCGGAATTGCCTAAAGATAAACCGATCGTGGTGACCTGTGCCGTTGGTCTGCGCGGATACCTGGCTTATCGCATTCTGGTTCAGCATGGCTATAAAGATGTAAAGAACCTGTCCGGTGGTTATAAAACATGGAGCATCGCGACCGCTAAACCGGTTTTAAAACAGACCGAAAGTAATCAACAAACAACAAAACCGGAAGAACCGTCTGCCGTAACCGCCACTCACCCTGCTTCACAGAAGACCGTACAGATCGATGCCTGCGGCCTGCAATGCCCCGGACCCGTTTTACAATTGAAAAAACATTATGCCGAAATAAATACAGGCGATCGTTTACTGATCACAGCCACCGACCAGGGTTTCGGTAAAGACGTAGGAGCCTGGTGTAACATGACAGGGGCACAATTGGTGAGTGTCGAGAATAAATCAGGTATCATTCACGCCACAATCGAAAAAGCAGAACCCAAAAGTTCCTGCAAAATGGTAAACGGGGCCGACAATAAAACACTGATTGTATTCAGCGACGACCTGGATAAAGCGCTGGCCTCCTTCGTCATCGCCAACGGAGCGGCCTCTACCGGTAAGAAAGTGACCATGTTCTTTACCTTCTGGGGATTGAACGTAATCAAGAAAAGACAGAAACCGGCCGTATCGAAAGATATCTTCGGAAAAATGTTCGGCTGGATGCTTCCTGCCCACAGCGGTAAACTGAAGTTGTCGAAGATGAACATGGGAAGCGCCGGAAGTTGGATGATGCGTCTGATCATGAAGAAAAAACATATCGACAGCCTGGAAAGCCTGATCGCACAAGCCGCCGAAAACGGTGTCGAAATGATTGCCTGCACCATGAGTATGGATGTGATGGGCGTCAAGAAAGAAGAACTGATGGATAACGTTACACTGGGCGGTGTTGCCACTTACCTGGAACGCGCAGAAGATGCCAATGTAAACCTATTCATCTAACCAAGATTAGCTACAAAAAAAGGATGCACCCTCTTCGTGGAAAGGGTGCATCCTTTTTTTAAAGAAGTCATATGCTTTTACTTTAAAGGCAACGTCGTTACGTCAACTTCAGGAGCCACTCCATTCGGCTGACGCGTAAAAACTGATTTAAATTCCGTATTATCATTAAAGAAACCGCCGTTACGAAGGAAGAACATATTGTCAGCCACACCACCGGCATAGTCCTGACGAACACCGGCCCGGGCGGTTGCATCATAAGTAAACATCCCTTCTGTAAGTTCCTTCCATTCACCTTTTGCCGTACGAGCCCACTGATTGCCAAAACGTACGCTACGTTCCAGATAGCCTTGCCCCGGAATAAAGTTTTCAAGGAAAGAATGCGCCCCGGTATACCAGGCATTTGTTTGCGGGCGAAGGAAACCTGCTATCAATCGCCACTGATTCTCCTCGGGAGCAAAAAACCAGGCATAATAAGCGGTATTCCCTTTTCCGTCCGGATGGACACGTGTAATCACACGATAAGTTTGCCCGGCTTTCCAGGGATAAATCAAATAACTTTGACCACCTGAGCCTTCATTGCCGAACTCTCCGATATGTACATCTTTCCCCTGAGCCAGTAACTTGATACGATGATCTTCCGGGATAGCTTTCGGATCATCCGTTTCGAACGGGCTCCAAACAGAAAACAAAATACGTCGTTCCGTATCGCTATTCGCCTGGATACCACAATATCCTTCACCAAAGCCATTAGTCATGAAATAACTGCCGATCTTATCTTCCCCTTCGGGAACGGTTATTTCGTTGTAGAAATATTCAACCGGCTCTTCCGGCAATGTGTATTTCATGTGTACCGAAGGCCCGCGCATACCCCAATAAGGTTCAAAGTCCCGGATAAAATAAAGAGGTTCCTGAGCAGCCGGCCCGTCTATCAACAGTTCGGAAATATGGGCAAACTGAGCACCTTCCTTCTTCTCCCCTTGTAAATCCACACGAACATAACCCGGTTCCGCAAGCAATACGCTACCCACCGGAACAATCGTTTCTTCCGCTTCTGTGATCTTTACTGTAAAATTTTTCCCACCGAAAGTAACTTTCACAACCGACGGACCATCCGTAGCAGTAGCCTTCAGGAACAATTTCAATTCTCCGGCCTGGCTAACCTTAAACCACGACGAAAGAACAGCATCAGAACCTGTCCACGACTTGATGCCCTCGGTAGAAACCTTTGCACCCTCTTTTCCGGCAGTCACATACGTATTACCACCTAACGGAACAGCGACTGCTTCTGCAGACAGTTCCAACTTCTTCCCCTGGCAGCTGCACATCATCCATACAGCCATACCCAGTAAAATAACTTGTTTGATCTTCTTCATTGTCTATTTTTTAGATTTAAAGCAAAACGGGACGGAAGTAAACCTATTACTCTCCGTCCCGTTTCCTGTTATTTCCTCCGCAGCTAATCTACGAATATTATTTGATCATATCAAATCCTGTGTAAGGTATTAACGCTTTCGGAATGCGGATACCTTCAGGAGTCTGGTTGTTTTCAAGCAAGGCAGCCACGATACGCGGCAAAGCCAATGCACTTCCGTTCAAGGTGTGACACAGTTGAGTCTTTTTATTCTCATCACGATAACGACATTTCAAACGGTTTGCCTGGTAAGTGTCGAAGTTGGATACAGAACTTACTTCCAACCAACGCTTCTGAGCTTCTGAATAAACTTCGAAGTCAAAGCAAAGAGCCGCCGTAAAGCTCATGTCCCCACCGCACAGACGAAGAATACGATACGGAAGTTCCAGCTTCTGAAGCAGGCCTTCCACGTGATCTAACATCTCCTGGTGTGACTGTTTTGAATGTTCCGGCTTGTCGATGCGAACCAGTTCTACCTTGGAAAACTCGTGCAGACGGTTCAGACCGCGTACATCCTTTCCGTAAGAACCTGCTTCACGACGGAAACACTGTGTATAGGCACAGTTCTTAATCGGCAACTGCTTATCATCCAAAATAACATCGCGATAGATATTTGTTACCGGAACTTCGGCTGTCGGTATCAGATAAAGATCATCCACTTCGCAATGATACATCTGTCCTTCCTTGTCAGGAAGCTGACCTGTACCAAAACCGGAAGCGGCATTTACCACTGTCGGCGGCATAATTTCCACATAACCGGACTTGCGGGCTTCATCCAGGAAGAAGTTTATCAGGGCACGCTGCAATTGTGCTCCCTGTCCTTTGTAAACCGGAAAACCGGCACCTGTGATCTTCACACCCAGGTCAAAGTCTATCAAGTCATATTTCTTTGTCAATTCCCAGTGAGGCAGTGCATCTTTCGGCAATTCCGTTTCCATACCGCCCATTTTCTCTACCACATTATCTTCGGCTGCAACACCTTCGGGTACTTCATCATAAGGAACATTCGGAATGGTGTAAAGCAAGTTCTGCATTTCTTCCGACGCCTGATCCATTTCAGCCTGGATACCCTTGCTGACTTCCTTGATTTCGGCAACACGCTTTTTAGTAGCCTCAGCTTCTTCCTTTTTGCCCTCTTTCATCAGGCCACCGATAGCTTTCGACAGCGAGTTTACCTCTGCCAGGTTATTATCTAATTGATTCTGTGTACTACGTCTTTTATCGTTTAGCTCGATCACTTTAGCGATAGCTTCCTTAGCATCCTTAAAGTGTTTCTTCTCCAGACCACGAATTACGCGGTCTGTTTCTTCCGTAATCATTTTAAGCGTCAACATACTTGATCTATGTTTATTTATTTTGAAGTGCAAAGATACATAAAAAAGCAACTTTCGGCCTGATGTTCACAAAAATATCTTACTTCACCCGTCCGCCCGTTATCCAGGTCCGCGTATAATAAGGTTCACTCAGGCTACTGACCATCACTCCCTTCGAGGTACTGGTATGTATGAACTTCCCGTTTTTCAGATAGATACCGACATGGTTCGGCACTTTTTTCTTCCCGCTGCCTGTCCTGAAAAACACCAGGTCACCCTCTTGTAACTTAGAGCGGCTCACCTTCTTACAATTATATTTCAGCATATCGGCCGACGAACGAGCCAATTGTTTTCTATAAACCTCACGGAAAACAATTGCCACAAACCCGGAGCAATCTACTCCCCGCTTTGTGCTTCCTCCCATCCGATGAGGTGTACCAAGCCATTTCGCCCCTTCATTATAAAGAAATATATTATCATCGGGAGTAATACGAACACCATATAAACGCGACAATTCTTTCGGCCCTTTGAAGTCAGCAGGAAGTGCAACACGTTGCTTTTTTGTGCCGCAAGATGTCAGAACCAGTGTAAACAAAAATATCCAAAGAAAAGACAGGATGAAATTTTTACGAGTCATGATTATTTATTTGTGGATACAACCACAAATATAACATGCTTTTCGTAAGTTTTTAAGGTTATAACCCTAAAAACTCTATAATACTATTTTTTTCTTAGGGTTATAATCTGAAACAAAAGTCCCCCTATCAGAAACATGAAAAGCCATTTGCCAGGGGAGATACTGGCGGCATGTTCTTTCTGCAAAGAGTCGGAACTGAGCTGATGGCTACTGGTTTTTGAGTCGGATCGAATGGATGTATTTACTTCTGCCTGGTCCCGTTCATTAATAGTGATACGGGTAACAGAATGCGGCAACAAAACTGGTGCTGTACAAGACGTGATACAGGAAGTATCCGGATTAACGGTACTCAAGCGGCAAGTATCAAAGACAATATGCTCTATATCGATTGTTCTTTTTCGGGAAGATTGGAGCATTTCGCATAAAACCAGGCTATCCGTGCGAACAGTCTGTGTTTCGGAGGCTGTTTCACGATGCAACCTGCTTTGCCGCCCGGCACTACAGCCAGGCGACAAAAGAACCGGTATACCGATCCAAACAATCAGATATCTGACAGATATATTCATATCATTTCCCTTCCTATTTATTAATGATTATCTGATACCGGTTCTTCCCACTTGCCCTTAACGATAGATGCAGAAACTTCTTTCGTTTATAAAGGATCGCCTGATCGAAAGGCAACTTGCAAAAACGCAACACATTCAGCAACACCTCCGGGTCGGGTACATAACAGTCGGCAGCCTCCCCTTTTACATGCTGGCTCGACGGTACACCGCCTACCAACCGGTTCACCTCCGGACTACGGTAACCACTCGTTATTGCAATAGGTCCGGCATAAGCGATACGCAACGGCTGCAACAAACGCTTTACCAGATGCTTCATCGCAATCTCCGCTTCTGCCGGAGGAACGTTGCGCAACCCGTTTTCCACAGCCACCCGGCTATATGTCATTTCCTCCCAGGTAAAATCCCGGCTTATTCTTCTGTTCATTTTTGTATCGATTTTATTTTATACGAATAATCCACCCCAAACAAAGCTCCGGCAAACGTACAGATCTCTCCGAAAGCCACCAGCACACTATTATGAATCTCCCCTTCCGGAGCCACCCAGAAACCGGAGAAAAGAAGAACAATCCCGCTCAGAACGAGCAGGATTGCCATTGTCAATTGAACAGTCAGTCTATTTTTCATACGTTCCCCTTCCCTTACTAACTAATTTTCAACTTTCAATTCTCAATTTTCAATTACTCGATCACCGGACGGTCATCTTCGTCATCTTTCTTCTCAACGACTTTCACATCGTCTTCTTCAAATTTCGTGATCTCGCTTGCCCAGCGCAAGCTGGTACCCGGCGAAAAGACAATACGTGCCTTTTTTATCATGGAAGCATTAAAGGCATCTTCCGTTTCAGCCCCTTTCGAACGAACCGAGAAGCGAAAACTCCCGAATTCCCCTACCTGAACAATACTTCCCGAACGAAGTTCCAGCCCCATAGCCCAGTTCAGGGAGTCGAGAATAGCCTTTACATCGGCACTCGACATGGCCGAACGGCTGGAGATCAGTTCACACAACTTTTCCATGTCGCAATAGTTCGAAGACTTTGCAACGGCGTACGTCTTGGTTTTACCCTTGTCGTCGCCACTCAACACTTTACGTTGTACTTTTCTGAATTTTAATGCCATACCTTAAAATTTAAATGGTTTATATATTTGTTCCGGGGAACGATACAAAGGTATGACTCGGCCCATATGTTAAAACTGCCATGGAGCTATTAAAGAAAAAGCCTTGTACAGAGGCCTACAACTGTTAAAATACCAAAATGATCCATTTTTCACGCTACTTCACAGCAGCCCTTTTCGCCATTATTTAACGTTTACTAACCATATACCCGCTTTTTCAGTAGATGTCATTCACTTTTATTTTACCTGCCAATATCAATACTTCCTCACTGGTGCTTCCCCCCCGGCTGATCTTGTCGCCCATCGTACTGATCAGCCAGGGTGTACGAAAAGAAATTTCCACCGACATGGCCAGGCCGTTCAACGAAACACCCGCCAAACAATCCACAGCTTCCGTCAGATGAAGCATACGGATAAAGAGGACAGGATAACGGAGCGGATAACGCATCTCCCCGATCACTGTTTCTTCTATTACAAAATCGGCATACGCCTGCCGGTCATGCACGATGACACCGACAATAAACTCCTTGTATTTTTGGGGTAAGGCATGCCAAACAATAAAGGCCAACTGGTATATCTTTTTACGAAAACGTATTCTGCCCTCTTCCGACATAGCATCCAGTTCGCGGTTAAACTCATCTACATCGGGCACTTTGCCTTTGGGAAACAAATCTTCCAATTTTTTTTGTTGTTTCATATATATCAGATTTAGTTTAATTAGAAAGAATAAAAAAAGGATTACACGGAAAGAATAAGAAAAATCCGTGTTAATCCGTGTAATCCGTGCCTAATAGTATATATTCTGTTTTTCTATGGGTTCAATGTTTTCAGCAATAACTTTCCGGGTTTAAACTTCACGCTTGTGCGGGGAGCAATCAGACAAGTAATACCGGTTCGCGGATTACGTCCCTCGCGCTCTTTCTGAGCCCAAGGCTCGAACGTTCCGAATCCTTGAAGTACCAACGGGGTATCCTGTTTCAACGCGTCTGTCAGAACTTCCTGAAAGACATTTACAAATTGTCGGGACTGACACTGAGATATACCCATCTTTAAGGCTATCTCATTTACTAATTCTGCTTTGTTCATAATTCGTTTTATTTGAATGTTATACTATGTATTGATCGCTCTTTACCGATGGACTTTCTCTACTTTCTCTGTTTCTCTGTCATAAGGGTATTCTATTGCCCTCCAAACCTCGGATCACAGGACATCATCATTTATTAAGTTAAGCTGGGCACACCTAATTATAACGAACACAGCGTACTCTTGACGTAGTTGATTTGGGGGCAAAGACTTGAGCACCCGTTTTCATGTCTACTGCTTTACCACTTGTGGAACCATAAGGGTCGCTACTCCAATAGGTGACTTGTACCATCGGAGTGTATCCGGGCACGTCATTCAGGTCTTCCTCTGCTGATTTTATTGCCTGCAGTTCGGGGGCGGTAGGTAGACGCCAGCCGCTCGAATTTGACTCATTTGACTGGCTACACACTGTTGATCCCTCTGACTGTGACATATTTCCTGCGTCCTGATTGCTGATCCGAATACTCCCTACGACAGGAACTGTTAGTCCTGCTTTTTGGGTGGCTTTTACAGTCACTGTACGCGACGGTGAATCGGTCAACGTTATGGTAAATGTTCCCGTACGTGATGATTGCGTATTGGCGCTTGCTGTAAATTTTAAATCCATTCCACCTGTCCCGCTGGTAGGACTTACTGTTATTTCATTACTCGTTTTTGGAGATATAGTCCACTTTAATCCTGATGCTGCAGTTACCGAACCGGTAACGGATCCTCCTCCTTTTGGAATTTTTTCAGTTGGACTTTTGGCTGTAAAATTGGACGCTTTCTGGACCACCGTTATCACCCCTGTCGGTCCGTCTTTTTCATCACCGGCATGAACTGTAATCGTGCCGCTTCGTTGGGAGGCTGTCTGATTTGACCCTGTTTTAAAGGTGATCTTTTGCGCATTTCCGGTTGTTTGATCCCCCGCGGTCGTTCCGGTCAAACTTAGCCAACTGCCGTTCGTCACGGAGGCCTTCCATGCTAAACCGGGGGTTGCCGTGAAAGTAGCAGACTGGCTTTCGGCAACTTCCGGTTCAACCGTGACGGTCGAACTGCTTACAGTGGAGCCTTTCTGACTGACTGTTATTTGCTTTTTCAGACCGTCGTAACCCCCGGCTATCGATGCCCCGGCTGCAACCGTGATTGTCGCCGTACGAGCGTTTGCGTGCGGATTCAAAGATCTGGACTGTACATTCAGCGCCACGTCTTTTCCGTCGGATTCGCCGGTCAGGGTGCTAACGTTGTCTTTATCCTTCCATTTCCACCACTCTTCGCCGCTCACGACAACCTGCCATTGCAAACCTTCGGTCACCTGAAAGGTGGAGCTGCCCTCCGAACCCGATACCACCTCCAGGGAAATATCTTGTCCTTTTGTCAGGGTCGAACCGTCTTGCGTAATGGTGACTTTGTGCTCCCCGTTCACATCCACCACAATTTCGGCTTTTCTTTCTTCCGCTTTCGGGTTAGCCTCCACTGAGGTAAAAACGACTGTCGCTGGTCCCTGGTAATGGACCATATTTCCTGGCTGGGCAGTCGTCTTTCCGCTTATTAACACCGACAGCCATGAATCCAGCATAAAATTCCAGGGCTGACCCGGACGGGCTGTGATACGGACCTCTTTCGTTCCGCCTTTTTCCGCCGGCATATTGCCTTCGTCTATGTCGACTGACGGCTCATCTGTCACTGTTATGCGTTCGTCGGAAATATCTATTCCTTTCAGCGTAACTGTCATCTTATAATGACTGTTACGCTCGATATTATAGTCCTGCGTAGTGGTACCCGGATAAAAACGAAAAGAGACACCATTGTACGTTATCCCGTCCTGCACGGCGGTACCCGTCAGTTCGATATAAGTAGCCTCCTTTACCCCTCTTCCGGTTTTCTTCTTTTCCGACTGGACTGCATCCTCTCCGGCAGGCGTACCTGCCATGTTTTCAGGCAAATACCAGTACATGGTTGCGCCCTCTTTATTCGCTATACCTTCATATTCGGTATACTCCATACCCTCCAGCTGCTTTTCCGGTGCTGCCACCTGCGAACCGGTCGGTACCGATTTCAGCTTCACGGCAGTCGGGGTAAAAGTAAAGCTCTCTCCTTCCGTTTTATAGGTAAATGAGATTTTTGCCAATAACCGGGTCAGGGACACGCTGATTTTTGCACCATCCTCCTTAACCACTCCCGACCACTGTCCGACCATCCCGCACAAATTATTCGCCGGCAGCCCCAACTTATCCGTCGTTGTATACCCCAGCAGGTGGCTCTTCAAAGCATCTTCTTTCTCAATATTTCCCAGGTCGTCGACATTGGCAACGAACCAAATATGGCTTTGTTCTCCGGTAGTGCTTCGTTTCAACATCACGCTCGCCGTGCTGCTCTCATCCAGGCTAGTCAAATACTGGCTGAACAGCCTGAGTCCGTTCCCGTCATATTGCCCGATCCATACACCGGCAATCTTGCTTTCCTGATCATCACCTAACGGGTCGGCAGCCCGGGTGGACAAACTGTCCTTTTCGCCGGCAGACGGCAAATCCTCCTCCAGCGTGCCCTCCGGGGTAAACGTCAGGCTGCGCGTCATCGGCAGACGGCTGGCCAGGACGCTCAGTTGAAACTTCGTTTCCACATCCGCCGATTCCCCGTGGATCTCTTTCTCATCTACTTCCGCCTGCGTGCAGCTGCCCGACAACAGCACGGCTATCCAGGCCAGCATAACGGTCCGGCCTTTATATCCCATTCCACTCACCTGTTCCATTCTCTCTCCTTTTTTATCATATACTATCATTCTTCTTATTGGCATATTGGCACATTATTCCCCTCCTGCTTCGCTGCTCCACACTATCTCTTTCCAGCTCGCCACCGTAATCTCAGTCCCGGTTCCCGTGGTAATGTCCGGATCGGGATAAGGGACATCCGGGGCACCGACGTTCGGGAAGGTAAAAACATAATCATTCCATGCCTGCACCTGCATCTGCAGCCGGCTTTCGTTATTCTTCACCCGCAACGTGAAGAGATACCTTTGCCCTTCACAGAAAAGGATCTTTTTATCGATGGTGGCCCTCAGTGTCGCGGTCTCACCGTCCCGCTGCACACCGATCTCCACATCGAAAGGCGCATCCGTCTTGGGCAAAAGCACTCCTTTGGTCTTGTTAAGTCCTGCCCCATCCGGGTCTGCCCCAGCTTCAACCGCCTCAAACTCATCCTCCCCAAAAGTGACCACGGCGTTCTCGTCGTCAGCACCTCCCGTTGCCGGTATCGCCGTATTTTCGCCGGCTGCCAGCGTGGCACCGGACGAGGATATGCGGCTTATCGTCAGACAGGTGGCAGACAATTTGCTGAACGGCAGAACGTTATCCTTCGACGGGGCGACCGTAAACACCACCAGGGCACATCTCCGCCGGAAAGTCTCCAGCCGGACCCGGTGCGTACTTCCCGTAATCGTTACACCACGGGCAAACGAGGTCATCACATCTTCCTTATGGGGGATATCCGTAATTCGGTAAGTGCCTTGGGATTTTACCAATGCCCGTGCCGGCGAGACGGCATAAAAGTCGTATACGCCGCTGCGGACAATCAACTTTTCCGTCTCATCAGCTGTCTTCACCCCCTCGTCATCCACCTGGCAGGGCGACAGGCTCCCGTCGGCTTCCACCTCATACGTGGCTTCAAAGGAGGGGGCAGCCGTAGAAAAGTCTGCCGGCGACGGCTGGCTTCCCACCTTCCCCCTGAAATAAGCACGGATACGCACTGTCGCCCCCTCCGGCAACGGCACAAGTTCCAGTACAGGCACAGGCGCTTCGTCCGTCCGTGTCAGGACCACCGGCACGCCCAGGTCGGGCTTGCTGAAACTGACCGCCACCAGACGGGCCGTCTCAGGCATGTCCTCCACCGGACCGGAGGTACACGCGGCCAGGAGCAATACCGCCGGATATATCAGATATCGTTTCATTTTATACTGTTTTATATAGTGACTTCGGACGCTGTAAATTCCTCTGCATCTTCCTTATTCCACCCCGATGTCATGTGATCCGCCATCGATCCAGTCGGCTACCCGGATATCCGTCAGCAGGATACCCTGCGGATACAGGAGGATGCGGTAGATATAATTATAGCCTTTTTGCCAACTCACCGTGAATGTCCCGGCGGCAGCGTCATCTGCGTCTTCGTCCGCCGGTTTCATATTGAACGTACGCCCGTCGTCGAGCGTCAGCACCAGCGTGGCGCTGACCTCCGTCACCGGAATGACCAGCCCGAATGCCTGTATCGCAACCTTGGATGCATCGACTGTACCGGAACCGACTTCACGCTGGCTGCCGTCCGCCGAAAAGGACAGTTCGCCCACCTCTGCCGTCGTCCCTTCCAGCTCGCCCGTTCCCAGGTTCAGCTGGGTGGAGAGAGTCTTTTTCAAACCTCCCCCATTGCTTTTCAGCACCACCTTCGCCACCCGGCAACCGGAAAATACCGTTTCCCCTTCGACTTCCTGTACCCGGAAACTGACTTTCGCCAGCGCATGCTTCATCTGAAGCGACACCTCCGAATGCCAGCGGTCTACCGCCGCTTCGCCCGTCCCATACAGGTAATCCTCCTGGTCGGTATCCCAAGGTACGTCGGTCGCCGCAACCACCGGTCCCTCTCCGTCGTCGAAGGAACATGTCTGCTTATCCGACACCCTGACACCGCCCATCACGGGCACCTTCGGAGCTCCCTTAAGCGACACGCTTTTCTCCGCAGGGGCATACGCGTAGACCGTCCCCTTTTCGGTATACAGCGACAAGGGGTCTTCCCCGTCCGCCAGCACCCAGCCGGGAGCGTCATAGACAAACTGCTGGCTTCTGACATTGCTGTCGTAGAGGCTGACCGTACCGCTGCCCTTCTGCTTCGTCACGCATACCCCTACGGCGGTGAGCGGGTTCTGTGTCTTCCCTTCTTCACCGGGGCCTCCCGTCACTACGCCGCGTGTTTCCGTCTCCACCGACAGCCCCAGGCGGCTGATATGCAAAGGGACTCCTTCTTCCGTATCGCTGCCACCCGGACCGGGCGAGACGATATCCGCTTGGGTACAAGCCGCACACAGCAACAGCAATACAGCAGGCCATTTGTTTGAGCACTCTTTCATGGGCTTTGCTTTTTAACGGGAATAATTATAATTGTATATCATCCTGCGGGTCATCCTCCCATTCTACCACGCTTACATCCGTCAGCGTCAGCTTGTTGCGACCGGCGGAAAAGGTATAGATACAGTTTGTTCCGGCAGTCCACTCATATCCGGGCAGCGTAACGGTATAATCGACAGGATCACCATTTCCTATCTTTAAAGTGATGACCGCATCAATTTGATCTTCTTCAAAATTCAACGGGTAGACCAAAGCGCTGACCGATTTGGAGACGCTCTGTCCTTTCACGGTTGGGGTTGCTATGAATGCCGAGGCGCTTTCTTTCTCTCCTTGTCCGACCTGTTTCATCAAGGTGTAGTCCGTGATCTCACGCGTCACATTGCCCGCAGTAGCGTTTTCTGTAATTGCCCCGTCTACCAGCGACATCTTTCCATTTCCTGTTTTTAAAAGCTCTCCGTCGCTATGGTTCTTCAACTGGAACTTGGTAAACGTTACATTTTCGTCACTCAAATGACCGCCGTCATATACCCGGAAAGAGACCATCGCAAGACCGTGCTGCATTTCCAGGCTGATCAGATAACCGGGATTATCGGCGTTATCGTTAGCCGGTCCGTCCTCCGGGTTAAAAGACGGCTGACCGGAAGCGCGTCCGTTATTGACATAACGGTTGGGACCGGCAAAGTAGAGGTAGTCTTTTTCATCGGCGGTAACCTGTTTTTTGGACTTGTTGGCAGTATTCGTCTTCCAGCTAGTATTCCAAATTTTCTCCGCATTGTTGACCGAAGCTGCTATAGAGCCGGAAGCCTGTACCGTTACCGGGATTTTCAAATCGCCCTCACTGCTTATTGAGCTAATATTTATCGATTCATCATAAGGATAATAGGCATAGACTTTCCCGACTGTCTCCGTCAGGTAATAAGGGACTTCTTTGATAGCCTCATAAGAGTTGCCTCTATCCGTGATCGAAAGCCAGTTCTCGCCTTTTGCATCTCCCATATACCACACATGGTGCCTGTCGTCTGTACCGTCGGGAGTATACCAGCCGGTTGCACCGCTGTTGGTAACCAATACACCCAGACCGGGGGCAGTCGCATAATCGGTATAGGTGATCAGATCGCCGTCCACCACCGATTTGGTAGCCGCTTTGGTTCCGGCTTCCACTTTCAGGTTAGGAGTGACTCCTAAAGCCACCTGACCGCCGTGATCGGGGGCCGGGTTTATTTCCGTTTCTGTTTCCGAACAGCCTGTGACTGTCAGAAGGGCTACTGCCATAGCCCCGATTGTCATAATTCGTTTCATTTTCAGTTGTCTTTTTAGTTGTTTATATCGGTATAATATCCTGTTCATGGTCCGTCCAGGCTTCCACGCTGACGGAGGTTGTCTCTATCCGGCTCTTTGCCGTAAAGAAGAGGGTGACGACATGGCTTTTGCCTGTCCGGAAACCACCTTCGACAGAAAAGGAGACTTCCGAGACTGTTTCATGTTCGGTTCCCTTACCGTCTTTCGTAGTTGTTATCCGAAGGTACAACGGATGCTCTGCCGTTCCGTTCACCGGAGAAACCGGAAGCAGGAGATATCCTTGCGGTTCGGGAAGGTCTTCGCCG
>ENA-OWPN01001036-OWPN01001036.1-human-gut-metagenome-genome-assembly--contig:-NODE-1036-length-29568-cov-5.008877_pt1 | contig 29568 bp, 20 predicted proteins | sample MGYA00248266_ERZ651850 | MGnify/ENA primary metagenome ERZ651850 (study PRJEB26924, sample SAMEA4378296) | human gut metagenome | biome: human gut; feature: human-associated habitat; material: faeces... | reverse complement strand
CTTCTTCCGACAAAACCGCCCGTCCATTTTACGACAGAACAGCCCGGCCGCGACAATAAACGCCTGCGTCAGAAACTGGAGCATATGAATGAGTTGCTGTTGAATGCACAGCGTGCTCGTTTTGGGCAGTCCAGCGAAAAGAAGGCCTACGTGATGCCGGGAGAACAGCAGCTGAGGCTGTTTGATGAGGCGGAAACGGAGCAGGCTCACAAAGCACCGGAGCCCACCGAGGAAACAATCACCGTTGCTGCTCACAAGCGCAAGCCCAAGCGCACCATGGATGAGTTGACGGCCGACCTGCCCGTTGAAGAAATTCTGATCGAACTTCCGAAGGAAAATCTCATCTGTGATAAGTGCGGTGGGACTTTCGTGATGATTGGCAAGAAATTCGTCAACCAGGAAGTCCAGGCCATTCCCCGCCGATGCAAGCTGGTGAAGTACTACAGCTGTACCTATGCCTGTAAGAGCTGTGAGGAAAAGACGGGGTATGCCCACATCATACATACGGTGACCCCGCCGGCTCTGATGAAGCACAGTCTGGCGTCAGCCTCTACAGTGGCAGATGTGATGCCCCGAAAGTATGTGGACGGCCTGCCTCTTGCCCGGCAGGAAAAAGTCTGGGCACGCGAAGGTATCCAACTGTCCCGGGCCACACTGGCCAACTGGGTGATTCAGACCTCTCAGGCCTGGTTGAAGCCCCTGTACCGACAGATGAAGAAGCATCTGCTGAACTGCTGCGTGATCCATGCGGACGAGACTGTGGTGCAGGTATTGAAAGAAGAAGGAAAGCCTGCCGCCTCGGAGTCCAGGATGTGGGTCTATGCCAGCAATAACCGCAGCGGCAAGCCGGTTCGATTCTTTGAGTACCAGCCCAGCCGAAGTGGAAAGCACGCAGCTGCTTTCCTGAAAGGTTTTTCCGGCTGTCTGGTTACAGATGGTTATTCTGGCTATAACCAGGTGGACGGTGTGACCCGCTGCGGATGCTGGGCTCATATGCGGCGAAAGTGGCGGGAGGCTATGCCCAAAGGGGCTACAAAGGAAAACTCCAAAGCCGCCGTGGGATATGATTACTGTAATAAGCTCTTCGCTCTGGAGCGAAAATTCTCTGAAATGAGTGATGGAGTACGCAAAACAGCGCGTCAGGTGAAGGTGGAGCCTTTGCTTGAGGCTTATTGGTGGTGGCTTGAAAAGCTGGAACCCGTCCCCGGAAGCAAGCTTGCGGAGGCAGTGACTTACGCCAAAAACCAAAAGCCTTATCTAAACGCTTTTCCAGACCACGGCGAAGTTGATATTTCTAACAATTTCGCGGAAAACGCCATCCGTCCGTTTGTTGTGGGCCGCAAAGGGTGGCTGTTCTGTGATTCACCTAAGGGGGCCGATTCCAGCGCCATCGTGTATACGCTGGTGGAAACCGCCAAGACCAACCGTTTGGATCCATACCGCTATTTGGAACGGTCGCTCACGGAGCTGCCCTACCTCGGAAAAAATCCTAAACAGGAATATCTGGATGCTTTCATGCCTTGGAGTTCTGCAATGCAAAGAGCCTGCACCTTTCCCGCGGCTGAACTCTCTGCCGGGGGCCTCTAACGAGGCCCCCGGTTTTCTGTTATACGCGGCTGGTTATTAAGCACTTACAAATGCACCGCATCAAGCTCCCTATGAGCAATTTTCAATAAAAGAAAGGGTCCGCTCTCTTTTTAAGGAGCGTACCCTTTTATTTTTATACAATTACAGTACCGGGATAGTAGTGGTTCAAAATCTGTTTATAGTTATAGCCTGCATCCGCCATCCCTTTTGCGCCGTATTGGCTCATACCGATTCCGTGTCCATTACCGTTTACCCCGGTAAACACCCAACGGGAGTTCGCAAAATCGTACGTAAAGCTTTTGAAATTGGTAGAGTAGAGTCCCCAGCTGTTTTCGTAAAATTGCTCTGCCGTATACGTCTTACCACAAAGAGTAATCGACTTTAGCCAGCCGTATTGGTCAAAAACACATCCTTGAATCCAATTACTGGGATCGTATCCCTCCGTACTGCCCCCTAAGGCCTTAATACCCTTTTCCAAATCGGAATTTTTAACATAGCATGTCATATTTTTATACTGCGTATCATATTTATTGTCCACATTTGTTAAGTAAGGCAATTCCACCCAACCATATGTATACGCTTTATTGGTAGTACCTGCCGAACTGGAGCCGTACACAGTAAGCGCAAGCTCATTATTATAGTACACCAATTCATCTTTTACAGCGGCGACAGCGCCACGAACCAAACTGGAAGGAACTTTTGCACTCAATCTTACTGAGGGTGTTTTTCCTTGTTCCAACAGATAGCGAATGTATGTATTCGCTGCGATGGTCTGCGTTTTATAGACTTCAGCGTTATTCATACCACCGACTTCCTGCTCCACCAGTCTTGCAAGAATCGTCTGCACATTTCCCTGCACATTGGTTCCTAATGCTTGGTCGTATACTCGAATAGAATCAAAGTAATCCTGATTATAGCAATAGTTTACATCCACATTTCCCTTGATACCCGGAACAGACGCTGTACTACTGTATTGCCAGATATCAGCCTTATCCCCTAGACTGTTTGTGCTGCCCCACTGAGCCACCCAGCAGTCGTAGCCTTCATTAATCAGCCCCAATCCATCATACCACTTGGTTATATCATTGTAAGAACCATAGAAACCAGGCCGGCATCCTAAAACGTTTTCCGTATATACCATTCCGTTACGGACAGCTTCAGTCCGCGATGCATAGGTGGTATTCGCGTTCATATATTCTCCATGCTTCTGGTCGCTGTATTCATAGTCGATGAAGAACGGCAAATCAAGAACAATCCCTTGCTTTTTAAGCTCATTCCATTCCGAAGAATTGCTGATAAACGTTACTTCTTCAATTGCCTCTTGTCCATTGAACGCATAACTGAACCAGTAAGCACCCACATAAATTCCAGCCGCTCGTGCATTTTTTATGTTCGTCAGAAAGTAAGGGTCCATCTGATAATAAGAGCCATTGGCTGGCCAAGACATCGCGCGAATAATGGCAAACTGGATACCGCTGACCTTTACCTGATTCCAATCAATCAAGCCTTGATGGGAAGACACGTCTATCCCTTTAACCAGTTCGCTCAAAAGTTGGAAATTATCGTCAAAAACATATAATTTTCCGTCGACCGTGACAGTTCCCTTCACAGAAAGACCCGAAGCATCAAAATAGTAACGTGTACCGCTTATGTCTAACCAGCCCTTATGCAGGTTGAGCGTCCCTGGGTCTACATAACGCAGACGGCCTCCGTCATAGGCCCAGTCCCAATACAACTCTCCCGTGCGCAGGGTAAAATTATCATTGAAATTGTAAGCGGCGTTGTCAATGCGCTGGCTTCCTTTTACCGAAAGACCATTGTTGTCAAAAAAATAGCCTGTACCATTAAGTAATAACCAACCCTTTTTCAAGTCCAATGTATTTGGATCGACATAACGCAAACGGCCTCCGTCATAAGCCCAGTCCCAATACAACTCTCCTGTGCGCAGGGTAAAGTTATTGTTGAAATTGTACGCAGCGCCATCAATTCGCTGGCTTCCTTTTACAGAGAGACCGTTAGTGTCAAAGTAGTATTTTGTGTTTCCCGCTTGAACCCAATCAGAAACTTTCAATTCCAATGTCACCGGGTCAATATAGCGCAGTTTCCCACCGTCATACTGCCAATCCCAATATAACTCGCCGACTTGAAGGCTTCCATCTTCCTGAAAATTATATGTCACGCCATCAATTATATGGCTTCCAGTAACTATACTTCCATTTTCATAATAATATTTTTTTCCATTCTCCACAATCCAGCCAGTTTGAGCTTTTAACTGAAGGTTTGCGTCTGAAGCAGCATCATTGCCCAGTGAATCCGTCTCTTCCGATGCACTGGGGCTTGAGGGGGCCGACGTGCTGGAGCTTGAAGAGTCCGACGCGCTGGAACTTGAGGGATCCGGTGCGCTGGAGCTTGAAGAGTCCGACGCGCTGGAACTTGAAGAGTCCGACGTGCTGGAACTTGAGGAATCCGGTGCGCTGGAGCTTGAAGAGTCCGACGTGCTGGAACTTGAGGAATCCGATACGCTGGAGCTTGAAGAGTCCGACGTGCTGGAACTTGAGGAATCCGATACACTGGAACTTGAGGGATCCGGTGCGCTGGAGCTTGCGGAGTCCAACGTGCTGGAATTCGTAAAATCGGAATTCTCTTCCGGGACTTCTGTCTTATACAAAAAGATGTCAGATTCATCCTTTGACTCCTCAGACACTTTGGTGGAAAAGAACTGTATTTTTGCTCCTTTTGGAGTTTCTGCAAAAGCCGGAAGCTGTAAAAGCCCAAGCAGAACAGCTATTATCCCCATAGATAACAGTTTTTTTCTCATTATTTCATCTCCCCGTCAAAAAAATTTATTGTATATTATATCCTGTTTACTATATACTGCGCAATATTTTCACCCATGTCGGAAAACTTTTACATTTTTTCACAAGGAAGGTTTTACTCATAACTTTTTGTCCCATATTCCAATTGTCTGAGTTAATTCTTTAATTTTCTCATCTGCTTTACTAATTCGGATGGTTAAACTGAACAGTTTTGTCAGCACCACAAATAGAACAATTAAATAAAGCAGGTTCACCGGAGACTGTATCCCGATAAAATTGGCAGCTAGCTCCACAATGCCAGGAAATAGAGCCAGCACAATCAGGATAAAACTTAAAAAAAACCAAAAAATGGAATCTTCAATCTTCAGCTTGTTCTTTCGAATCTGGATTAGGACAAATCCCAAATTAAATATAGCACCTGTGATTAGTAGTATTCGTAAAATTCCACTCATATCTAACTCACCTTTTATTTTGTATCAGTTTAAGCATCCTTTGAATAACAATTCAATTGCTTAGGGCGGAAACTGTCAAACCAAAGCTGAAAATCCGCAACCCTTTTATTACCAAGCATACTGCCACTTAGCGACTTTGTTTCATAAAACATAATCGCTTTTTTCAATCCATAGAACGGAACCACTGAATCAGACAGATGGAAAGGCTCATATGCAACATATAACTGATTGAACGCCCAAAAGTGAGATAGCTTGTGCCCGCAATACGCTCATCCATTTCCGCCTGTATTTCTACCACTTTTGCGCCACCTCGAATAAGCCATGCAATAGTGTCTGGCTCTGGTCCTACATTGTTTCCCCGATACATTTTCTCAATCATTGATTGACTGAAAGCACGCATACCGCTGGTGGGATCTTTGATGGTCTGTTTTGTAGTGATTTTTAATATCGCCTGAATCAGATTGGAACCCATCATACGCATAGTTTTAGGTTTTTTCTTTTCTTCAAAGCGCGAGGCAATAGCAATATCCCATCCATCTTTGATCTTTTGCTCCAGTACCGAAACATACTCTGGCCGGTGCTGTCCATCTGCATCAAACTGTATAACGCACTCGTATCCTTTTTCTCTGGCATATCGCATACCCGTCTGAAATGCCCCTGCCAAACCCAGATTTGTAGGTAGACTGATGAGATGAAAATGGCGGCATTCACACAGCGCAGCCGTCCGATCTGTACTTCCATCATTAATCACCACATAGTCATACGCTGGACATACTTCTTTTAAGTATTCGACAACACGGATGATGTTTTTCTCTTCATTATAAGCCGGGATAATAATTAGAGTTCTCACTTCCATCCTCTCCTCCTTTGGGCCTGTACTGATGTTACAATAATTAGCAAAAAGCCACTAGATCTGATAATCATAATTAAGATAAACGAAAAAGCGGCACCGTTCACACCCCAAAATTCAGTTAGCAGTGGCACAAAAAATATGGCCGCCAGAAAAGTGAGGCCGTCACTGACAAGCAACAACTTTTGTTGGCGCATCACGGTAAGCATGTAATAAAACATAATTGCCAATGCGTTTATTCCTCCCCCAACAAGAATTAATTCTAACACTCCTCTCCAAGGAGCTAAATCCAGCCCATATAAAAAGCCCAGCACTGGCGTCCCCCAAAAATAACCGAATAATAAGGCAAAACCCGTGATTGCTAAAATCCAAAGAACTAGCAAACCACCCAATCTCAAAAATGCTTTCCCTTCCCCTTGAGTCCAATACTTAGTAAGTGTGGTCAGCATAGGGCGAAAAACAAATAGACTAAACAAATTAATTACTGCAGCAGGCAGGAAAACGGCTGTCCAATGAGCATTATATTGCGGCAGATAATGGTCAATCTGCAATTTTGTGATATTCGCCAAATACATTGCAACAAAAGAACTAATGAACAGCGGGAAGCATTTTTTTAATAATTTTATCGTCTCTGAAAAATTTTTTGAGCAACGCGAATTATCAAATCGGCGGTCGATACGCCAGTCACCTAACAGCACACACAACACCGATACCAAAACGATTGCAACACAGCTTTGCGCCACCGTAGCCCCCAATAGTAGCGCCGCCGCAAAGGTTATCACAGAGCACACATTGCGTACAAATAACATTTGTCCCGCCAAATCCAACCGACCAATCTGTTGAAATCGTCCCTGAAATACATCCGATAGACAGTCTACCATCTTAAACATACACACCCAAAAAACAATCTGTGCCTTGTTTGCATCATAGCCCGCTAGTATCAAATAAATTGCAGTAAATAAAAGCATAACCGCGCAGCATAAATAACGAGCCGTGCAGTACACCGGAAAGGTGAACTCCTCGCTCAAATCCGTGGACTGAAAAGGGCGCACTTCAAACATACCAACCGTCCCTACGATAAAGCACAGTCCCAACGCCAATCCCAGCACACCACCCTCCTCGGGTCCAGAAATACGTGTAGCAATCATCGTTAACAGAACCGTAGTAGCTGCGCCGGCAATACTCCCCAGCATATTCCAAATAAAATTATTTTTTTGTATACTTTTCATTCAGCGATCCTTTGCGCAATAAACGCATAACTATTTTCATAAACTCGAGGACACTGTTCTAAAAGTGATATACACTGAGCATATTCCTCGCTGTCTTTCTGCACGACAATATACTCACCATAATCCCCGTTCAAAAACTGCTGCACCATATTTGTGGCGCCCTTAATATATGCATAATCCAATCCCTGCCGCTGATTGGTTAGCGCCTCATACCAATAATTTTCTAACCAACTACCAATATAGGGTACAAAGCCGTCGGAGCGCAGATAATTCATGTCTACTTCCTTGCAAATTTCAATTAATCCCTGATTAATTTTATGGCTTTCAATAGAATAAAAAGTTTTGTTTGTCAAATAAATTTCCGCAACTGCCGAGGACTCCGGATAGGGATTGAAAGCAATATTTTTTTGTGTAATCGCATTATCTATCCCCGTTAAAGAAAAAGCACAGGCTCCCATATAACAAGCTGCCGCCGCCACAATAAATGATCTGTGCTGTTTCAAAATCCCAATTCCCTCAATCGCCAGAAAAAGAATAACCCCCCACATCACATAATTAACTTTATAAAAATAGTACGAAGAAATAACGCCCTTCCACATAGCTAGGAACATGCCTGTCTTAAATATAAAAAAGCACCCCAAAAGGGACGTCCCCAGATCAGCTTCTCGCTTTTTGAAATGCTTCCATGCGGCATAAATTGCAAATGGTAGATACACAAAAAAATCCAACCATAGATTGCGATAGATGTATCCCTCTGCGTCCATTTTACTAATGGATGCAAGTTGCAAGCCACCTTGCAATTTGGGATAAAGCATTACAAAAACAATAGTGGAAAGCGTTGGCGGCAAGAATACACTTAGATTCAACGTAAAAAACCGACGACTTAGACGTTTTTTGCCAGAGAATAGCTTTCCTTCCTGTTTCATCCAGAGTATAAAAAACACGAACACTGCAAAGTAAACGGGCGGAGCAAACAGTGTATAGCTCAAGGATACGGCGAACAGCCCCAAACTTAGCAGCATGAGTGAAAGCTTGACAGGCAATTGCCCATCGGTCATCCGCTGTGAAACCCAGATCGTAAATAAAATCGCTGTGACAGAGATTCCTAGATATACAAAACCAAATAACATATTACTGAGTGGATAACCCAGCAAATATAAAAGTACGCTGACAGCGCCTACTCCTTTCATAAAAGCAGTTGAAAGATTTCTGCGGAGTATCCAGAAAAAAACCGCGCCTGCTATCCACAAATTCAGAACATCTTTAATGACAAAAGGAATATATACGCTAGCGCCAGACCAAATAGGAGCACACATTTCAATAAACAGTGCATTTGTAAACTGACCTATGAACATACTATTTTGGCTAGACATAACACTTTTTGCTTGAACAGCATCCATCGCCATCTGTAAATGTCTGCTTGGGTCACTGGTCGCATATACAATGCTAAACGCACCAAATCTTTGAATACTTACCAGTAATACTATTAACGTCAGCAGCCCTAACACAAAAAAGTCATATGCTTTCCAATAATAGCATTGTATCTTTTTTTCTCTCCTTTGTTTATACACCAGTAAAAGCACTGCTGCCAAATTGATTACAACAACGGTCCAAAGTGTAACAGGCACTTTAATCAACGTAAGTATACCACAGATAAAACTAATACCATACTCATAAATTAAGCAGCTAATAATCAGCCACTCGATGCCATTTAAACTTTTTGAACTCTTGAAATCACGGAACATGCAGTACAATAACGCAAAAAGAGATATAAAGTAGCTCACACTTCGCATCAACGTCATCATTTTTTACCGTGCCCCTCCTTTCTGCGTATAAGCTTCTTCATACATCAAGCAATTGCGAATATCCTGAACTAACTGTTCTGTTCTCAGTCGTGTTCCTTCATCTGTCAAATGATAGGATGTATCATATATTAATTCCGGCTCAAATAAATAGTCTGTTATCTTTGAAATCACGGGTGCATTCAGATGTTCCTGCAAATACGATTCGTAGCTTGATATCTCATTTTCATCGATTCTTTCTTTTAAAATTCCCGGAAAAGAAACCGCAACCTTTGCTCCCTGTTTTTCTGCATATTCAATAAATTGATTCACATATTCGATGGCCGCGGGATCAATTTCTCGAAAGTCCAGAGATAACTTATCCCAAATACCGTCGCCTTCCACAGGTGCAGGCAACTCTGAATTAGGTCTTGGAAAAACTACATTTCCCTTTTTGTCAAAAGCATCTCTACAATATATCCAGCCCGTATTTACTGTATATGGCTGAAACAATATCGAATCTAATTTTGTCAGCATAAACTTGGGAAAGTATTGTAATATTCTCCAATAATGCTCTGGGGAAATGTACCGATACATCGACAGCTTTTGATCAAAGGCTGTCATGACCAATTCCGGATCAAATACTGATACATTCTTCCAATTATCATATTCATATGCCAAAATCACAAGATCTCCACTATTCAAATTCGCCTTTGCCATCTCCGTCTCAAGTTTCATTCCGAAGCTTGCATGCAAAGCCAAATTCACAAACGGAACTCCCAATTCCTGCTCCGCCAACATCGAATTGATACCAATTCCACCACTAGAACCAGAAATAAATATTACTTTTGGCGATGAAGCACTCAATAGATATTCATACTTGTCATTCAACGCCGCCTGATAGGTTTGATCAAACTGCGCCGGCAGCAATTGAATCACTCCAACGAATATCAGCACACACAACGCTATCAAACTTATTAGATAGCACACAAGTTTTTTGTAAAAATTTTTCATCATTTCCCCTGTTTTAAAATTGAAAGTAAATAAACTGTCCTATTTGTCCAAAAATACCATTTTGAATCAAATAGCAAAATATAATCAAACTGCCGCCCAACAGATAAACAGCCCCTCGAATTCTCTTAGGAATCGCAACAAACAAAGCGTTAATTCCATTGCTGGCATAATAACGGTCTTCAAACCAATCCAGCACCCATAGAAAAACGCCCCCTAGTGCAATGACACCCAAATAAAATATATTTAACGTTGGGGAGGCCATTAACGTGCCTTTCAATATCTCTGTATATTCTGCCGCAAAGTCTGTAAAAGACCATTCCTGAAACAGTCTTTGAAAAAACAGCATTGCTGTCTGTATGTTTGGCGAACGAAAAAACACCCATGCAACCGTAACCACTGCAAAAGTACTTGCTCTTGAAACAGCTTTCGACAACTTTCTTTTTTGCACTATATTCAGTATATTTTCCACCACACGTGCCACACCGTGCAATAATCCCCATATAATATAATTCCATGCAGCTCCATGCCAAATACCGCTGACCAAAAATACTATAAAAATATTAAGGTTTTTCCTTAAAAAGCTACAGCGTCCACCTCCCAATGGGAAGTAGATATAATCTCTCAGCCATGTAGAAAGCGATATATGCCATCTGTTCCAAAAGTCACGAATTGAAACCGCTCGATACGGGGCGTTGAAATTCTCTTGTATTTCAATTCCAAGGAGTCGGGCCGACCCAATTGCAATGTTGGAATACCCCGCAAAGTCACAATAGATTTGAAATGAATAAAGGATTCCTGCCGCTAAAACAGTTACTCCTCCCCATGTCTTCAAATCTTTATAAACCGCATCTATGTAAATTGTAAACATATCAGCAAACACAATTTTTTGAAGATAGCCCGTAAAAATCAGTTTTAGGCCTTCGCAAAGTTGGGTCGGATTCGGCTTGCGATGCAACGTCTTTAGCTGTGGAAGCAACGTACCAGCGCGATTGATTGGCCCAGAAACAATTTGGGGAAAAAATGCAATAAAAAGCGCGTAGTTTATCACGTTTCGTTCCGCAGAAATTTTGTGTCGGTATACATCTATCAAATATCCAACTGATTGAAACACATAAAACGAAATACCAACGGGAACAAAAATGGTATAAATATTTTCTGGAAAGGAGACGCCCAAACGGCCTAAGATTGTTTTTAAATTTTCCATCAAAAAACCGGTATATTTAAAAAAAACTAGCGTTCCAATATTAACAAAAATCGCCAACCCACAAAACCACTTTCTGGTTTTGGAGCCGCTTTTCTCTACAATCAATCCCCCTATAAACGAAATGAGCGTCAGAATTATCAAAACCAATGCATAATATGGATTCCACATCATGTAAAAACAATAGCTGACCACTAACAGGAAATATATCTGTAAACGATGTGGAACTTTATAAAAAAACAACGTCGTCAAGAGCAAAAAAAATACATACTGCATAGAATTAGACGGCACAGCGTACACCTACCCCTTCCCTTTTGAAAAAAATTGCTTTACATCTTTCCCTTAATCCAAACAATCAACTTTTCGTTTTTCAAAATAATCTCAGTTCAATTATTTATTAACAATATTTTTTGTCGGATGCTTGCCCAAAAGCAATTTCACGGCAGCTTTTTGAGGAGATGTTTTAATATATTGATCTATCTGAAGCAATTCCGACATCTCTTTCACCGAAACCGCCGTTTTTGCCTGTCCCGTTATCATGAACAACTCCGGTACAAAACCGTCTGGCATCTGAAAATAAACCTGCGGGTCATCTTCTAGGAAAAGATACCCATTTTCATAGGCTTGTCCATTTGCGCAAATATCTTCGGGGCGGAATATATATTTTTGACCGGAAGCGTCCGTAACACTGGCCTTTAAGTTCTGAATGATCAGGCCACCATAGGAAGCCGGGTCCCATCGCAATCCGGCATTCTTTTGAACCTTGGCAATTCCTTTATAAAGAAAAGAAAATTTTCCTACACGGGAGACGCATTCCTGCACGAAACTGTTTTCCTCGCTCCATCCATTTCCGTCATCACAATACAACTTTTCATCCATGACCGGAAGCTGCTCCTGCAGCACCGCAGTATCTGCATCTTTTTTCTGTATGAGTTCCAACAGATATTTTTTATCTAGATATGCCTGATGCCCTTTACGCAATACTTCACTACCGCCTTGCGGCAGCAAAATCATCAACTGCTGGTTTCGCTCAGTAATTTTTTGATACCGGGCTCTCCAGTAATCAGCACCATGCTTTGTATAAGAATTACTTGCGTTCTTCCACAAACGATAGACCGCAGTCACCGAAGCTTCATTTTCTACCCCACAAAATGAAGCCGTTCGCAACAGAAAATCCCAGTCCTCTGTCACTTCCAGAGAGATATCAAAGCGTTGGCCCATTTTCTTATAAACATATGTCGGAAACGCCAGCGACATAAGTGGACAATAATTTGTATGCAGCTGTTTCTTCCAGCTAAAATCCGTACAAAACCTCTTGTCAAATGCACTGATTGCCCTCAGGCCAGCTTTTCCGCGCGGCGTCACGAATTTCCAATCCTGCCCAACTGCATAGGTATGCAGAATCGCTCCCGGCGCTCTTTTATAGATACGCTTAAAAGAAGATACCCAATCTGCCGTCAAAATGTCATCGTCGTCAAACACCGCAACATATTGTCCCCGCGCTTTCTCAAAACCAAAATTGATTGGCTCCGCACGCCCCCCTGTGTCTAACGGATAATACCGCAGTCTCTCCTGCATCACGGGAGGAAGCTCATCCAGAATTTGCTGTAATTTTTTTCTGTTTTCCTGCGGCACTTTATGACCTATCAAAATAACTTCGAAATCCATGTCTTCCTGCGCAGTCAGGCATAAAAAAGCCTCCCGCAACGACTGCGCACGTGTTCCCTGTGTACGCATCACAACCGTCAAGAACGGGGACGAGTTTTCTACATTTTCGGTCTTTTGTTCCGATGTCTCCGTCCACCGATAAAGCCGTACAAACTGCATCGTTTGCGCAGATGGAACGGTTGTTTCTGTGATTCCGCACAGGGTCTTATGCAACTGTGCACCGGGCGCCTCAAATGCATTTTCCAATACGTTTTCTTCCAGCACCTGCCCCATTATATCATCTTTTGCATACAGCTTGAAGCCAACTGCCGACAAACATTCATCCATACTTTTTTCGGTAAAGCTGGGACAGCCGCACATTTCATACAATGCATGAAAACGTTCGCCGCCCGATAGTGCCGCAAGCGCAAGCGGTACCCATCCTGCATTTCCCTCTGCCAGCAAAATCGGACATCGGAACTGTTCCGCCTTTTTTTTCAAAATTTGCGCAGTCTTTTCTGATAACCCCATACAGAATACAATAACGTCCGGCTGAGTTTCTCCGTCATCTGCGGCGCAAATTCCTCCAGCCGCTTCTATCACCTGCTGCAACGCCAGATATGGTTTCATCAAGAGGACCTTTCCCAGCAGGCCCTCATTTTGAAGCAGCCGAACAATGTGGCGCTCCATTTTTTCACTTTCATAAATTGCCATGCTGTTCTCCTACCTCATTTTGAAGCGTGAATGTCCGTAATCGTCTCCTACGAACTCCGCTACTTTGTGCTCCGGATCTAGTGGAACTGGTAATGTTCCTTCCTTTTCACGCTTATGAAATTCTTTTAAAACTTCCGCTTCGATTTCTCCATTACTATCTTCAAACTGCTTTATCAGTTTTTCTACACGTTCGGGATTTGACCATTTGTAAGCCATAAACAATGCCGCTTCCGCGGAATAATATCGTTCAGCATTGGTTGGCTGCCATTCCGCGTTTGCAGAAACTCTTTTGTCATGAAAGGCCACTGCCGAAGGAACATATATTACCTTATACCCGGCCAGACGAACCATCCAGGAAAAGTCCAAATCATCACAATACATAAAAAAAGTATTTTCGTCGAAGCCGGACACCTTGTCAAATGCCTCGCGCTTAATCATGGTGCACGCAGTACTCGCCCAACTGGTCTCTCCTGTATCTTCATCGTATTCTTTGTGGTGCTCGATCGGCGTTTGCCTCGCCTCTGTTATACCGACACTCTCATCTTTAAACGGTTGCAACAGCTGTGCGAATATCCTGGGATTGACGATGATATCGGGATTCATGATCATAATGTAATCACTTGTCCCCTGCTTCGTCATTCTGTTATGCCCTTTGGCCGTTCCTGTATTCTCATTGAAAAATTCGTATCGGAGTGACAAACGATCAAATTTGCTATTCAGTTCTGTGATTTCTTCCTCTGAAAAGAGAGCAGCGGGCGAGGCATCGCCCCAAATCAACACGGCATCCCTGACGCACTGATTTGTTTCTCCATCTACGCGCATGGCATTTTGTAGATTTTCCAGCGTACGTACAAGTGCTGTCTTTTGGTTGTTGAACAGCACTGACTGGATTTGTACAGTTACACTCAAGACTTCCGCTCCTCTGCTTTTAATATCGACTGAATCGTTTTGGCATCTCCCCATACACCGGGAGAGTCATACGGACGGTCTGGAAATGCGCCGTATTCCAGCTCAATATCAAAATGGTTTGCTCTAATATACCACTCCACCTGGTTCGCTAGTGTTTTCGGTTCTCCTGTACAGACGTTGATGACACCATTTTCCTTTTCCTGCAGCGTAGCCGCCGCAATCTGCCGTGCCAATTCCTCCACATGGATAAAATCATACTTGTTTTTCCCGCTTGTAAATGGGAACGTCTTTTTCCCATCTGAAACGGCCTGCGTCAGCTTTGCAAAAATAGAAGAACCGTGTGTGTCATCACCATAAATATAATAGGCGCGCAACCACCGAAGGGCTATCGATTTATTCTGTGCATACAGCAGCAGAGACTGCCTCAGAGCATTTTTGGCAATTCCGTATTGGCTTTGCGGCATGCAAGGCGTAGAAGCTGTAATTGCGCCTTCCCAATATCCTACTTCATGCATGCTTCCCATGACAGACAGAACTGGAAGTCCGCCGTCAATCATCCGATTTAAAAACATGACATGCTTGGAAAGATCCTCCATATGTGCGGGGGAATTATGAATAAAACCATCCCGCCAAGCAAGATGAACCAATACATCTGGCTTTCCCAACTGCTCGTAAATGTTGGGAGCTCCACTGAAAATCGGGATGTCCGTAAATTCTGCCCGATCATCGATTCCTTTTTTTATAAAATCGGACGCAACTACGCGACAACCGCGATCCAAAAATTCTTTAACGACATGGTGCCCGATATATCCGCCCGCACCAGTAATCAAAACTGTTTTTTGATTCATATCACTCGTCTCCCTTTTTCTCTCCATGATTTATTTTCTCCTCCAGCCCAGCTGAAAGTGGTGCAATTGTTTTTTTTCGAAGGATCTTAATCGCGCTTTTCACCGGGCTTTTTTTCAAATTCTTCTCAAGTTCCCATAAACACTTTTTTTGCTCGACAATTTCTGTTTTCAGACGTTCGTTTTCCTGAATAAATTCTTTTTTCTCGGAGGCCCAAGCCTTTCTTTCTTCTGCAATTCCGCTTTTTTGTTCTTGAATATCTTCTTCAAGTTTTTTTTGCCACTTGTCTTTTTCTACAACCTGCATCTCCAACTTCTGAATCCATTGATCCTTTTTAAAAAAGTTTTTTTCACATTGTTCGCTATATACCCTGAGTTGTTCATTCTGATTTTTTTCTTCCTGCAAATACTGTTCTAAATTTTTCTTCTCTTCTCTTTCCCGTTCTAGCATCATAGACAATTGCCAGTTGTTGTTCTGTTCTTCAAACATCCGTTCCAAAGCTAATACAAAAGGTTCTATTTCAATTAAAACACCCTTAAGTATTAAAACTGTATCGTTTTTTTCTACGTTTGCTTGATAGATGGGATTTTCTTTACAAAAAGAAACGTTGTCCTTTTCTGCATTTATCGGATGAATCTTTATTGCAGCGCCATCACTTGATGATGCATCGACCGAAATTTTTCCACCTGCCGGAATTACAAAAGTAATATATATTTTACCGGCTTTAGGGATTACAAACGAGACCTCGAACGAATTGTCTTTTTGAATACAGAATAATTTTGCCTGCGCTTCTTTTGTTTCCATTTTCAAAAACATTTTTCTGATTTTTAAATCTGGAGAAAGGCGCTGCAGATTATCCAATTTGATTCCAAGCTTTTGCCCCTCTGCTCCACATTTCTTTTGCCACAGAATCTCTTCAGCGGAAAAGTTCTTGTCTTTCAATCTCTCTGCATCCAAGCCCTGGAGTTCGCAATAAAAATTCAAATTAGATAAATAGATATCTTTTATCGATGGCTCCGTAAGACGCCAAGTCATATATTTTATATCCCAAAGCCGTTGGTAAGGAACCAAAAAGGCAAAAAGAACAAAATTCAGGAAACTTTCTTGAACCGGATTTTCTTCTTTGAAGTCCAAGTCAGTATATGCTTCAATTTTATACGGCATTTCTCCCAGAATATAACTCGGCTTTCCCCAGAGCATTGCTTCAAATGCCATGTTGGAATGAATGCTTACGATTCGCTTACATCGGCAAATAAATTGCGAGGGTGTTAGTGACATATCTTTTTCAATCCCCTGCGCAATAGCCGGAAGTGGTACAGAAGGACGGTCACGAAAAAGGATTTCTTCTTTGGAATAGCGCTCCTGTGCCCAAGCGATCATATCCGCATTTCCTTTATAGCCCAATGCCTGAATTCGATAATTCCCTTCTTCCTGCGCACAAAGTCCTATTTCATATTCCGGTTTTACATCTAGAAACTGTATGCATTCACAAAATTCATCTTTTAAGAACAGTGCCAGCAATGCTTTTTTGTTCAACATCGGCAATTGATGCTTAATCCGTTTAAACTCTTTATATTTAATAGCAATTTCACTGGGTGCAATAATCCCGATTTGATCCCAATATGCAGTTCTAAGATACGTAGCCGGACGCAGTGGACCCCACTCAAAATGAATCACCTTCGTGTTGCATCGACGGCAGGCTTCATTGACACTTGGCAATTCTCCTAGCACCATAACGGCATCTATATGTTGGCCCGCCACTTTGAGTTTATCAAACGTTTCTACTAACCATCGCACCAACGGTTCGCAGTTCTCTCTATGAAGTTTGATGGCAGCTGCTGAAAGAGATCCTGTTTCCGCCGCGATTTTTCGAATGATGTCGTCCGGAAACATAATTTTCTGGATTTTGGTCAAGTCATCACCGCATGGCAAATCATAGCAATAGTATGAAGCCCATTCTCGACTGATTGCCTCCTGCCGATCATTATTTCTCCAACTTTGTGTATCAAAAAAATGTTCCGGAGCAATAATCGCTCCTCTTGTTTTTTTTTGCATAGACAAAGATGAAAAAAAAGCCCACAATTGGTCGGCTTGCTTCGTCGGTGAAAAATCATAAATAAACGGTATAATCATATTTTTCTCTTTCGTTTTACAGATAATGGCTCACTTTACTAATTCAAATCTATTATAAATACGCTGTTTCTAACTCTCTGCCGTCTTCCCGTCCCGTCGGAAAGCTCTTGCTACTGAAAGGGACTTAATCGGCCTCATACTACAAACTTTTCAAATCATCTATACAATATGGGTCAACTTGAGAAACACTTTCATCCATATCCAGCCACGCACGGGCGCAGGCAAGATCCAGTCCATCGTCAATATCAATGCTGGTGCGTTTATCTAAAATATATCTATAGGGATTCGGCCCATGAAAGTAATTCCATTCTATCATTTTTTTTCTTGGTGCAAGCAGGATGCCATCTGTTACAAAATAAAGCGGCTTGAGCTGCTGAGACGGAACATGCTTAATCCCCAGCTCATAATTCACCGGGCCGTTATCATCCCAAAGATAACGACGGAATTGCTCCATTGATACCAGAGAATCATATCCATTTTTCAGGGCATCGCTTTTATATAGACGAATTGCCTCGCGATAATGTTTCGGAAAAACCAGAGGCGCTGTGCAAGTCGCCCACAAAATATCTTCACCTGAAACATTTTCACAAATATGCGCAACAACTTCCCCAAATGTCTTGGATTTTTCATCACAAAATTCCAGCGTCCTTTTATGCGTTTTTACTCCCTGAGAAACCGCCATTTCGAGCATCTTGTCTGAATCAGAAGAGACCACAATGGTTTCTATTTCCTTTACCTGTTTTAGCTGGTTCAGCTTATTAATCAGCAAATTTGTGCCTGCAAAGGGCGCCACATTTTTATTTTTGAGCCTACGGCTCCCTTCACGCACGGGGACAACTGCGGTAATTCCCAAATTAGATACACCTCTTTCTTTTCTGTCTCTCTCTCTTATTTTTTTATTCGCTTTAATATATTTTTGATACACACCACAAACCGCCAGCAAACTGATTCTTCCACCTGTATGCAATAGGCATACAGGTCTTCTGCCGATGCCGCTTCAAAATCGACCGATTCTGGACCAGCCAGTTTCCGTAAGCCTGCGCCAAGCGTCCGCAATATGCGGCGTAAGATATGAGTAGCCCGCCATGTTGCGGAATTTGTCAGACCGATCGCCTTTATCCTCCAGGCCTCCCGATCCAGCCCTTCGTTGTTTTTTTTCGGCTGCCAAAACAATCCGTATACATCCTGTGCAGACAGCGGCAGTGTATATGCCGCCATTTTTTGAAACAGCCGGCCACGATAAGCCGCAATCTCGGCATCTCGTTTTGCAAATGCCGCTTCATCCGCCGGTACACGGAAAATACTGGTTGCCTTCTCTATGCCCCAAACAGGACTCTGGCAAATCATGCGCATCCACAAATCCCAGTCTTCTAAAGCATCCAACCCCGGGTCAAGCCCCCCGCAGCTCTGGTAAAGCTCCTTCCGAAAGACAACAGCTTGGATTGGAACAGGGTTGTCCGCCAAAAAATCTATAGGGCGGAGCGAGTCTTTTCCCACGTTTCTCTTCGATACAAATTCCATCCGCTGTGCAGAACGGCACCGCCCTTCCACAGCCATCGCGCACCAAAAGCCAGATTCCGGATGTTTTTCGATGGCATGCGCCATTACTTCCAGATGATCGGCAAAAAAATAATCGTCATCATCCAGAAAGCATACATACTCTGTCTTTGCCCGTGCAACGCCCTCATTTCCAGCACGGCACCGGCCCCACCGAGCTTTTGCGGCCAAATAGGTTATATCCAGCCATGCTCGCGCCTCATCTACGACACTTTCCGCCTGCGGAACTTCGCCATCCTCGACCACAACTACTTTGAAAAAAGGATATGTCTGGTTGCGAAGGCTTTCCAGTGTAAAACGCAAAACTTCCGGCCTTTGGTAGGTGCGGATAACGACTGTAAATTCAACGTTCTTTTTCGGAAGCTGGTTCTGATAAAAAGCTCCCGCACGGGCAAACTCATAATCCAATCCTATAAACAGCGGCACAAAACCACTGCTCAACACGGTGCTCTTATAAAATTCCCTGTATTCGCTCCTCTTTGCATCAATGCGTTTTTCTTCCGCTTCCCATTTTGCTTTTATATCTTTTTTTATATGCGCCTGTGCTGCTTTCAGCAATTTCTTTCCGTCGCTGATCTGCTTTTGAGTCCCGTATTTATACAATAATACAAGGTTTCCAGACATACTGCCTATGATCTGCGCAGGTTTTTCTTCTCCGGGTTTTTGATAGGCATAATGCCATGTGATTGCCGCCGGTACATATTGCAGCCTGTAGCCCAACGCACGGATGTGCCAGGAAAGATCGACATCCTCTCCGTACATGAAAATGCTCTCGTCAAAACCGCCCGTTTCTTCAAAAACACTGCGTTTCAGAACAAAACAGGCTCCGCTGATCCATGAGGTTTCCAATGTGACAGGGTCGTAGTACTTGGGATGCTCATAGGGAAACTGCCTCAGTTCGAAAGCAGCGGTTTGGGAGGAAGCCTTTCGAATCGCTGCTTCAAGTTTCAAAAATGCATCCGGGAATATTTCCGTATCTATGTTATAGAAAAAAACGAAATCTCCTTTTCCCGCGCGTGCCGCCGCATTGCTCCCTTTTCCAAAGCCCCCGTTTTCAGGCTGCCGCAAAATCTCAAACAAGCCAAAGCGGTCTGCATACATTTCTTTTTGTCGCTCCAATACCAGTATGGTATCATCTGTGGAACTGTTATCAGCAAAGTACAGATTAATACATTTTAAATCATACTCAGCTTTTGCAAGCGCACGAACACAGGCTGGAATCCACTTTGCCGAATTATATGTCACCATGCAAACATCAAATGTCATATTTCTTCTCCCGGAGATTTCTAACCACGGCTTTTCGCAGTGATATTATATTATAGCATTTCACAGAAAAAATGGAAAGCGTTTACACGTTGAGAAGCCTGTTTTAAAGGTTTTAACCCCAAACCACTTCCGCTGAAAGCGGGCGTCGCATGTGATTTTTCGCTTTCCCTATATCGGATTTACTGTTTTCTATGGATTTTTTGTAAAATATTGATATACTATTTATCATTAACACTTCGATGCCGAAAGGACGGATGGCGTGAACGTCAAGTTTACACACAACAAATTTCGAATCGTTGCAGCAGCTTTGACGTGTCTCATTTTTCTTTCCCTGCTGCCACAGATGTTTTTTCCCGCCGAGACCAGCAAGACGGGTGAATACAGTTCAACCTATACCGCCGCAGAAGCCGCCGCCTCCTGGGAAGCTGTTTTAAACGCTCAGCCGGATGCTGCCCATGAAGAGCTGCTTTTGATGGAACAAAGCTTTTCCGCTTTGATCCGCCGCCCCCAAACACTGGAAATTCGTCTTCGGCCAGTTTATCCGCTTGAAAACAACGAGCTCTATGCCCTGCTCTATGACCCACGCGGAAATATCCTCATGCAGTCGGTGCTGCCTACTGATGAGCTTTCCCCCTACACCGGTATACAGCTGGAGGACGTTCCGCACTTGAAACCTGGGACTGAATACCGTTTGGTCCTCAGCAGCCGGGCTCCCTCGGAGGATTTCTCTCCTTTGGCTCTGCTCGACGCGGCTGGAGCGGACTGCATCATACACACCTCAACGCCGTTTGATGAGATCTCTCTTGATTTTTATGTGCACGGCGTGCAGCTCCACCGAACCTATTTCGCCTACCTGCTGGCCTGCGCTCTGGGAAGCATACTGTTGCTGCTGCTGGAAGTCACGCTGAAAAAACGCGCGCTGCGCATCCTGAGTTATCTTGCCGTTGGCGGTGCCGTTATGCTGAGCAGCCTTGAGGCTGTACAGCTTTTGCAAGAGGCGCATATTTATACACTGCCTCCGCTTCCTTTTGTCCTGTCCTGCTTTATCTGGGGTCTTGTGTGCTGCTTTTTCTTTGCCGTCAGCACCCGTCTTTCATTCGCGGCGGCTGCCAGTTCCACTATTGTGATCGTTTTGGCACTTGCCAACCATTATACCTATCTGCTGCGGCATTCCATTCTTACACCTGCAGACCTTCTTGCCTTGGGTACCGCCATCAATGTTCTGGACAATTACCGACTGGAGCTTTCTTTTCCCGTTATTATCTCCCTTTTCATCCTTTGGCTGGATATCGTTTCCAGCTTCACTCTGCTGCGCGTGCAGTATTACCGGCGCGGACTGTCCAAAAAGCGCTTACTCGCAGGCGCGCTCTGCCTGTTTGTCAGCTTTCTGGGTGTGCAGCCTCTTCGTTCGCGCGATTTCTTTCTTCGAAATGGTCTCGAGCCCGCTATGTGGGATCCTGAAACAACTCAGGCCTGCAATGGGTTCCTTGTAAATTTCACCGCGATGTACAGCTTTTCCCGCCCGTCCGAGCCGCAGGGCTACAGCACACAGAAAGTAAAACAGATCGCGCAGCAATATCCCAGCGACTTGGCCGGCGATGCCTCGGGACCGAATATTATCTTTATTATGAACGAATCTTGGGCTGATTTTACACGCACCGGCCAATTGGACACCTCCGAGCCCGTGACTCCTTTCATTGACAGTCTCGCCGAGAGCGGAGAGGCTGTTTATGGGAATACTGTCGTCCCTGTAGTTGGAGCGGGCACCTCCTGCAGCGAATTTGAAGCGCTTACCGGCGCCAGCTACTTTTTTGGACTTTCTTCGAACCCGTACGGGTTCTATACCTATCCAGGTATGGCCTCCAGTGCGGAGAATATGAAGCAGCTGGGATATCAGTCCCGCGCACAACACCTGATGCCTGCTGCCAACTGGAACCGTTCCAGCGGATTCCCCCGTCTTGGTTTCGAGGATTTTATCTCACTTGAAGACGTTGAGGATGTGGAAATATTCCGCGGACTTCCCACGGATGCCGCCAGCTATAAAGAACTGGTCCATATGTTTGATGCCGGAAACGGGCCACAGTATCTGTTCTGCATTACAGCACAGAACCATGGTGGTTATGATACAGGACTCGCTGTCAACAGCCAGTTAGAAATCCTTTCTCCTGCCGGTTCCTATCCCTGCGCGCAGGAATACCTGCGGCTTTTGCAAAAGACCGACGCCGCATTCGCTGAACTTGTGAATTACTTCCGCGCACAGCCGGAACCGACAATCATCCTGATGTTTGGTGATCATCTTCCGGCCGTTGAAGAAGAATTTTTAAATGCTACACTTCCGGAAAATGATATTTTTGCACTTTATACTACTCCTTTCATTCTCTGGGCCAATTATGACCTCGGCTTGGATAAGAGCGCATCAGAAGTCACAATGAGCAGCAATTATCTTTTCTCCTATTTATTGGAAACAGCGGATCTTCCGATGACGGGCCTGCAAAAAATGCTGCGGACGCTTTATGCAGAATATCCGGTCATTTCCGTAGCGGGAGTTCTGGACCGGGATGGGAATTATATCAACGCTGCTGCAGCGGCCGACCTGCCGTTGATCCGGGACTATAGTTATATGCAATACAACTATCTTGTCAAACACGCAAAAACAGCTTCTGAGTTTTATCAATTTCATCAATAATTTTCCGATGAAGAACATTTATAAAAGCGACGCTTTCCAAGGGATTATCCCGGAAAGCGTCGCTTTTTGGCGTGTTGCGTAAGAATGTTTTCTTACGCCAATACGCCTTTAGAATTGTGTATTTGGTTTCCTTTATTCCACTACTGCTCTTTACAGCTCACAGGCTGCATCGTATGCGGTTTTGATGGCATTGGAAATGTCCGCCGCCTTATCCGCACAGTCGCCCACCCGCACGACGGGTATGCCTGCGTTCTCCAGCGCCGATGCATCGAATGCAACAGGACGCGCCCCCACGGCCATTACCACATAGTCGCAAGGGATGAGCACTTCCCCGCCTTCTTTGTCTTCACAGACAAGTGTATCCATTGTGATTGCTTTCACCGTATGGCCCGGATACTGCTCTACGCCCAGCGTCTTGTAGTTTTCCATCAGCGTGGGAAGGATCGTAGTGCTCTCACCCGCGGCAATCTTATCCATCATCTCCACAATGGAGACCTTACAACCGTGTCCGGCCAGATATTCGGCAGTCTCGCATCCCACCATACCGCCTCCAATGACGGCCACGCGTCCATAGACCTGTTGTTCGCCTGCCAACACGGCCCAAGCGTCGGCCACATTCGGGCCGTTCTTGCCCGGGATGGGAGGTGCAAAGCTGGACGCCCCCACAGCTACGATCACAGCGTCCGGCTTCGTGTCCAAAATGTCCTCCGCAGACACTTCAGCCCCAAGGCGCAGTGTGACTCCCGCTTTGCATACAGCATGCGTCAAGTCCAATACGGCGCGGCGCATTTCTTCCTTGCGGGGCGGTACGCTGGCAATGTTTAACTGGCCGCCTAACTCTGGTGCGCGTTCGAACAGCGTGACGCTGTGCCCGCGCAGAGCGGCCACGCGCGCGGCCTCCAAACCGGCTGGTCCGCCGCCTACAACCGCAACATTTCTTTTCTCTGCAGCAGGCGTGATAGAACGGGTTCTCTCGTAACCGTTTTCCGCATTGAGCACGCAGGCCAGGAATGCACGGTTCTGGATGTTATCCGTACATCCCTTGTTGCACGAAATGCAGCGTCGGATATCGCACGCACAGCCCGACTGCGCTTTGTTCGGCCAATCCGGGTCGCACAGGAGCGGGCGGCCCAAACCGATGATATCCGCCTTTTCGCTTTCTACGATCCGCTCTGCCATAGCGGGGTCGATAATGCGCCCTACCGTGCTGACCGGAATAGACACAGACTCCTTCACCTGCCCGGCAATGTCCGCAAAAAAGCCGTAGGGCTGTACGCCCATAGGCGGGATGGTATCCGCCATATTGCCTGTATGATTGGCCTGCGCCACATGAAGCATATCCACGCCGGCTTCCTCCAGCCAACGGGCAAATTTCGGAGCGTCTGCCTCATCCACGCCGCCTTTGCCGCGTTCCGGCGTCACGACGGCAAATTTGTAGTCAATAACCATCTCCGGCACCGCCCGTTTGAGCGCCCGCACCAACATGATCGCAAAACGGGTACGGTTTTCCAAACTGCCGCCAAATTTATCGGTACGATGGTTCATGCGTGTGCTGCACAGACATCCCACCAAACGGTCGCCATGTACCTGGACCACGTCCACGCCCGCCTTCTGCGCGCGCTGCGCGCATGCACATATTTTGTCGATGATGGAAAGCAGCGTCTCCTCGCTCACCTCGTCAGTAAAAAACTGCATATCATGGTGCAGCCGGGCACGCACCTCTTCCATTTTCCCTTGGGCGAAAAGCGCGTTGACCGCGTCGCAGTCGTATTCCGGATGAAAAATCTGGACGCCCAGCTTTGCGCCATAGGCATGCACACGGTCTGCAAGCAAACGGAAACTTTCAATCTGGCTGTCATCAAACAGCTTTGGCGTGGGAGAAAAACTGCGAATGGGCGCAACGTCGCCCAGCACGATGTATCCCACACCGCCCTGTGCCAGACGGGTATAGAACGCGCGGCTCTGTTCCCCAATGCTGCCGTCCCGTTCCTCATAGCCCGTGGTGAGCGGCGGAAACATGATACGGTTCTTCAACGTTATTCCGCCCACTGTTATCGGCTGCATGATTTTCATTTCCATTGTTGTTTACCTCCCTGCAAATGTCCCCCACAGGAGATCCTGCGGGGGTATTTTTCATAAATTGTCTTGAATGAACTTCCAAATTGCCTGTTCGCAGGCTGTGCGGGACGGAATGGTGGCGAAATTGTGGCCTCCGCCCGAAACACGTACAAACTCAGCCGCCTGGTACAGCCCTGCATAACGTTTACAGCTTTCGTCATCCACCAGTTTATCATCATCTGCCCGGATGACGAGGACAGGACCGTTGTAGCCTTTTGCCTCTTCAAATGGATCCGGATGCGCCGCCATGTTGTAGTTGAAGGCCATTTTGTAAACAAGCCCCTCCAGGTCAGCATAATCTTTTCCGCTCTGCGTCACCATATCGGCCCGCCGGGCACAGCCATACCACATGCCCGCGCCCGGGCACATCAGGATCAGCCCGTGCGGCCGCAGACGCGGCGCGATGCTGGCCGCCACATAACCTCCCATGCTCTGCCCGGAAAGGAATACACGCCGTGAATCCACATAAGGCTGTGCGCGCACCCAGGCGTATAGATCAGCCGCGTCGCTGTGCAGACCATCGAACGTCATGTCCGAAAATTCGCCGTCACTCTCTCCGCAGCCATAGAAGTCGAACCGTGCGCAGCCCACTCCGTGGTCTGCCAGCATGCGTGCCATATGCGTGTGCAGATACTTGTACCCGGATGCTGAACCTGCAAAGCCGTGCAGATTCAGTACAAAAGGTACCGGCTCGTTCGTCTCAGGCAGCGTCACAATGCCGCGCAGCGTACAGCCTACCCGGTTCTTCATGGATACCTGCAATGTTTTCATGGACATTGCTCCCCGTCTGTTTCCACGGCTGACGCTTTTTCTGCACGGCGGGCTTTCAGCTGCTCCAGCATTTCGGTCGTTTTTGCCTTTGTCAGCGGATAGACAAAGAACAAAATTGCAACCGCGACACCATAACCCAGCACATAAATGCCTGTGTAGGACTTCCAGATGGCGTTGCTTACTTCAGCCGTCTGCATCGCCCCCTCAGCCACGTTGTAGCCGATGAATCCCAGCACAAAACTGGAAAGACTCCCGGAAACAGCGCTGGCCAACTTGCGAAAAAATGAATAAGTAGAGTATACAATGCCTTCGTTACGCTCACCGGTCTGAAGCTCATGATAGTCGATGGAATCGTTCACCATAGCCCAGATGAGCACCTGCATACCGGATGCACCCAGATAGCAGACGCCATTAATGACGATGAACAGTACGGGATTGTGGATGGGGAAAAAGAACAGAAGCGCGAACACAGCTGCCGCAAAACCTGCGCCCCAGCAGCACCATTCCTTTTTGCCCAGTTTATCGGCCAACGGTTGTGTAATGGCGAACGTGATGAGTGAATATAGTACGCTCAAACCGCCGGAGACAGCCATGATTTTAACATTCCCGAAGTAATCCTTGAACAGATAGGTGTTCAGACCGTTGACGACGGAAGCGCCGATCATACCCACAAGGCTGAAAAACATTACGCCCAGCAGCGCCTTGTTTTTGGCGATTTCCTTGATGACGTGCAGGTAATTGAGCTTCTCACCTTTCGGGCGTTCCGGTACGGCTACGCGTTCTTTGCACCACACACAGGTGATTTGCAGGCACAGGAGGCCGATAAGAGCAAATACCGAAGCCAGCATCAAAAAACGGCCCGCCACCGGCTTATTGTCTACATACAGTACCAGAGGACCAACCATGACGATGACCGTCATAAAAATGGTACCGCCCAAACTGCGGTAACGGGAAAGCGCTGTGCGGTGGCGCACATCATCCGTCATAACGCTGGAAAGCGTACCAAACGGCACATTTACACAGGTGTACAGCGCCTCATACAGAACATAGGTAACAAACATGTAGGCAAGGCGCAGTCCATAGGCCAAATTGCTCACATTGACAAAGCCCAGGATGCACAGCACCGCCATGGGAAACGAAAAGGCCCGTATCCACGGAATGAACTTTCCTCCCTTTGTCGCCTTGCGGGAATCCACGATCGCACCTATGATAGGGTCATTGACAGCGTCCCATATCTTTGTGATCAGCATCAGGATACCGATGTGGAACGGGTTCACCTGTAAAATCAGTGTGTAGAATACGGACAGGTACATTGCGCGGAACTGCTCCGTACAGCAGCAGCCCAGATCGCCCAGAGTATAGCCGAGCTTATCCCTCATGGAAAACGGTCTCATAATATCCTCCTTTTTTCTCTGCCCCGGTGCTTTTGGCCGGAGAAGCTTCTTTACGGCTCTATTATAAAAAGGAGGGCACAAAAATCATATCCAAAAATTGATTGAAAACTATCTGAAATTGATGTACTATACAATTAATCCAAATTTTTTTAATACCGAGTTAGAATTCCACCTTCTTTTTACAACCAGGAGGCAAGCAGATGCTGGATTATGCTGTAAAAACAATGTGCTTTGATGCTGCCTGTACAAAGCAGCTGTTCTCGGGGCGTTATTACAGTATTGTATTGGTAACACGCGGTACAGCACGGTTTCACTGGGAAGCGGAGCGTTGGATATGCAGCACCGAGGATCTGTTTCTCTTCAAGCCCGGAGAAGGCGCTGTAATGGTTTTTCCGGGCGGGAAGCTTCCACTGGAAATGCTGTGGGTACAACTTTCCCCCGAGGCCCTGGCTGCGCTCTCTGATGAAGCAACGCAGCTTGAGGCGAGCTTCAACGTGGTGCCCTTCCGGCGCATCGCTGTGCGGGCAGACAGTGAGATATCCATGCTCATCAAAAGCCTGGCACGCCGCATGGTCACGCTGCCGCAGGAGCACGACAGCTTTGCCAGCGCACTGTTTGAGGAGAGCTTGCTGAAGATGTTCGTCATCCTCGTGCTGCGCGCCTGTATCCACGCGGAGCAGCACCGCGCGCAGGGCAGCCGTAAACATCTGATGATGGACGAGCTGTTCGTGTACATCCGTACCCATATCACGGAAGAGATCACTCTGGAGCAGCTGGAGCAGGTATTCTATATCAGCCGGTTCCATATTGCACGGGAATTCAAACGCCAGACAGGACAAACCCTGCATAGCTATATCGTCAAAACCAAACTGGACCTGTGCTGTCATTATATCGAACAGGGGCGTCCCATTACCGAGGTGTACCGGCTGGGAGGATTTGGCGGATACAATCATTTTTTCCGCGCATTCAAGCAGGAATACGGCATGACACCCAAGCAATATTTTCGTTCGGTACAAAAGGATGCGCATGCGTAGAAACACAGCCTCATGCGCTCCCCTTTGTGATTCTCCATCTTTCCGCAGAGATACAAAACTTGGTTACGCGTTCCTCTCCTTTTCATCCCTCCTTAAAAAAGCACTTGACTTGGAGTCAACTTTAAGCTGTATAATACTGACACGCTTCGAAAAACAGAATCACAGTTTTCATCCCCCATTAAGGCTGTGGTTCACATTTCGGAAGCGTGCAAAAGAGGCAGCACTGCACCCGAGTATATAAACAGGAGGAAAACTTTATGGATATGAACAAAACATTGGTTGCCTATTTTTCCTGCACCGGAACCACCCGCCGAGCCGCGCAGGCGCTGGCGGCCGCCGTGGACGCCGATGTTTACGAGATTCGTCCGCAGATCCCTTATACGCCCGCCGATCTGGACTGGAGAAATAAGAAAAGCCGCAGCTCCGTCGAAATGAATGACCCGGGTTTTCGTCCCGCACTGGCAGATAAAAATGCCGCCATAGACGCATATAATACGATTTTCGTCGGTTTTCCGATTTGGTGGTATGTGGCACCGACCATCATCAATACGTTTCTGGAAACCTATGATTTCTCAGGGAAAAGGGTCATTCTGTTTGCAACTTCCGGCGGCAGCGGATTTGGGAAAACAGCCGCCGCTTTGAAAAAAAGCCTTTCTCCTGATGCAGCCCTTGTGGAAGGAAAACTTCTGAACACCGGCCTTTCTCCGGCCGATTTACGCGCTTGGTGCCAAAGCTTAGCGCTGTGATATCCTATTCTCCCAAAAACAGCAGGCACCGAAAAATGCGATGCATTCCTGTGCCTGCTGTTTTTATTCGTTTCTGAAAATTGTAATTTCAAGCCGCTCCGAAGGCTTGCTTTAAAGCATTCATTCCCCGAAAAATTCTTCTTCCACACACATACAAAGCGCATGGTACACCGGCAAGTGGTACTCCTGGATCTTGAACGTTTCCACGCCTGGCACTTTGATGCAGACGTCGCACAATGACGCCATCTTTCCTCCGGTATGCCCCGTCAAACCGATTGTTTTCACATGCAAGGCGCGGGCAATGCCGATCGCGTACAATACGTTGGCCGAATTGCCGGAAGTGGAAATTGCCAAAAGCACATCTCCCGGTTTTGCTTGGCCGAACACCTGCTGTGCAAACGCCAAATCCGGCGCCTGGTCATTCGCATAAGCCGTCGTCAGGCCTGCTTCGCTGACAAGGCTGATAGCCGGCAGTGCTCCCTGCAGGTTTTCGATGCAATACTCTGCCATTTCCGGACAGGCTTCCCGCAAACGCTTCTGCATATTTTCATCCAGCTTTCTGGGAAGCACGAACCCTTTCATCAATTCGCCCACAATATGCAAACTGTCTGAAGCGCTGCCTCCGTTGCCGCAAACCAAAAGCTTTCCCCCGTTTTGATAACAGGCGATCATCTGCTGCGCAGCCGCTTCCACCTCTGCCGCACAGCACATCAAAGCAGGATATCTCTTGGACAAATCATTCAAATGCTCTTTTGCAGAAGATTTCATGGCTATGACCATTCCTTTCCGCTGCGCTCCAAGGCACCAAAATGGATGA
>ENA-OWPN01001032-OWPN01001032.1-human-gut-metagenome-genome-assembly--contig:-NODE-1032-length-29654-cov-5.046826_pt1 | contig 29654 bp, 27 predicted proteins | sample MGYA00248266_ERZ651850 | MGnify/ENA primary metagenome ERZ651850 (study PRJEB26924, sample SAMEA4378296) | human gut metagenome | biome: human gut; feature: human-associated habitat; material: faeces... | reverse complement strand
AAGGGGGTGCTTGCGGAGATATGGCGGTTACAAAGATTAAGCCTATTAAAAGCACTCTAAGCAAAGCCCTTGACTATATCGAAAACCCGGACAAGACGGACGGGAAAATGCTTGTGTCCTCTTTCGGTTGCTCCTATGAAACGGCAGATATTGAGTTTGAATATACCCTGTCGCAAGCACTCCAAAAGGGGAACAATTTAGCCTTTCATCTGATACAGTCCTTTGAGCCGGGGGAAGTCGATTATCAGAAAGCCCATGAAATCGGAAAGCAGCTTGCCGACGCGGTAACAAAGGGGCAGCATGAATATGTACTCACGACGCACATTGACAAAGGACACGTCCATAACCATATCATTTTTTGCGCGGTGAACTTTGTAGACCACCATAAATACAATTCCAACAAAAGGAGCTATTACGGCATACGGAACATGAGCGACAAGCTGTGCCGGGAAAATGGCTTGTCCGTCGTCGTCCCCGGCAAGGGCAGCAAGGGAAAGAGCTATGCGGAGTACCAGGCAGAAAAGACGGGTACAAGTTGGAAAGGCAAGCTAAAGATTGCCGTTGACGCGCTTATCCCCCAAGTTTCCAGTTTTGAGGAATTGCTAACGCGGTTACAGGCGGCGGGCTATGAGATAAAGCCGGGGAAATATGTTTCATGCCGCGCCCCCGGACAGGAACGCTTCACCCGCCTAAAAACCCTCGGCGCAGACTATACAGAGGAAGCCATAAGGGAACGGATAGCGGGCAGACGGGCAAAGGCGGCGAAAGCCCCCAGAGAGCAGCGCGGCGTTTCGCTGCTTATCGACATTGAGAACAGTATCAAGGCGGCGCAGAGTAAGGGCTATGAACAGTGGGCGAAAATCCACAATCTGAAACAGGCAGCTAAAACCATGAATTTCTTGACGGAACACAAGATTGAACAGTACGCGGATTTAGTCAGCCGGATTGAGGAAATGTCAGCGGAAAGCGGACAGGCGGCAGACGCATTGAAGAACGCGGAAAAGCGGCTTGCGGACATGGCGGTGCTTATCAAGAATGTTTCCACCTACCAAAAGACAAAGCCCGTCTATGACGCATACCGCAAGGCAAGGAACAGGGAGAAGTACCGCGCCGGACAGGAACAGGCGATTATCCTACATGAAGCCGCCGCAAGGTCGCTGAAAGCGGCGGGCATTGCAAAGCTCCCGAACCTTGCCGCGCTGCAATCGGAGTATGAAGCCCTCCAAGCGCAGAAAGAAGCCCTTTACGCCGACTATGGGAAGCTGAAAAAGAAAGTCCGGGAATATGATATTATCAAGCAGAACATTGACAGCATTTTACAGGCAGACAGGCAGCCGGAACGGGAAAAGGGAACAGAGCGCGGATAAGGATAGCAAAATCCCCGCCGCTGTGCTATGATAGGGCTATCAAAAAGCAGAGGAGCGTTGAGCATTGATATTGCAGGCTGGATTGTCTGTTCGCCATCCAATAGAAATAGCGTAGTCTAGTGCGATGGAAATTGTCCGATTGATGGATAGAAGAGCCTTATTTCCAATACCGTTTGCGTTTCGCTCATTGTCAAAGTAGGCAATGAGCTTTTCATCTGTGATTTCCTTGATGTCGGCATTGTGTCGGGAAAAATATGGGACGATATTGGTTCTGACGTAATAGATATAATCCGAATATTCGTCAGGCGATATATCTGCCACCTTATCCCCCAGCCACTTTTCGAGGAAATCTGTAAATAACATCCCTGTGCTGGGCATGTAATTGTCTGGATTAAACTCAGAACGGGCTTTGAGCAGCATCTTTTCTGCCCTTTTTTTATTCCCTTTTACAGCCAGACCTGTGCTAAGGGATTTGCTTCTTCGTTTTCCGGAAGAATCTTTCCAGGTGAGAACCATCTGGAACATTCCGTTTTGCTCGCGTAAATGACCCGAAACCATGTTAAAACCTCCTGTCATGTGGTGTCATTGGCTTTTGCGTGGCTACATAGTAGCATCGAAACCGGATTCCGGCAAGTTTGTCAATCTGTGCTTTCACTTTCCATAAAGGCAATCACGTTCACTTTCGGTATCCGATAGGCCCGGCCAATTCGGAAGTGCTTGATTTGGTTGGTCATTAAGAGCTGATATACCGTTCTTTCACAGACCCCAAGCATTTCACTTAACTGCAAAGTGGATACTACATCGGGATAATCCTGAAAGAGCTGCGTATATGTATTTGCTGAATAGTCCATTTTAGTTACCTCCTTAGTTGAAAATAATATGTACAAGCTGGACAGTGAACTGCCCAGCCTGGTTGTCATAATTCAAGGCTGCATCTTAGAGCCTTGTTTACCCGCTCCATCTGGGAATCAGAAAGCGAACCGATGTAGCCAAGCAGACGGCGCTTATCCAGAGTGAGAATCTGCTCCAGAAGGATTAGGGAGGGAATCTTTGTGTGCATTCCGGGAATGCAATCCAGAAATACATGGGTTGGCAGCTTTGCTTTGCTTGCGGTTCGGCTGGTCAGTGCCGATACAATCAGCGTTTTGGAGTGCCTATTTCCAACGTTATTTTGCAGGACAAGGACGGGGCGAATACCGCCTTGTTCACAGCCGAGATGCGGCTCAAGGTTTGCATAGAAAATATCACCACGGTGATATTCCAAAGACGTGGTGTTCATGGGATTCCCTTTCTAGCGTTCTGCGGAGTGAGAACGGCATTTGTTTTTTAGGGGCTGACCGAGATTATCGTAATTTTTCGGGTCGGCGGTAGGCGTTCCCCAGCCAAACATGGAACCGGCTACCATGGCGGCCTCCTGCGCCTTGGTAACACCTTTTACAGCGTTCAAGGCTGCCGCCCCCTCACTGGGGGAAGTGCCTTGCGGGAAAACACCTGTAGGTGCGTAGCCTCGTTCTCCTTTGGTAATGAGAATCATCTCACCGGTGGCTTCCAAGGCGCTGAAGCAATTCTCAGGGAGAGACTGGCGAAGTGGGATGATGTCATGACAGCCGGTTCTGTTGTACCGTTCTGCAAATTCGCAGATGTGGTAAAGATTGTTTCCCCGATGGCTGCCAGCCTCAAAGTGGTAATCGTCGATATAGCGGCAGGTTATCTTTCGCTCCTCGCCGCCTTTTGTGAAATACCGAACCTGGTCGCCGTCCTCTATTCGGAACAGCTCTTTGTATTTGGGGTCAATGAAGCGGATACCCCGCTCGGCGCTTTTCAGATGGCTGTCAAGGAAATCACGGCGGTAGCAGTAGCAATACAAATTGTAATTGCCTTTGCTAGGATTCAGCCGGAGAATATATGCGTGCTTGTCAGAATCCGCTCTGAGGGCGATTTCTTGGCAAGGAGAGCCTTGAATCGTACCTTCAGGATGCGCATGACAATAATTGGAAAGCTCCGTCCTGCCAACCAGAAACGTCTCCTGGGAGGTGGTTCCTGAAATAAGGCATTCGGTCTGGAAGCCGCGCAATGTGTTGATCAGCTGGTCAAGTTCATTTGAAAACGTGGGATTCTTCCACTCCCGGTTGCTGTCAAACCAGGAAGCAAAAAAGTCATCCCCACCTGAACCAAAGTCTGCGCGCAGATACCCGATGCACCCCGCTTGCCCTTCGATTTGTGTGCTTTGGGAATAGCAATACTGCTGTTCAGCAGGGGTTGCGGTCCGAATTTCAAAGTCCATTATCGTGCGGCCTCCTTTTTCTGGTTCAGTTTCTTCTCCTCGGAGAGTGCTTTGCGTAGATTTTCCTGGGCCCATTGGGGGACGGCTTTTATGTCCATGGTCGCCAGAATATCTTCTCGTTCAAATCGAGTGTGCTTTCCGCTGTACAGGCTGGTACAGAAGCAGGCAGAGCCTCGGCTTTTGGGGTAAGCACCAAACCCACCGGTACAAACATATAGCTGCCGGGTTGGAAGCTGAAATTCAGGCTTCAAAACTTCCGGCTTGATGACGATAACCTTTTGAAAAAACTCATCGGATGGAATAGCAAGGTGACAGCCATCGGTTTCCAGACACCGTTTCATAACATAGTCCTTTCTTTTGTAAAAAAGCTGTACGGGTATATAGAAATGCCAGAGGGCGAGCCTCTGGCATGAAGAAGGGGGCGGCATTTATGCTTTTCTCTTGCGAATCAGAGACAGCACAATGCCGATGGAGCAGACAGCCGTGGGGAGCGCCGCAAAGAAGGGATAAAGCCGCAATCCCATAGAACCGGTTTTGGGAAGCATGTAGCTTCTGACATTGACAACGCGAAGTGTAAGCTTCAAATTGTCAATCCCCAAGACACCTTCAAAGGCTGCATTTTGCAACAGGCTGAATCCTTCGGGGGCTTTGATTTCGGTGAGCCGATAGTGCAGTCCGGGATAGAGGTTGGAAAAGACGAGGCTGCCGTTTTCGTCGGTAGTCAATTGCCCGTCTGCCAATCCGGTGCTGGAACAGCCACCACGCACAGCGGTTTCCGAGAAAGAAACCGGCTGCCAAAGGGCTCCGTCCTCGCTCCATTCCAGAAGAAACGTTGCTCCGGCAAGACGGTTTTCCTCCAAATCAACTTTCTCGATTGCGATTGCGCCGGTGCGGATGGCGTTGACAAAGGAAACCTCTGCCGTCTGCCCCTGAATGACTGCAACCGTCTGGGGATTCTCACTTTTGCACTGATATAAACTGCCCTCCGGCAAGAGTTCCTCCACCGTGTATTCCCCGGGCAGCAGATTGTCGGTGATAATCGTTCCGGCATCCCCCGAAACAAAGGGCGAACCCTCTATTTCCGCTCCATGGGCATCCGTCACCCGGAACTGCCAACCGGCAAGGCTTCCATCGCCCTCCACGGTTTTCTGGATTTTCAGTTTGCCGTATTGGACATTGGTGAAGGTGATCTCCGTATCCTGGTGGGGCAGGATTTCGATTTTCTGAACCGTCTCGTCCACCATCCAGTACTCGTCCTGGAAGCGGCCCTGGTCATCGCCGGTTTCCCTGGCGTAGTAGGTGCCGGGGCTGAAATAGTGACCGGCCTTTCCATCGGCGTTGGTCACGAGGGTGCCCACCTCCTGGGTGCAATCCGCATCCGAATAGATGGTGATGTGCCAGCCCTCCACGGACTGCCCGGTGTTGGTCTTTTTGTAGACCCAGACAAGGCCCTGTTCCCGGTTCAGCCAGGTATCCAGTGTGTTCTGACCACCCCGGACAGTAACATCGTGGAAGCCCAGCTCTCCAGCCCAATAGGTGTCCTCCGTGGGAAGCTCCACAACGGTATAACGGCCCAGGGGAAGGTTACCGGTAATGGCGTAGCCGGTTTCATCCGTGGTGTAATCTCCAACGGTTTTTCCAGCGGAATCCTTGACCCGGAATGTCCAGCCCCCCAGATGATTGCCGGTATTGGTGGTTTTCTGGAACTGGATGCGCCCATAGTGGGTGTTGGTGAAGGTCACGCTGGAAGTCTGGTTCGCCTGAATCGTTACGGTTTTCACGGCGGTATCGAAGCTCCAGTAGGAATCGCCGGTGGGAATTTCCTTGGCGTATAGCGTCCCAGGCCGTAAGCCGCTGACGGTCACAGTTCCATCCGCCCCCGTTGTGAAAGGAGAGCCAGACACGGGATTGGTGCAGGCAGCATCATAATACAGTCCGATTTTCCAGCCGGAGAGATTTGCGCCGGTGTTGGTTTGCTTGATCAGCTTTACGTTACCGGTATTTTTCCGATTATAGAAGCTCACCGAAGCTGTCTGCCCGGAGGAAACCGTGACCTGCTGGGGATTGGTGCTGGCGCAGGAGTAGAGCGTGTCCAGGCTGGAATCCGTGTTGCCCAATTCCTTAACGTAATAGGTTCCGGCGTTCAGCCCTGTTACAGAGAGCTTGCCGCTGGAATTGGTGGTGTAGGGGCCGGAAACCAGGTTGGTACAGGCGGCATTGGAGTAAATCCCAAATTTCCAGCCGGAAAGGTTCTTCCCGTCCTCCGTGGTTTTTGTCAGGCTGATATTGCCCAGAGAGGGGGCCTTGATTTTGAAATAGCCATTCAGGCCGCCGCTTCCCGCATTGTACAGAGAAATGGTCGTTTGATAGCTGGAGCCGGACATATACCAGATGTTGTAACTGGAATTGGAAGCAGAGGGGATGTACCGAGTTGCGGTGAATACCGTGGACTCGGAAATATTGCCGGACTTTGTAATGTAAAGGGTGTTGCCGCTTTTGGAAAAAGATACGCCGTTTCCATTGCTGAATGAGAACGCAGACAGTACCCCGTTGGAATCATAAGCGCTGCCGGAATCCCCGGAGAGCTGAATGGTGGGAGAGCTGCCGCTGGAACTGCCGCAGAAGCTGGGGATGGTTTTCGCCGCCCGAATGGCCCGGATCAGATTGTTATAGCAGGTGGTGAAGCCGGACAGCGAGGCAGCCCCGGCGTTGTAGAACACATCCCCGGCGGTGCCGCATTCGTTGGTGCTGTTGCGGTTGAAGCTGTAGGGGTCCCGCAGGCCGCAGACGATTTCATAAATCAGCATCTGAGTTGCCACCCGCAAAGGCACATTGGGATTGCTGTCCCGCTTGGTGGTGGTGACACTGACGGAATGGTTCCACTGCTGGTCACTGTACAAGAGGATAAGCCCGATAGCCTCCCGCCGTGCCGAGGGCAGCGCATACCAGACGTTGCTGCCGGTGGAGCTGCCGCTGCCATACAGGGTCACATCCCGGTCAACGGAATTGCCGGAGGTGCTGGCTCCGTAGTTCCGCCATGGCTCAATGCAATACAGCGGCTCATCCGCATGGGCAACCCCACCATACCGTGCAAAGTGCCAGCCCATATTTTTAATGTAAGCCGTCCGTACCGTGCCGCTGCCGTTGGGCTGATAGGTGCAGGACACCTGGTAATTCAGCCGGGTGGTATAGTCGCCGTTGTCCGCGTAGTCGAATAGCATAATGCTGTTCTGGGTGGAGGCGTAGGTATCGGCATCCAGAATGCGGTCATCTGCATCCAGGTCATCCGGAAGCTGGTCTTCCAAAACCGCATCCTCCGGGATGGTTTCTTCTGAAGAATCCTCTGTCGGTGGTTGCGTGGCTTCTTCTGCGGCTGCCTCTGTGGGGGCTTCAGTGGGTGCGTCTGTGAGCGGCTCCGTTGTTTCTGCGGGTGGCTCTGTGGCTGCGCCTTCTTCGATGGGAGCAGTTTCTCCGGTGGGAGGATCTACCCCCGATTCAGATTGAATGGTGGGGAAATCATCGGCAAAGCCAAATGGCACAATGCTGAACAGCGTGAGCAGCACAAGCAGCAGTGCCACCGGCCTGCGAAGTTTGGCAATCATAGTAGAAACGCTCCTTCTCTTTATGAATATGTGTTGTGGGGGTGAGAAAAATCAATACAATCATAGGCATCGCCTTCTTTCGTTTCATTTCATCCTTGCAGGGATGACATATTTTGAAAAATATGTAGGCATCTGCTCCAATGGGTGTTGAAGCAGATGTTTATTCATAAAGCGATTTCTCATATTTGTCCTCGACGCCCTGAGAAATGGGAAGTCACCAGACGGCAGCTTGCTGGGCTGCTCCATAGGAATCCAACCTCCCCGCCTTCATTATGACCGGGCCGCGAATTACGGAAGTATCATTGTCCCTGCACAATATCGTCGCTGTATCGGTTGCAAACCGATATTTGAGAGCCGGTAGAAATCGCTGCTCCGTTTGCGGGAGGTCACGGCGTACTGCTCTGGTAGCTCATTGAACAGGAATGTATCTGATGAATGGTATTTATTTTTCAAGATGCCTGTATGGTGTATTTACCTTACGGGCATATTGTATCGAACGCTCCGGATTTCCAACACGGACAGACCGTGCCACTTTACCGGCACAAATAGTGCGTCTTATATTTTTGCAGCCAATTCCTCAAGCAGCTGAGAGGAGGCTATGAGGGCTGCTTTGATTTTATCTGCCTGTGCCTTTTTGCCGGTCAGAAGATAATCCGTAGTTACATGTAGGTGCTCTGCAATGAGAACCAAAATATCCAGAGAACAGCTTCTTGCGCCACGTTCAAGCTTTTGATAATAGCTGATGCTGATGTCGATTTCTTCGGCAAAAGCCTCCTGGGTGATGCCCCGGCGCATTCTTGCCTCCTGGATTCTGCGGCCAAATAGTTCCTGATCGAATTTCATTTTCTGTTCCTTTCTGCCGGTGCAGAGCAGTGAGGACACAGAAAAATTAGAGCATTCTTGCTGCGCTTGGGCGCAGCAAAATAAGGGTACTGAAATTGCGTTCCGGAATTTGGAATGCTTTTTCTGTATCCTCCGCCCTGATGATCACTCAGGCTTTAGATATTAGATTTGAAAAATAAAAAGCCGGGCATGAAGTGATAGAGTAACTTTGTTACTCATCATCTTTCATGCCCGGCTATTTGGTGGTGTTTCATTATGCGGTGCTTGACCGCATACCCCGTTGCTCGGTGCTATGATACGGTATTAAAAAACGTTGGAATTTGAGGGTATTGAAGTACACTGCCTGTAAAAAATAGGGGGTTTGCTGCGGCGGTGTGCAAGGTTAATGGCTGCTACCTTCTGGCATCTTGGACATTTTAATTCAATGATGCCTGAAAGAGGGGTTGTCTTATAGAAGATTGTTCGCGTACAATTTTTGCACTTCACGGCAACCCGCATGACTTGTTTTTCATTTGTTTCCATGCGTCTTTACTCCTTTGCTTGTATCATTTGTAAAGAAGGTTCCGATCCAGCAGCCCCAAATCTTCCATGCGGAAAGACAGGGCTGACTTGGAGGCCCCTAAAGTTTCTGCCAGACGGCAGAAGCTTTCATACTTGTTTGGAGTGTATTTTTTGCTCAGTGTGCCGATATGCTCGCCCAGACCCATGAGAAACATCACATCCAGGATTGCGTCCTTCGGCATCAGCAGGGCTGCGGCGAGAGCGTCTGCCTGCCATTCTACCCAATTGCTGATTTTCTTGTGGGAATTACGTGTGCGACGATAGTCACATGTAAGCCGGTTTGCGGAGTGATAGGCATTTGGAAATGCCTTGTAAAGAACCTGGTGGGCGATTTCATGGGTCAGGGTGTAATTTTTACGGCCAACCAGTTTCTCTGAATCACGTAAGCGGCAGTCTACAAGCACCGTGTAGCCGTCCAGATAGTAATAGCATTCCTCGTTATCGTAGAAAACAGTGACCATCTGATCATCCGGTGAGGTCACGCCCAGGATGGAGCCATCCAGAGAAAGCATCTGATAATCGACTGCAATCCCTAATACCTCTGCCAGCAGTTCCGGTTCAACCGTATAGAACATATGATTCTTCGGGACGTAGGCATCGGAATAGATACTAAGAATTTTCTGAGCAATCTGTTCAATGTCATCTCTGGAAAGAAATGGGGCTGCCATGCGATTACCTTCCTTGTGGCTGTTTGCTTGAATACTAGAACGTTTGTTTGAACTAACTTGGCGATATAATAGCACCGGAATTTGCATTTTGTCAAGAGGGTAAATATGGATTGACATAAATTTTTTTGACGTTGCATAGCCATCAGGAAAAGACTCTCATGGGCAGGTCGGTATCTCTGCTTACCATGTGCGCATATTGTGAGGCAAAGCAAATGTCCGGGAAAAATCCGGGAACCAGCATTGGAAGCACTCGATTTCCCAGCACAAAGCCCCAGTAATGGACGATTTTGAACCTAAAAGTTTCCAGATAAGCATAGTAATCTCCAATTTGCGCTGCGGCTTCCCGTTGGGCTGGGGAAAAGTCTTCATAGGCAGCGTGAAGAACCTTTTCCAGTCGAATGATCTCCGGCAGGTGGGAAAGCTGCTGTTCTTGGTGGAGGTCTTCGTAGTCTGTGTTGATTCTTAGCTTATTGACCGGCTGCTGAAAACAGTCCAGGTTCCACTGGAAGCCCTGGCATCATAGTTATCGATATCCTTTTGATGTTTATACGATGCGTTGATGCAGGATTCTGTGTTTTTAACGAAGTCGTACCATTTAACGCTGCGGATGTAAGAAAATTCACCATGCCAGCTGGCAACTTAACGCTTAAAGAAATTAGATAACACCGGTACTATTCCTGTAACATAACTGGTTTTCATAATTTTGGTGTGTACAAAAACACCTGTTTGTGTGCGAGTTTTGGTGTATCTCAATAGTTCATAACAACTCGCAATATTTGGTGCAAAGTCAATATATGCTCGTTACGTATCGAACATAGCTGTTTGCCATGTGTATACAGATATCTCTTGAACAAAGTCGAGCTCACATTAAAGCGGAGTTAACTAGGAATCATCAACAAAGAAGAATCCACTAAGGCGCTGAAAGCAAAACAATATGCACATGTACCGATGACTTTGCTGTGTATGTTTTTTGGGGTTGAAATAATGGCCTGACAATGCTATAAAATATAAAAAAGGTCAATAGAGAGCAAGTCCTTGACAACAAGCATATAGAATGTGATAAAAATAGTTTATATACTGTAGTTGTATTAAATATTAATACAAAACAAAATAATGGAGGGCATGATAATGAAAAAATTACTCGCATTGTTCCTGGCGTGCCTGATGGTACTGTCTTTGGTTGCCTGTGGCACTGAGCCTGCAGAAAAGCCTGTCGAGACTGAGCCTGATGCACCTGTTGAGACTAAGGCACCCGAGGTCTCCAACGACGAGCCCATTGTGATTCACTACTGGTCCATGTGGTCCGAGAATGAGACCCAGGCTGCAGTAATTAAGGATGCAATCGCACGGTTCGAAACTGCAAATCCCGAATATAAGGTCGAAGTTAACTGGGCCGGTCGAGAGGTTCAGGATATCATGCGTACCAGCGTTGAAGCGGGTACCATTATTGATGTCATCGAGTCCTCCGGTATTCCTGACCGCATGGGCGAAGGCTTCTGTATGAACATCACTGAGTACGTGGAAGCAACTTCTCTGGATGAAATCATCACCCCCGGTCTGGTCTCCTTTGTGAAGCGTCTGGCAAGCGATGGCGAGTCCTGGTACTATGTTCCTTCTCAGCCCTTCGTTGGCGCTGTGTTCTACAACAAGGCCATCTTCGCTGAGGCTGGTATTGAAAAGCTGCCTGCAACTTGGTCTGAGTTTATGGATTGTTGCCAGAAGATCGTTGACGCTGGCTACGCACCCATGACCATCGATGATGCTTACATGCCTCTGCTGTATACCGCATATCTGGGCGAAATGCTGGGTGTTGACGGCATCACCGAGCTGATGACCACCACCGGCACTGATCTGTGGAATGATCCTGCTGTTCTGCAGATGGCAAAGGCATACGAGGAAATGAGCGCTAAGGGTTACTTCGCAGAAGGCACCGGCTCTTTCGTATTCCCCACTGCTCAGAACACCGAGTTTGCTCTGGGTACGACTGCTATGTACTTCAACGGCTCCTGGCTGCCCAACGAGGTTGCTTCCATTGCCGGTGAGGACTTCCAGTGGGGTGCAATGTTCTTCCCTGGCCCCGACGGTGCAAAGGAACCCTACACCACTTATATGACTGGTGTTCAGTACTATGCTGTTCCCACAACCTCCGAGCATCCTGAAGCAGCGGTAAAGCTGATCGAAGAGCTTTCCGCTCTGCAGACCCAGACTGATCTGGTGGAAAAGTGCCAGTGCTTCCCTGTGGTCAGCGGTGTAACCCTGCCTGACAATCTGGCTGATTGCGGCAAGCTGATGGAAGAAGCTACCAATGCTGTTAGCTGGGCATATGCCAAATCCATTAACAGTGATATTCAGGGTATTGTGAATGCCTCCTTTGCAAAGCTGCTCTCCGGCGATATTACTGCAGAAGAGTTCGTTGCAGAAGTTCAGGCTCAGCTTGGCTGATAATATTGCTTGATTTAGGAATGGGGCTGTAATGGCCCCATTTCGCAAATTTAGGAATCGGGGATGGCGCTTATGAAAAAACGCGATCGATTATTTGTGGCCACAAATCTTGGGCCGGCTGTGTTATGCTTTCTGGTGATTTTTGCCTATCCGCTGTTACGAACCATTCTGATGAGTTTCTATAAAATCCCGGCAATGAGTAGCCCTATGTCCCAGTGGGAGTTTGTCGGTTTGGATAACTATACTGCAATGTTCGGCACCAGCCTTTTTTTAACCTCTCTTAAAAATATATTCCGGATCTGGTTGGTTGGTGGTGTTCTGACACTGGGAATGGCGTTAAGCTATGCTGTGATTCTCTCCTCCGGTGTAAAAGGAAAGAGCTTCTGGCGATCTGCCATTTACCTTCCCAACACCGTCAATGCGGTGGCTCTTTCTACTATGTGGACCCAGTATGTATTTAACATTAAGTACGGTTTATCAAAAACACTGTTTACGTCATTGGGTCTGACTGCGCTTGCGAAAATTAACTGGACGAGTCCGGTTTATCTGTTCTGGGGCATGCTGATTTCCTATGCCTTGGGATCCTTGGGATATTTTATGCTGATCTTCCTGGCAGGAATCGAACGGATTCCCAAGGACATTTATGAAAGTGCCACATTGGATGGTGCGAATGCTTGGGTTCGGTTCTGGAGTCTAACATTCCCGCTGATCCGGGATGTGACTCGTACTGCAGTCACCCTCTGGACCATCGGTGCAGTAAATTTCTTTACATGGGCGAAAATGTTCTCTGCTCAGATTTCGGCTACCACCGTAACGCCTGTTTATTATCTGTATGATCAGATCTTCGGCGCCGGAAATAAAGCCGGTGTGGGAGGTGGAACAACGGATGTGGGCGGCGGTGCGGCAATTGGTGTGACCATTGCGGTGATCGTTCTGCTGGCTTATTTCGTACTGAATCACCTGATGAAGAAGGAGGCGTATGAATATTGAAGACCCATCGTTCTATTACGTCGAGAAAAGCGATTGGCCTACTACGCTACATCCCTCTTGTCTTGTGGGTAGCGTTCTGGTGCGCTGCACTGGGATGGATCGTCGCAGCTTCTTTCAGCACTACAAGAGAGATCTTTTCAAATAATGTGCTGGGAAGCGGTTTCCATTTTGAAAATTATACGGATGCGTGGAAATACAACAATGTTTCTACCTACTTCAAAAACAGCCTGATGGTAACAGGTATTTCCTGTGTTCTGGTTTTACTGATTGCTTGCCCGGCAGCCTATGTTCTTGCGAAAAAGAAATTTTTAGGAGAACAGCTCATCATGAACTCCACTGTGATTGCTATGAGCATTCCGCAGGTTATGCTGATCATTCCAATCTATATCTGGTTCATCAAAGCGAAGCTTGTCGGACACCTGGTCACACTGATCATCCTGTATACTACATTGAATGTTCCATATACGGTGTTCTACATGACTGCATTTTTCTCCACGATTCCCAGTGCGTTTACGGAAGCGGCAATGATCGACGGCTGCACAGAAAGAAAGGCACTCTGGAAAATTATCATGCCGATGGCGACACCCGGTGTTATTACCGTGACGATTTTCAACTTTATGGGCATCTGGAATGAGTATTTTATTGCGCTGATTTTTGCCAACGGGAACGACAAAATCAGAACGCTTTCCATGGGCCTGCAGAATATGATCACCTCTATGACATACACAGGAAACTGGGCTGGTCTGTTTGCATCGATTATGATTGTCTTTATGCCAACCTTCATTTTGTATCTGTTCTTGTCGGAGAAAATCGTGGCAGGTGTCACGGGAGGCGGTGTCAAAGGCTAACGCCGGCTTGAGTCAGGAGGAATAAAATGCAGCAATTATTTTCAAAGTCATCTGACTGGATTTGGCTGGATGATACACCGAAAGTAAACTGCTATGTGGAGTTTATTAACACTTTTACAATAGTGCCCAGTGATAAAATAAAGCTCCTGATCAGTGTGGATGGGCAATATGCCGTACATTTCAATGGACAGTATGTGCCGTCCACACAGTATCCGGACTATCCGTTCTATAAAGCCGTTCAGCAAATAGAACTGAAAAATGAAAATGTGAGTTCACAGAATGAACTGATAATTCAGACACTTTATTGCGGTGTCGATTCCCACACTGCCAGACATGAAACACCGGGGCTCCGGTTTGAAGTCTGGCAGGGGGACAAACTTCTGTGTTCAAGCGGCAAGCTAACTCGTGCGAGAATGATGAGTTGCTATCAAAGCGGCCCAATTCGAAACATCACCCCTCAGCTGGGTGCCGGATTTGTATATAAAAAATCCAGAGATAACGCGTGGAGCAGTGCAACTGTTGTAAATAAAGAATGTACTTTTGTGCCAAAACCGGTAAACGAGTTGGTACTGGAAGACAGACAGGATTCGCAGCTTGTAACACAGGGAATATTCCAGGCGCATGACAGCGGCCTGCAGCAGTATGCATCGCTTGCATTCAGAGAGCTATCGGACATATCTCGGCTGGAAAATGGTAAGATCACCAGCTTTCCCTCGGCAAGAGGAGTTCGCTTTCTCAGCAGCGAAGGTGATGGAATATATTTGGTGCTGGATCTAGGAAAGGAAACTACCGGCTATTTGGATGTGGATATTGTGTGTCCGGAAGCTACTCGCGTAGATATCGGTTTTGGCGAGCATCTGGAGGATATGCGTGTTCGGACGGACGTAGGCGGAAGACACTTTACCTTTCAGTGGGAAGCGCCGGTGAAGCGATGCGGATTCATACACTACTTCCATAGAGTAGGAGCACGCTATCTTCAACTGTTTATTTACGGCCATGAGGCCACTGTGTATTCCGTAGGAATCCGCCCGCTGAACTATCATTTTTCCGGAGATGCTGATTTCCACTGTAGCGATCATTTGCACAATCGAATTTTTGAAACTGCAAAGCACACACTTCGGTGCTGTGTTCACCAGCATTATGAAGATTCACCATGGCGAGAACAGGCATTGTATGCGTTTGATTCGAGAAGCCAGATGCTCTTTGGTTATTATGCCTTTGGCGAGATGGAACAACCCAAAGCCAGCTTGAGGCTCCTTGCATTGTCCCAGAGAGAAGATGGCCTTTTGGAACTGTGTGCGCCGGGACGGATTCCTGTGGTAATCCCTTCATTCTCCCTGATGTTTATTATTGCACTGGAGGAGTACTGCAGGTACAGCGGAGACATTGCATTTGGTGAAGAACTGTTGCCAACTGCGCAGAAAATTCTTGAATGTATTCAAAATCATGTGCGACACGGACTTGTATGGAATTTTCCGGAGCCTTGCTACTGGAATTTCTATGAATGGACCCCGTTGCTGGATGCAGAACCGATTTTCCGGGAGGAGACGCTTTCTCCGTCAGCGGAAGCACCGATGCAACTGATGTATATTCTTGCAATGCAGAGAATGTGTAAAATCTATGCGTATCTCGGTATGAAAACGGATGAGCTGGAGGAAAAAATCAGAATCCTGCAGAATGGTATGGAGCAATTCTGGAATCCGGAAGCGGGAGCGTATGCATCTTTTATCAGAAGTCAAGAAAAGGTGCAGTATGCGGAACTGGTACAGGCACTCGCACTATGTGCCGAAGTTGTACCGCTTGAAAGACAAAAGGCATTGCGAGAAAAAATCAGCAAGGGTGAATTGGTGCGTGCCAGCCTGGCAACCAGCATTTTTGTCTATGAGGCACTGCTTCAGGAACCTGAAACTTACGCGGTGTCCGTATTTGAAGAGGTCGCTGAACGATGGGGAAAGATGCTCTATAATGGAGCAACCACGTTCTGGGAGACCGATAACGGAGCGGAGGATTTTGAACGTGCCGGAAGTTTGTGCCATGCATGGAGTTGTGTTCCTACTTATTTGTACGGTGCTTACGTCTTGGGTATCAAACCCATAGCACCTGGAGTATGGGCACAAACAGATACCGCTCCATGCGGAATCAACAACGCGACAGGTAGATTCTGTACACCCACCGGTATCGTAGAAGTACATACAAACTAAACAGCACAGCAGCAGGTAGGCTTTAACAGAGCATTTCTGCTGCTTGCTTGGCAGTAAGGTAATTGCAGGATTCCGCCTGTGTTGGTATAGTGAAGATATGAGAGGGGAATGCCAGAATGAAGTTGGAAGCAGCAAGCTGGATTGGTCCTGAAAAAGATATGGGTAGTGTCTGTCCTGTATTTTGGAGAGAGTTTTCCTGCCCGAAGCCGGTTTCCAAAGCGGAAATGTGGCTCACTGCCTTGGGTGTATATGAGGCAAGATTGAATGGACAGAGGGTCGGAGACTATGTACTCGCTCCCGGTTGGACGGCCTACGAAAAGCGACTGCAGTATCAGCAATATGATATAACCACAATGATTAGGGAAGACAACTCGATAATGGTTACCGTTGGAAGAGGCTGGCTTCGTTCCCGCATGGGCCTGGGAGACATCGAGGGCCGAATGCGGCGACCCTGCGGGATTATAGGTGCAATCCATATTCAGTATGAAGATGGATCTGAAGACCTTCTGCATACGGACACCTCTTGGTTATGTGCGGAAAGCAGAACACGTTTTAGTGAAATCTATGACGGAGAAATTTATGATGCGACCTTTGAAACGGATAACTGGCAAAGTGTGCAGGTGCTTTCCTGGCCAAAAGAAACACTGATCCCTCAGGAAGGCGAAGAAATCCGCGAAATGGAACGCATTTGCGCAAAATCGGTAATCATAACACCCGGAGGGGAAACGGTTGTTGACTTTGGACAGGAAGTAACCGGCTATGTGGAATTTACACTTGAGGCAAAAGGTCATGAACTGATTCGGATCCAGCATGGCGAGGTGCTGGACAAGAACGGTAATTTCTACAACGAGAACTATCGCAGCGCGAAGTCAGAGATCTGCTATACCTGCAAAAAAGGAACGCAGACATGGCATCCGACCCTTACGTTCTTTGGGTTCCGATATATCAAAATCGAAGGACTTTCCAAAGTGCCGAAACCGGAACAGTTTACAGCCATTGTGGTGTATTCCAATATTCGGCAGACGGGTACATTGAACTGCTCCAATTCCAAATTGAATCAGCTGTTTTCCAATATCTTCTGGGGGCAGAAAGGAAATTTCCTGGATGTACCCACGGATTGTCCCCAGCGCGATGAACGCTTGGGTTGGACTGGTGATGCGCAGGTTTTTGTAAAAGCAGCTACCTACAACTACGATGTAGAACGCTTTTTTAGAAAATGGCTCAGAGATATGGCCGCTGATCAGAGAGTCAACGGTGCAGTGGGTTGTTCGGTTCCGGAGTATTTACCTGATATTCCTCCCAGTGCAGCATGGTCCGATGCAGCAACCATTTGCCCCTGGCAGATATATCTAACCTATGGTAATGCGGACGTGCTGAAGGATCAGTTCGCCAGCATGAAGGGTTGGGTGGATTATGTGACAAATGTGACCACAACACCCTGCCTTTGGACCGGCGGAGAGCATTTTGGAGATTGGCTGGCATTGGATGCTGAACTTGATGAATACAAAGGCGCAAGCCGCGAGGAATTCATTGCTTCCGCTTTTTATGCCCATTCCGTGGATCTGCTGGTAAGAGCGGGAAAAGTAATCGGTGAAGATGTTACCGTCTATGAAAATTTGCACAATAACATTGTGCGTGCTTTCCGAAAGACCTATCCGATCTATCTGACTCAAACAGAGCATGCGTTGGCAATACAGTTTGGGCTCACACCGGATCCTCAGAAAACAGCAGATAATCTGGCAGAAATGGTTCGTAGGATCGGCTGCAAGATACAGACCGGCTTCGTGGGGACACCATACATTCTTCATGTACTGAGTGACTATGGATACGCGGATATCGCATATAGCCTTCTGCTGAGAGAGGAGTATCCTTCCTGGCTTTATTCAGTGAACAAAGGAGCGACCACGATTTGGGAGCATTGGGATGGCATCAAGGAAGATGGAAGCCTCTGGAACACGATTATGAATTCCTACAATCATTATGCATATGGTGCGGTGGCGGACTGGGTCTATGAGAAAGCTGCCGGAATTCAGACGATAGAGACGGAACCGGGCTTTGCCAAAGCACGGATTGCACCGATTCCGGATGAGAGACTTGACTGGCTGGAGGCATCCATTATGTCAAGACATGGAGAAATCCGTTCGAAATGGATCAACACCGGAAACGGTATCCGATATGAGATAAAAACAGCTGTACCGGCAGCAATTGTAATTGCCGGTAAAGAAAGTGTTGTTGCACCGGGATCGTATACATTCTGGAGTTAACAATTTTCGCGGATGGAGTACGATCAAGCACAACTTAGTGGATAGGAGGATACAATGGCTGAGAATGGATTTTGCAAGGACTTTTTATGGGGTGCGGCATCTGCGGCACATCAAATAGAAGGCGCTTACCTGGAAGATGGCAAAGGAATGGGCATCTGGGATACATTCGAGCAGAGAACCGGATACATCATTCGAAATGAAAACGGCAATGTCGCATGTGACCATTATCACCGGTATCGGGAAGATGTTGCCATCATGAAAGAACTGGGTCTAAAGAGCTACCGTTTTTCTGTGAGTTGGCCGAGAGTCATGCCGGATGGGTACGGTACTGTAAATGAAAAAGGTCTTCGGTTTTACATTGATCTGGTAAATGAGCTAACAGAGGCCGGAATTGAACCCATGGTAACCTTGTTCCATTGGAATCTTCCAACTGCCATATATGAATTGGGCGGTTGGGAGAATCCTCAGATTGTTGACTGGTTTGCGCAGTATACGGATGTAGTAACATTGGCTCTGGGCGGTAAAGTAAAATACTGGATGACATTTAATGAACCTCAACTGTTCATTGGCGCCGGATTGAATGCGGGTGTTTTTGCGCCCTTTGAAAAAAAGAGTACGGAAGCCTTGATGCGTATTTCTAAGAATGTATATCTGGCACACGGAAAGGCAGTGCGTGTCATTCGCAAGAATTGTCGGGATTCCATTGTTGGAATGGCACCTACCGGTGAAATTGTCATCCCGAGAGATCTGAAAGCAGAAAGCATTGAAAGAGCAAGAACGCTTACTTTTTCTATGAAAAAGGGGAACTTTACATCCAGTATTACCTGGTGGTCGGATCCTGTTTTTATGGGTGCATTTCCTAAGGAAGCAGAGGGACTTTTTGGCGAACATGTTCCAAGCTTTACGGATGATGAGTGGAAAATTGTTACAGAACCGCTGGATTTCTATGGCTTCAATATTTATCAAGGACTGGAAGATTTAGATCCGGCAGAGAAATATGGTCCTTATGCCTATCCAGGAAGCCCCAAAACATCCATGGATTGGAATGTGACACCGGAAGTTTTGTACTGGAGCTGCAGATTCCTGTACGAACGATACGGAAAACCAATCATGATCACCGAAAACGGCATGTCCTGTTTTGACTGGGTTTCTCTGGATGGAAAGGTCCATGATCCAAACAGAATTGATTTTCTGCACCGTTATTTGCGTAGCATCAAAGATGCAGTATCAGAGGGCATCCCTGTTCTGGGTTATCAATACTGGTCGATTATGGATAACTTTGAGTGGATCAACGGCTATGATAAGCGTTTTGGCTTGGTCTATGTGGATTATCGGACGCAAAAGCGTACAATTAAAGATTCTGCGTATTGGTATCGGGATGTGATTGCCTCCAACGGAGGAAATCTGTAAAACAGGAACACAAATCTTGCAACCTGAGATGCTGATCGGCGGTAACGCAAACTTCACAACTTGCGTAGATCGCACTTTCGAGGTCAAATGTAGATATTCTTTCATATACGATTAAATTGGAGGTGAAATGGATGGTTCAGGATGTGAAGCCAATGATTTTAAATGACTGGGTTACTACGCCTCAAAATCCGTTACATTCCATTGTTACGTCTGGAGATGATATTCTTCCTCATTATCACTTGTTCTACGAGATTGTATATATTATTGACGGTTCTATCCGCCATTCTGTCAACGGTGTGGAGCGAATGTTGCATGCGGGTGACATTGTGTTTTTGAACTTGACAGATTGCCACTGCTTCTATCGGACGCAGGATACAGTATGCCGACACAGGGATATTATTATCCGCCCCGAGTTTTTTGAATCCGTGTGCGACTTTATCGGACAGGATTTCAAGCAGGCATATATGATGAACCGTTTATCGAAAGTGATCTCATTACCCTTTGAGCAGATTCAACATCTGGAGAGTATGTTGTCCAATGCAGCCTTGTTGTTGGACTCCAATACCGCGTATAAGGATGCGCATATCAGAATGCTCTGTGTTTCCCTTCTGAGCTTCTTGACGATGAAAGAGATTCAGACGGATATAGATTATTATCCTGTGTGGTTGCGAGAACTGCTGAGCCGGTTTCATATGAATGACTATCTGCAGTCGGGGCTGGACCTGATTCTGGAACCTTTTCATTTCAGCAGGCCGTATATGTGCCGTGCGTTTCAGCGGTATCTTGGATGCACGATGACCGATTATTTGAATGACATCCGTCTGCAGCAGGCCGCCTATCGATTGCTGTATACGGATGATACGGTCTTATCAATCTGTAATACGGTTGGTACTTCCTCCGTATCCTATTTCAACACAATATTCAAAAAGAAATACGGGGTTTCACCTCAGAATTTCCGAAAAGCCCGCGGATTGCCAGATAACCCGAATAGAGATGGTGTACGGCTTTAGTTGTGCAATTGCGATAATTTGAAAGGAAGAATGCTTGTGCATAATACGGAAAAGGTCAACCTAGCGAATGTGCAGATGATTGCACACCGAGGTGTGAGTGGATTAGAGCGTGAAAATACAAATGCAGCATTTATTGCAGCGGGAAATCGGAGCTATTATGGAATCGAGACAGATGTGCACCGAACCAAGGATGGACACTATGTCATTTTTCACGATGATAACATGCTCCGACTAACAGGCATAGACCGCGATCTGGAGGGGTGTACGTTAGGAGAGTTGCGCAAAATTACCTTGAAAGATATGGATGGCAAAACAAGGTCTGATTTGGCAATTCCTACATTGGAGGAATATATTCGTATCTGTAAAAAGTATGGAAAGCGTAGTATCCTGGAATTAAAAAACCACTTTGATGGTGCAGATATCAGGAAAATCATAGGGCTGATTAAGCAGGAGGACTGGCTGGAGAATACGGTTTTTATTTCATTTGATTTGGAGAATCTGATCACTTTGCGGCAGCTACTTCCGAAGCAGAAGATTCAGTATCTTGTTGTATCTATCGATTCAGAAGTGCTTAATGCGCTGAAACAGTATTCTCTTGATGCGGATGTGCATTACAAAGGCCTCCTTCCTGAAATGGTAAATACGGTGCATGAGATGGGCCAGCAGGTAAATGTATGGACGGTTAATCAGCCTGAGATCGCTATGAAAATGAAAGCAATAGGCGTGGATTTCATCACAACAGATATTCTGGAATGACAATTGGACAAATCTATGTTTTGAGATTTACTAACAACATAAGAATGGGTGATATTCTTGCGTTACTATTTGGCAATTGATATCGGAGCATCCTCCGGGCGGCACATTGTGGGCTGGCAGGAAAATGATGTGCTGCATACAAAAGAAGTCTATCGTTTTCCTAACGGTGTCCGGGAGGTAAAAGGGCATCTGACATGGGATGTTCGGAAGTTGTTTTCCAATGTTGTGACTGGCATCATGGAAGCATTTAAGGCATACCCGGAAATCGAAAGTCTGTCCATTGATACCTGGGGTGTGGACTATGTACTGCTAAAAGGAGATCAGGAAGTATATCCTGTCTATGCCTATCGGGATGGCAGAACGGAAGCAGTGATTCCACAAGTGCATGAGCAAGTGCCGTTCTCGGAGCTGTACCGTCACACCGGCTGCCAGTTCCAGCCCTTTAATACCATCTATCAGCTTTACGATGAGAAGGTGAACGGGCGACTGGATGGAGTTACCGATATGCTGATGATGCCGGAGTATCTGCTGTGGAAGCTCTGCGGTGTCAAGGCACAGGAGTATACCAATGCCACCACCATGAGCATGGTGAATGCACAGACGGGGGAATTTGATTTGGGAATTGTGGATGCTTTGGGTTATCCCCGGCACCTGTTCCCCAAACTGAGCCAGCCCGGTACGGTACTGGGTATGTTGCGGCCTGAAATCGCAACGGCTGTGGGCGGAAACTGCAAAGTGGTTCTTTGCGCAACCCATGATACAGGCTCTGCGGTTGAGGGTATCCCCATGGAGGGTAACCATCCTTACATTTCCTCCGGTACCTGGAGCCTGCTGGGTGTCAAAACACCCAAACCCATTACAGGGGAAGATAGCATGGCAGCCAACTACTCCAACGAGGGTGGTGTGGGCTATAACCGCTATCAGAAGAACATTATGGGTATGTGGCTGGTGAATGAACTGCAGCGGGAGTTGTGCCCCGAAATGAATTTCCCGGAAATTGTGAAACTGGCAGAGGAAAGCGAATGCGAAATGCTGGTCAATGCCAATGCGCCAGAATTTCTCGCGCCTAAGAGTATGAAGGTTGCCTTTGATAAGGCAACTGGAAATTGCTTAAACACTATCGGTGACTATTTCCGCTGTGCCTATCGTTCCCTGGCAGTCAGCTATAAGGAAGCTCTGGAAGAACTGGAAGCAAACACCGGAGCGAGATACGATAAGCTCTATATCGTTGGCGGCGGTGCGAAGAATATCTTCCTCAACCGCCTGACGGAAGAAGCAACTGGAAAGCAAGTGATCGCACTGCCCATTGAAGCAACGGCTCTGGGCAATCTGAAAATACAGATGGAGGTCAAATAATATGTCTTACGCAGAAGCAAAAGCCAAATATGTCGCACTTGGTGTCGATACCGATGCCGCCATCGCAAAGCTGAAGAATGTTCCCGTTGCGTTGCACTGCTGGCAGGGTGACGATGTCCGGGGCTTCGACACCGACCCCACCAAGCCCCTGACCGGCGGCATCCAGACCACGGGCAATTATCCCGGCAGGGCCAGAACCCCGGAGGAACTGATGGCCGATCTGGACATGGTGCTGAAGCTCTGCCCCGGCACCAAGAAGCTGAATCTTCACGCCTGCTATGCCATTTTTGAGGACGGCGAGTGGGTGGATCGGGATAAGCTGGAACCGAAGCATTTCAAAAATTGGGTGGATTTCTGCAAAGAGCGGGGGCTAGGCTGTGACTTTAACCCCACTTTCTTCTCCCATCCCAAAGCCAATGGCCTGACCCTGTCCTCTCCGGATGAGGAAATCCGCCGATTCTGGATCGAGCATGGCAAAGCCTGCATCCGCATCTCTAACTATCTGGCAGAAGAATTGGGGCAGCCCTGTGTCATGAATATCTGGACGGGTGACGGCTTTAAGGACATCCCTGCTGACCGGATGGGGCCGAGAGTACGCTACCGGGAGTCTATCGATGAAATCCTCTCCGAGCCTTACGACTTTACCAAGGTCAAGCCCTGCATCGAGAGCAAGGTCTTTGGCATCGGCGTGGAGGCTTACACCGTTGGCTCTGCTGAGTTTGCCCTGAGCTACGCCGCTATGAACAAGGGCAAGTGCATCCCGCTAATGGACAACGGCCACTATCATCCGACAGAAGTGGTGTCCGACAAGATTCCCGCACTGCTCGCCTTCTTCCCGGAGATCGCCCTGCACATCACCCGCCCCATCCGCTGGGATTCTGACCATGTGGTGCTGCTGGACGACGAAACCCGTGAAATTGCCAAGGAGATCGTCCGCTGCGGCGGTCTGGATGGCAGGGTGAACATTGCCCTTGACTACTTCGATGCCTCCATCAATCGGATTTCCGCCTGGACGATGGGCTTCCGCAATGTCCAGAAGGCGCTGCTGATGGCTCTGGTCACACCCGACCTGACCGCCATGCAGGATAAAAACAACTGGTCGGAACTTATGGTCATTCAGGAGGAGCTAAAGACCATGCCCTTTGGGGAGGTTTGGGAACAGTATTGCCGGGAGTGCGGCGTTCCCGCCGATGGCGAGTGGTTTGCATCCGTCAAACAATACGAAAATGAAGTTTTGAGCAAAAGAGGGTAATGAAGATGAAAGACATTATGACTGCTCCCTTTGTGGAGAAAATGCGGAAAACCACCGCGAATATGTACCGTCTGGGCTGGGACGAGCGCAACGGCGGCAATATCAGCTACCTGCTGGATACCGATGAAGTCGCCGAGTACCTCGACCTGGGGAGCGTCATCCGTACCATCCCGCTGGGCTTTGACGCCACCGCTATCATCGGCAAAATCTTCATCGTCACCGGAACCGGCAAGTATTTCAAGAATGTGGACGCAGACCCGGAAACCAATCTGGGCATCGTTCGCATCGCTGCCGACGGTCAGACTGCTCAGCTGCTGTGGGGCTACTCCGACGGCGGCAAATTCACCTCCGAGTTCCCCGCCCATCTCATGAGTCACATGGCCCGGCTGTCCGTTGACCCGGAGAACCGTGTAGTCATGCACTGCCACCCCACCTACACCCTGGCCATGAACTACGTCCATGTACTGGACGAGAAGAAGTTTACCCACACCCTGTGGGAGATGTGCACCGAGTGCATCGTGGTATTCCCGGACGGTGTTGGTGTTCTGCCCTGGATGCTTTGCGGAACCAATTCCATCGGCGAGGCTACCGCAGAGAAGATGAAGGAGTTCCGTCTGGTGGTCTGGGGTATGCACGGCATTTACGGCGCAGGCAAGACTATGGACGAGACCTTCGGCCTCATCGAAACCGTGGAGAAGGCAGCACAGATCTACATGCTCACCGCCCATCTGCCCAGAATCAACACCATCCGGGATGACCAGATGGTGGAGCTGGCAGAGTTCTTTGGTGTCGACTATCGTAAGGACTTTTTGGATATGTAATCAATAACGCCGACAGATGCTGCAACGCTCCGCCTAACAGCGTTGCATTGTATCAAATTGTGTAGTATATGCCATTTTTTCAACGGACACTCGGAGATGAAATGCTCTGAGTGTCCTTTTTTGCTCCAAAATGCCAATAATTGCATTGGCAGAATTGATTTTGGAATTCTCGTCCAGGTGCGTGTAAATATTGGCGGTTGTTCCGATGGTGCTGTGACCAAGCCACGCCTGAATTTCCTTCATGGGGACACCCTGGGCAAACAGAAGCGTTGCACAGCTATGCCCTTACGGTATAATTACGACAAACCGGGAAAGCCCTGAATTACCAACGGTTTTTGGGATTCTGCGCCCTGATTCTTCGTCCTTTTCCAACCCGAAAAATCAAGCAGAATGAAGGCAAATTTTTGGAGGTGTTAAATTAGCGACAAATTCATATCCCCCGGATAAGGCTTCCCTTATCCAAGATTCAGGGCATTTCCGCACTACGGGAATGCCCTTTTTCTATGCCCAAAATCTTTGAAAGGAGGCAATGCCATGCCAAAGAAAGCGCCGGAAAAGATTGGTTCCGTCCTCCGTGTGCCGTTATCCCAGCTTCACCCGCACCCGCAAAATCCCTTCGCCGTGCGTGACGATTCTGCCATGCAGGAGTTGAAGGAAAGTGTCAGCCAGAACGGTGTTCTTGTCCCTGCCATTGCCCGCCCCCGTGCGGAAGGCGGCTATGAACTTATTGCCGGTCACAGACGGAAATATGCCTGCGAACAGGCTGGGCAGGATTCCATGCCCGTGATCGTTCTGAACCTGAATGATGATGAAGCCGTCATCCAGCTTGTAGACAGCAACATCCAGCGGGAGGATATTCTTCCCTCGGAACGGGCCAGGGCATACAAGATGAAAATGGATGCCATCAAACGGCAGGGTGCGAGGACCGATTTAACTTCGCCGAACGGTTCGGCAAAGTTCCGAAGTGATGATCTCATTGGAGAAAAGGATGGGGTCAGCGGCGACACCGTGCGCAACTACATTTCTCTGAACAATCTTACCCCGCCGCTGATGCAGATGGTGGACGAAAAGAAAATCGCCCTCACCCCAGCCTATCAGCTTGCCGCTCTTTCAGAGCAGGAGCAGGAACTGCTGGTGGAAACCATGAGCAGCGAGCAGGCCACCCCGTCACTGTCCCAGGCACAGAGAATGAAAAAACTGAGCCAGATCGGAGAACTAAATGAGGACACCTTGCTTTCCATTATGATGGAGCAGAAAAAGCCCGTGAAGCCGGATACCGTCTTTGACTATTACGAAATTGACGCAGCGGATTTACAGGAGGTTACGGAATGAACAGACGCATCCGAAAAAAGCGGGAAAAACAGCAGCTTGCGCGGGCGATCCGGGAGCTTGTCGCCCTTGCGGAGAAGCGGCAGCAAAAGCGGCAGGAAGCCATCGACCGCTTTCTGACCGCATACAGCGCCTACCTTGCCAAGCAGGGCGGCGCGGAAAGGAGGACGCCGTGACGAACGCCTGCAAAACACCGGAAGCAGTCATGCAGACGCTTATCACCGCTCTTGCCGCAGGGCTTGCGGTATGGGGTGCCGTGCAGCTTTTGGAGAGTTTTCAAGGCGGCGGCGAACGCCAGCGGGCGCAAGCTCTCGATCCCATTAAAGCGGGCGGCAAGCTCGTCCGCACCGCCACTTGGGAGGTGATACCGCCATCAAGACCGTAAGCATCGGCTACATGGTATGTCCACCAAAACCAAGAGTGCCAAATATGCCAAGATGCAGCGAGGAGAATATCAGAGTGTCATCTGCCCCTATGGATACCGAAAGAGTGCCGACGGCAGAATGGAGCCTGACCCCGAAGCGGCTACCGTGGTTCAGTTGATTTTCCAGCTTGCCGCCGAAGGAAAGAATGCCCCCAGCATTGCCAAGGAGTTATACAAACGGGGTATCCCTACCCCCGCTGAATACAAGATCACAAGGGGTCAGAAAACCCACGATATTTCCCGTACTCACGGCATCTGGTGCAATTCCACTATCGTCCGGTATTTAGCGGATGAACGCTATACCGGCACCTACATCATAGGGAAACGGGCAGTCCTTGAGGTCGGCGGAAACAACAGCCGCTTTAAGGACAGGTCGAAGTGGTATATCATTCCTGACCATCATCCGGCAATCGTAGACAAGGCTTTATTCGATAAGGTACAGGAAACCGTGCGCCGCTTTTCCCAGCCCCATAAGAAGCAGAGAAATTATCTTCTGAGGGGCATGGTGTTCTGCGGCTGCTGTGACCATGCGTTTTCCTATGTAGCAAACAAGCGCCCCTACTTCCATTGCCGCCGCTCACAGGCGTATGAAACCGGTCCATGCCACGATTTGAAAACCGATGCAGAGGAGCTGGAACAGGTCATTTTCCAAACCATAAAAGCACAGTTGGAAGCTGTCCTTTCCATCGGTGCGGATGGGAACATCTGCCTGGATGCGGCTACCGCTGAACCCACGGAATATGAGAAACAGATCGAGGCTCTGGAGGATAGCAAGCAGTCCCTGTTTGAGCAGTATGTCATGGGCAAGATTGATGTAGAAACCTACAAATCCGAAAAAGCAGCCCATGACGAAGCCATTCTCAAAGCAAAAAACGCCTATGCCGCCATCGCAGCACAAGCGAAAAAGAAGCAGGAGGAACAGGCACGGCAGTCCAGCCGCGCGGAGGTTGCCAAGGCAATTACCGATGCAGAAGATCTGACGCCGGAGCTGGTCAACCTCCTAATTGAAAAGGTCTATGTATTCCCGGATAAGTGCATCGAGATTGCTTATAAAATCCAAGACCTGTTCGATTGAGAGTCTGCTCCCATTCAGTAATTGAAAAAGCCGGAATCCCAGACCATCGCAGTATATTTGATGGTTTGGGATTTCTGCTTTTGCAGGAAAAATTTTTGTCGTGTGCTTGACATACGGGTGCCGCAGATCATGAAAGCGCACCCGCTCACAGCCCGCGTGGTCCAACAGCCGGTGCAGCCGCTGGCGCACCACCGAGGGCAGCAGGGGCGAATCCTCCTTCTTGGGGGACGGAAACAGCCATCTGGAAACATTCCTTTTCCGGTACTCTCTGAACACCTCCAGCACTTTGGGCGGCAGGAGCAGGGTGCGTACCGCCGCCTTTGTTTTCGGCTCGGTGACCACCACCTCCGAGCCTATGACCACCGCCTGCTTGCTGATTCGCAGTTCGCCCGTGGTCAAATTCAGGTCCTCCCATTGCAGGGCCGTCAGCTCTCCCAGCCGCAGTCCTGTGGCAAATTCCAGCAGGAACAACTCGTAGTACTTTTCCTCCTTCGCCTGGATCAGCAGCTTCTGCATGGACTCCCGCGAGAGGAGATTCATTTCCCCTTTTCGGGCGGGCGGCAGCTTGCAGCCGGACGCCGGGTTCTGTGGAATCAGGTTTTCCGATACCGCCCGTTCCAGCGCCCGCCGGCACAGGCTGTGGATGTTGCGGAGCTGGGAGTCCGCCAGCCCCGTTTCACCGTCCGATCGGTCCGCACGCCCCTCTGTTTTCAGCCAGGCGAAGAACCGCTGCATATCCTTCGCGGTCAGCCTGTTCAGCGGGATATGACCCAGCCCCGGTCTGATGTACAGCCGGAGGCAGCCTTCGTAGATCCGCCGTGTGCCGGGACGGGCGGTAGGTCTGCTGTGCGTCTCATACCAGTGCTCCATCCAGTCCCCGAATGGCATATCCGCATTGATCCTCGGCGGCGCGGGCGGCGCAAGGGCGTCCTTCAGCGTTTTCAGCTTCTCCACACACTCAGATTTTGTTTTAGCCAGCACATTTTTCGTTTTCGGCAGACCCTTGTCATCGTAGCCGATGACCACGCGTCCTTCCCATCGGCCGTCCTTTCTCAGGCGGACAGTTCCTTCTCCGTTTTTTCATTTTCTTGCCACGGCTTCAGCTCCTCTCCGAAAATATCGGTCAAAAATTCATCTACGATCTCTGCCGCCCTCTTTTGCATATCGCCGGTGGTGTGGGTGTAGGTGTCCAGCGTGAAGGCCGCCCGGGCATGACCCAGGATGCCTGAGAGCGTTTTCACATCCACGCCGGAGGTCAGGGCATAGTATTATATGATAAAGCGATAAATCGGTCAAGTGAAAATTCGGGACCGTGCAGAATTTCATCAGTTTAAACAGTTTTTCACTGCTTTTTTCTGCTGTTTTGCGAATTGCAGTCCCCACAAAAAGATGCTATCCTTTAAGTACAAAAAGAAAGGGTGAGACCAATGTACAGTGAGGATACCCCCGAGCCATGGCGGCACGGGGAAGACGGCTGCAAGGGATCTGAGAAAAACACTCCAATGTTCCCCGCATCATGAGAACCGCGCAACGGTGCATTGCATAGCAGAGAGCACCCCAGCACAGGAAAGATCTTGTATGCCGTGACTCCGCAGAAAGAGAGGTAGTCAATGATGTTAGATATTAAGAACCATGGATGACCCTTGGCCGTGAAACGCAGGAGATCGGCCAAGGGTCATCGTTGTTTTTGATAAGCGTTATGTGCAGCGGCTTTCGAGCCGCCGTTTTTTTTACCCTGCGAAAAAAGCTGAACACGGCGCAGATCCGCGAATTTCTGAAAATCTACGCCCAATAAGCGATAAGCTGGATGCGCTTTGCGTTGTCAATTGGCGCGCCCCTGCTCAGTCATTCCCCTTGCCGGTGGAGCGGAGCATCACATCGTGATAGCCGCCCTCGACGATGCTGGTGGCGGAGACGAGCGTGAGCTTCGCGTTCTTCTGAAGATCGGGGATCGTGGTCACGCCGCAGTTGCACATGGTGGATTTGACCTTATAAAGGCTACGCGCGACATTATCCTGCAAAGAGCCTGCGTAGGTGACATAGGAATCCACGCCCTCCTCAAAGGCAAGACCCGTATTGCCGCCGAGGTCGTAGCGCTGCCAGTTGCGCGCGCGGTTGGAGCCCTCGCCCCAATACTCTTTCACATATGTG
>ENA-OWPN01001015-OWPN01001015.1-human-gut-metagenome-genome-assembly--contig:-NODE-1015-length-29918-cov-22.819241_pt1 | contig 29918 bp, 30 predicted proteins | sample MGYA00248266_ERZ651850 | MGnify/ENA primary metagenome ERZ651850 (study PRJEB26924, sample SAMEA4378296) | human gut metagenome | biome: human gut; feature: human-associated habitat; material: faeces... | reverse complement strand
TTTTACTGTCAAGTTAACTAATTGTTCTGCAAAAGCTTTCAAATCTGCCATTTTTTGTATGATTTTAATTGTTTAATTACTTAATTGTATAATATTTTGGGTCATTCTTCCTTCACAGTCAGTGACCCTTTTTCGAAACTTACGCTTCGGTACGTTCACCAAGAGTCTTGAGAACTCCGTGAAGGGTGTTACCACCTGATTGAAGAGCAGAAATAACATTCTTGGCCGGTGACTGCAACAGGGCAATAACGTCAGCAATAACTTCATTTTTACTCTTAATAGCTACGAGAGCATCCAACTGGTCAGCACCAACATAGAAGCTTTCTTCTGCATAAGCAGCTTTCAGGCCGGGAATTCCGTCTTTAGCCTTATCTTTGATCAATTTAGCAGGTGCATTAGCAACATTACTAAACATGATAGCAGTAGTGCCAACCAAAGAATTATAAAGAGGAGAGAAGTCTTCTTCCAAAGATTCAAGTGCCTTATGAAGCAATGTATTCTTAACCAACATCAATTTGATGCCAGCCTTGAAACAAGCTCTTCTCAATTCACTTGTAGCAGCAGCATTCATAGCTGTTACATCTACCAAATAGAAGTGACCGTATTCCTTTACCGTATCAGCAATATGCGCAATAATCGTATTTTTATCTTCCTTTCTCATTATTCCTCCGTTTTATTAGATTTCCTCTACCGTTTTCGGGTCGATTTTGATACCCGCACTCATCGTGCTAGAAAGATAAATACTCTTAATATATGTACCCTTGGCTGCAGTCGGTTTCAACTTATTCAATGTAGCAATAAATTCTTTTGCGTTATCGCGAATCTTTTCTGCATCAAATGAAACCTTACCGATTGAGGTATGAACAATACCACTCTTATCAACTTTAAAGTCAATCTTACCTTGTTTTACTTCTTTCACAGCTTTAGCAACATCCATAGTCACAGTACCACTCTTCGGGTTAGGCATCAATCCACGAGGACCGAGCACACGACCGAGTGCACCAATTTTACCCATGATAGACGGCATAGTGATGATCACATCAATATCAGTCCATCCACCTTTGATCTTTTCGATATATTCGTCCAGACCAACATAATCAGCACCAGCTTCTTTTGCAGCAGCTTCAGCATCCGGTGTACATAATACCAACACACGAACCTCCTTACCAGTTCCATGAGGAAGTGAAACAACACCTCTCACCATCTGATTGGCCTTACGTGGGTCAACACCTAAACGTACATCAATATCTAATGAAGCATCAAACTTAGTAAAAGTGATTTCCTTTACCAAAGACGCAGCTTCTTTCAGTGAGTATGCTTTCCCTGCTTCAATTTTTCCTGCAGCTAACTTTTGATTTTTTGTCAGTTTACCCATTACAATTGAAGTTTATTAGTTATTAACCGGGAACTCCCCTTTTACAGCGATACCCATACTTCTAGCTGTACCTGCAACCATTCTCATAGCAGCTTCCACAGTAAAACAGTTCAAGTCAACCATTTTGTCCTGAGCAATCGTACGAACTTGTTCCCAAGTAATCTCGGCAACTTTCTTACGGTTAGGCTCAGCAGAACCACTCTTTACCTTAGCTACTTCAAGTAATTGAATAGCAACGGGAGGAGTCTTGATTACAAAATCGAAAGACTTATCTGCGTAGTAAGTAATGATAACAGGTAAAATCTTACCTGCCTTGTCTTGGGTTCTGGCATTGAATTGCTTGCAAAATTCCATGATATTGATTCCCTTAGAACCCAATGCAGGTCCAACGGGAGGTGATGGATTTGCAGCGCCTCCTTTAATCTGTAATTTGATTAGTCCAGCAACTTCTTTAGCCATTTTTTAATTGATTTATATATAAACATTAATAAAGAATACTACAGCGTAACACCTGTACTATTCCTTTTCCACTTGCATAAAGCCTAATTCAAGCGGTGTTTTGCGCCCGAATATCTTTACCATGACCTTCAGTTTCTTTTTTTCACTATTCACCTCTTCAATGATACCACTGAATCCGCTGAAAGGGCCAAAAGTAACCTTTACAGTTTCACCCACAACATACGGGATATTCAATTCTTCTCCCGTCTCTTGCAGTTCATCCACTGTACCAAGTATACGATTCACTTCTGATTGTCTAAGGGGTACCGGCTTTTCAGAGCCGCCCAAAAAACCTATCACATTAGGAGTATTTCTCAAGTGATGAGATACCTCACCTACCAGAGCGGCCTCCACCAAAACGTAACCAGGAAGATAACTTCTCTCTTTCACAATTTTTTTACCATTGCGAACCTGATATACCTTTTCGGTAGGAATCAATACCTGAGACACATATTCACCAAGATCGCTGTTTTTAATATCAGCTTCAAGATACTCTTTAACCTTAGCTTCTTTTCCACTAATAGCACGTAAAACGTACCATTTTTTTTCTATCTCAGACATCGCCATTCTTTAATGTGGATAAATTAATTTTTCCATAAAATTTTGGAAACAAAGATCCATCAGGAATACCAATACTGCAATTATCAGGGAAGCATATAAAACAGCAACTGCATTACTGGATAATTCTGAATACGTAGGCCACGATACTTTATGAACAAGTTCGTCGTAAGATTCTTTAATATAAGCTATTACCTTTTTCATTTCAATAATATTAGCACGGGAGGAGAGGCTCGAACTCCCGACACCCGGTTTTGGAGACCGGTGCTCTACCAACTGAGCTACTCCCGTTTGTACATAATCAGTTCCCGATTTACACCGAGAACTGATTAATTATTGTGTATTAGTCGATGATTTCAGTAATCTGACCAGCACCTACCGTACGTCCACCTTCGCGGATAGCGAAACGAAGACCCGGATTCAATGCTACCGGATAGATCAATTCTACAGTAATAGTTACGTTATCACCCGGCATTACCATTTCAGTTCCTTCCGGAAGAGTAATTTCACCTGTACAGTCCATAGTACGCAAATAGAACTGAGGACGGTATTTGTTGTGGAACGGAGTGTGACGACCACCTTCTTCTTTCTTCAGGATATAAACCTCAGCTTTGAATTTAGAGTGAGGTTTGATCTGACCCGGTTTACAAAGAACCATACCACGTTTGATTTCGTTCTTGTCAATACCGCGAAGCAACAGACCAACGTTATCACCAGCTTCACCCTGATCCAATAATTTGCGGAACATTTCAACACCAGTTACAACTGATTTCTTATCTTCACCCAGACCAAGGATTTCAACTTCGTCACCTACATGAATAACACCTGTTTCGATACGACCTGTTGCTACAGTACCACGGCCTGTAATAGAGAACACATCTTCAACCGGCATCAAGAAAGGTTTATCAACATCACGCGGAGGCAGTGGAATCCAAGTATCAACAGCATCCATCAACTCCATAACCTTATTTTCCCATTTTTCTACACCGTTCAATGCACCCAGAGCAGAACCACGGATGATAGGAGTATTGTCACCATCGAAATCATAGAATGAAAGAAGTTCTCTCATTTCCATTTCAACAAGTTCCAACATTTCTTCATCATCAACCATATCGCATTTGTTCATGAATACAACCAGACGAGGAACGTTTACCTGACGAGCCAACAGAATGTGCTCACGAGTTTGAGGCATCGGACCATCAGTAGCAGCAACCACAATGATAGCACCGTCCATCTGAGCAGCACCAGTTACCATGTTCTTAACGTAGTCGGCGTGACCCGGACAGTCTACGTGAGCGTAGTGGCGGTTAGCAGTTTCATACTCAACGTGTGAAGTATTGATAGTAATACCTCTTTCCTTTTCTTCAGGAGCGTTGTCAATCTGATCGAATGATTTTACTTCAGAAAAACCTTTTTTGCCCAACACTGTAGTGATAGCAGCAGTCAACGTGGTTTTACCGTGGTCTACGTGACCAATTGTACCAATGTTTACGTGCGGTTTGGTACGTTCGAATTTCTCTTTAGCCATAGCTTTACTTGTTATTTATTTGATTAATAATCAGCTTTTACATCTTTATGAGCTGTTACCGGGACTTGAACCCGGGACCTCTTCCTTACCAAGGAAGTGCTCTACCGCTGAGCTATAACAGCAGGGAAACCGGAGTTGTGGGCAAAGATGGATTCGAACCACCGAAGGCGTAAGCCAGCAGATTTACAGTCTGCCCCATTTGGCCACTCTGGTATTTGCCCAATATATAGAACTCTTTTTCCCTCTACCGGAATCCTCGTAAGACATCTTTTAAAGTCTTTCGACGATAATTCACTTTCTTTGAGCCTCTTGTCGGATTCGAACCAACGACCCCGAGATTACAAATCACGTGCTCTGGCCAACTGAGCTAAAGAGGCAGGCTTAAAAAATGCAACCGTAACGTTCTAGTGCGAGCGAAACGGCTGCAAATTTAGGCATTTATTTTTTACCCGCAAAATTTTAGCGGAATTTTATTTGCTCCGTTGTTTTTCCTTGTACTTAACCAGTTGTTTTTCCAAAGCTTCCAGACAAAGATCCACAGCTTCTTCAAACGTATCACAAACCTTATTGGCATAAAGTTCACCGTTGGGAACCAATACTTTCACTCCGGCTTCTTTATTTTCGGCTGTTTCCGGTTTAACTACCTTTAATGACACCTCTACTTTCTCTATATCGTCGTAAAATTTCTCCAACTTGGCAGCCTTCTTCTGAATAAAAGCCTGCAATTGCTCTGACGCATCAAAGTGAATCGATTGAATTCTAACTATCATACTTACCTCCTTTTCTTTAGGCCCGAGGATGAGCCTGATTATACACTTTTTTAAGCTCTTCAAAAGTAGTATGCGTATAAACTTCCGTAGTCGCCAGGCTTTCGTGTCCGAGCAGCTCTTTTATCGAGCCTAAATCAGCACCGTTATTCAGCATAGCCGTTGCAAAGGTATGCCTCAACACATGGGGGCTTCTTTTCTTTACAGTTACTACTTTTGACAGGTTCCGTTTCACAATATATGCTACGATACTACGAGTAAGCCGTTCACCGTTCTTTCGAAGAAAAAAAGCATCCGAACGAACCGGAAACGTTTCATTCCGTACATTGACATATTCCCGTATAGAGCACTCCAACTCCTTATCAAAAGGTATCAGACGTTGTTTATTTCGTTTTCCCGTCACTTTAATAAGGGAAGCTGAAAAATCAATATCTTTATCATCCAACCCGATTAATTCCGAAAGCCGTATGCCGGTTGCATAAAACATTTCGATAATCATACGGTCGCGACACCCCTCAAATCCTTCCCCAAAGTCCATATCATCCAATAACCTATCCAATTCACCCTCCCTCAAAAAAGTCGGAAGCGGCTTCTTTTTCTTCGGCCCCGTTATTTTCCGTAACGGATCCAGCTCCACCTCCCCCTTTCGCAAAAGGTATTTATAATAAGTACGGATAGAACTCAACTTTCGGTTTATCGTATTAGAAGCACAGCCTTTATCCATCAAGGAAGTAATCCATTCACGAACAAGCCCCGCATCCACATCCGACGGAGTTAAATCTCCCAACAATTCTTCACCAAACTTCTGCAGTTCAAGAATATCTGCCTGATAGTACCTTACGGTACCTTTGGAATAGTTCCGTTCATACAGAAGATAATCAAGAAAAGAATCTGTCAACAACATATCGTTACATCTAAATCATGCAACGAATGTATGAAAAAGAATCCAATAATTCAAAGGAAATTACGAATTATTAATCTTCTACTTGTTGAAGTTGCTGAACGTAAACTGCACGTTCTTTCTTAAGTCTTTTAGTTACAGACGGTTTATCAAACTGCTGTCTGCTTCTTAGTTCTTTTACGATACCAGTCTTTTCAAATTTTCTCTTAAACTTCTTCAGCGCTTTTTCAATGTTTTCGCCTTCTTTTACAGGTACTACAATCATTTTTTTGTTTTTAAAATTTAATGGTTTATAAAATCTCACGATCAAATTGAGCGGCAAAATTACACATACTTTCTTTATTCACAAAACTTTCGGCAAAAAAAACGATAATCCCAATACAAAATATCCGCCTTTCTTTCTGAATCTACTCCATAATTAAAGTAAAGTGAGTATCTTTGAAAGCACTTACCAACACCTTATATAATATGAACTCAACAATAAACGAACGTATTTCCGCCCTACGGGCGCACATCGCCAAAGAAGATATACAGGCGTTCATTATTCCAAGTACAGACCCTCACCTTAGTGAATACGTAGCGCCACACTGGCAGTCGAGAGAGTGGATTTCAGGTTTTACAGGTTCTGCGGGCACGGTAGTTGTCACGGCGCAAGAGGCCGGTTTGTGGACAGATTCCCGCTATTTCCTCCAAGCTGCCCGGCAAATAGAGGGAACCGGCATCACATTATTTAAAGAGATGCTACCCGAGACACCGAGTATTCCCACACTCCTGAGTTCACAGCTGAAGGAAGGCGATACTGTGGGCATAGACGGGAAAATGTTCTCTGCCAGCGAAGTGCAACACCTGCAACGGGAACTGGAGAAAAGCGGTATCCGTGTAAAAAGCATTGCCGACCCCATGCAACTGTTATGGAGCGACCGGCCGGCAATGCCGTTGGCTCCGGCATTTGTTTACGACACGAGGTATGCGGGCAGGAGTTTTACGGAAAAGCTGTCGACTGTCCGGAAAGAGATGGGAAAAGCGGGTGCAGAGGCCTTGCTGCTGTCGGCGCTGGACGAGATAGCCTGGCTACTCAACATCCGGGGAAATGACGTACATTGCAACCCGGTTGTCGTGAGTTATCTGCTGATTGGGGAATACGAAGTACATTACTTCATCCAACCGCAAAAGGTCACATCCGAACTGGCTTCATATTTTAACGCAAACGGCATTTCCGTACACGCATACGAAGAAATTGAAGATTACCTCAACAACTTTAATGCGAAAAGCATACTGGTAAATCCCGCAAAAACAAATTATGCTATCCATTCGGCCATCCACCCCGGATGCCGGATAATTAGCGGGGCATCGCCTGTCACTCTGCTGAAAGCCATTCGCAACGAACAGGAGATAACGGGGATTCATGCAGCGATGCAAAGAGACGGTGTAGCATTGGTAAAGTTTCTGAAATGGCTGGAAGAAGCCGTTCCTACGGGTCGGGAGACAGAAATCAGTGTAGACAGAAAGCTGCACGCCTTCCGGGCTGCGCAACCGCTCTACATGGGAGAGAGTTTCGATACGATTGCCGGCTACAAAGAACACGGAGCCATCGTCCACTATGAAGCCACGCCCGAAACGGATGTGACGCTAAATCCGGAAGGTTTCCTGCTGCTGGACTCCGGAGCGCAATATCTGGACGGGACAACGGACATTACCCGCACTATCGCTCTCGGCAATCTGACGGAGGAAGAAAAGACCGATTACACCTTAATATTAAAAGGACATATCGCACTGGCAATGGCTGTATTCCCCGAAGGCACTCGCGGAGCGCAACTGGATGCACTGGCACGTATGCCGATATGGAAGCAACACATGAACTATCTGCATGGAACCGGCCACGGAGTGGGGCATTTCCTCAACGTGCACGAAGGTCCGCAAAGCATCCGGATGAACGAGAACCCCGTTGCCTTGCAACCGGGTATGGTTACTTCCAACGAACCCGGTGTGTACAAAGCCGGAAGTCACGGCATCCGCACCGAAAACCTGTTGCTGACCGTTCCTGCCGGCGAAGGTATGTTCGGCAACTATCTGAAGTTTGAAACCATCACCCTATGCCCCATCTGCCAGAAAGGTATCATCAAAGAACTGCTGGCAACAGAAGAAATCGAATGGCTAAACGAGTATCACCGGACTGTATACGAGAAACTGGCACCGGACTTGAACAATGAGGAAAGAGAATGGTTGAAAGAAGCGTGCAAACCATTAATCACTAACCGCTAATCACTTAATAAAATGGCTTTAATAAAATCAGTAAGAGGATTCACTCCGGAAATCGGAGAAAACTGTTTTTTAGCTGACAACGCCGTTGTCATCGGAGATGTAAAAATGGGACGGGATTGCAGCATTTGGTTCAGTACCGTATTGCGGGGAGACGTTAACTCCATCCGTATCGGAAACGGCGTAAACATTCAAGACGGAAGCGTGCTGCACACCTTATACGAGAAATCTACAATAGAGATAGGAGACCACGTTTCCGTGGGACACAATGTAACCATCCACGGAGCCACCATCAAAGACTATGCACTCGTAGGCATGGGCTCCACCATTCTGGACCATGCCGTAGTAGGCGAAGGCGCTATTGTAGCCGCCGGTTCATTGGTACTCAGCAATACCGTAATAGAACCGGGAAGCATTTGGGGCGGCGTACCTGCCAAGTTCATCAAGAAAGTAGACCCTGAACAGGCTAAGGAATTGAATCAGAAAATTGCTCATAACTATCTGATGTACTCAAATTGGTACAAGGAATAAGACGCTCCGGCCGTTTACTAAAACTCCGCCGACGATTTAGTAAATCGTCGGCGGAGTTTTAGTAAATCGTCGGTAAAGTTTTAGTAAATCTTTGAGGAGGGTTTACCTGCCCGTTTCAAAACACAAAAAGAGAAGTAAGAACGGACTTAAAAATTTATCATGCTCAGCACCTTATCCGTTGCTCCGGCATTATCGGTGACGTAAGCTCCGGCATTCATTCCGGCTTCACGAAGAAAGACTTCATCTTCCAGCATACGGTCGAGCAATGTTTTCAACTCCTCATTGTTCTTGATAGAGAACCCGCCCTTCGCTTCCAAAAGTTGGACAGCTTCCTGAAACTTCTGATATTTCGGGCCGAAGATTACCGGAATGCCATACACCGCAGCTTCCAGCGTATTATGAATGCCTACTCCGAAACCACCGCCGATATAGGCAATCTCCCCATAGCGGTAGATAGAAGAAAGTAACCCGAAACAGTCTATAATCAAACAATCCGCCTTACGGACATTCTTCTCATCCGCACGAGTGTATCGCACATACGGACGTTTCAGTTTACGGATAATCTCCACCAAATGATTTTCATCGATTACGTGCGGAGCAATAATCAGCTTTACTTCCGGATGCCGGTTAAAGTATTCGATAAACAAATCCTCGTCGGGTTGCCAGGAACTTCCGGCAACAAAAGTCATTGTATTATTCTTGAACAGCTCAACCAGCGGCAAGTCCTTAGCCTCTTCCCGAATTTGAAGTACACGGTCGAAGCGGGTATCGCCCACCACAGTCACCCGATTGATACCGATTTTAGACAGATAGCGTTTGGAACGTTCATTCTGCACAAATATATGGTCGAAGTTACGCAGCACGTTCCTATACGTTCCGCCATACCATTTAAAGAAAACCTGCCCGCGGCGGAAGATGGAAGACACGCTATAAACAGGGATACGACGCTTGTGCAACTCATCCAGATAGTTTTTCCAAAACTCATACTTGATGAAGAATGCCATGCAGGGATTCACCAAGTCGAGGAACTTCTTCACATTGCGCGGCTTGTCGAAAGGCAGGTAGCAAACAATATCCGCCCCCCGGTAATTCTTACGCACTTCGTAGCCCGACGGCGAAAAGAATGTCAGCAAAATACGATAATCGGGATATTTGGCACGTATCTTCTCCATCAACGGACGTCCCTGTTCAAACTCGCCCAGAGAGGCTGCGTGGAACCAGATGTAGCGCGCATCCTTCTCCAACTGCTGTCGGAGAAGTTCGTACACCACCCAGTGCCCCTTCATCATCTTCCGCGGCTTGCGGCTGAAAGGGGCAGCCAGATGCACTACAATATCGTAGATTATTATTGCTAAATTATAAAGCATACTACCTCAATTAAGAATGAAGAATGAAGGATTAAGAATGAAAACCGTATGACAAGAAATCCTTCATTCTTGATTATTTATTTCAATGTTTCGATAGCACGCTGAATGCGGGAAAGCGTTTCTTCCTTCCCCAGCAACGCAGTTATATCAAACATATGCGGTCCCTTGCACTCTCCCACCACTGCCAGACGGAAAGCATTCATCACATTACCCATGTGATATTCCTTTTCCGTAATCCAGCCGATTACAATATCTTCCGACGGTTTTGACGAGAAATCCTCAATGCCGCGAAGCACTTCCATCAACTCTGTCATGATGCGCGGAGTATCTTCCGACCAACGCTTCTTCACATCCTTCTCGGCATATTGACGGGGAGCGACAAAGAAGAAACGGGTTTGCTCCCACAACTCTTTTACAAAGTTGACGCGTCCCTTTACCAAAGAGACTACCGTAGTAAGGAATGTATCGCTGTATGCTTCAGGGTCTACGCCATTATCTTTCAGCACCGGTTTGAAGAGTTCAGCAAGTTCTTCATCCGATTTTTGAAGAATATATTCATGATTGAACCAGATACCTTTCTTATAGTCGAACTTAGCGCCCGACTTGCTGCAATGGCTCAGATTGAACAGTTTCACAAGCTCGTCCATCGACATCAGTTCCTGGTCGTTGCCCGGATTCCAGCCCAGCAAGGCAAGGAAGTTGATAACAGCCTCGGGCAGATAACCCGATTCGCGATAGCCCGAAGACACCTCACCCGACTTGGGGTCGTGCCATTCCAACGGGAATACCGGGAAACCGAGACGGTCACCGTCGCGCTTGCTGAGTTTGCCATTGCCTTCGGGCTTCAGCAACAACGGCAGATGCGCGAAAGCCGGCATCGTATCTTCCCAGCCGAAAGCACGATACAACAGCACGTGCAACGGAGCGGAAGGCAGCCATTCCTCACCGCGGATAACGTGAGAAACTTCCATCAAATGGTCGTCCACGATATTTGCCAAATGGTAGGTAGGCAGTTCGTCTGCCGATTTATAAAGAACTTTATCGTCAAGGATAGACGAGTTTATCACTACTTCACCGCGAATCAAGTCGTTCACATGCACATCTTCATTCGGCTCTATCTTGAAGCGGACTACATATTGTTTGCCCTCTGCAATCAGCGCATCCACTTCCTCTTTGGAGAGCGTCAACGAATTGCGCATCTGCATACGCGTAGAGGCATCATACTGGAAATTGGCTATCTCCGCACGCTTGGCATCCAGCTCCTCCGGAGTATCAAAAGCGATGTAAGCCTTGCCGGCATCCAACAGCACCTGCACATACTTCTTGTATATTTCACGACGTTCGGACTGACGGTACGGACCATGCTCACCGCCAAAGCTGACACCTTCATCAAAAGGAATGCCCAGCCACTTGAAAGACTCCAATATGTATTCTTCCGCTCCCGGCACAAACCGGTTAGAATCAGTATCTTCAATACGGAAAATTAAATCTCCTCCATGCTGACGCGCAAAGAGATAATTATATAACGCAGTACGCACACCGCCGATGTGCAACGCCCCCGTAGGACTTGGGGCAAAACGGACTCTGACTTTTCTTTCTGTCATAATCTATCTTACTTATAAATAAATTAGACGGCAAAATTAAACCTTTTTTTCCACACTATTGTTTTTTTTTGTACTTTTCGCAAAAATTTCAACCGACATGAGTTATTTCAAAGGTAAAAACAAAGAGTTCTCATTCAGAGATTTGATATATAAGGCGCTTATTTTTATAGGTACCGTCGGAGTTATTGTGTACTTCCTGCCGAGGGACGGCAAGTTCAATTATCAGTTCGATATTGACAAACCCTGGAAGTACGGACAGCTGATGGCTACCTTCGACTTCCCTATCTACAAAGACGACCAAGTAGTGAAGAAGGAGCAAGACAGCATTCTGGCTTCTTTCCAACCTTATTTCCAACTGGACAAAAGCACGGAGAAACTGGCACTCAAAAAGCTGAAAAACGACTATCAGACGCATCTGCGCGGTGTCCTGCCTTCTACCGACTACATCCGCCATATAGAAAAGATTCTCTCCGAAGTATATCAGGCGGGAATACTTTCCACCGAAGAACTTGCGCAGCTGCACAAAGACAGCACGTCCGCCATCATGGTGATAGACGACAAGCTTGCCAACCAACGGAATATCGACAGACTCTATTCCGTAAAACAGGCATACGCCTATCTCCTTACCGCCGATACCACGCACTATCATCCGAACATCCTCCGGCAGTGCTCTCTCAACGAGTACCTGTCCCCCAACCTCACCTACGATGCCCCGCGAACAGAAACCGCCAAGAAAGAGGCCCTCGACAACTATTCATGGGCAAACGGTATCGTACTGAGCGGACAGAAAATCATCGACCGCGGCGAGATAGTGAACCAAGAAACCTACAACATCCTCGAAAGTCTGCGCAAAGAGTCCATCCAACGCAGCGAATCCGTCGGACAGAAACGATTGATGCTGGTAGGACAAGTGTTATACGTCAGCATCTTCATGCTGTGCTTCATGCTCTATCTCGACCTTTTCCGCAAGGACTATTATAACCGTAAGGGCAGCCTCTCGTTGCTCTTCACCCTTATCATGTTTTACTGTGTGGTAACGGCCGTTATGGTGACAAACAACATATTCAATGTGTACATCATCCCTTATGCCATGCTGCCTATCATCATCCGCGTGTTCCTCGACTCACGGACGGCCTTCCTCACACAGGTCGTCACGATACTGATTTGTTCCATCTGCCTGCGCTATCCGCATGAGTTTATCTTATTGCAGCTTACGGCAGGACTGGTCGCCATTTTCAGTTTGAGAGAGTTGTCGCAACGCTCGCAGCTATTCCGTACCGCTATTCTGGTGATTCTGACCTATGTAGCCGTCTACTTTGCCTTTGAACTGATAACGGAAAACGACTTGTCGAAGCTGAACGGCAGTATGTACACTTATTTCGTTGTAAACGGAGTATTGCTGCTCTTTACATATCCGCTGCTTTTCTTGGTAGAAAAAACTTTCGGCTTCACATCGAACGTTACTTTGGTGGAACTTTCCAACATCAACAACAGCTTGCTGCGACGAATGTCTGAAACCGTACCGGGTACATTCCAACACTCCATGCAAGTGGCCAACCTTGCCGCCGAAGCTGCCAACCGCATCGGCGCAAAGAGCCAGTTGGTGCGTACAGGCGCTCTATACCACGACATCGGCAAGATGGAGAATCCGGTATTCTTCACCGAAAACCAGTCGGGCGGTGTCAACCCGCACAAGAACCTCAGCTACGAGCAAAGTTCGCAAGTCGTTATCAGCCACGTGACGGACGGGCTGAAACTGGCAGAAAAAAACAATCTGCCTAAAGTCATCAAAGACTTCATCACCACTCACCACGGTCGCGGAAAGACTAAATATTTCTATATATCTTGGAAGAACGAACATCCCGGCGAGGAGCCCAATGACGAGTTATTCACGTATCCCGGCCCCAACCCGTTCACCAAAGAGCAAGCTATCCTGATGATGGCCGACTCCGTAGAAGCAGCATCGCGCAGCCTGCCCGAATATACGGAAGAGAGCATCAGCAATCTGGTAGATAAGATTATCGATTCGCAAGTGGAGGAAGGTTATTTCAAAGAATGTCCCATCACCTTCAAGGACATAGCAACAGTGAAAGCCGTTTTCAAAGAGAAGTTGAAAACAATCTACCACACCCGCATCAGTTACCCGGAACTTAAAAAATAAAACCTATGGAAGTAAGCGCCAAAGAACGACAAAGAGCGGAACATCTGTTGCAAAGCCAACGGATTCAGCTGCACCGGATTGAAAGTTTCAGTTTCATGGAACGGTATCATCAGGCATCACACAAGGATGTCCCGACGGGAAAAGACAAATATGGTCCGGGGATATTCGTTTTTCATCTAAAGGAAAAACAGGATAAGGTATTGTATCTGCCGCCTTTCAAACATCCTTCATCCCTCGTCCGCTTTTTGGTATCTCAAGGCATACCTTTTACCAACTATACCCCGCGTGAACGGAGTGCGGACATTCTTCCGGCAGAAACTTACCAGCGTCCCTCACTGTATATGTTCTGGTTCTTCATATTGTTCCTTATGTTTCTGATATTGGGGTACTACTCCATCAGCGGCGACGCATGGTGGGGATTCATTCCGGCCATACTGTCTTTCGGACTGAGCCTTTTCTTCATCTGTATGCTGATGACCCGGTTTTGCTATTTGGCATTGGACAACGAAGCCCTTACCATACACAGCGCAGGCAGGACAATCCGTTATCCCTATGCCGACCTGCGGAAAGTAAACTTCGACTTTTCCCGGGAACAGACATTTACCCACATCATGGAATTGCTTGACAAAGACTACCGTTACCGCCTTTTCTACATCGGCAGGGTTTCAAGAAAGAAACTGAATGAAATAGCCGAGCGGTTGCAGCAAGCCGGAGTGGATGCAACGTGCAGCCTCAACGACAGCAAGCGCTTTTATCAGGATGAAAGGCATTAACCGGTGATTGGGGGAGAGTGATGATTAGTCAATCGCCAATCGCATCCAGTAGTCCTGCACAAGCATCCTCCAAGACATCGAGCACATATTCAAAGCCCTCGGCTCCGCCATAATAAGGGTCGGGCACATGGTCGGCATGAATAAACTTCGTGCAATATTCCGTCATGCGATGTATCTTTTTCCACTCTTCGGTGGAAGGGGCACGGTCTTTCAAATCGTCAATATTGCGGTCGTCCATTCCGATGATTAAGTCGAAATTATAGAAATCATCCGTACGTACAGGTCGGGAACGATGTGTCAAGTCGTAACCTCGACGCGCAGCATGGGCGCGCATCCTGCTGTCGGGCAGTTCCCCCTGATGATAGGAAAGGATTCCTGCCGAGTCAATAACGAACTCATCTTCACGCCCGGCTTGTTCTATCAAGTGTTTCATCACTCCTTCCGCCGAAGAAGAACGGCATATATTACCGAGACACACGAACAATATCTTTGTTTTTCCTTTGGTTTGCAACATATTATATATAGTATAAAATTATCAGTTTACATCCATGAAGTACGCCAATTCTTCATTCTTCATTCTTAATTCTTAATTTCCCCCTACATCGGGTCTACGTCATAATACACTATCAGCGACTTGAAGCGGTCTTCCATAACCATCTCTTTCTGCACCTGCAACAGCAATTCGCGGACACGCGCCATAGGAGCCTTCGTTTCAATCTTTACCACGATTTTACGGATGAACAAGGTTTGCACACGCGCCACAGGCGGTTTGTCCGGACCCAGCACCCTATTCCCGAAAATAGTACGCAACTTGCCCGCCATAGTCTGAGCCATCAAATCGAGCAAAGTCTCATTGCGATTCTTCAAGTACACATACACAAGGCGGTAATAAGGGGGATAATGAAACATCTGCCGTTCGGCAAGTTGGCCGCCCACCATACCTTCGTAATCGTTGGCAATCACTTGGGGAATAATGGGGTGCTCGATGCTCTTGGTTTGCAGTACTACCCTGCCCCGCTTATTCTTCCGTCCCGCACGTCCTGCCACTTGGGCCATAAGCTGGAAAGCACGCTCATAGGCACGAAAGTCCGGATAATTCAACATTGTATCGGCATTCAGAATGCCCACCACGCTCACATGGTCGAAATCCAGTCCTTTGGAAACCATCTGCGTACCGATAAGAATATCCGTCTTTCCCTGTTCAAAATCCGCAATGATACGCTCGTAAGCGGCACGCGTGCGGGTTGTATCCAAGTCCATACGTGCAACGGTTGCCTCGGGAAACAGAAGTTTGATGTCATCCTCTATCTTTTCCGTACCAAAACCGCGGTTACGCAAATCCGTCCCTTCACAAGCCGGACAGATGCGAGGCGGCTGATAGGTATATCCGCAATAATGGCAAGTCAGCTGATTTAGTCCTTTATGATATGTCAGGCTGACATCACAGTTCTTGCATTTGGGAACCCAGCCGCATGTATGACACTCTATCATCGGAGCAAACCCCCTGCGATTCTGAAACAGAATGACCTGTTCTTTCTGTTCCAACGCCTCACGGATATATTGCAACAACAGGGGAGAGAACGGACCGTTCATCCGCTTCTTGCGTTGCAATTCCTTTATATCCACAGGAATAATCTCCGGCAACTGTATCTCCTTGTACCTTTCTTTCAGTTCCACCAATCCATACTTGCCGGACGTGGCATTGTGCCAGGTCTCTATAGACGGAGTCGCCGTACCCAACAGAGTCTTGGCGCCATACAGCGCAGCCAGCACAATAGCGGCATTGCGTGCATGATAGCGGGGTGCGGGATCTTGCTGCTTATACGTATTCTCATGCTCCTCGTCTACAATAATCAAGCCCAAATTGCGGAAAGGCAGAAATACGGAAGAACGTACCCCCAGAATAATGTCATACCCACTGTCCGAGAGCTGCTTCTGCCAGATTTCCACCCGCTCGGCATCCGGAAACTTTGAATGGTAGATGCCCAGACGGGAACCGAACACCCGTTGCAAACGCTCGGTAATTTGTGTAGTCAGAGCTATTTCCGGCAACAGATACAACACTTGTTTTCCTTGCCGGATGGTTTCTTGTATCAGATGAATGTAAATCTCCGTCTTGCCACTGGACGTAACGCCATGCAGTAAACAGACATTCTTAGTTTGAAAACTTTCTACAATATCATTGTACGCCCGTTGCTGATGCTCGTTCAAAGGGTTTAAAGGAAACGTTGTCTTGACAGAAATCGTATTCAGTCTGCCAATTTCTTGCTGATAGACCTCAAAGACTCCGCGTTCCACCAACCCGTTGAATACGGCGGGAGTAGCGGAAGTCCGCACTAAAAGTTCTTTCTTTGTGACTTCCTTCGGTGTCTTGCCCAAACAACCGGAGAGTTCTATATACTTCATCAGCAAGTCCAATTGTTTGGGAGCACGGCGCTGCAGTTCGTCAAAGAAGAAGTGCAAGCGGCGTTCGTTACCAGCCGCTTCCGTCAAACGCACGCGAGTCTCAGTCTTAGGTTTATAGGTACGCTTCAATTCTTCCTTTACAAAAATCGCTTCTTTGTCCAACAAAGACTTTATCACAGGCAGAATATTCTTGATGCCGCTCTCCTTCTCCAATTTTGTGACGCATTGTTCCGGTTCTATGGAAAGCAAATCCAGTATCTGCCGTTCTCTTTCCGGCAACTGCACATCTGATTCAAAGTCGGGATTGTACTCTATTATTGTCTCACTTTCCAGCTTCAGACCGGAAGGAAGCGCCGCTTTATAGACATCACCTTGCGTACAGAGATAGTAATCTGCCAGCCATCCCCAAAACTTGAACTGCTCGGGCAGCAGGATAGGATGTGCATCCAGCAGGACGCTCACTTCCTTCACCTCATATTCAGTCGGTGCAGAATAGTGTACGTTTCGTACAATGGCCGTATAGTACTTCTTTCGTCCGAAAGGTACTACTACCCGGCAGCCAATCTGTACTTCTCCGGCTATATCTTCCGGCAGTGAGTACGTAAAGCTGCTATGCAGGGGAAGGGGCAATATGACATCTACAAATTTTTCCATTACAGCGGCAAAGATAGCACTTTTCAGAAAGAAGGAGGACAGAGGAGAAAAAAATAGCGTTGCATAACAAAAGTCAGCAACGCTATTCATATAATAATATCTGTCAGTACTTAGAAAATGTAAGCGGCTGAAATTTGCCAAGTTTTATTCTTACCACCGATTACTGATTCGCCTACAGCTTTCCATTTATAAGAATCACCCAATGGAATATTATAGTTAACACCTATCTGCAAGTGTTTAATCAACTTCACACCAGCACCGATATTAATACCTACCATCGCCTTCTTCTTTTCCAGTTCTATAGCTTCGTCTATGTATTTCTTATCTCCACTGAAGTTAAAGAAGAAGTCAGGACCAGCTGCAACAAATACACCCAGCATACTACCTAATCCAATAGTATATTTTAAATTAATAGGTATATCCAATCCAGTCTGTTTTCCGTCATCCTTACCTCTCTGAGAAAATAACAAAGCTCCATCTACTCCCAAACCAACAACAGGAATGGTCACCTCCGCCATCGGACCGATAAAAAAGCCGGTAGCATTATCCTTATTACCGTCATATCCACCATCCCAATCTACTTTAGTCAGGTTCACACCACCTTTAACACCAAACTTTATAAGTTGAGCCTGAGCAGGCATAGCTACTGCCAAACAGCATATAGCTATCATAAAAACACTAAAAATCTTTTTCATAATTCAATATGTTTAAATTTTCGGGACAAATATATGTAAATTATTCCTAAAATGAACAATGAGTCTTCCAAATTGTTCACCCTTACCATAACAATGAACCGTCAAACGCGGTACTTTGGTAGTAATCATAAAGTAGGAATCCTCCTCTATCGCCTATAGAAAAAGACTATATACCTCATGTATAATGTACATATGCCTTATAAAATTGACTACCTTTGCAACGTATTTTTTTCATTCGGAACGTACTCCTACAGATTATGATAAAGATTAGAAAAGCAGATATTGCAGAACTCAGTATCCTTATGGACATCTTTGAGCAAGGAAAACGCATCATGCGTAAAGACGGGAACATGAAACAGTGGACCGGTGGCTATCCCACCGAAGAAATCGTCAGGAAAGATATTGAAAACGGGAACTGCCATATATGCCTTGATGAGGGACAGAACATCGTAGGAACTTTCGCCTTTATACCGGGGGAAGACCCCACCTATGCACAAATCTATGACGGCGCATGGATAGACAACACACGTCCCTACGGGGTTATCCACCGCTTGGCAAGTACAGAAGACAGCAAAGGCGTGGCATCCTCCTGCCTGCAATGGTGCTACCGCCAAATACCCAACCTGCGTGCCGACACACACCGCGACAACCGCATCTTGCAACATATACTCAAAAAGCATGGTTTCCAATATTGCGGCATCATCTACCTACTGAACGGCGACGAACGGCTGGCTTTCCAGAAACTGTAAACGAGTATATGAAGTCTCCCAAGCTGCAGACAGTTATCGTGTATGATGAACCGTCTGCAACTTAACGACTGATATACTTCTTTTTCAACTCGTCCACACCCGTTCCGGTGAAATACTCTTCCACAAAATCCCAACGCTGTTCGTCCGTCAAGGTATCTGTGCCGAAGAAAGAAGAGAACAAGTCTATCTGTTCTTCAAAAATCCTTTCGTTCGTATCCAGAATGAGATTGTGGTATTCGTTGGAGTCCGCCAACTGTTGCAGAAGTTCCGGATTATCGAACCGGATATGCACACAAGGCGTACCGCCTCCCTCTACGCTGAACGAAAGACAGTCGAGCATGGAAAGGAGATTGAGCAACATATTCAAATCGGAGAACGGGGTGCAATAGAACTGCAGACGCTTGCCCTTATTACCAATGATACGCTGAGCGAACAACTTCTGATAACGAGACAGAAGCAAGTCGAACCCTTTGGTAACCGCAAACGAGAGTTCGTTAGAATCTTTCTTCTTGATACTGCTGATGTAACTCACGCTACGCCCCTCTTCAGTACGGCTTTCTAATAGCGAACCTATGAAACGCTTGGCAGACGGCACATCCATGCCATGCTCGGCAAATACCGCACGCAGTTCTTCTTCATCAAAGCGTCCTTTCGATTTCAACAAGGCTGTTTTCAGCATCGTTACCAGACTCTTGAACAAGGCATCCATGCGCTGGCGAATAATTGTGGCATCTTCTTTCAGCAACACTTCATGCTTGCCTACGGAAACTGCACGAGAACCTTCCCACAGTGTACCGCTATTCAGTTTCTGCTTGAATTCCCTATACCCCAGCTCGGGAAAACGTTCCTCCCAAAGGCTATCCAAACGTACACGATAGACTCCTTCTTCGCCTTCCACCTTCGTAAGGTAGGTTTGGAACTCACGCGCAAAGGCATCACCCGTCTTATCTTGAACATAACCCTCCGTCAACAGGTTTTGCGGACTGACTTCCAACAAACGCATTCCGTAGCGCTGTGACAAATCATCTTCCAGCCACAGCAGGGCAGTCTTTATGAGTTGTCCCAGCTCAGCTTCATATTCCAGTTTGTTTTTGGTGCGCGGCAGTTTTACCACGAACTCAAAATCGGACAGCGATACAAGAATCTCTTCTTTCGCCCCTTTCATCCGATATACTTCCATAAGCTTTTTCAGAATAAGTTCCAACTGCTCTTGCGCAATACTACCGGTCTGGTGCAGACGCTTCATATAATAAAAGTCGCGTTCGTGATAATCGGTGGCAGCAACACCGTGAACATCAACGTCACGGGCTGCACGGCCTATCTCCTGAATATAATCAACGAACGTACTGGAAGGCGCCACATGATAAACTCGATCAATATCGCTGATGTCCACTCCCATGCCGAAAGCTTTCGTGGCAACAATCATCCGCTTCGTACCCTCTTTAAACTCTTGTACAATGGCGGCTTTCTGCTCTTTATCTTTCTTTCCGTAGTAAGAAGCCACCAAACGCCAGTCAGCAGAGTGCACCCAGGTCTTTATACGCATATCTATACTGCCCGCAAAAGGATAGTAAAGCAGCGTTTTATGCCCGTCGAGAAAGTCTTCCACACGCTCGGATATAACGCGCTGCTTACCTTTATCATAGGTTTCTCCCTCTTCCAAGGTAAGCCGGCGGATATCAAAACTAATATTCTTGCGTTTTACCGTACCCACATAAAGCACACAGGGCTCCATTTGCAGGGAACGAATAGTCTCGAACACCATATCATTACCGCCTTTGGGATTCCATACGGCAGTGGCGGTTAGTGCAAATAACGGGAACGTATAACCGAGACTCTGCTTCAAAGCGCTCAAATAACGTCCCAAAAACCAATAATCCACACGAAACTCTTTCCCCCAAGTGGTTACCGTATGCGCCTCGTCAATAACGACCATACCAATACGGCGGCCGCCAATGAAATGCTTGATGTCATAGGAAAGCAACAGTTCGGGCGAAAGATAAAATAAATCAATCTCTCCCTCACGTACCGCCCGGTAAACCTCCATCTTCTGCTCCGGCGAAAGATCGGAAGATGCATACGCCACACGCTCGTAGCCCAAATCTTGCAAACTTTCCACTTGGTCGACAATCAACGCTTTCAAAGGAGAGACAACAATAGTCAGCAGATTATATTCTTTGCCCAAATAGATGGCCGGAAGTTGAAACAACAGCGACTTTCCTGAACCGGTAGGGGCAGTCAGCAAAATATTATCCGGCTGTGTCTCCTCTTTCTGCGCCTTTTCAGCTTCCCGAATCACATTCTCAATCAGTTGCCCCTGAGAAATACAGAGGGTTTCCCTGCTTTTAAACAAATCATCATAAATTTCAAGGTTACGGAAGCAATCGTAACCGTATGTATCTCTTAAAAGTTCCGTTACACCTTGCCGGCAGTCTTCGGGCAAATGGCGTTCTTTCAAATCCGGCAAGCGGCGTACCTCTTTTGTTTGTGTCATCATTGATGCAATGGGGGATTAAAAAAAGAAAAGAGATAGTATTCCAGCCATAGCAAAGGCCTTCGTACTACCTCTTTCTATAATTTGTCTTATCCGCAAACCAATGGATAAGATTTAATCAAAGCGTATTAATACTCCTCTTCGTTGAAGAAGAAATCTTCTTTGCTGGGATAATCAGGCCAAATATCTTCAATACTTTCATAAATCTCGCCTTCATCTTCCATCTCTTGCAGGTTTTCAATAACCTCAAGCGGAGCACCCGAACGCATGGCATAATCTATCAGTTCATCCTTAGTTGCCGGCCAAGGGGCATCTTCCAATTTAGATGCTAATTCCAATGTCCAATACATAGTTTCTAAGTATTAAAATTGTGAATATTAATTCCTAATCTTTATTTTTCGGCAAAAGTATAACAAAATATTTCACTTGCAACTATTATTCCAAAATATTTCTTCTTTTTTCGCGTCTTGATTCATTTTTCGCGAAAGAACGAACAAATAGTCAGACAAACGGTTGACATAAGCTAATAATTCTGAAGAAATATCTACCTGTTCTGCCAAAGTAAGAATGCGCCGCTCGGCACGACGACAAACCGTACGGCAAATATGACAAACGGCAGCTCCCCGACATCCTCCCGGCAAAACGAAAGAAGTCAATGGAGGAAGCCCCTCGTCTAAACAGTCTATCTCATGCTCTATCGTTTCCACTTGTTCAGAAGTAATGACGCTTACTTCATTGAGTTTGGTCTTTTCACGATCTGTTGCAAGATAAGAACCTATCGCAAACAGATTATCCTGAACTTGCTGCAAGAAGTGTCTGTCATGCTCATCGGTAAGGAAAGTAATGAGAAACCCCAAATTGGAATTCAACTCATCCACCGTACCATAGGTTTCAAGGCGGATGTGAGTTTTAGAAACACGCGTACCACCCACGAGAGAAGTGGTTCCTTTGTCTCCGGTCTTTGTATATACAAGGCTCTTCTTCATAAATAATCATTTTTTTCCTTTGAAACGCCTAAAGGTAATCAAAAGTTGACAATATAGTCTTGTTTTATCTTGGTTTTATCAAAGAAGATAATGCCAAGGTCATACAGGTCGAAAGTAATACCCGCCTTTTCATGCTGCCTGATGCGTTTCCAAACAGCACGCATTTGTGAGGTATAATGAATGCCCTCAATTACAAAAACCGATGTTTCTGCTGTGCGGGCAACACAGATGCGTAATACTTCTTCTACAAAATCCGGACGACGATAATCGTGAAGGTATAGGAAATCAACCGATGTACCGCTCTCCAAAAAAAGTTCGGACAAATCGGAAGCCACAGTATAATCCGCTCCTTCCTTACCGGCTTTCAGATAAAGGGAAGAGGCAGCCGAAACACCGGCATCTACAATTGTAACAGGCTGTGCATAATTCACTAAACGAAACAGAAGCCGCTTCACTTTTATTGATTCATAACCCCATCTCCGGTTTTTCTGTGACGAGAGTTTCTTTTGTTCATCAGCCAAATCCCTATATTTATAATAAGGAGTGGTTTCATAGATAACGTATGTTATCAGATTGAAAGCAAAAGGCGAATGTACCCCATAACCGCAACGGTGACGGAAGCGGTACAGCCAAATAAAAGGACGTTTCAGCGCAAGCAATATACGGTTCATTACAAGTTGATTCTTTATTACACTGCAAAAATACAGAAAAACCGGAAATGGAAGTCAATCATGGAGTTTTCCTTCAATATTCTTCAAAAAGTTCTCCTAAGTCAACAAAACAATTTCTTCTTATCATCAAATAAATAGATTCAAACATATATTTTGTAACAGAGGTATTGGAAGTAAATTGACTAAAAAGAAGGTGACTACTTGTTAATAAAGAATATTTTTTATAACTTAGACAAGTAAAAAGATGCTATGACGGCACAACCAAACACAAAGAGCAAGACAGTACCATTGTTATACTTTTGATATTTAGGCAGGTAAAAGTATCACGTTTAATTATCAGAAATACATTAAGATCAATATTATGAAAACATCTTTACCTATCCTTTTATATGCATTTCGCAGCAACAACTTGTTGTAACCACCACTAAAATAATGCACAACAAAAACTCATACAAAATTCATATTAACCACTAAAAAAAACACAGAATGAAAAAAGTATTATTAGCATGTTCCGTACTATTAGCCACAGCATGTAGTAATAGTCCTGACCAAAACTTAAGGCTGAACGAACTTGAGTACTTTGAAACCCAAGGGGTCAACGTACTAGTGTACAGCAACTTATTTTCAGGAGGATTCAATGATGAGAAGAACTCCGGTATCGAACTCATCCACCATGGTGTACGCACTGCACAAGGTGGAGCCATCAGGCTTTCCAATACTCCTGAGCAATGGGATTTGGTTCCTTCCACCCCATCAAGAAAAGTAAATACTAAGGATAATTCCATCGAAGTAACCCTCCGATATGATGATTTCAACTTCGACTCCCGTATAGTAGTGACAGGGAGAGGCAAAGCTGTGGAAATTTCCGTTTATCTGGACAAACCTCTTCCACAAGAATTGGAAGGAGACGCTGGATTCAACCTTGAATTTCTGCCTTCACAATATTGGGGAAAAACTTATATCATGGACGGACAGCCCGACCGCTTCCCGCGTTATGCCGTCAGCAATACCATTACTCGCTCCAACTCCGAAAAAATCAAGCAATTTAAAGGATATAAAACTTATGATGACCGGGGAACAGGCAGATTCGTAGATCCGCTACCATTATCCACCGGACGTACCATGATACTGGCTCCCGATGCTCCCGAACGAACCGTAAAAGTAATTTCCCAAGATACCGATCTGATGCTTTTTGATGGACGTATGTTAGCCCAAAACGGATGGTTCGTATTACGAAGCATTCTGCCTCCCGGCAAAACCGGTAAAGTACTGACGTGGACTGTAGAGCCAAATGCCATCAAAGACTGGATCAGAGAGCCTAACATCGGCTTCTCTCAAGTGGGTTATCTTCCATCACAGCCCAAAGAAGCCATTATAGAGCTGGACAAAAAAGACAAAATAATCTCTAAAGCCTCTGTCTACCAAGTAAAAGAAGATGGATCAGAAGTAGAAGTGTTCACCGGGGAGACCTCTACGTGGGGGACCTACTTCAAATACAACTATGCAAAATTCGACTTCTCGGAAGTTAAAAACCCAGGTATATACTATATCAAGTACGGTAATGTGAAAACAAACAATTTCCTTATTGACCCAACAGTGTACAACCATATCACCGATGCCACCACCGATGTATGGATTCCTATCCACATGAATCACGTGACAGTGAATGAAGGATATCGTATTTGGCATGGTGAACCTTTCAAAGAAGGTTATCTGCAGGCTCCTCCCAGTACAGACCATTTTGACCTGCATAGTCAAGGTCCAACCACCGATACCAAATACAAGGCACTGGAACTAATTCCCGGATTAAACGTAGGCGGCTACTTTGATGCAGGTGATTTTGATATAGAAACCGGCGCCAATATCAATGTCGTTCAAAATTTTGTCAGAACCTGGGAACTCTTCAAACCGCTACGCGACGAAACATTCATCAACGAAAAACAACGTTACGTAGATCTCCACCGCCCAGACAGCATTCCCGACATTATCCAATACATAGAACATGGAGTATTAAACCTTGTAGCACAAGCTGAGAACATAGGGCATATGTCACAGACCCTTTCCAATTCCGTACTCGATAATTATCATCACTTGGGAGACGCAGCATCTATCACTGATGGGCTCCATTATGACCCTAAATTAGCCCCTTATGAAAAATCAGCTGATGGAAAATCAAGTGGTACTCCGGATGATATGTGGGCCTTTACAAGCCGCAATCCGAGTTTGGACTTCCGGGCAGCTACCATGTTTGCTGCCGCAAGTCGCGCCTTGAAGGGTTACAATGATGATCTTTCGGAAAGAGCCCTGAAGCAGTCGAAAAGACTACTGAAAGAAGCTACGGAACTGATGGCAAAAAGTTCTCCTAAAAACAATAGACAGAAAACTACAGAGGATATGGCTGCAAATCTGCAATTATACGTATCTACCGGAGAAAAGAATTATCTGGAACACTTCACGCAGGAAATATGGCAATCATTAGAACATAATGTCAACTACAATATCATGACTGCCATGGATGCTATTCCTTATATGGATACCTCATATAAAGAAAAACTCCGTCCATACGTTACAAAATACAAGGAATATCTTGATAACCTGAACCAAGACAATCCTTACGGATTGCCAATTGGACGTGGTAATTGGGCAGGAAACGGCGGCATGGTCAATTTTGGCACCACAGTCTGCTTTGCCAGTAAATATTTCCCTGACATCATAGACAGCAGCTATGCATTCAAAGTAGCCAACTGGCTATATGGTTGCCACCCTTACCACAACTATTCATTTGTAGCAACCGTTGGAGCCACCCGCCCCAAAGAGGTCTTCTATGGTAACAACCGAGCAGACTTTTCTTTTATCCCTGGCAATATGGCTCCCGGTGTATTATTCAGACAACCCGACCACTTTGAAAATTATGATGATTGGCCATTTCTATGGGGACAAAATGAAGGCACTATCGCAGGAAATACAAGTTATGTAATTTTCGGTCATGCCTTCAAAGATCTGGTAAACTAATCTATTAAGATCTGAATATTAACAAACAACGGAGGGGGATTCAAAAAATCGAATCCCCCTCCGTTCATATAAAACCTTCTTTTACATTGCCCCAGATTCTTAGGAACAACATTCTTATCTTCAAGGTAGACCGTTTCCTATCATCTCATATGGCATTTTTACGTTGGTTCTTTAGGGCGCAGTTCAGAGGGGTAAAAGATAAGGCTTTCTTTTTATATAGACTGACTATGTTGTATGCATAAAAAAGAAAATCCCTCAGGTTTTTACGTTGATCCCTTAATATATCAGCAAACCAATGAGTTACGAGAAGTAGAAAAGAAAAACGGAGAGAGTTTTTCAACTTTCTCCGCTTCAGTACCCTTAACCGTTCTGTTCTCGAACCAATTCCTACATGATTTGGATTTAATTTGGGAACTACGGGAACTGATACCATTATAAAAGCCAACCTTTTATATTTGGATTACATCATTTCAAATTAACTATTTCTCAACCACAAAGATAAAATATTTAATGATACAAAGCAAGTATGGTAAATAACATATTAGTTTGTAAGTGAATTAAGGTTTATCTCTTATGTGATTAATAGACAAGACATAGCACCGTAACTCGGCTCTTAAAATACCCTATTTTAGCAGGTATGGTTAATAAGAACAAACGACTCTGTATCTAAATTTTCTGGTCCAGATATTTTTTCTGTGAAATCAACCTACTATTCTTTACATTCTTACTTCATTTTACTATTTATCTAGTATAAAATCAATTAATATGGATAATATAGGAAAAAGAATGTATCGTAATCTTGGAGACGATACCAAAGCGAAAATCAGTCAATCATTAAGAGGTAGAAGCAAGTCAGCTTCGCATATCCAAGCAATATCACAAGGCATGAGTAATTACTGGAAGACTATACCAGTCAAACCAGATGACAACTCAAGTGACAAGACAGAAAAAGAGGGGCAATAATCCCCTCTCTTTTCATAGTCCTTTGATATACTCCATTATCAAAGGGGGAAATTGTAGCCTACAGAGTACATTTCCCACAAGAATAAAAGAATAACTTTAATTTTTTAATGACATCGCAATATGAAACGAAACGATTAATCACTTTTGATAGAATTAAAATTAAATCCAACTATAAATATCTTCTCAATACTAAAGTGAAGTTTAATGAAATGTTTCATTCACGTAGTGGAGAGAAAATAGGTATATTTTATAGTTCTAAAGATGATATAAATATACCTTATAACCTTTATATAGCTGTCAGTTATATAAAACAAACCTTAACTCTTGAATTTTCCAGTAAGATTTTGAAAGAAAAATATCCAGACTTAATTTCAAGAGATACTATCAAAGAATGTCTAACCAATATAAACCAACTAAATATTTGTGATATTGACGTAGATAGTATCTTATCAAATGGGGCAATTACATCAGTAGATGTAACTTATGATGCAAACCTTATTCTAAGTGATAATCTTCTGGACGCTCTTAATTCGCAAGTAAACAACTATAGACGCTTCAAGTGGGCACATTACGATAAAGAGGGAATTATGTTTACTAAAGATGTGAAATCCAAAGATTGTACGGAGACAATCACCTTATATAATAAAGAAAAAGAAATATGTACCAGCCACAATAAAGACTTTTTAAATAGCCTATCACAACCACAATCAGTAATAGACTATTTCAAAGAGAAAACCAGATTTGAAATTACATTAGACACGCCTAAAAAGATAATGAAGTATCTGAATTTGACCGATACCAAAATATTCAGTGTACTAAATTCCGATACAAACCCTATCCTTGCTCAATTTGACAAGGTTTTCGGTAATTCTACAGCCAATATGCCAAACACAACTTTTGATGATTACGAAAATTGGGCAATGAAAATCATTCTCGAAAGGTACAATGGTGACTTAAAACTACTAGAGCAGGATGTTAGAAGTAAATTCAGTTCACGCAGCGGAGCAACAAAACGAATGAAAAAGTTTGAAACGGTTTATCATGCAATGACATCAGCCTCAACTAGCGAAAACCCTATTGAAAAGATACGTAATCTGTTACTTTGATGAGGCTTATGTATCAAAACAAAAAGTGTATCAATATAATCTATCAAAAGACCTATTGATACACTTTTTTTTGTGTCAGTTTAATCTAAAAGATTATTGTGATTAATTTTTGTGATAAAGAACTCTACCTTTTATCGTATATTCACTACCATTTTTTGTGAACTTAAAATCATCATAACGAAGCGTTATAGTTTCAGAGGTCACATTATCCACAACGACTTTTCCACCTACTGTAGTATAAGTATAGCTAGAGCCTAAATCTGTATTTTTCACAAATTCTTTAACTTTAGCATTAAGTTCCATTCCGTTGGTTAGCTTATCTACACTAGCAGCATCATTACTTGCAATCGTAAAATAACTTATATCCATAAGACTTTCTGGATTACTAAAGCCAGCCTCAAAACTAATAGACTGACTATAAGAGTTGTACGACACAGATGCAGACTCATCATTAAGGTACTCTTTACCATTGATAATAATGGTATTTTCAACTTTTCCATTGTCATTGTCATCATCACTGGAACAAGACATAAACACACTAGTAGTTAAAAGAACTACAAACAAAATAAATACATTCTTTTTCATCTTATAAGAGTTTATTAATTAAGAATTTGTTAGTTATCATATATGATAACCAGTCTGCAAAGATAAGCCCTTTTCTTTGTTATCACAAATGATAACTACAGAAAAATGAATGAGCAGCAACTTTTTATTAAAATAGGAGACAAAATAAAGGAAATAAGGCTTGAAAAAGGAATAAGTCAACAAGACTTGGCAGCTAAATGCAACTTTGAAAAAGCTAATATGTCGCGAATTGAAGCTGGACGCACCAATCTGACGATAAAAAACGCATATAAAATTAGTCTTGCTTTAGGAGTTAGGCTAAAAGACCTATTAGATGTAGAATAATTACTTTACTTTTTAGGCATCGTTATCAAAAAACCTTTTCTTATAGTGCATAGAGAGTTCTGATACGGCTTTTCTTCTTTCAATCCATAATTTCTTAATGTCCCCAATGCGATACCCAAGTCTTTAGGACTGAATTTCGTATAAATTGCAGAGAGTGAGCCAAAATAGTAATGTTGTCCGTTGTATTCAACGTGAACAACTGTTCTTTCTTGTTTATTATCCATATTGTGTATATTTTACTCCACAAAGGAATGATAAATGTTTAATATTTACCATATTTCTAGCCTTATTTAACGCTATAAATGATTTATATTAAATATACGTCACTATCTTTGCATCATAAACAAGTAACACCATGAAAAAAGTAGTAATCTTTGCACGAGTATCAAGTACCAACGGAACACAAGACTATGAACGTCAAATAAATGATTTGAGAACATTAGCCTCAGCAAACAACTGGGTAGTTGAGGCTATATTTGCGGAGAAAGTATCTGGAGCAAAAAAGAACATAGAACGCATAGAACTAATGAATATGATAAGCTATATCAACTCACACAATATAAATAAAGTATTAATAACCGAACTATCCAGACTTGGACGTGATACCCTACAAGTTTTACAAACCATAGAGATACTCAATCAAAACAGAGTATCAGTATTCATTCAAAATTATAATATTGAAACACTTACTCCAGAGGGAGAAATCAATCCAATGAGCCAATTTCTTATCACTATACTTGCCGAAGTAGCACGTATGGAGCGCAAGACCATTCGAGAACGTGTAGCGAGCGGCTATCAGAATTTCCTCAATAATGGTGGTAAGGTAGGGCGAAAAATGGGATATACGAAAAGCGATGAGGCTATGAGGGAAGAGTATGGAGAAGAAATTAGACTCTTGAAAAGAGGGTATTCACTCCGAAATACCTCAAAACTGACGGGAACAAGTATCAA
>ENA-OWPN01001011-OWPN01001011.1-human-gut-metagenome-genome-assembly--contig:-NODE-1011-length-30013-cov-8.177048_pt1 | contig 30013 bp, 31 predicted proteins | sample MGYA00248266_ERZ651850 | MGnify/ENA primary metagenome ERZ651850 (study PRJEB26924, sample SAMEA4378296) | human gut metagenome | biome: human gut; feature: human-associated habitat; material: faeces... | reverse complement strand
TTCTCAGCTGCCCTTAAAAGGGCATGTTCAGTGCTTCCTTACTCCGGCTTTGCCCAAAAGGGGCTTGCTGGTTTGCTTGTGTGCCAAGCTCACTTTTTCTGATTTGAAAAATAAGTATCAATCCCTTTAGCTCCGATCTTACCAGCCTCCATAGCCAGAATCACAGTAGCTGCACCAGTTACCGCATTACCACCGGCATATACCCCCTCTTTGGAGGTCTTGCCTGTAGATTCTTCAGCCACAATACATCTGCGTCTGTTTACTTCCAGACCTCTGGTCGTTGAGGAAATTAGTGGATTTGGTAATGTACCTAAGGACATGATAACGGTATCTACATCAATCACGAACTCTGAACCTGGGATTTCTACCGGTCTTCTTCTGCCAGACGCATCTGGCTCACCAAGTTCCATGCGGATACATTTCATACCGTTTACCCAGCCATTCTCATCCACCAGAATGTCTATTGGATTGCAGAGAAGGTTGAATATGATCCCCTCTTCTTTTGCATGGTGAACTTCCTCAGCTCTCGCTGGAAGTTCTGCCTCGCTGCGGCGGTAAACCACGTGAACATCTGCTCCAAGACGGAGTGCTGTTCTTGCAGCATCCATGGCTACGTTTCCACCGCCGACAACAGCAACCTTCTTGCCTGCCACGATCGGTGTGTCATACTCTTCACGGAATGCTTTCATGAGGTTACTTCTTGTCAGATACTCATTTGCTGAAAATACACCGTTTGCATTTTCACCAGGGATTCCCATAAATATAGGAAGACCTGCACCGGAGCCGATAAATACTGCCTGGAAGCCTTCCTCCTCAAATAACTGGTCGATGGTCAGGGATTTTCCAATGATTACATTGGTCTCAATCTTAACACCCAGCTTGCGAACATTCTCAATCTCTGCCTGGACAACCTTCTGTTTTGGAAGACGGAACTCTGGAATACCATAAGTAAGTACGCCGCCTGGCTCATGAAGCGCCTCGAAGATGGTTACTTCATAGCCCATCTTTGCAAGGTCACCTGCACATGTCAATCCGGAAGGGCCAGCGCCAATCACCGCAACTTTCTTGCCATTTGTCTTTTCCGGAGCTGCTGGGACAAATCCGTTTTCTCTGGACCAGTCAGCAACGAAACGCTCTAATTTACCGATAGAGATTGGCTCACCCTTGATTCCGCGGATACACTGTCCTTCACACTGGCTTTCCTGTGGGCATACGCGGCCACAGACAGCCGGAAGTGCGGAAGATTCTGCGATCACCTTTGCAGCTTCCTTAAAGTTTTCTTCTGCTACTTCTTTGATAAATCCAGGAATCTTGATGGATACTGGACATCCCTTCATACATTTTGCATTCTTACACTGGAGACAACGCTTTGCTTCCTCCACTGCCTCTTCTACATTATATCCTAAACAGACCTCTTCAAAGTTCGTTGCTCTTACCTTTGGATTCTATTCTCTTACAGGTACCTTCTTTAATACAGCCATTAGTTGTCACCTCCGCAGTTACCACATCCGCCGTGATGTGTCTTTCCCTCTTTTAATTTCAGCAGCGCACGTCCCTCTTCAGTCTTGTACATCTGCTGTCTCTTCATGGCTTCATCGAAGTTTACCAGATGTCCGTCAAACTCAGGACCATCAACACAGGCGAACTTCACTTCATCGCCAACAGTCAGACGGCAGACACCACACATACCAGTTCCATCTACCATAACAGGATTCATGCTGACAATGGTGGGTAAGCCCAGCTCTTTTGTCAGCAAACAGACGAATTTCATCATGATCATAGGACCGATGGCTACACAGACATCATACTGTTTTCCCTGGTTCTGCACCAGGTCTTTGATAACCTCAGTAACCATGCCTTTTCTTTTATAAGAGCCATCATCGGTAGTTACATAGAGATTACCTGCCTGCTCACGCATCATGTTTTCCAGAATCAAAAGGTCCTTATTCTTTGCACCAATAATAACATCTGTATCAATACCGTGCTGCTTTAACCATTTTACCTGCGGATATACAGGAGCTGTACCAACACCACCTGCTACGAACAGGAACTTTTTCTTCTTTAATTCTTCCAGATCCTCTTTTACAAATTCAGAACACTGCCCAAGTGGTCCAACGAAATCACGGAAGGAATCTCCAGCTTTCAGATCAGCCATGCGCTCTGTAGACGCACCAACTGTCTGGAAAACGATGGTCACAGTTCCAGCTTCACGGTCGAAGTCACAGATTGTCAGTGGAATTCTCTCGCCCGTCTCATCTATCTTTACAATTACAAATTCTCCTGGTTCGCAGTATTTTGCTACACGTGGTGCTTCCACATCCATCAGATAGATCTTATCTGCAAGCCGTTTTGCTTTTAAAATCCTGTACATTGTCTTCCTCCTGACCTGTCATGATTCTCGATTTCTGTAAATATTATCTTTTTGTCCGCTCTCTGTATGCACGCCACTGATTTTCAAAGAAATAATCAATTTCAGGAATTGGATTAACGGCTCTCCACTGAATATGAATTTCCTGTTTATCCAATTCTACTTCCTGTATAACATCACTGTGTTTCTTATGATCCAATTTACATCGAAAAATTTCAGGATATTTCTCACCTGGTTTTTCTCCTTCATCATTTGTGTAAAGAGCAGAACCTCTGCTTTCTCCGCCATGATTCACATAATCCAGCATAGCTGCAAGATAAACTTTCTGAGATATGAGCATGTCCCGCAGATGATAGAACATTGAAAATTGGCCGGTCTCCAATACTTTGCAACGTCTGGTCAACAACTCGATATCTTCCTCAACCTCTAAAAGTGCACATTCCATTTCCTTCTTTACTCTGATCATTCCACCAGAATGGCTCATTCGTTCCGTTGCGTGATTCCATATGTCGGATAAGCTTATATCTCCATTGCAACTATTCGCATACCCGATAAACCGTTTCGCCTCTGCCTTTAAATCTTCTTTCAATATCTCATTCAGACCTGATTGCAATCTATCATTGGCAATGTAGGACGCAGCTCTGTAGGAACCAACCTGCCCTGCATTTAACGCTGTTCCCCCCGGTCTTGTAACTCCATGGCTTCCGCATACTTCACCTGCAACAAACAGGCCTTCAATATTTGTTCTCCAGTTATGGTCTGCTGCAAGCCCACCATTGTTGTGTTGTGCACATATTGCAATTTCAAGCCTTTCATGATACAGATCAATATGATGCTCTTTATAAAAATCAATCGCTGGCTGATTCATATGACTCAAACGCTGTATCGGTGTTCCAAAACAGGCCCCCGCTTTATTAAGATACTCGTATGCTTCACCTGAAAGCTGTGAAAAATCAATTTCTGTTCTCTGAGTATTCTCACGATAATCTAAAAAAACTCTTCTTCCACGCAGAACAGTTTCTTGATATATAAGAAGATCGATCATGGAAGAACCACCGAATATTTTATTTGTATCAAATGGCCATTGATAACCCTTCATAAAGATGAGCGAGTTCATTTCAGCAGAATTTTTAAAATAATCCAGTAAAAATTCTCTCTCTTCATTTCCAGATTTATCTGTAGATACAATTTTAGGAAGTACCTGCATATATGTTCCGCTGACGTTCCATCTTGGATTTAAAGATGCCATACCAAATTGCCACTCTGTCAGATTTTTTCCTCTGACACCTGCTTCAAATGCAAGGCCACTGCTTCCTATTTGTGAAGCCGGGTATACACTGTCTTTATAAATCCCTGCCGGTCCACCGGTAGCCATGATCACGTTCTTACACCAGATTATGATATATTCTACAGAATCTTTTTTATTTTTATCCAAACATAAAACACCATGTATTTGATTGTCAGAACATAACAGCTTAATCACCTGGTATTGATTCAAAATAGTGATTCCTCTATCTAAAACATCTTTTTCCAGACACTCTGTCATAATCTTTGATGTGTATGGTCCTGCACTTGTAGCCCTCTTACCTCGATCATGATCTGTCTTGTATCCTATGAATTCATCAAATTCATTACACGGAAATGGGACACCTAATTCAACCAGATGATAAAAACATCTTGCAGAAAGGGACGCTTCGCAGAGTGCAATATCTCCATCAACACATTGTCCTGCATACAGATCCTTTGCTAATTTCAGGATGCTGTCATCATCATCACCCGCCAAAGACAATTTGTAATATGTTTGTTTGTCAGACCCGGTATTTCTGGATGTACCTGCTAATACATTTTCTGCAATAATCGCAACGTCTGTTTTTCCAAACTGATGCAAACGAGCTGCAGCATTAAATCCTGCAGCTCCTGTTCCAATCACTATATTTTCAATACTAAGTTCTCTTAAAGCTTCACTCATCATATGATCCCCCTACAGACGTTTGATATGGAATCCACCATCAACATCTATATAATTACCTGTTGTATAGAGAAAATTATCACCTGCAAAAGCTGAAACAGCCCCGGCAATATCATCCGGAGTCCCCCAGCGTGCAATCGGGAATGTTCCGTCCTCTATAAGTTTATCGTACTTTCCCTGAACCGTGCTCGTCATATCTGTTGCAATAACTCCCGGACGTACTTCATGCACTAAAATTCCTTCTTTTGCCAAACGGTCAGCGTATAATGTTGTTAACATAGAGACACCTGCCTTTGATACGCAGTACTCACCTCTGCTAATGCTTGATACTTCTGCGGAACACGAAGAAATGTTGATAATCGTACCTCTCTTCTTCCCCTCTATATTTTGTTTCAGCATCTGCTTTGCTACAAGCTGAGTCAAAAACATATTTCCTTTTGTGTTAATTGATAATACTCTGTCAAAGCTTTCTTCTGTCATTTCCAAAAGATCTGCTCTTTCTTTTGGAGCAACCCCGGCATTATTTACCAGTACATCGATTCTTCCATATGCTTTCACTGTTTCTGACACAATCTTTTCTCTGTCTTCTTTATTACCAATATTTGCCTGAATGTAAACACACTCAATTCCTTCGGATTTCAGTTCTTCTAACGCTGCCTGATTTTTATACATCTCTCCTGTGGCAACCATGACAACTTGAAATCCGTCTTTTCCAAGTCTGCGAAGAATACCATACCCAATTCCTCTGCTTGATCCTGTAACTACAGCGACTTTTCTCACTTTCAGACCTCCTGACATTTAGCCTCTAAAATTCGATGGCTGGGTTTTCTTGATTTCCATAAACTCTTTATAAAATCCCATAAATGTTTCAGGATCGCGGATCACACAGCCTGTTGGTTTATGTGCACGAATTAAATCACCACATTTTCCACAGGTCATGCATACACGCTTAGGATTGATTCTCCCGGACTTTACAATTTCATTGGCAAAATCCGGGTCTGCAAATGCCATTCTTCCAAATAACATACCATCACATAATCCCTGTTCCACGGCTCCTGCTGAGTAAAGATCTGAGTATTGTCTTAAATAGGTTGGAGCTGAAGCATAGATAATCATATCTGAAACTGCCTTTTTTACTTCTCCAATTCCCTGAATCATGCGGTTAATTCCCACGAATGGATGTTCTTCCGGTAAATATTTTCCTGCATCATAAGGTCTGGTAATGTGAGTAGTTGCATATGGATTTCCCATTGTAAGATTCATCATGGTAAGGCCGTATTTATCTCTTAATTCTTTCACCAGCCTGTTTGGCTCAGTAAAATCCGGTGTAAGTCCACTGGTTTCATTTACACCAAATCCGTATGGATACTCGTAACCATCATAAATTCCCAGTCTTGAAGTCACCATGAAGTTATCATCTTCATATACTTTTGCAGCAGCAATTGCATTTTTCAGCAGCCTTGTGCGATTTTCATAACTGCCGCCGTAGAGCCCCTCTCTGGTATATGCAGAACTGATTTCCGCCAGCAGATATCCATGACAGGATTTAATGTCAACAGCATCAAATCCTGCTGCCTTGGCAAGCCTGGCTGCCTCTCCAAATTTTTCCTCCAGATCTTTCAGATAATCATCAGAAACGATACACGAATCATCTGCGGCTCTAAACTGCTCCAGTTCAGGATGACGATATGCAATCATTGGCGCTGGTTTATTATCCGGATTAGAATATCTTCCGCTATGGTTTGCCTGCATAATCAAATATGGTTCAAAACCATTTGCAATTTTACCGGCTTCTTTGATAGCCGATGTAAATTCTTTATATTTCTCCAGATTATCTTCCGTTAATAATAACTGCGTCTTTGATGAACGTCCTTCTTCCACAATCGAAATCGCCTCAAACCAAATCATAGCACTTCCGCCGATTGCTTCATTTTTATATCTGCGTAATGTATATTCCGAAGGAGAACCATCCGGCAAAGAATCTGCACCTTCCATTGGTGCAATTCCAAGTCTGTTCGGTAATACTTTATTTCCTATGTTAATAGATGTCGCCAGGATATTCGTTTGCTCTGCAAATGGAAATTTTATACCTAATTCATCTGCTCGATCAACTAATTCTTCAAGCGATTTATAATGAAATTTCTCATGTAACATAAATCTTCTCCATTTCTTTTTCATATGCATATCAGAAGATATGCTGATTCAAAGTGATTTACGAAATTCACTCGGTGATAAGTGTGTTAATTTCTTAAACTGTTTTGAAAAATAATTAAAATCTGTATATCCACATTCTAAAGCAATATCTGTTACTGATTGATCTGTTTCAGACAAAAGAAGTTTCGCATGATTAATTCGAAGTGAAATCACGTAACTCATAATGCTGTACCCGGTCTCATCTTTGAAAACGTGGGAAATATAGTCTTTGTTCAGGAACAATTCTGCAGCTATGTCCTCAATGGTGAATTGCTCCATAAAATGATGATTGATATAACTCATCACGTTATAGGCCAGGGTAACACCGGTTCCAACTTTGATATTTGTCAATACATCTGCACATTCCCGAAACAAACTGATAAATATTCTTCTTAAATCAGCACCAATAAATAATTCCCAGTATTCCTTTTTCTTCCTGTATTCCTGCTCCATCTCTCTGATGATGTCATAAATATAGTTCCAAACAGGTTCTGATATCGTCAGTAAATGCGAAAAATCTTTTGGGCGCTTAATGAAAATTGCTATAATTTCTGGATATTTCACCTCATTCTGGAAGAAATCTGGTCTGATTTGAATAATGATTCTTTCATATGGATACTCTAATACCTCTAATGAATGCTCCTCCAACGTATTTAAAACGATAATACCACCTTTACCCAGCACATACTGCTTATTTCCAACTTCATATCGAATTTTTCCATTTAATACAAAAAGTATCTGATATGTGTTTTCAAAGTGCTGTGACAGATTGAATCGTTTACTATCATATCTTCGCTCAAGCCAGAAATCTTCCATAACCTGTTTCTCCTGTTTTTCTTATAAAAAGAAGGTGAAAAATAAAGTTGCAAGCAACACATTGGCCAATATTGCAAATGGCTGTGCTGCACCGTAACCTGCTGTAGGCTCTTCTGAACCAGTTGAACTGATTGCAGCTCCAAGTCCAGGTGCAGATGTACATCCGCCGGCAATCGCACCACTTAAAATAATCCAGTTTATCTTAAACATTTTGTATCCGATAAAGAAGCTTACCAATACCGCAATTGCTTCAACAAAAACTGCTGCAATAGCAAGTTTTAATCCCGAGCCCATTAAGGAATGAATAACATCATAGCCATATCGAAGTCCTACCACTGCCATGAAGAATGTAAGTCCCATCTGATACATACTTCCCAAGCCCTTTGGATCCATCCGAAAGTTCAAAGTTCCAATTTTTCCAATATAACTTAAGATCAAAGCAGCTAAAAGAACGCCTCCTGCTGCCCCTAATGAAAACGACCCTAAAGTGCCTAATGGAATTGTAATATTTCCAATAATAATTCCAATCACAGCAACAATTGCCATAACCATAAAATTTAATGGTGGATATTTTACGTCTTTATTTGCACCTGATTCCTGAACTTCTTTCTCATAATCTTCTTTTTCTTTTTCGATATCAATTCCAAATAATTTAGGAAGAAGTGAAATCATAATAACAATGACAAATACACCGATTGGGAAGGCAACCGTGTATCCCAGACTTACTTCAGATGCCATAGCTTCCTTGTATTTTGTAACCTGCTCGGTTGACAATTCTGAGATATCGGCAGCTGTCAGCTCTCCTGACTGGTCAATCGCTTTTAACATCTCTTCTTTTTGCTCAATCGTTGCATTCTTATACATTGATGAATAGTCAACATTATTCGAAGCGTCTAATGCTGTACCATATCCAGGTGTTGAGGTCATTGCGCCGGCAAACATACCAACTGTCTGATGGGCTGAAGCTTCTTCATTAGAGAATACGGTTAAATGGATTGCACCTGCAACAATCATAGAAACAAGAGGTATACAAACTCCGATTACGACAAATTTAATACCTTATTTTTTAAATATTGCGCCTATTCCGCTTCCCACTTTTAAACCAATGGATAGTAAGAACAGCAGCAGGAAGAATGTAAAAAAGATATTTGAAACAACGCCTGTTGATAAAATGGATTTCGCATTGGAATAGCCTACGGCGCCCTCCTGCACTGTCTTTGCCCACTTTGTTAAAAAGTAGCCGATAATAATTCCACTGAATATACCGCCAGAAACTCCCAGTGAGAAATTTTTAATTTTAATTTTTCCAATTAACAGTCCTACCGCAATTGCAAGAAACATAAGAAAAAACTGATTTGTTCCAACAGTAATTATGTATTTCATTTTGATATCCCTCTCTGTTTATAAGTGGAAAATGCGTTTTGCATTTTCGGACAATATTGCAGACTTCACATCGGTTTGAAGATTCAGTTCATCAATACATTTTAAGGTACGATTAATATATCCCGGTCCCTGTTCTGGATCAAATGGCATATCTGAAGCAAATAATAAATGATCCTTTCCGAAGAAATCAAGACCACATCGAATTGCAGAGGTTGATCCAAATGAAGCAGTATCAGCATAAAATTTCTTAAATGTATCAATCGGATTCCCTTTCATTTTTGTCTTCGTCAGTTCTTCTTTTAATTCAGGTGCTGTTCTTCCACCATACATTTTAAGGCCGTTTTCAATTCTTCCAGCCAACATTGGAATCATTGCTCCGACGTGATGTGTTACAATTTTGATATCCGGGAAATCCTCAAAGATACCTGAAAAAGCAAGTCGCGACATTGCAACAGTCGTCTGATATGGCCATCCTATCGTAAACCACAGCTCATATTTTGAACGGTCTTCTTTTGGAAACTCGGGTGTCATTTGCCCACCAACTGGATGAATTAAAATGGGTAAATCCAATTTTTCACATATTTCATAAATGGGCCAGTATTTCTCCTGATCAATCGCTTCTCCATTCATATGTGTATAAATCTGAACGCCCTTTGCTCCCATATCCTTACATCTCCTGATTTCATCAACAGATGCCTGTGGATTATTAAACGGAATTCCTGCTATAAATCCTTCATATAAATCAGGATTCTGGTCGACAATCTTTTTAATTTCATCATTTCCAATTGCTGCTAGCCGCGGAGACTTATCTGGACTTGCAAAGGATTCCACTGGTGGTGAAACAATGTTAGGAATCTGCTTGTATCCTGGAAATTGCTGCATTACTTCGCGTCGATAATCCATATCGGCCATTGATTTTATTTTCAGTGCTCTTAAAAACATATGCTGCGTGTTTGGTGATTCAGCCATAGCAATCTCTGCATACTTTTGAGGCATAAGATGACAAAATACATCAATTGAATTCATATTCTTCTCCTTTTTTATCAATTTACCGGTAATCATTTTGATATTGTCATTATAACATTTGCGCTTTTTTGATTCTTGTACTTTTCTGGTATACATATGTACTTTTCTGTTGCTTTTTTTCACAAATAATCATATTCAACAGTTATTTTTTTGTATATATAAACTTTTTCTTGATTACTAAAGGAACAGAAACGAATTTTTGATGATTTTTGTTATATCTTTGCGTACTTTTTATACATTTTTCACATTCAGCAATATACAGAGTTCCTTCATATCATCCAGAATATCCTCAAATGTCAGAACCTGATGACATCCGACAGCAGTATCAATATAGTGTGCAAAATCATCAAGCTGGATTCTCATCTGAGTTCTGCAGTTTGGCTCATATCTGCCCTCAACACTGATTCCTTTGTTAAATGTCATTACATTCTGCACTCCAGAATAGCGGAACATACTTATTTCCAGGCCCTGGTTATAAAATACTCTCGGTGAAGCTCCAGCTCCTGTCTCATGGTGATTTCTAAGTATAAATTGCTGCTTCTCCCCATGGACACGAAGGGGAGCCGTACAATGTGCAAAGTTTATTGTATCATCGCTTTGGAGACATGGATTTGCCATCCAGGGTTTCTCATGCGTTAAACTGTGCATCATCAACATGGTCACTGCGCTGTCAATATCTCCTTCACAAGCCGCAAACCACTCTGTTTCACCATTAATATAGCTGACACCAAGACATGGATTAACTCCAATTCTACCAATCAGGTCAAAGCAGGCAATAGCAAGTCCATTCGATTGATGAGCCTGAATCAACTTCATCATCGCTTTCGCAAGCCGCGAACATTTCATAATATCATCATCCGTCGGTTCTTTAATCTCACTTGCATCCTTACGGTAATATTCATAAATCTCTTTTGCTTCGTCAACTGTGGTATTTTCATACAAATCAATTAACTCCGCTGGTGTTGTAACATCTATTTCGATTCCCAACTGCTTCTCATAATCCTCATATTTTCTTGATACACTGATAACCCATGGTTCAGGCCCGTTTATAATTGTGATCTTTCCATTTTTCACCGTGTCATAAGCTGCAACAATCTTGCGGTATCCAGAAAGCTGTTCAAAATTTTTCTTTAACACCACTATCTTTTTTTCATCTCTTTTCAAAACTCCAAAGGTATCCATCAGAGTGGGGGATGCATTCTTACAAAGCATCTTATCTGTCAATTCCAGAGAATAATTACCAGGAACATATCCTGCAAACAGAATTATTTTTTCAAAAGGCTCACTCAGTCTGATAATATCCGGCTGTACAGAACCACTGCACGGAACAACAATCAGAGTATCACAGTCTGTATATTGATTCGCTTCGCTTAAATCCCCATCGATCACCGTAACTACAGTATCACCAGCAAATTTTTCCTTTATTTCGTTCACTGCCTGTTTAATTTCATTTTTATTGTTCCAGTATTTTGTTGAGAAAAATAACGCTGTCATGTTTTTCATAATGTTTTCCACCTTCTATTATTTTGTAAGTTTACGAAGCAATATATAAACAAAAATCGCAGTAATAAAACCATTTAATGGCTGAATTCCCATAACCAGAAATTTTGACACGCAGATTCCACAAATCCATGCCGCAAATGCGCTGACTCTATAAGCAGGCATATTCTCGAACACTTTCACATACTCCCTCTCCACTATCATAAAATGTGCAACCAGGGTTCCACCTACTGGTGGAATAGCAGTACCAATAAGTCCCAGCATGGATAAGAATGTTGCTGTAAATCCCTGGGCAGTCATAACAATGCCGATAATTCCAGCGAATATACAACAAGGAATGATAAATGACTTTGCAGAAAACTTTCCATCATCACAATCTTCACTATTTCTAACCACTTTTGTAATATTTGCAAGTGCCTGTGCCGCAATAAACAACACAGCCTGTCCGCTCGTAATAGTCAACAATAAATAAATGCAAAATGCAACTGCAGACATATTAAGATTTGCCAGAATCTTGACGATATCGCTCTGCCCCGTTCCCAAAGAACAAATCAGTCCAACTGTTTCCAACAATGTAACACATAAGAAAGCTCCAATGGTAACAATCCACACATAACCAGTTTTTTTCACGAAACGTGTGATATCTGAACTGAAGGTCGCACCCGTCATCCAGCTTGCTGTCACCACGGACACTACCGTAAAGAATGAGGTCGGTGCAACCGGAACTGCTGCGGTAATATTAGCAAAACCGATTTTTTGCCCAATTGTGATAATTCCATAAACTACAAAAACTGCAATTGCCGGTACGCCAATTTTACTGATTACACTCATGCCTTTGAAACCTTTTAAATTTATCAGAGTTATCATAACCAGGTACAAAGCAAGTCCATAGTATGGTGAACCAAGATGAAACAGTGAGTCCATCATGCTCCCTACGAGTGCACTGTATACACTTACAAATACCAGTGAGAACAAACTGACGATCGTAGAGGTAACTACCTGACCTCTGATACCAAATACAGGCTTAAACATATCCGTCGAAGACCTCTGTGTCTTGATTCCTACATATCCGAGTATTCCTGCGTAAAATGCTAAAATCATATTGCCAACAAGCAGCGCCAGAACACCATCCATAAAAGTTAACTGATTTCCAACGTTTCCTCCTAAAACAAATGCAGTAACACTCAATACATAACCTGCAAACACAAAGAATACACTCCCTATACCTTTTGTTTCATTTTGCATAATACCCTCCAAATATTTTCAAATTGACTTTTATATTTGCTTCTCATATAATGACTTTATAATCTTTTCAAGAATGGAGAACTTGCATGGACTACTCTCATCTACCCGCTGTCAGTTGTGTTTACTCCGAAGAACAGCTTTTATGTTCCTTCGTCAATCCGAATAAACCATCTTTACATGAATCTGAAGCGCATTTTGAGTATGAGATGATTCTTGTAACTGCTGGTCGTGGTACCGCTGTCATTGAACACCAGAGCTATCCCATAGGCAGAAAGTCCCTCATTTTTATCAGTCGCCTGGAGCGACATCATTTTTTAATTCAAGAGCAACCTTATTGCCGTTTTGTTGCATCCATGTCAAGTGATTTAATTCTTACCAACATTAAGGACATTGAACTCGTTTCCATCTTTCTGCAGCGGCCAAAAAATTTCTGCCATGTAGTTCAGTTAAGCGATTCAGCTTTCCTCCTACTTCATCCCTTATTTGTAAGAATGACTAATGAATTTGTACGCAAAGATGCGTTTTTTACATCCCGTAGCGCATCTCTTGTAGTGGCTATCCTCATAGATTTGTACAGAACCCATCCTGAGGCCTTCCCAATGCGTAGTCACACAGGGATTTCTTTTGCTGTGGTAGAGACACAGCGATATATCAATGATCACTATAAGGAAAAAATCACACTGCAGAATATTGCCAGTCAAGTCTTCGTAAGTCGCCACTCTCTGTCTCTTGCCTTCAAAGACATTGTAGGGGACTCTTTCAAAGATTATTTAATTATGTTCCGGCTAACCGAGGCAAAAAAACTTTTAGTTACAACAGATCTGTCTGTGGAAGAAATTTCCGAACAAGTAGGTTACATCAACGTCAATAATTTTGTACGCATTTTTAAAAAGCGAGAATTCATAACACCACTTCAATATCGGAAAAAGTTTTCTTCATCACATAGCAAATTATAACATTATGTCTGCATCTTCTCTATATACGTGCAAATTCAAAAATATACCTTTTGTTACCTTTTGACAAAACAGTCCTTTTTAATGGTTCAAAATCACTTATAATTATGGTAGTCAAGACCATCAGCGTAGCCCAGCATCATAAGCTTAGGGAACAAGCAAAGGAATCTGTTATAAGTGGGCAGATTCTTTTATTATGATAAAATATAGGCAGGGGGCATGTGGAAAAATGTATTTAAAAAGATTCCCAAATTCTCAATAAAAAAATAATTTTATACTTGACAAGTAATTTTAATATGCTATACTGAGGCGGTAATCGGAGGACTTATAATCGTAAGTATAAGACCGGACAAGATACCGAGTAGACGGTTTTTCGGAGGCTACCCTTGCGTATGAGGGTGCCGGATAAGAATAGCCGTTTTAATCGGTTTTCTTATCCGGCTTTTTTATTTTGCACAATACAAGATATGATTAAAAGTCCATGTAATATCATGTTCGATCAAAAGGAGGAGTACATTATGGAAAAATAGAGATGTACGATGTGCGGCTAATTCATGAGTAAAAATTATCGGATGGCTTTGAATCCCCTGTTGTAAACAACCGTCTCAATACTATAGTACAAAATTTATTTATGTAAGTGGTTATCGGAGGACTTATAATCGTAAGTATAAGGCCGGATAAGATACTGAGCATACGGTTTAGCGGAGGGCACTCTTGCGTATAAGAAGCCCGGATAAGAGAACCGTTTTTGTTCAGATATTTTATCCGGCTTTTTTAATGTAAAAAGGAGGAATAAGCGATGGATTTTCTGAACGGAAAAATTAAACCGATGTACTTCAAATACCTGTCTGCCGCATTCGGAAGTGCCATGATCACCTCTATCTACTCTATCGTTGATATGGCGATGGTGGGCCAGTATCAAGGCCCCAGCGGTACAGCAGCACTGGCAGTCGTAGCTCCCGTCTGGAATATTATTTATAGCCTGGGACTTCTGATGGGGATTGGCGGTTCTGTTATTTTCAGCACGAAGCGAGGTAGAGATTCTGACAGACCAGGGGACGAAAATCAATACTTTACCGTAGCGGTAATTGGGTCTGTAATTCTGTCCCTGGTTGCATGGGCAGTCATTCTAGTTGCGGATCAGATAATACTCAAGTTTTTTGGAGCGGATGATACTTTGCTTCCCTTGGCCCAGGAATATATGCGGCCTATTAAATTTGTGTTCCCGCTCTTCCTGTTCAATCAAATGTTGGCCGCATTTTTGAGAAATGACAAAAATCCGGGGCTTGCTACATTGGGTGTGTTGAGCGGTGGTATCTTTAACATTTTGGGTGATTACATTTTCGTTTTCACCTTTAATATGGGTATCTATGGCGCGGGATTGGCAACGGCGATTGGTTCTGCAATCTCTTTCATGGTTCTGCTGACCCACTTTTTCAGCCGCAAGAATTCTCTGGTATTTGAACGGCCAGCGGCTATATGTAAGAAGCTGCGTGAGATTTCCGTAACCGGCTTTTCGACTTTCTACATTGATGTTGCGATGGGGATTCTAACTGTGTTGTTTAACCGGCAGATTATGAAATATCTCGGCGCAAATGCATTGGCAATTTACGGCCCAATCATCAACGTAAGCACTTTTGTTCAGTGCTGTGCTTATAGTGTGGGGCAAGCGGCACAGCCGATAATTTCCACAAATTACGGTGCGGGTAATGGGAAAAGGATTAAGGAAACTCTACGGTATGCACTTTATACAACGGCCTTTTTTGGTGTGTTTTGGATTACTTTGAGTTTCATTTGTCCGAATTTGTATATCCGAATTTTTATGGAACCTACTGCGGAGATTTTGGCGATGGCTCCAACGATTATTCGCTGTTACGCTTTGTCGTTCTTACTGCTTCCGTTAAATATATTCTCAACTTACTATTTCCAGGCGATACTCAAGCCCAAAGCGGCCTTTATCGTATCTGTATCGCGTGGTCTGGTCATCAGCGGCATTTTAATTTTACTTCTGCCGGTTATAGCCGGAGCCAATATGCTTTGGTTTGCGATGTCAATTACGGAATTGCTGGTCATGTTTTATGCTGTCAGCAGAATCCGCACCTATACGAAAAGATTACCTGGTGCGCCATTGACGGTAGAAAGGAGTTAATTTTTATGTATCAGATTATTACGATTGGACGTGAGTTTGGCAGCGGTGGCCGCGAACTGGGCCGCTTGCTTGCAGAAAAATTGAATATCGCCTATTACGATCAGGAAATCATTACGGAGATTTCCAAGCGTACCTCTCTTGCGGAAGACTATGTGCAACAGTTTGTTGAACAAATTCCGGCATTCCCGATTACAATTCATGTTGGGCGGAGTTTTTATCCAACAGTCAATCCTGTTTTTGAACAGCGAACCGCGATTTATGTGGAGCAACATAAGCTGCTGAAAGAACTTTCAGAAAAGTCCTCCTGTGTGATCGTGGGCAGATGTGCAGACTATATTTTGCGTGAAAAGGCTCCGTTTCGCCTTTTCGTATATGCGGACTATGAGAGCAAACTGCGCCGGTGCCGGGAACGGGCAGCCGAGGAAGAACAGCTTTCAGAGCAGGAAATGAAACGAAAAATGGCTGAGATCGACAAGGGACGTGCCAGATATTATGAGTTTTATAGCGACCAGAAATGGGGCGCACGGCAAAACTACGATTTGATGGTGAATACCTCTTATGCCGACCTGGAGAAAATCGCATTGGCGGTTTCTCGCTACATAAAGTGAGGTTCTAACAAAATATAACGCTGTATTCTTCGGAGGATATGCGGCCACAGCCGCAATATCGGAAAAGGAGTCGGGTGCGCTCGGTTACGTAAGGGAACCGGGCGCATTCTTTATTGCAGAAAGGATGATAGATATGAAACTTGTGCTACATTTTATCAAGCGACATTGGGTTTTGTGTGCCGTTACTATTTTACTTCTGTTTATTCCCACACTGGCAGCGGAAATGCTCAACTTGGGTACATCGGGCGCCTCTTTTAATCTGCTGGTAAACACTGGTATTAAGATGGCTGTGTTTTCTGTTATTTCCGGTGCCGGTGGTATTTTAGGCGGTTATACCTGCTCGGTGTTAGCCGCCCGTGTAGGTAAGGACATGAGAACTGCTATCTATGAAAAATCGCTAAAACTGTCCGTCTCCGATTGCGAACAACATTCTCACCGCCCGCCGATTGGAATGCCGCTAAAAAATTAGTATTCTGATACTTGGCAAACCACGACATACGAAGCCATTCCCACCAGCCAGGGGCTGATCCCATATTCACGGCAAACTGGCAGCAATACCAGTATAAATAAAGAATAACAGGTTGCCATATCTACAATCAGGAAACGGGTCACCAGAACAGCGATTGCTACCACGGGCAGAAACAAATAGATACGCTCCGCTAACAGAATGAAAACAGGGCCAAGAACTGTCCCTATCCACTGGTCGATTTTTGCCTCTGTAATGACAGATACCAGATTGATGGCCCCGCCCGTAAAGACAATTAACCCCCAGGGAATCCTGTTCTCAAAATCCTGTCATGTTGAAATTCCGGATACGGATAAAAAACATAATCCCAAAATAGCGGTAACCGCTGCCGGAATTCCAAGCTTTTGCTCCATAATCCATAAACACACATAGCCCAACAGGATTGCCAGTGCAACCTTCTCATCTTTTATTATCGGACCCAGATTCAGATACATAGCCTGGACTTTCTGCCTGTCACATGCTTTATCTCCGGATGGCCTGTATAAAACCATGATTGGAAACAGCCCCATAAGACCGCATAAAATCCCCCATGGCAGCGATTAAGAGCCAGATTGTTGTACTGGAAAAACTCCCAAATGCAATCTGAAACGGCGCAATTCCCAAAACCACCCATACACAGCACATGAGAAGAATCACTATATAATCTTCCATTGCTTTTGTAATCCAATTTCACCTTAGGATAACGGTTTTGAAAAGCAGTCATAGCCTGTGCTAATTCCTGAACACTGCGTAGTTCATTGCAGCCGATAGAAATAATGCCTGTCAATGTTTCTTCATTTTGCGCCACCTCACTCTTTGCTTTTTCTGCCATTGCAACTATGTCCTGCGCCCTGCGCCGGAATAAAAAGCCTTCATCCGTCAGCAAGACACTGTGATTGGTTCTCTCAAACAACTTTACCCCCAATTCATCCTCCAGCTGCATTAATTGGCGGGAGAGGGTTGGCTGTGTCACATGAAGCAGTTGTGCTGCTTTGGTGATATTTTCTTCTCTGGCTGCCATGAGAAAGTATTCTAAAACTCGGATATCCATTGGATTACCTCCTTTTTTACACAATATCATGCATGACATTCAAAATCAATACAGATATCCACTAGCAGAAGAACCAAAAGGCCCCAGGAGCATCCATCTCCCAGGGCCAAGGCATCTATTTCTCACGCCCTGAAAAACACCCATTTCCAGGCCGCAATTTCACTCGATTTTCTTTCAAAAACCACCACATCTTGTGGTCTTATCCATCGTATCCGTTCAAAAACCGCAAGTGGCATCTAAACTACCGTAGCTTAATGTACTGTTACAATAGAATAGATGCCACTGAATCATGATACTTCATAATAATGTGTGAATTTAAACTATTTTTCAAATCTCCCCAAAACTTCGGCATTTTCTACTGACATGTCTAATATTTCCTGCCTTCTGTCTAAAACCCCATATGGTGGCTTACCATACGTTACTGGCCCATTTTACCCTCCCAACATCGGTTAATCAATCGCCTGTTCTGTCTCATCTCCACATCCGGTCAGTTCTTGCCTTTGGACACCATAGTAGTAAATATTGTCTGATAAAATATATATTTACCTGGTTATTCATGGTCTATCCAATGATGATACCGCCGTTTACCCCTCTCCCCAGGATAGCATATTGCCATCTTCCCCATCCTGTTGGTATTCCTCACAGTAATCAAGGTAATATGTCACGTCAAAACCATCCGTTTCCGTATATAGTTCTGCCACTTCTGGCCGTTCTCGAAGCATGTCACCAATCAACTGTTGAAGTTGGGGACACTCCTCAATGCGCAGGCCACAGTGTTCATCCAGTTCAGCAAAGTATATCATCCAGTTCCCGCTTGATGTATTTTGGGTGCCGTCCTGTATGATGAACTCTACTAACGCCTGAAGTTTCTCATCCACTTCTGCCATCTATCATGCTCCACTTCTTTCAATGCCTACGGGTGTACTGATTCAATTCATGCCTCTGGACATATCATAGTTCCCCTGCCATATGTTCCCTGCCTTTTCTCTCCCCTGTTCCATCTTCCTCTCGATTGGTCGTATTCCGTCTTTCCTGCCCCCTCATACCTGCCCTTCCCTCACCTGACTCCCGGCTTTCAATGTATTCCCTGACTGCTGGCGGCACATATTTTTCATACAGTTTCTGCAACGTCTGTTGGAGTTCTGTCTCCAGGTCCGCCTCTTTCTTCCTCATGTACTTTTCCAATGCAGACAATTTTTCCTCATCATATCTCAGTTGTATGATAGCCTTCTTCATAGAAAACCTCCTTAAATTCCGCTGACTTCTGTTAACTTAAGAAGCCAATCCATCCTCTATCCGCCTCTGTACACATGGCCTGCCCCTCTCCTGTATCACAGATAGACAGCTCCTGTTTCTGGACGTCATAGTAATAAACATGGTCCGATAAGATTTCCTCTTCCCCCACCTCATTTTGATTTATGCACCGGACCATCTCTTCCAATTCGTCGTATATGCCATAATCAGGTAAGACAATCCATTCATGGATAGAGCACGGCAGAAGGATAAAATTTCCACCTTTGATAGCAGCAAGTTCCTCCACAACTTCCGGGTACAGAATGCAGGAAGCACCATATAAGCCATCCTTGGTTGTTAACACACTCCAAATCTTGTTACGTTCCGGGTCATCATGCTCATGGTTACTTTCAATCTGCAGGCTTTCACCTAATTCGCTGATGACCTGCTGAATGCCCTTTATGATATGGGGTGCATTCTCTCTGCGTTGCTCCATGGCTACACGAAACAGCTCTTCTTCCCCCCGGACTCCCAGTCTCTCTATGCTCTCATTATTTAAAATGGCAGTCATCGTGTCCCCCTGTGCATCCTTAACCGCATACCGGTAAATGAGCGCCAAATCTGCAACCATCCGATGCGGGACCTGGGCCAGCAGCTCCTGATTCTTGTCCGCGTGAATCAACTCCATGCGGATGTTATCCAGAATCCGGTCCTTCTTAAAAAGTGGACCCTCCAACTGATTTCCTATTCCCTCCCTCTCGACCAAGGTCAGTAACCGGCCGGCAATCTCATCCGTTCCTGTCCCGTACAGTACGGATTCAGCATAGTACGTATCCATGGAAATGGAAGGCCATGCCTGTTGGCCGGGTATCGTTATAACGATTGCAAGGTTGGTTTCCTGATTCACTTTCATAGGATTCCTGACTGAGACATCATAATCCATTCCTCTTTCCTGGTACGCTTCCTTCAGTTTCCCAGCGATTACCGATACAAATTCCTCAAAAAGCAAGTGTTTTCCTCCCTGTTTTCAAGATGGTTCTTCCATTGTTTCCTACATTCCCATCTGCATACCGGTGCTTTCCTCTTCCACCTGGTCTGCTCCATCCGTCTTAGGTGTGTCTGGTTTTGAGGACGCTGCCGTAGCAGTCTGCCGTTCCTGCTTTTTATTTCGTTTCGTCCCGCTGCTTGTTGCAGTCCCCTGCACTACCTCCTGTACCTCTTCTGTATCCGGCGCAACCTCACCCGTCATCTGAAACTGGATAAAATCTCTGGTGGGTTTGGGAACCATCCTGTTATACAGTCTTTCCAGCTGCTCCTCCATCAATGTCTCCAGACTCTGCTGCTCACGGTTCAGAAAAAATAATAAAACATTCAGTTTATCCTCTGGGAATTCAATTGTAATGTTCTTCTTTGTCATAATCATTTCCTCCTTACATTTTCATTTCGGGTGCCTGGATATCATCCTCATCGGCAACCCATAACCTATAATCCCTGTCACTGCAGTACCCTCAACACAAAGGAATCCGGCTTTCGTTCAAACTGTATCTTCATTTGCATGCTCCTCCCGACCGTACTGAGCAGGGCAGGCCGTCCATACAGGACCTGCTTGTCTGCATCGAACAGATTCCTATATACCACCTTGCCGCGTGATGATGAGGCATCCACTACCATCCCATTTCCTGCATACACACCTACATGGGTGATATTCATATAGCGTCCGTTAGGTTTATGGGACCAGAACACCAGGTCGCCTGGAACAAGACTGGACTTTGCCACTACCAGCTCATGTTCCATACAGTACTGCGCCTGCTCTGCTGCGGTCCCTGGAAGATGGACGCCCAGCTGACGATAGGCCCATAGGGTAAGGTAACTGCAGTCTGTATACGTTCCCTGCCCACGTTTTTCCTGTGAATATGGGTCCCCCAGCCTGGACATAACAAGCTGTACGGCCAGGCTTCCTGCTTCTCCTTCCGGCAAATCCCTGCAGATGGCTTCGTATTCTTCCGGTGTGAGGGTCCCGTTCCAGTCAGACCAGTCCACAAAACCATCCCCTTCCGTAGGTGCACCTACTCCATATACCATCCGGTAGTAGATTTCATTTGCGTTAGCCTGGTCCATGTCACTTACCGGCTTGATGCGTGAACGGATATTTCCATAAATCTCCGGCTGACTGGTAAGCGGGATTGCCACCAGATAGGTTTCCTCCGTTGTGTTTCCTTCCTCATCCGTCTCTTCTCTGGTTCGTTCTTCGTACCGCACAAAGCAGTCCACGAACTCCTGCGCTGCTGACAATGGGACAGGGAGGCCATCGTAATCATAAAAAAGCGAATAAAAGATGGATTTCACCAGCATACCATCCATCTCCCCTTCCTCAATCAGGCCCGTGACTTCGTCCATTGCATTACCAATCCGGCGGAAGCTGTCCTGCATCCCTGCAATGAACTGCCGGTATTCCTCTGGTGTCCCTTCCGGTACCTGTCCATTTTCAAATACAGTCCGTACCGCATCCTGGTTATGCCGGGTCATCCCCGCCAGCGTTCCCATCATGAACAGGATAACCATGAGGATAGGGGATAGGATGACTCCCATCACAGTCACCATTCGTTTCCGGTTCGTTTCATCCGCTGCCGCAAGGATGGACGCCTTTGCTATGGCCCCCAGAACAGGTGCTGCCATCCGGACTCACCTCCTTCCTGTTCATCATTGTTGGAAATCCATCCCAGCCATCCCGTTCTTCTGGTCCTCCTGCTGCATTGCCATCTGCTCCGAATAAGCGACGGCGTTCTCCAGTACCGCCGGAGTGAATCCTGCATTCCGATAGCCTTCCCGAATAATGTTTAAATATCTGACGGACGGATGGCCAAAGGAATGGCCTGGTGTCATGACATATACCATTGCATCCATCCGTTCCCTTCCCATGGAAACCTCCACCTGTTTTTTCCCATATAGTTGCGGATAGCCCTCATAGCGGTCCAGGGCAGCCTCATCCGCTCTCTGGATTCTCCATATCAGGACAGGTACACGGCTGCCCTGTTTGGGTTCGATGGTCGCAAATGCCTGTTCCCGGTGACCTTTAAACAGCAATTCATGGTCCATAAGTTCTGCCAGCCCTACGACCCTGGCGGTCGGGCACCTGCGCTGCATCTGGGTCAGGCTCAGGTTTGAGCCATATGCTACATATAATATTCCTTCCTCCATTCTTACCTCCATTCCAGTCCCTTACATAGAAATGGACGGGCCAGCTTCCTCTGTCCTGTCCCGTCCATCCTGGTTTACATATGCTTCCTTTTCACGTTTCGCCCGCAGGCGTTCCTTCTGTCTCTCTGCCTGGGCCGGGTCCTTCCAAGCGATGCAGCCATCCAGATGCTCCAGCAGATGCTTTCTTGTATTGGCAAACTCCTCCCCGATTAATCCCAGACGCAGCAACCAGGTACGGAAGGTATATTTTTCGTTGGTGCTTGCAGTCTTCCTCCTGCTGGCACATTTCTGTATGAGCGCCTGGTAGCTGATGGCCAGGCAAAGATGGATATACGCCTTCACCTTCCCGGCATGGGTCGTGGAATTAAACAGGCGGAATTCAATGGTTCCCTTCTGGAACACGGAGTGCAGGTTCAGGCAATGATAACGGGTCTGGTCATAGTGCTTATTGGCCCGTTTCTTTCCCCCGTACCAAATTCTGCTTACTTCGTCCATATTCTTCGGCTTTTCATGGTTAATCTGCTCCAGGAATGACGTATCCACCGGCTTGCAGTATTGGTTTTTCCGTGCCACCTCAACCTGAAGCGCCTTATAAATCAGGTCCTCCTTACTCGCCATGATGTTGGTAATGTTCCTCAATGTCCTTGCGTTATGGGGGGAGGCATCAACATGGATATGGATGCCGCAGGATTTGTTGGCCATGGCCCCGCCGTGACGCAATTGTCTGACAATCTCCTGTATATCCGGGATGTCCAGGTACCGGCAGATAGGGCTTACCACCTCCACCTTATATTCATCACTGGCTGGACCGCTTTTACATTCTGCTGTTATACTGCCGTCATACACCACCTGCCAATGACGCCCCTGTCCATCCGGTATCTTATAGGAATAATAAGCACCCCCTTCATAAATAGGCGTCTTCATCATATATCTCCCTATGATATCCGCTGCCTTCTTACGCGATAGTCCGGTCAGTTCTATCTCAATCCCAAACCGCTGGTCACGCATACCAGGCCCCTGATAGTTCTCCTGCTGCTTTGTCATCGCCCTCCCGCCTTTCCGAACAGCCTGGCCTTATAGGCCGGGGCCTGGATCATCAGGTTGTAGCGTTCATTCCCGCACTTATAAAGGCACACACCACGCTGGGGATATTTGATTAAGTTGTACTCGCTCTGTTCCAGTTGAAGGATATCCATATAGAATCTTGCATCCACGGCCCCTGCATTGAACAGAAAACTATGGGTCGGGATGGCAAAAAGCGGCTTGGTGTATTCCGCAATCCCCGGCAGGTTATAGTCCTCCAGGTTCTGACTTGACAGGATGACGGCACTGTCCTTCTTCCGCACCCGTTTCATGAAGTTTCTGACATACTCAACCGCTGTCAGGTTACTGAGGAACAGATAGAATTCGTCAATACTGACAACGGTCTTCCCATTGGTCAGGAGAGCATCACTCATGAACGACAGTACGTTGAACAGCATTGCGTTCCGGATGTTTTTGCTGGCCTGCAACAGTCCCTTCACGCCGAACACGATAAAATGGTCATCTATGATGTTGGTATGTCCGTCAAAGAAGGGGGCCTCCGCTCCCCTGCACATGGAGTGAAGACCCAGCAGGATTTCCTGAAGCAGGTCCGCCGTATACAGATGGCGCCTGTCATCGTCAAAGGCCTGGTACTCCGCCTCAATCAGCTGGTACAGGTCGGAAAGGACCGGGTAATCCGCAGGTCCCAGCCGTTTGAAATCTGTCCTGTCCGTAAAACCGCACCGGCCGTATAGTTTTCCAACCATGATTTCAATCACATCGATATGCTGGTCCGTGAAATCCTTATAGGACCGGAAAAAGTCTTTCAGGAATGAAATGTGCTGGCTCAGCCTGCTGGTCTGACGGAATGCCATGGGTGCTTCTGTGTCATCCGGGCTTCCGTCTTCATCCCAGCACCGTACCTGCAGCAGATTGATTTTGTATCCGCCAGTCATGAGGTCAATGTAACAGCCGCCCAGCTTTTCTGTCAGGTCCTGGTATTCTCCCTCCGGGTCCAGGCAGATGATGTTCATCCCCGCCTCCCGCATGTTGCACAGGATAAGTTTGAGCAGATACGATTTTCCCTGCCCGCTGTTGCCCAGAATGAGAATGTTGGCATTGGTCTTATCATCCGCACGCCGGTTAAAGTCCACGATGATGTTGCTCCCGAATTTATCCCGGCCCAGGTAGAATCCATTCGGGTCTGTCTTTCCGGAATAGTGGAATGGGTACAGATTGGCCACACTGCTGGCTGGGAGCACCCGTTCATACTGTTCCCTGAACACATTCCAGCCGGATGGCATCACACTCTTAAACCCCTGTTTCTGTCTCATGAGCAGGCGGTCCACGTTCAGCTTGGAACGCACCAGTTCGGTCAGTACCTCCGCCTGAAGCAGCTTGAGCTGTTCCGGGTCCGCTGCCGTCAGCTCGATGTACACAGCCGTATGCAGAAGCGGTTCCTTATTCCGGTGCATTTTTGATATAATGTCTGCCACATCCTGCAGGTTATTACCTGCGGTGATGGTGTCCTGCAGGTTCTCCGTACTTCCCTGCCGCATCCGGTTCTTGTTGGCGGCATTGCTGATGATTTTCCGTTCTTCTGCCGGTGATACCTGCCGGGTGTAGATGCGAAGGGTCACCCCGTCCTTTTCCCCCAGGTTGCGCAGGATGGCCTGCTCCTCTGTACTGGTTGGGTACTCCCTGAGTGCCCACACGCACCGGTAGGTATTCCCGCACACGTAATGGTCCATTTCAAATTGAATGACGGACGGGCTGACCATGTCAATAAAATCCTTCACATATACCGCTTCATCCCTTCGGTTTCTTCCTTTTCTTCCGATTGTTCTCCCTCCTTCCCAATCAACGGTCATGGAATATCACCCATCGCTCACCATCCGATTCCTCGAACCGCTCCGTGGTCACGTTCTGCTCAAAGTACACGGCCAGGACCCTGCGAATATCATCCCCATCTGCGCGTCTGGTCGTAAATCCCTGGTCGTTCAATGTCTTCTCAATCCGGTTCAAATAGGGTGACACCTCTTTTTCTTCCTCCCCCTGAAGCCGTACCACAAGGATAAATTCACGTGCCGTAGCCATCTGTACCTGAATCTGGTCCAGAAACACCAGGTCTGCTTCAAGGAGCTTCCTGATTGCGGGGTTCTCCTCCTCTTCTGCCCGGTCCTGAAGGTATTTCTTGTTATCTTCGAAGTTCTCCCTGCTGTTCAGGCACAGCATCTCCAGTTCCGCCATTCCTTTGAGTACCGTCATAAGTCCATATATCCTGGCAGCCAGGCTTGACTCCGACAACACGGACAGATTACTTGGATGGAGCAGGAAGAACACTAACTCACCATGCCCCACGGTCCGCAGGCTGTAGTCCGTTATCTCCTGGATACCAATCAGCTGTCTTGTCCCTTCCGTCTTCTGCCGTTCCCTTTTGTCCCTCTTCATTCCCTCCTCCATTCATAGGTCTGCTGCTGAGTCACAAAAAAAGCACACGCATACCGGATAATATCCTGGATGCGTGTACCATCAAACTGGATGGACAAAAAACCATACACAGCTGTCAGCACCATGGGAAACAGGACCCCGCTCACGGAAAAACAAGCAATGGAAAACACCGCCCCTATGCCTATAAGGCCAAGGTCCCTTAAGTCCCATAACCACAGGGTCGCCCTGGCCCTTAAATGGTCCGGATACAGATAAGTCATCCCATTAACCTCCTTCCTGCTGCATTCCTCTCATTTCTATCCCTTCTATCTCATTCTGTCTTTCACTCGGCAATGCAAGAATTTCATTCCTGTCCACAAACCGCATCTCTTTTCCGATTCCTTTGGCGAACTCCATCTCCTGCTTCATACCTGGGGTTATAACATCCCCGCATATCCAGATACAATCGCAGGCTTCCATGAGTCTTAATCCCATTTCCATTCCCAGACTGCGTTCCACAGGATTCCTATCATCCAGGAATGCGGGATACATTATATGGGGAATCACGGGTATGCCTCCCTGCATCGCACAATACCGGCCAGCCTGTCCCGCAAAGGCAAGGTTGGCCTCCACATCCCCTGCATAAGGACTTGCAATATATACCAGTCCCATCGTCATTTTGGTATCATAGTCACCACCGTCCTTGTAAGATTGATTGCACTTTGGGCCGCATAAACCGAGCCCATCAGGTTTGCCCTGGTACTTGTATCCATGCCGAACTGCCCTGCTATCCTTGGTACCTCACCACTCGCCAGCATGATTCCAATTCCTAAAAGGGCGTGTTCCCGGATGACCAGGAGTCCCGCTGTCAGAAGGGTAGCCTGCAGGAACGTTGTCAGGCACAGGCCGATTACCTGTCGGCACCAGTTCATGAACCCATCCACGTATCCCCTTGGGACAGAGAACATATACAGACTCCCCACTGTAATCTGTGTAAGCAGGATGCCCCCTCGCTTAAGGTTGGCGAAGAATACCTTGATAATCGCATATCCCATCATGATGATGAGGAAGATTGTAAGGATTCCATTTCCCATCGGGTCCAGCCCCCCATACAGAGAAGACAGGTCCGCGTCCTTCAATGAGCCCGCGGATGACAGGTTATCCATGATGCCTGCAGCAAGCTCTGTTACTCCGGTGCCCTGCCCGGATATGGCGGAACTCACCTGTACCTGCATCGTGATGGCCAGACGGTACAGCTCTACCGGCACGGTGGAGAACAATCCAACCGCCATGAAACCCTTGATTGCATTGAGGGCGGTATCCTTCACACTGCCGCGGCCTGTCTGATATTCAATGGCACATTCAAAGGCAGCCACCACCAGTCCGGTTACATACAAGGCCCAGGCCAAATAGACAAAAAACTGGACAATCCCCTGGACCCAGCCCAATTCGAATATCTCTGCCCCCATGTTTCCCATCATCCCGAAGAATGCTCCCAGGAATCCCACCAGCTGCCCGTAAAACCATTCAATGATATCCTCAAATACTGTATCTACTACAAAATCCCATATGAACACCTCTTGCGCCCACCTCTTTCCCCCTCAGAGAGCCGTTTTATCAACACAACTGCTGGCCCCGCACCGGTTCCTGGAATAGCTCCACATACATCCGGACTGCATCAGTGAGCTGTTGGTAATCATCCCTGGTTGGCCTGTACACATACCATTCTGCTTTTCCCTGATACCCCCATACATAAGGACTGATTCCTTCCCGGAAGTTCGGATTATCGGTCTTTTTTATCCCCCATAGGTCGCGAAAATATAGAAGCATTCGGTCAATCTCTCCCTCATTACGGTTCAGCAGGGTTACTTTCAATGCCTCATAGTGGTCCGCATAATCACATGTGGTAAAACAGATTTTTACCCGTATACTATCGGTCAGCCTGCCGTAGCATGCATTTCCAATAAAACGTTTATCCATAATCACGGAGTCATACGCAAATATTTTTTTAAGTTCCTGTTCAAAAAAAGTCATGGGCTGTCTCCTTCTTTCTTATCATGTTTGGGTCATGGTTCCTATGGCTGGGGCATACTCCTGTCCCTTTCCTTGGACCAGCTCAACCGGATTGTCTGCCGATGTGAGAAGCACATCGAGACGTTCCACCAGTTCTGTCATATGTTCCTGCCAGCCTGTCCAATCCTCTTCCTTGAACCATCCGCCCCACTTCATCCCCTGTGCTTCCATCAGTCCGGCATTTTTCCTACTGTTCTTAAGGGTATCCTCTATATAATCCCGGACCCATTGGATGGATTCCCTGGTTGCCGTAAATGAGGTGATTCCTCCGAATTTGTTGGATTCCTCGTCATAGTCAAGACTGCCGATATCCCGTTCCAGGAATTTTACCATGATTTCAGCCAGTGCCATGGGGCTGGTATGGGATTGTCCATCCGTGACCTCCGGCGGTCTGTTCCATTCATCCTGATTCAAGGACTGTATCACCTTGCTAAGTTCCAATTGTCCATCCTGTGGCAGGTGTTCCCGTATGAATCCTACCGCATCCAGTCCGGCATCAGACTGCATGGCTGTGATTCCCCAACATCCCATTTGCGCCCTCCTTATTTCAATCCTGAACAGGTGATTATCCTGCCAGTACCTGCTAACTCCTTTTACATTCCAAGAATCTGCCAGTCAATACTTGTAAAAGGGCGGTGTTTATAGTTGACAATATCAACCCTCGATGATATGCTTGAATATATAATATCAACCCTCGATAAATAGGAGGATTAGAGATGGGTAATAAACGCATAGAAGTTGTCAGTGAAAGTATGTTTTACACCCTCATGGCTTTTTTGCATGGTGAATACAGTGGAGCGGAAATTGCAAGCATAGTTGAAACTTTAACCAAAGGTCGTGTGCAATTGGGGCCTGCAACACTTTATACCATATTAGGTCGTTTTAAAGAAGAGAAAATTTTAGTAGAAACTCGCACGGATGGTCGCAAGCGTATCTACCGTATCACCGACAAAGGCATTCAAATGTACTACAATGAGCGTGAACGACTTACACAGTGTCTTGCAGATAGTAATACTTGGGAGGAGGAACAAAGATGAAATACCATTATAAAAGACCACCGTTTGATTTTTACGATACCGTTGCCTTTGAGTGTTGGCTTTCTGACATGGCGAAAAAAGGCTTGGTTTATGAAGGGAATAACCTTGCATATTTCCGTTTCTTAAAGACTGATCCGCAGGAGGTCTGCTATCGTGTTGAGCCTACAACAAATGATGAAGTAATGCCGTCTGAGGAGATGCTGTCTGACTATGCGGATGCCGGTTGGCAATTTGTTGCCCATCAAGGTAATCAATTCTTTATTTGGAAGTCAACACGAGCTGATGCAACGGAGCTACACACCGATCCCATCGTACAAAGCGAGAGCTACCGTAGGCTGTGCAAAAGGTTAACGCATACAGCGATATACACTGGTATTGGCGTAATTGCTATTTTGACAATGTTGCTCGGAGGATTTCTTGTTTCCGACCGACCTGTCACATTATTTTTAACAAGTCCTCTTTACATTTTTCTGGCAGTAATGGATTTATTTCTTGCTGCGCAGGTGGTACAACAGGCAAAAAGAGCCTTGCAGACAAAGAAACTGCTTGCAGATGGAATTTGCCTCGACCACAAGAAAGATTACCACAAAGAATATCGTGGCTACCGCATTGTCAATAGGGTGACACTACTACTCTCTATTGCAGTTATAATCACTTCGCTGTTAACCTTGACAACTAACTGGACAAAAAGCGTCATTGATGTGACAAAGCCTTTGCCATACCTTTCGTTGGATTTAATTGAACAAAGCGAGGAATTTGCCTGGGCAGAACCGATGTTTATTCTCGACTCGGATTTTGATTACAATAACTATGTGGACTATTCTTGGACACTCTTGGTGCCTGAGCATTATGAAATTCATCAAAATGGAGCAGAGCAGTCACACAAATGGCCTGATGGAAGCGGTTATTATTCTCCAAGTGCAAGTACAGAATATTATCGCTTAGCATTTTCTGCTTTTGCACCGGCGCTGTTTGATGAACTGATGGAGTTGCACATATGGGAAAATGAGGAATACACAATCTACGAGCCTGATGCCTTTGACCGTACCGTGCTGGCGGTGAATGAGGAATACTGCATGAGTCACCTATTTGTCCGGTGGGGCAATCAGGTTATTTACATTCGCTATCAGGGTTATGCTGACTTGGGTGAAAGACTTGATTTACTTGCGAATGTTTTCTCCAATCGGTAATATACGAAGAGTGTGTGAAGAAAAGTCTGTAAAAGCTGATCTTCTATGATAATAACTGGGCTG
>ENA-OWPN01001005-OWPN01001005.1-human-gut-metagenome-genome-assembly--contig:-NODE-1005-length-30224-cov-4.926580_pt1 | contig 30224 bp, 33 predicted proteins | sample MGYA00248266_ERZ651850 | MGnify/ENA primary metagenome ERZ651850 (study PRJEB26924, sample SAMEA4378296) | human gut metagenome | biome: human gut; feature: human-associated habitat; material: faeces... | reverse complement strand
TGCCGCCAACACGGCAGTGGGGAGCAGGCCGAGGACGCAGATCAGGGCCAGCAGCATCGCGGTCACGCGATTTTTCAATGAATGCCATGTCTTTTTCATCGTTATTTGACCTTTCTTTTTAGATTTGCTCATAAGAAATGGCCTTCCGGCAATGAAGCTGGAAGGCCATGTGAGCATATTGAGTTGCGGATAGGTTATGCGTAGGGATTGTGCGCGTTGGGATCACCGACGAACAGGAAGCAGATCGTTCCGCCCTCATCAGTTGAGATCCCGACGCCGATGGTGTCGCAATCAGGGTCAACCATCGTCTGGAAGTGGCCGGGAGAATTCCGCCAATTCTCCACTGCCCGCTCTGCGGTTTCAGAGGCGGGCACATTTGCGAATGCGGTGATGTTCGATCCAAATCCATGGGGATATCCGGAGGCCGCAACCGCCTCGCACTCCACCTTATTCTGGTGGTATGCGACACGCAGGGACGCGCAATGCTGCGCCGCGTCCATCAGAGCCGCGTTGACCGTCAGCTCCGGCACACCGTTTTCCCGGCGTACCTGATTGACCAGCCGGACGATCTCCTGCCGTGCCGCGTCTGTCTGACTGGCACCGGATTCCGGAATGCTCGCACCTTGCTTGCCGTCAACTACCGTCAGCGTTAAAGCGGCGGTCTGGCCATGCTGATCGGTCACGACCACATCGGCTGTGCCGCTGCTGACCGCGATAGCGGTCCAGAAGCCGGAGATATTCTCAACGCGGATGATGTCGGGCCGTGTGGAGACCACGCTTTTTATTTCCTCACTGGGACTGATATTCAAGCCGCTGCGGTCTCCGGGGCGGAGGGTGCTGCCTTTGTAGCTGCTGACGCGGATGTCGGATGCGGCAGGGGCGATCCCCGTGTATGGATGTCCGGTGTCGATTTGGACTCCGGCGTTCCAATACACGTTGAAACCGACCTGTTCGCCCATGTCCCGCAGCTTCACATAGTTGTGCCCCGCAATGTTGTAGGCTTGCATTTCCACCTGCTGACCATCCACAAAGATGGGCTGCCAGGTAGGTTCCGCCGTGATCCCGGCCGCGACTGCGATAGAGCCGCCGGTCAGCGCCGCGCCGATCACCATGCCGGTGAGCATCATACTGACATTTTTTCTCACGTTTTTGCTCTCGTTCATCTTTCTGCCTCCATTCTAACTGTGTATGTGGGAAAATCATCTTCGCAGCTTCACCATATCACAAGTGAGGGGCAGAAGTCGAACAGAACCGATTCGGCAAAAGGGAGAAAGATTCAGACCTCCGCTGCGGTGACGCACCAGCGCTGGTCCCGCTGGTTGCGGACGCAGGTGTAGAGCGTCAGCATATTTTCACCGGAGTCAGCAAGGCCGCCGCGATCCGTTTCGCTGACCTTGAATACATCCGTCACCTTGTAGGTACGGGTGCCCAGCTTGGTGGTCAGGATGATCTTATCCCCGATGTCCAGCGTGTGGATCTGGCCGAAGTAGCTGTTGGCGCCGCGGTTGTGGGCGGCGAGGCAGACGTTGCCGTTCCAGATGGAGGTGTCCTCAAAGTGTCCGATCCCCTTGGCAAGCGTCTTGCTGTCCGTCCCCTGATAAATGCGGACGCTCAGATCCAGCGAGGGGATCTCCAACCTGCCGAGGGAGCCGTTTTTGTAGTAGAGGTCGCCCGTCACCTCTGTGAACAGCACGGCGGGCTGATAGCCGCTGCCGCCATTCACCGTGCTGCCGGGTGTGACAACAGTGGCGGCGCTGCCGCCAATGACCGCGCCGGACGCGGGAATACCACCGGGGGCAAGGTTGGGCGTGAGGTATTCACCGGTGTGGAGGGCGTTCATGCTCTCCGAGCCGAAAGCAGGCGGAATGAGCGCTGCGTTTTTGCTCATGTCGGCGTTTTTCATAGCGCCGCCGTCCGCTGTGTGGATGACCTCAATAGATGTGTCTTTGCCGAAGTCATAATCGTCCGGCGCGGCGATACTGTATTCCAGCGCATACGCCGGAGCCGCCAGAGCTGCTGTCATGCAAAGGCTCAGGCAAAGGGTGATGATCTTTTTCATTCTGTATCCTCCTCATCTGCATTTTCTCTTTTGCGTTTTACCAGCAGCGCGCCGCCGACGCCCGCGCCTGCCGCGGCCACGATCCCAATGGGAATGAGCACATAAGACCAGCGGAACGCGGACGCCGTGGCGGGTGTCTCCGCAGGCTCCGTGGACTGGATGGGCGTTCCCTCAAAAATGGCGACATAGCGGACACGGTTCAGGGCGATCCGGCTGACCGTGCCCACATAATCCGCCGTGACGGTATAGCCTTTCACATAGCTGCTGGTGGCGCTGCCGGAATAGGTGGCAACGGCTGTGTAGCGGTCTGCCACAGCGTAGCCGTCCAGATTGGCGGTGTTGTCCGTCTGCCACTGGATGTCCGTGAGCGTCAGGGTCTTGCCGTTTTCCGTGATGGTTTTGGGAAGATACTGCGTATCCTGCTCGGCAAGATTGGGGTAGCTGCGCTTGGTGGAGATTTCCTTGGTGGCAGTGCCGTAGCCGGACGGCTCCACCTGCACGGTATCAAGTCGGAGTGTCAGGGTTCCCATGAGGCCGTCCTCCGTGATGAATTCCCGCTCCTGCGGCAGCAGCGCCAGCACAGATTCCATATCTTTTTTGGCGCTCGCAACGGAAATGTGCTCCGTGTGCTGGCGGCTCTCATTTTCCGGAAGCTCCTGTTTCAGTAGGTCCGTCAGGGTGTAGTGGAAGCCGTCCTGACGGAAGTCCGAGCGGGGGATACCGGCAGGATCGTCTTCGGGGCTCAGATCATAGATCTTTTTCAGTTCCGTGCCATCGTCACCGCGAACGATGGCGGTGGGGTAGCAGACCTTGGCGTTCGGTACCGCAGGCTCAAAGTCCGCTGCCAGCGCGGTGGGCATCAGCGCCAAGGTCAGGCACAGCGCCGCGGCACAAAGGGAAAGCATTCGTTTCATTTTGTGTTCCTCCTTAATGTTTCTTCATTTTATAGTGATCTCTTGTCTGCTCCAGCAGGAGGTCATATTCCCAAGGCTCCACTTCTAAGGAGAGGTAGGCCCCATCCTTCGTCATGCCGTCCACCCGATAGCGCAGCACCAGAGGAAGCTGCCGCTGCTTTTTCACATCCTGGGGTGAGAGCCAGCCAGCACCGCCCACAAAAACAGCACGAATGGCGGAATCGTAGTTTTCTTCATAGCCCTGCCAGAGAAGGGCCTCCCGCAGTTCTTTCCGCAGCTTCTTGTGCCGGGGAATGGGGATCAGGCGCTCCGGCTCCAGCAGAAAACGGGGACGCAGGCTTTCCAGGCAAATATCCAGCGCGTCTTTCAGAGCAGCGTTCTTTTTCGTCAAGCCGTTGCGCCAGTGATCTGCCGCCAGCACATCCTCGCCCTGGGCATCGCCGGGGAAAAGACGCACACAGCGGATGAGCTCATAGGCGTGGGCATCATCCGCCATGCCGAGGACGCGGGCCCCATCCATAGGGAGTGTCCGGTAATGGGAAATCGCATCATTCAATGTAGGAAAACGCTTCACACCCCAGCCGGATCTTCCGGGCCGAAGATCGTCCACGGTGTAATAGGTCATGCTCATGCAAGTATCCTCCTCACTTCATTTTCATGCCGCCCATTGTAGGGGCGTCCGTCTGTTCCTGCATTTTCAACTCCTCCAGCTTTTCCCGCGCCCATTCCGGAAGGAACTTGTCGTCCAGTACACCGGTGAAATCCTCCCGGTTCCATCTGGCTGTTTCACCGTCCGAGAGGCAGGTGGCAAAGACTGCTCGACCACTGGAATGCGGCTCGCAGCCAAAACCGCTCCGAGCATACCAGAGCTGGTCTTTCTGCCCCCAATACTGCTCCCGCAGCGCCTCCGACGACAGCACCAGCACCTTTCCGGTATAGTCCTGCTCGGCGCGGTCACCAACGCAATGCTCCGCGCCAAAGAGATTTAACGCCTGCACTGCCTTACGGTAGAAAGTGACGAAGCCATCCAGCACGGCCGGATGGCTTCGGACAACAAAGTCGCTGTTGTGGTTGAGATCTGTGGGGATGCAGGCACGCTCCGCCCACTGCTTGTTGGCAAGGCCGAAGCGCCCGTCCCACTTGAGCTCGTGCAGGGTATTGGCAAGCACCCACGCGGTGCGCTTGTAGCCGTATTCCTCCAGCACCGGCGTGATACAGTTCTTGTCCAGATGCATTCCGTCGAAGCTCTGACGGATGGCGTCCTCGATGGCATTGCGGCAGGCGATGTTCGCCTTGTGGCTCTCCCGCCAGAGGGGAAGCTCGTCCCGCTCTCTCGCCTCGACGGAGGAATAAGGGTAGAGATAGGTGTCATTCGTCATGATCCAGTTCCTCCTTCAAAAGCAGGAAGAGCCCGGACAACGAAACACCCGCGCTTTTCAGCAGATCGCGGAAGTCATCATCCAGACTCTTCATCATTTCATATACATTTGTATCAGCGTCGGATCGCAGCACCAGCGTACCGTCCTTCACCGCGCATTCGAAATCTCCTTCCACCGGGTCAATGCCGGCCTCTGCCAGCATACACAGCGGCAGGACGTCCTGAAAACACTCTTTTTCCCAATGGCATCCATCGCAAGCGTCATTTTCGGCGCCGTGGGCCAGAGCGCTGCTTTTTGCCAGTCGGAACAGGAGCTCCGCGTTGATCGCCGTCAGCAGCTGGAAAGTTTTCAGCGTTTGCGCGACAGACATTTTATCCGGCAGCAGCAGTACACAGCCGTTTTCGGTATGGATCGCAAGATCGCTGGTCTCGGCAAGGCCGGAGAGCTGCAGCGCGGCGCGGGGAATGGTGAGGGTCCTGTTCGCGGGGTCATGGTTCAAATGGAATTTCATGATGTTTGCCTCCTCTTTTTTTGATTTGTTTAACATTTCAATGGGCACTTTGGCTCGTGGATCATCTCATAGCGGGTATCGCCGTCACCGCCCAGCAGGTTTTCCAAGGAGAGCTGCCAGCAAGCCTTGCGGGGATCATAGTTCGTGATGATGATTTCCTCATATTCACTTCCTGCCCTTTGCGACATACTATTTGGGCGCGAGGTCCGGAAAATAAAGCAGCCATCTTGATAGAGATCGCAAATGTATTCCTGATAGTTATACGAAACAATAAAGTACCCCTCACTCCCGATGAGCACATCGTGAAGCCGCCGGTGATCCTCCGGCGGGAACGCTACCGGATAGCAGCCCTCTGCCATATAGTAGGGCGGATCGCAGTAAAGTACGGCATTCTTCCTGTCATATTGGCGAATCAGCTCCTCAAAGTCCTTATTCTCAATGACAACATTGGCCAGCCTGCGGGAGCTCTCCCAAATCAGATGGAAGAAGCGGCGGATATCACAGGGCTTACCGCCGAAGGACTTGGCGCCGCCGCTGAAGCTGTATCGCACCAACTTGAAGTAATCCGCGGCACGGCGAATATCTCCGCGTGGCGCGCGTTCCAACATGAGGGCGCGGATGGCTTCCGCGTCGGGAGGATCTAAGAATACCTCAGTCAGATCCATTTCCTCCTGCAGATAATCATCCGTGATCTCATCCTTTGAGAAAAATTTATAGAGGACGTTGAAGTCATCCCGTGTGTTCAGCGGCAGGAACCCCAATTCCGCTAAGAGCGCCATGGTACGGTTTTTCACGCAGCAGAAGAGGTTCGTTAGATTTCCGTTGTAGTCATTGTAGACCTCCATACAGCCCCGCTGGATAGGACGGCTCATTGTCACTGTGCCGCTGCCGCCGAATACATCGATGAAACGCTTATAGTGGTCCGGCATCAGCTTGTTGATGATCCACAGCAGCTTGCCCTTGCCGCCTACCCAGGGGATAAAGCTGTTCAAGATGCACCTTCTTTCAAAGGAAAAGCATCCAGTGACCGCTCTAATCCGCGTCTTGCTGCCGCAAGTCCATTTTCCATGTTTTGAAGCTGCTGAATCGTGGAGTAGACTTCACCGGCAGTCGCCGCGTAGAAGTATCCGCATCGATCGCTCCCAATAGGAACACCCTTGCGTCTCATACGATTTACAAGTTTTCGAAGATCTGTTCCGCTAATCCCTATAGCCGCTTCCAGCGCAGCGCTGCTCGCACTGTACCTTCGCCCGGTACATGCTCCTTTCAGATAACTCAATAATTTTTCTTCTCGCATTTTTGCTCCTTTCCGGGGTTGTACTCCCGGAGGAAGGGACAATGCGCAAAAAAGAAGGGGCCGCTTCCCCCTCCGGGAATACGGCCCCTAAGTGTGATTGTTTTTCTGAATGTTCCGTTCTTACGGAACGGTAATCGCCCCGTGTGCTCCTGTGAAACAAACGCCATCTCCCATATAATTTAAGAACGGATACCGTTCAAAAGGAGATTGCGTATGGATCAGGTCGCATTGGGTAAACGGATCAAGGCCGCTCGCGAGCGAGTCGGCATGACGCAGGAAGATCTTGCTGCCGCTGTGGATTATAGCGTGGATCATGTGAGCGTTGTAGAGCGGGGCGTGAAGCCGCCAAAGCTGGAAAAGCTGGTTGCCATTGCCAACGTGCTCAATGTTGGGACAGACGAGCTTCTTCAGGACAGTTTGAACGCGGCGACGATGCTCCGAGCCACGGAACTCTCCGAGCGTTTGAAGACACTTTCCCCGGACGGGCAGCGTAAGGTGATGAATGTGCTGGAGGCGTTGATCACCGAATTCCAGTAACACTACGACAGAGGTTTGCTTTTTGCAGACCTCTGTTTTTTTCGACTGCGTTCGACATATTTCCCGTAGACTCCTGTGGTATTGTAGTTCTACAAGAACGATAATCGTTCTAAAAAGCAAGGGGTGAACAATATGAAACAAATGAATATTCGTGCCGAAGCAGCTCTGCTGGAAGTAGCCCGCAGACACCATACCACCGTAGATGAGGTGCGCAGGGAGATCCGTCTGGCTATGGCGATGGCAATGTGTAACCCTGCCCCTGCCGCGCGGAAAATCTGGGGTGAGATCCCCTGTGATGGAAACGTCCTCACGCCGGAGGATCTCATCACCTATGCCGCAATGCGGTGCCGGGAAGGGGAGTGCTAAAAGCGCCTTGCCCGTTTTGCGGAGCAAGGCGGTGTTATTTCATTTTCATTTCCATTTTTTGTGTTTCCTGCATTGGTGTCAGCATGGGCTGATAGTCCGCACGGTGCAGCAGGCCGTAGGGCGAGAGTGTGGCGTTGTCCACCTTGATGAGGTCGCAGCCGTAGGTGTAGAGGTTCACATACGGGATCAGCCGAACGGCTTCTTCGCGGTCCATGATGAAACAGAGCTGATCCAGCGCCGCTTCCTGCGGTGAACTGATCTCTGGCGTGAGGATGTAGTCCGCCAGATGCTCCGTTAGGAACAGGGCGGTTTCGATGTCCCGTACCTCGAACTGCTCCAGCAGAGCCTTCAGCTTTGACAGCTCAGATCTCGGAATGTCCCGCGCGGCCTTGGTGAAGGCGTTAAATTCCTCCAGCTCCATGGGCAGGTCGGTGAAGTCCGCCGCATAGGGGATGATCCCGTCATAATCAATGACCGTGACGCCCTCCCAGCCCTCCACACCGAGCTGTTTCTGCGCGTCCAGAAGCTCCGCCTCTGCTGCGGGAAGATCCAGTGTCACCGTGCGCGCATCGCCAATGTCGGGATGCAATCCGAGCGTGAGCCGGAAGAGGTATCCCGGCTTTTCCGGCAGCGCCTTTTGGACAGGCGGCGCGGTTGTCAGTTCGCCATCCCGCAGCACATACAGACTGTTCACAAAAACGCCGTTTTCACTGCATCGCATCATTCTTCCAATGCCGGCGAAGTCCAGCATCTCGAATACCTCGTTGGATACGCCGTCCAGTTCGGGGATAAATTCATTTTCCGCGTAGAAGCGGCCAAGCTGGGCGTCATCCGCGGCATCCACCACATGATAGCAGTCTGTTTTTGCGCTGACCGCCAGATTCCGCAGATCCTGCAGCGTGATGACGCCGCCGTTGGCGTTTACTTTTCTCTGCACCTCTATGGAAAACAATCCCTCAAAGGCAACCTCCTGCACCTCATCCAGTACCGACAGCAGCGCGGCAAGGTCGTTCAGTTCGTTGAGGCTGATGTCCAACCCGTCCAAATGGGGCGAGAGATACTCAAAGGCATCGTAGTCTTCGATCTCCATGTATAACTGCTCACCCTCGTTCAGCCGTACCTTGTCCAGCGCATCCACCACCTCCCACGGGGAGGCGGGCAAGTCCAGCTTGGCATAGGATTCGTTGTTGGGTACGCTTTCTTTCGCAAGATATACATGAAATATTTTCTTATCCACGGCCGAGACCTCCCATTTTCATCCCGCCCTGCTCATAGGCCTTCGGGTCCGCACCGGGGATGTTCCAGCCGAACATGGAGCCCGTTTTCATGGCTTTCTCCTGTGCGGGGGTAACGCCAAGCCGCTCGTTGTTATAGTCCGCTATCTCACGGTTATGTGCGGGATCATTCGTGTTCCAATCGCTGGGATAGTAGCCGCTCTCGCCGCGCTTGATACAGATGAGCTCGCCGGTACCGGGGAGCGTTGAGAAGCACAGCTCCGGCAGACCCTCCGCCAGCTTGGGGGCGAACAATTCCTGCTCCGTTTGGATGTTCCACTCGTCCGAGTTCCAAAGATGGACATACAATTCACCGCCGTCATCCACGGAAATCTCCCGCTGCTCAAAGCCCTCGCCCCAGCCGTCCGAAGCCTGTCCGGTGAGATATTCCTTTAAGGTTTCCAGCTCTGTGTCTAATAATTCTCCGGCGACGCGGCATTCCGCCACGCCCCAGAGCTGTCGGTCACGCACCTCCACGGCGAAGACGGCAGAGTGGACCTTGCGATTGACGCTGTCGGCCTCATCATACCAATGCATGAGACCGCGCTCGGTTTCCTCCGGCATCCGGTTTTTCACCAGTGCCGCCATGATCTGATCCTGATAGCCGCGCAGCTCACGGCCCTCCAGCAATGTGCTGCTGTCGTCAAATTCGCCATACTCGTTTCGCTCGTAGAGATCGGCGGTCAGGGGCATATACAGCTTGAGGGTGGTCAGCTTGGGCGGCAGCACCGTGAAGCTGTCCTCGCCGGGGGCGAGCGGCAGCGTGCGGCCATTGTCCCACTTCATAAAAATTTGTCCTTTATCGTCCACGAAGTCCACCTCGCCCTCCGTGCCGGGGAGAATGGGCGCGTAGGGATCGTCCATAGCGTTCAGTCGAATGCGGGTGCCGGGCGGATACTGCTCCCGAATGAAATTCACCATTTTTCTGTCCATCATCGTTTCCTCCATGTTTTGCTCTCTGTCGTAAAACTCCAGCTCGTAGATCACGCCGCGATCTTGTTTTCGGGAATCCTTCACCTTGACCGTCGTACCATCAAAGATGTATTTGCCGGCTTTCCCAAAATCGGTGTAGAAGCCCTTGCCGTGGTTGCAGGTGGAGAAGGGATGCTCCGGCTGGTCCTTGATCTTGGAATAGAAGCCCACCGTCTGCACCGTGGTCACCACACGGGTCAGCCCCACCATATCCGCGTGATTGGCGTGGCTGACGGTCTTAAACTCCACACCGGGCCGTATGAACCGCTTCAGCTCGGCAAGGCTCTTGAAAGCGACCGGCTCTCGCTGCTTTTTTGAAGCGTCCATTACATTCCTCCGAAGGTCATGCCCTGCTCGGGTCGAGGCTCGTGATCCTCCTGCCGGCAAGGGGCTTCCTCGCCGTAGAAGTCGAAGATCATGTCATCCACCTGCTTGCGGACGCCGGGATCGTCGGTCAGCACCTCGTAACGGAAGCCTGTGGTGGGGCGATACGGAAGCTCCTCCCGCACGCACTTGAGAAAGGCTTCGGCATCGGTAAACTCCTGTGTATCGCCATTGGCATAGGTGACACGGCCCGCCAGCGGCTTGTCCCGCGCCATGTTCTGCCGCTGGACATCCAGATCATAGACCGTACAGTAGCAGTTATAATCGCCCGGAGACGGATTACAGCGCAGGCAGTAGCGGTAATGCTCCGTTTCCACGATGTAACCGTAGTTTTGTGTCCAGCCACCGCTGATTTTGCCACCGCGGGCATAACAGAAACGCTCCATAGCGAAGCGGTTTTTCAGCACACTCTCCCGCAGCGTGTCCACGACCTCCTGCAGTTCCAGTTTGAACGCGGGGCTGTTCAGCTCCTCCGGGCCGCGGGGCCACCAGGTATGCCAGAACTCATTGCCGCTGCGCCCGAAGTCCATCCGGACATGACCAACGGTTCCCAGCCGCTTATCTTCTTCGGGGTGCGGGGTATAAAATAAGCCCGCCTCCTCCGGGCGGGCAGGTCGGATATGAAATTGTGTTGCATCTTTCAAGGTTAAGATCTCCTTTCGGTGTAGAATTTGGCTTTACACATTACTGGGGATACGCTATGATGAGGTAAAGAAATCGGAATTTGCAGGTGTGATTGATGAGAATTGTAGAAGTTACAGAAAACAAAAAACAATATCTTGATTTGCTCCTGTTGGCGGATGAGCAGGAAGATATGGTTGACCGTTATCTCTATAATGGTAAAATGTATGTTCTTGATGATGACGGAGTGAAATGCGAGTGTGTCGTAACGGACGAAGGGAATGGAATACTTGAAATTAAGAATATCGCTACAGTTCCCCCATTTCAGCGAAAAGGCTATGCCAAAGCGCTGATTGAATTTCTTGTTGAAAAATACCGCAGACAATTTTCGATACTGCAAGTGGGAACCGGCGACAGCCCGTTGACGATACCCTTTTATGAAAAATGTGGCTTTGTACGCTCGCATACCGTGCCAAATTTCTTTACGGATCATTATGATCACCCGATATATGAGTGTGGTGTACACCTTGTAGATATGGTGTATTTGCAAAGACCTCTATAAACAAATTCCAGTTTGCCGAACTGAATATAGCGTACATAGCCGCTTGGTTTTCAAAAGAAATCAGGCGGCTATTTCTATTTTGAAGGAGGTGTTCGCTATGAACGAAACAGATTACAACGCTCGCCTTTTGTAGGCGAAGATGAAATCTTTCGGTATTATTGTGTTGACCGATAAATTCGGCCCGGCGGGAAGATCGCCGGTTTTTTTACCTGCACCCTTCCAATCTCGGTACTTTCGCGATATAATATCACTTCATGAAAAAAACGAAGATACAGGGAGAAGGAAAAATGCAGTTGCGGGAAGATCGCCCGGCTGACTGCCAGCGGCTAGAGATGCTGTTCCTTGCGGCAGACGAACGCGGCGTGGGTCTTGGCAGGCAGATGCTGGAATGTGCCGTGCGGCATTACGGCGTCCGGGAGCTGACGGTCAACGCGCAGACGGTCGGCTTTTATGAGCACACGGACCTTTCCGCCTGAAAGCGGACGGAATGGATGAAGCGGGCGAGCGATTCCCGCTGCTGTATATGAGAAGAAACCGGAGTGAAAAACATGATCGATAAGATGCTGATCCGTGGAGCAAAGGTCCACAACCTGAAAAATATTGACGTCGATATTCCACTTGGAAAAATCGTCGGGATCGCAGGCGTGTCCGGGTCCGGCAAGTCTTCGCTGGCGCTGGGCGTGCTGTATGCCGAAGGCTCGCGCCGCTATCTCGAGGCCCTGTCCACCTATACCCGCCGCCGCATGACGCAGGCATCGCGGGCCAGCGTGGACGAGGTGCTGTATGTACCTGCCGCACTGGCCCTGCACCAGCGCCCCGGCGTGCCGGGCATCCGCAGCACGTTCGGCACGGGAACGGAGCTTCTGAACAGTCTGCGCTTGATGTATTCCCGCCTTGCCAGCCACCGCTGCCCGAATGGACATTATCTGGCCCCTTCGCTGCTCGTCGCGGCCGGGAAGGAGCTCGTCTGCCCGGCGTGCGGCGTGCATTTTTATGCTCCGTCTGCCGAGGAGCTGGCATTCAACTCGCAGGGCGCGTGCCAGAAGTGCGGCGGCACGGGCATGGTGCACACCGTCGATATGGCGACGCTTGTGCCGGATGAGTCCCTGACCATCGACGAGGGTGCGGTTGCCCCGTGGAACAGCCTGATGTGGTCCCTGATGACGGATATCTGCCGCGAGATGGGCGTGCGCACGGATGTGCCGTTCCGCGAGCTGACGGAGCGGGAGAAGAACATCGTGTTCCACGGCCCGGCGGAGAAAAAGCACATTTTCTATCACAATAAGAATACCGGGCAGGCCGGTGATCTGGATTTTACCTACTTCAACGCCGTTTACACCGTAGAAAATGCTCTTTCCAAGGTCAAGGACGAAAAGGGCATGAAGCGAGTGGAAAAGTTTTTGAAAGAGGATGTCTGCCCGGATTGTCACGGCACGCGCCTGTCGAGCGCGGCCCGCGCGCCGAGGCTGCGGGGCATTTCTCTGGATGAGGCCTGTACCATGTCGCTGACACAGCTCGTCGAGTGGGTAAAGAGTGTGCCTTCCGGCCTGCCGGAGGAGATGCGCCCAATGGCTGAGAGTATTTGCGAAGCATTCCAAAGCACGGCCAAGCGCCTGATGGATCTCGGACTGGGCTATCTGACGCTGGACCGCTCGGCGTCGACGCTCTCGACCGGTGAGCGCCAGCGGATGCAGCTGGCCCGCGCAGTGCGCAACCGCACGACCGGCGTCCTCTATGTGCTTGACGAGCCGTCCATCGGCCTGCACCCGTCGAATATCGTGGGCCTGACCGGTGTGATGCACGATCTGGTCGCCGACGGCAACTCCGTCATTCTGGTCGACCACGACACGCAGATCCTGAAAGAAGCCGACTGGATCGTCGAGATGGGCCCGGAGGCGGGCGCAAAGGGCGGCTATGTCATCGCACAGGGGGCGATCCCTGCAATCGAGGCCAACTCCGCCTCTCAGATCGGACCTTTTCTTGCCGGAACGGCAGAGACAAAGCTGCGCTGCTGTACTGAAAAAGAGACGCTTTTTGCAAACGGGACGATCCATCTTTCCACCGATTCCATCCATACCGTCAAGCCGCTGGAGGTGGATATCCCCAAGGGCCGCCTTACCGTCGTGACCGGCGTGTCCGGCTCCGGCAAGACGACCATGGTGCTCGAGAGCCTGATCCCCGCGCTGGAGGCAACCATCGCTGGCAGTGCACTGCCAGCGCATATCCGCACCGTTTCGGCCGACGGCATCGCGCATGTCAAGCTCATCGACGCGACGCCGATCGGCATCAACGTCCGCTCGACGGTCGCGACCTATGCGGGCGCGCATGACGAGCTGCGCAAGCTCTATGCCAAATCTCCGGACGCGAAGGCGCGCGGCTATAAGGCAGGCGATTTCTCCTACAATACCGGCTCCCTGCGTTGCCCCGGCTGCGACGGCACCGGCATCGTCAGTCTGGACGTGCAGTTCCTGCCGGATGTGGACATTCCCTGTCCGGACTGCCATGGCTCACGCTATGCCAGAGCGGCCGAAGCAGTCCGCCTGACGAACGGCGCGGGGGAGAGTGCCTCGCTTCCGGAGCTGATGGATATGGACGTGAATTCCGCGCTGGAATTCTGCCGGGACCGGAAGACCGTCAGCCAGAGACTGGCCGTTCTCCGGCAGCTGGGCCTCGGCTACCTGACGCTGGGCGAGGAAACGCCGAGCCTGTCCGGCGGCGAGGCACAGCGGCTCAAGCTCGCCAGCGAGATCGGCAGGACGCAGACGGACTCCGTCTTTGTGTTCGATGAGCCGTCTATCGGCCTGCATCCGTTGGATGTTCGCGTACTGCTCGGCGTTTTTCAGGCGCTGCTGGACAACGGCGCGACCGTCATCGTCATCGAACATGACCTTGACGTGATCCGAAACGCCGACTATGTCATCGATATGGGCCCCGGCGGTGGGGATGCAGGCGGTAGGATCGTCGCCAGCGGCACACCGCAGGAGATCCGGGAAAATCAGGCCAGCATCACGGGGCGGTATCTCTGACCGCGTTTCCCCGTCTTCAGGCGCTCCGGACCGGAAATGCACGGACCAAATTGCCGCGCCGGTTGAAAAAACGGTCGAACTATGCTATACTCTTTTTATCTTTGTCCAAAAGCAGGGTGACTTTTTTGAAGATCAATGTCCTTTCCTATCTGGAGGCTTCCGCAGCGCGTGTCCCCGACCGGGTCTGCTGGGCAGATGCCGCGTCTGCCTTGACCTACCGCGAGGCGTGGACGGCAGTATGCAATATGGGAGCGGCTCTCTCTGAGCGGCTTTCAGCTGTCAATGCGCCCGTCTGTGTGCTGCTTCGCCATGACGTGACAGACCTTCTGGCATTTTTCTCCGTCGTGTACAGCGGAAATTTCTATGTTCCCATCGATCCGGCGCTCCCGGCCGTCAGGCTCCGAAGCATGCTGGAGACGCTGAAGCCTGCGGCCGTCATGACTGCCGGGGTCGGCATCGATGCAGAGCTGACGCAGGATATCCCGGTCATTTCTCAGCAGGAGCTGCGCGCGGAAGCGCCTATCCCATCCGCCGCGGCGCCGTGGAAGCAGCGTAAAGATACCGATCTTTTATACGTTATTTTCACCTCCGGTTCCACGGGCGAGCCGAAGGGCGTTTCCATCTGTCACCGCTCGGTGATCGACATGGTGGAGCAGTTTATGCGTGCCTTCGACTTTGCCGACGGCGCTGTCTGGGGCAATCAGGCACCGTTTGACTTTGATGTCTCTGTCAAGGATATCTTTCTCTCGCTTCGTGTCGGCGGGCGGCTTGAGATCCTGGAGAAGAAGCTGTTTTCCTTCCCAAAGCTGCTTCTCGAGCGGCTCAACGAACGCAGCGTGGACACGATCATCTGGGCGGTGCCCGCCCTGAAGATCCTTGCCCGCCTTCATGCCTTCCAGACGCTTCGCCCGCTGTATCTGAAAAATATCATGTTCTCGGGCGAGGTCATGCCGCCGAAGACGCTGCAATACTGGATGCAGGCCGTCCCGCAGGCGCGGTTCGTGAACCTCTATGGCCCGACGGAGATCACCTGCAACTGTACTTACCATATCGTGCAGAGCGCGGACGAGGTGCTGCAGGAGGTCCCGATCGGCAGGCCGTTTGCCAACTGTGATGTGTTCCTGCTCGACGGCGGCGAGCCTGTCCGGGAGGAAGGGCGGACCGGTGAGATTTGTGTGACGGGAAGCTGCCTTTCCCTTGGTTATTACAACCGTCCACAGCTCTCCGCCCAGGCCTTTGTGCAGAATCCGCTGAATCCCCGGTTCCGTGAACCGATGTACCGCACGGGCGATCTCGGCGTGTGGAAAAACGGGTCCCTGCTCTTTGCGGGAAGGAAGGACACGCAGATCAAATTCATGGGACATCGTATCGAGATGTCCGAGATCGAGCTGTGCGCCAACGCTGCTGAGGGCGTGGAGGCATCCGCCTGCGTTTTCAGCGACGAGCGCCTGACGCTGTTTTATACGGGCGAGGCAGAGGAAAAGGCCTTGCTTGCCCGCCTGCGGGACAGGCTCCCCAAATATATGCTTCCGAGCGCTTGCCGCCGGCTGGAGCACTTTCCCCAAAATCGCACGGGAAAGATCGACCGGCGGGCGCTGCTGATTTTGTCGAAAGAGGATTGATACCATGAACGAGCTTTATCAAGTGTTGGACGGACTTCATCTGAATGTTGATTTTCACAACGAAAAGCGGCTCATCGACGACGGCCTTTTGGAGTCGTTGGATATCGTGATGCTGGTCGATGAGCTGATGTGTCATTATGATATTGAGATCTCCGTGGAGGATCTGATCCCCGAGAATTTCAACTCCGCCGAGGCGATCTATGCTCTGGTGCAGAGGCTGAAGGACGAGGAGTAAGCCATGCCGATCACGGGTCTGAGCTTTTTGCTCTTTGCGCTCGCGGCGGTCATGCTGTACTATCTGTTCCCGAAGCGGCTGCGGCAATATGTCCTTCTGGCGGCGAGTATCCTGTTTTATCTGACCTACGGTGTTCGGATGGCGGGCTATCTCGCCGCGACGATCCTGCTTACCTATCTTTTCGGCCTGTGGCTGGACCGGCTTGCAGCGTTTCGGCCCGCTGCCGAGACCAAGGAGGAGCGTAAGCGCCAGAAGCGTGCAAATGACCGGAAAAAGCGCCGCGTTCTGGCGCTGTCGCTCGTGCTGAACTTTGCGTCGCTGGCGCTTTTGAAGTACGGCGGCTTTCTGGCCGCAGCCGTTAATTCTGTGCTCGGTACGGAGCTGCCGCTGCCGCATTTTCTTCTGCCGCTCGGCATATCCTTCTACATTTTCCAAACCTCCGCTTATCTGATCGATATCAGCCGCGGCAAACATCGGGCAGAGCGGAGCTTCCTGCGCTATGCGCTGTTTGTCTGCTATTTCCCGCAGCTGGTGCAGGGCCCGATCAACCGCTTTGCCGATCTGCAGCCGCAGCTCACGGAGGGAAACGATTTTTCCTGGGATAATATCCAGCACGGGTTTCTGCGCATGCTCTATGGCGTGCTGAAAAAGGCGATGATCGCAGATACGCTTGCACCGATCGTGGCGAAGATCTACGGCGGTTACGCGGCCTACCCCGGCATCATCTGCTTTCTGGGTGCGGCACTCTACTGCATCCAGCTTTACTGCGACTTTTCCGGCGGCATCGACCTGATGATGGGCATCTCCCGCCTGTTTGGCATCTCCATGCAGGAGAATTTCTGCCGCCCCTATTTTTCTGTCAGCCTGTCCGATTTCTGGCGGCGCTGGCATATCTCGCTGGGCGAGTGGATGAAGGACTACCTGTTCTATCCGCTGGCACTTTCCAAGCCTTTCGGCAGGCTCGCGCAGTTCTGCCGCCGCCATATGCCGCTGGATGCCGCAAAGTGTATCGTGCCGAGTCTGTGCACGTTCCTCGTGTTTCTCGCAGTCGGCGTCTGGCAGGGGCCCGGCATGGCCAACATTGCCTATGGCCTGTGGAATGGCTTCTGGATGTCCCTCGCCATGTTCCGTGCGCCGATCCGGAAGCATCTCCGGCTTTCTCCGGAGGACCCGAAAAAAGGAGCGCTGGTCTGGGGCGTTGTCCGCACGAATCTGCTGGTCATCATCGGCAGGTACTTCTCAAATGCGTCTTCGCTGCGTTCTGCGCTCGGGATGCTGAAGCAGACGGTGCTGCACTTCGGTGTGACCCGCGTCCATGCTGCCCTGTTTACGGAGCTGGGCTTCTCGCTGTCCGTGCTCTGGAAGGTCGTCCCCATGCTCGGCGTGGTCTTTGCCGTCAGTTTCGCCGCCGAGCGGGGGACCGACGTTGCCCGCTGGCTCTGCGAGCGAAAGTGGCTCGTGCAGTTCCTGATCCTGTTTGCGGCGCTGTTGACGGTCGTGCTGTTCGTCTATGGAAACGCCGGCTATACGCCCATTGCTTATGTCTATGAAAATGTCTGAGGTGATCCTGCTTGCGTGGTAAAAAATGGCTTCTGACTGTCGTCTGCGCGCTGCTGCTGGTCGGCGTCGTCTGTGTCCTGGGCAATTGGCTCATTGATCCCTTCGGCGTTTTTGAGGCCTCTCCGCTGCAGTGGGATTCCTATGCGCAGACGCTCAATCCGCGCGGCAGCAAGGTGCGCTATATTTCCGAGCGGCCCGGCGAATACGATTCGTTTGTAGTCGGATCGTCCTCTGCCGCATCCTATCTGCCGGAAACGTTGGAGCGGTATTACGGCGGCAGCTTCTATAACATGTTCCACTACGGAGCGGACACTGACTATGACCGCGAGCTGGTCCGCTATCTGCTGGAGCAGGGCGAGGTCAAGCGGATCGTCCTTGTGCTCGGGCTGAGCGATGCCTATGCTCTGCACAGTAAAACGGAGGGCCTGACCGCCGTGCCCGATTACCGGGTGAGCGGGGAAAACGAAGCGGCCTACAAGCTCCGCTTCCTGTTTGCAAGCCCTTCCTTTGCGATGGAAAAGCTGTCCTCCCTCCGGAAGGACACAGAAATGCCGCAGACCTTTGACGTCTTTCTGCCGGAAAGCGGGACCTATGACAAGCGGCTGCGCGACGTGGAATCCATCGGCAGCCTGCAGGACTATCTTACGCTCCACGGTGAGGACTACCTTTCAGAGACGGCCGATACAACGCTCCCTGACATCGAGCGCTGTGCCGGGAATGTCGCCGCGATCCGCGAAATGTGCGGCGAAGCGGGGACGGAGCTGACCGTCATCCTTACTCCGTTCTGCCGGGAGCAGATCGAGCAGTACGACAATGCCGCCCTGAATGCATTCTATCAGGCGCTCTCGGACGTGACGGACTATTGGAATTTCTCGATCACTCCGCTGACCTATGATGAACGGTTCTTCTATGACGTAACACATACGCGAAATGCTGCTGCCAACCTCGTACTGGCACGGATCGCCGGGGATGAGAGCGTCGGTCTGCCCGATGCCTTCGGGGCCTATTGCCGGCAGGGAGAGTCAACGGATGCAGCGCAGCTGAAGAAAGCCGCCGGGGAAAGCGCTTATCTTCAAAACGGCAGCACGACCGTCCCGATCCTGCTGTATCACCATCTCGACCCGGATCAGCCGGAAAGCGAGACCACCTTGCACCCCGAGACGTTTGAGCGGCAGATGCACCTGCTGAAGGAGCAGGGCTATACGCCGATCTCATTTGATGAGCTGATCGCGTTTGTGGAGCAGGGAACGCCGCTTCCGGAAAAGCCGGTCATGATCACGTTTGACGACGGCTATACCAGCAACGCAGTCTATGCCTATCCCGTTCTGCGGGAGCTTGGCTTCCATGCGTCGATCTTTGCCATTGGCTGCTCGATCGGGCATGACCGCTATTACAAGGATACGAATTACAGCCTGACGCCTCACTTCGGTCAGACTGAGATCACGGAAATGCTGGACTCCGGCCTTATTTCCATCGGCTCTCATACCTATGACATGCACCAGTGGCCGCCCTATGAGACCGTCAAGCCCGCGCGGGAGAATATGCTGCCGCTGCCCGGCGAATCCGAGACGGAGTATATCGACGCCGTGCGAGCCGACGCGGCGCGTGAAGCGGAAACGTTTGCGGCGTTCGGCATTCCCGCGCCCGATGTGATCGCCTTTCCCGAGGGCGCACATGCGGACCTGACCGATGTCGTGCTGCGCGAATGCGGCTACAAGGTCACTCTGACGACGGACGAAAGCCGCGTGAACACCGTTGTGGTCGGCCTGCCGCAGACGCTGATCGATCTCGGCCGCATGACCGTTCTGCCGGGCATGACGGACGAGCAGCTCCTGCAGTATCTGAACGAGCGGGCAAACTAGAGAACAAAGCCTTTTCCCGGGCCCGCCGTGCATGCGCACGGCGGGTTTTGCTGCATTTTCGGGAAGAAAACCCGTATTCTGTGGTTGAAAAGTCCGGTTCCCGGTGGTACAATAAGAAAAAGAGGGCTGCTGTGAGGCGGCTTTTTGAAGCAGGGGAGGTTAGGCAATACTAACTTACTCCTACAGCATAGAAAGGGGAATGCCCCATGCAAACAAAGGAAACGATCACGCTCTCCGGCGTGCCGGAGACGATGTTGCAGACGGTCTATGCCCGCGCCAAGGAGAGCAGCGGGCGCGGTGCGATCCGCGACCGCAAGGCCGAGGAGACCATCGGCGGCCTGCAATATGATTTCTCCCTGGCGGACCGGGACAAAGCCATGCACAGCGGCGTCATTGCCCGCACCATCGTGCTGGACCGGCTGACCGGCGCGTGGCTGCAGGAGCATCCGGGCGGTACGGTCGTCAACGTCGCCTGCGGGCTGGACACGCGGTGCTACCGGATGGAGGGCTATGGCCGCTGGTATAACCTTGACCTGCCGGAGACCATTGCCGTCCGGCAGAGGCTTTTGCCGGAAAATGGTGCGATCTCGCAGATCGCCATGTCCGCCATGGACGACTGGGGCGGGTGCATCGCTGAGCAGGATCCCCCGGCACTGGTCATCATCGAGGGCCTGACGATGTATCTGACGGAGACAGACGTGCAGCGCATATTTTCCGTGATCGCCGGGCGCTTCCAAAGCGCGACCGTACTGGCCGAGACGATGAATCCCATGGTCGTCAAGCGCTTCCGGGAAAAGTCGATCGAGGGCAGCCATGCAAAATTCACCTGGGGCGTGAAGAACGGCGCGGCGTTGGCCGCGCTGCTGCCGGAGTTCCGCCTGCGGGAGGAGCACAGCCTGACGGAGGGCATGGCGGAGTTTGTGCCCGTTTATAAGCTGCTGGGCAAAATACCGGCCATCCGCAATATTTCTAACAAGATCATCGTTCTGGAGAGGAAGTGAGGTAGCATGTCTTTCTTTGATAATACCCGCAAGCCGGACGGCCTGGGCGGAAAGCTCATGGTCTCCCTGATGAATGTCGGCCATCGCTCGCTGGCGCACTGGGGCATGCGGTTCCTGCCGCTTTCGCCGGATGCCCGTGTGCTGGACTGCGGCTGCGGCGGCGGAGCGAATCTGAAAAAGCTCCTGAAGCGGTGCCCGCAGGGTATCGTCAAGGGCATAGACTATTCTGCCGTCAGCGTCGAAAAGTCGCGCAAGCTCAATGATGCCGCCATCCGTGAGGGACGCTGCGTGGTCTGGCAGGGCAGTGTGGCTGAGATGATCTTTGCGGCCTCGTGGTTCGACGCTGTCACGGCGTTTGAGACCGTTTATTTCTGGCCTGATCTGCCGCAGTGCTTCCGCGAGGTCTTCCGTGTGCTGAAGCCGGGCGGGGTATTTTTCCTCTGCAACGAATCCAGCGGCGACACGGACAAGGACGAGAAATGGACCGAGCGGATCGCGGGCATGACGATCTACCGCGATGTGCAGCTGCAGGCTGCGCTGGAGCAGGCGGGCTTCCATGACATCGAGATCCATAAGAACGAAAAGGACTGGCTGTGCATGCTGGCCCGGAAATAGCTGTGCGCCGTCCCCCAAATGGAGCATGCGGAGCCTGTGATGCCGGAATTATACCGGCGAGGCGTTTTTCACGGACGAGAAACCAGACTGAGGGAGGGACGGATATGTCCAAAAAGGCAACGGAATTCCAGAAAAAAGAAATGAGCAAAATGTACCGCGGCAAGGAGATCTTCAAGCCGCTGAACACCGGCTGGGTCGACGAGCACGTCGCCTGTGTGCGAGAGTGGGTGGCAAATATCTTCTTCTACTGCAAGGGCGACACGACCATCATGATCGACGCCGGGTATAACTACGGCCGGCTCGAGGAAAAGATGGGCTGGCTCGGCATAGACCCGAGTTCTATCCGGCATATCCTCATCACGCATCAGGACACGGATCACGTCGGCGCGGTCGAAGCGGACAGCCTCGGCCTGTTCCGGAAGGCGAAGCTGTATGTCGGCGAGACCGAGAACCGCTATCTGACGGGCGAGGTGCGCCGCAAGGTGATCTATCATCTCTACAAGCTGCCGCAGGTCACCATCCGCAATGAGAAGGTCCTGCTGCACGACGGCGAGGCCTTTGAGATCGACGGCATCCGCATCGAATGCTTCCTCGTTCCCGGCCACACCTGGGGCCACATGGTCTATCTCATCGACGGGAAGTATCTGTTCACGGGCGATACGATCTGGCTCGGAGCGGACGGCGGCTACAGCTTCATCTCCGCGCTGGCGGAGGATAACCGGCTGGCGGTGCGTTCGCTGGCAGAGCTGGAGACAAAGCTCGAAGCGCGGAAGCTGCACCCGATGTTCCTCACCGGCCACACCGGCTGGACGGACAACTTCACCTTTGCCTTTGCGCATAAGGACAAGCTCTGCTCACCGTTCAAAAAGAGAGTGCACGACCCTTCCGCGCCCTATGATGCCTACGATGAGTCGGACGACACGGAGGAGCGGTCAAAGAGCGGCTATCTGAAGGGGGTCGGGCGATGAAGGACAACGAGCTGCAATTTGAGCGGAGCTGCCATGTGCTGTACTCCGGTCCCTGCAAAAAAGAAATTCGCGCACGGATCGCGCAGCACTATCCGGAGGCGGAGCGCGAGGCGGTCTGGGAGCGGGTCCAGCGGCAATATGTTGATTTTCTCTCCAACTGGCGCACCGACCTCGGCGGGAAGAAGAACTTCCACAACGGCAGCGGCGGCACCTATGACTGCATCGCCATCCTGAGCTATTATGTCGCGTGCAGGGATGTCACGTCCTTTCGCGAGATCGAGGAGATGGAGGAGGCTCTGGTCCTGCCTGCTTTCCGCAAGCTGAAATTCGTGGACTGCAACAAGCCGTTTTTCAAAAGACTGATGCATCGCGCCTTCTTAACGGCAAAGGGGCGCTGCGACAAATGGCACGATTACGAAATGACGGTCGCGCCCTACGAGAAGGACAAGCCGATCTATTATGAATTTACGGCCTGCCCTGCGGCGGAATTTGCCATCCGCAACGGGCTGACGGATATCATGCCCGCCCTGTGCAACGTGGATTATGCGGCCATGGAACTGATCGGCGCGAAGCTGGTGCGGACGACGACCTGCGCAAACGGCTGTAAATGCGACTATACCATCTGCGGCAGCCGGGACCCATATCTGAAGGACCATCCCGAATACCGCGACGAGGCCGGATACCGCCGGAATCGGTAGATGCATTTTGCGTTCGGCAGCGCTGAGGATCATGAAGTGAGGGCAATCTATGAACTACAAAATTGAGAAAAATACCGTACAGGAGACCCTGATCATCCCGCTCTATGCGCGGAAAATGTGCACGGAGCTGTACCCGAATCTCTACCGGGATGAGACGGCCGTCCGCCTGTTCGGGGAGATCGACTATGATTTTTCTGCGCTGGAGAAAAAGTCCCGGAGCCTGATGCAGCGCTTCGGTTTTCTGGAGGTCGCCATGCGCCAGAACGATCTGGCCTTTGAGGTGCGGGACTATCTGCGCGCGCACCTGAATGCGGCCGTTGTGAACCTCGGCTGCGGGCTGAATGCGACCGGCCGCAGCTGCGACAACGGCAGCTGTAAGCTTTACAATCTGGATTTCCCGGATGTCATCCGTGTGCGCGATGAGCTGCTGCCCGCCGGGCCGCGGGAGGAGAACATCCCGTGCGACCTGAACGACACGGCGTGGTTCGACCGCATCGACGCCTCCGGCGGCGCGATATTCTTTGCGGCGGGCGTGTTCTATTATTTCCTGAGGGAGCAGGTCCGGGCGCTCGTGCAGCGCATGGCGGCGGCCTTCCCCGGCGGCGTGCTGGTCTTTGACGCGGCCAACGAAAAGGCCGTCCGGCTGATGCTGAAAACATGGATCCGGGATGCGAAGATCAAGGACGTCGGCGCGTATTTTGCCGTTGCGGATGCCAAAGCCGAGCTTGGCCCGTGGGACAGCCGCCTGCAGATCTCCAGCCGGGGCTATATGCTGGGCTACCACGATCTGAAGGACCCGTCCGTCAGCGGCTTTTTCCGCTTCCTTGCGCGGGTCGGCGACCGCAGCATGAACATGCAGATCGTCAGGATCGGCTTTGGAGGCGAAATATGAAATACATCGGGATGCCCCTGGGAATGTGGGCGCTGTTTGCAGGGTCGTTCCGCAGACAGCTGACGGTCGTGTTCGGCTATGACGCCGCGGCGGCAAAGGAGATCATGAAAAGGGCGAAGCCGCAGTACCGGAAGCTCATTGTGAAGCTGCCCGCGTTTGAAAAGGCCGACCGGTTTCAGATGAACATCGTCAACTGCGCCATGCTCGGCGCGTTCATCTGCTCCATGCCGGAGCGTCCGGATGTGGAGCGCCTGACGGTCTATTATGCCGACGCGATGATGACAAAGCCGATGAAGTGGTTTTGCCGCAAGAGCGGAAAAAAGAAATTCACGGAAAAGGACATCGCGGGGATGCAGACCACAGCCGCGCTGAAGGCGGCGGACCGCAACCCGTATTCTTGGAACATGGAATACTATGCCTACCCCGACGGCAGCGGCTATGAGGCGCGCTTTACGCAGTGCGGCATCTGCACGCTGATGAAGGAGCTGGGGCTTTATGACCTGACGCCGGCCCTCTGCCACCTGGACTACACCATGGCCGAGGCGGGTGAAACGGCGGATTTCGTGCGAGAGTATACGCTCGCCTCCGGCGGGCCGTACTGCGACTGCGGCTACAGGAGGAAAACCAGATGAGTCATTTTCATTCGATCGGAATATCGGAAAAGCTCGATGTGCCGCGGATCCGGAAGCTGCTGACGATCGGGCTGCTTGCGTCCCTGCTGCATCTTGCGGGGGATCTGATCCTCGGCTGAGGCACGGAGCAGGAATCGCTGACGGGAATTCTGCGGATGCTCTCTGCCTACACCGGCGCGAGCGACGGCGGCATGGTGGCGCAGGTCTATGTGCAGAAATATCCCGGTGAGACCGGGGGACTCGTGCTGATCTCCACCGGCGGGCTGGACGCGAATACCATCAAGAGCCTGAAAAGGTAATACTTCTTTGCGCCGCTGGCACTGTGGTACCTGAAGCACTGCAGCTATGAAAAGCTGAAGCCGAAGCTCATCCGGCTCGGCATGAGCCATCTTCGCGGCGAAGGTCCCGAGGAGGCCGCCTATGCGCAGGATATGTTCGAGACGATCTTCCGGGGCTACAGGCAGGAGAAGGACGACTACTTTTCCGAAAAAATGCAGCGGGACCTCATCTGCCTGATGCACGAGCCGCGCATCGCCTATGTCTCCGGCGGCCATCTGACCACGGTCCTGCAGGCAGAAAAATTCATCGAAACGATCCGGGCGTTCCTGCCGTCACTGGGGAGTAACGCAGACAGGAGGGAATGGCAGTGATCGACATCATCTACCACGACGGCGCTTCGGCGGCGCCGGATCAGGCCGCGCAGAGCGGCGGCTTTGCGCAGGCGGACGGAAACGGCGAGATCCACTGCTATTCGTGGCTGGACGGCGTGAGCGCCATGCTGATGCGGCTCGAGATGGAGTCCTATACGGAGCTTCGCACGCAGAAGGGCCTGCTGGAGCTCAATTTCTGCGCCAACGGCCGCTTTGAAACGCGCTTCTCCCTGCGGGACCATGTGCTGCTGAAGCCGGGCGACATGGCCATCAGCTGCTATGACGGCGTGCATGGCTCGCGTTCCGAGTCGCATTTCCCGCTGGGCTATTATGAGGGCATCTGCCTTGAGGTCGATCCGGAGCGCGCCCGGCGCTGGGTCGAGCGCAATGCCCCGGCCTTCCGTGTCGATTTTTCCGCTCTGCAGCAGAATCTGCTGGGCGACAAGTGGTATCGCTGCAGCCCGGCGGGCCCGCGCTGCGAGCATGTGTTCCGGGAGCTGTATGAGAGCGCCGCCTATCTGGACCCTGCGTTCCTGCGGCTCAAGGTGCTGGAGCTCCTGATGCTGCTCTGCAGCATCCCGCGCGGGGCCGGGACGGATACCTACTGCTCGGCCCGGCAGGCGGAGCTGATCCGCCATATCCGCGACCATCTGCTGACGGACCGCGAGAGCTATATCTCGCTTTCCCGGCTGGCGGCGGAGCACGAGATGTCCGTATCGCACCTGCAGAAGCTGTTCAAGCAAATTTACGGTGTGCCGGTCTATCACTACATCAAGGAATACCGGCTCGAGCAGGCGGCGGTCGAGCTCGTGCGCAGCGCAAGGCCCGTGACGGAGATCGCGCAGGATGCGGGCTATGACAATGCCAGCAAATTTTCGGCCTGCTTCAAGGAGCGCTACGGCGTGACACCGTCGCAGTACCGCACGGATGCAAAGGCAAAACAGAGCATCGGAACCAAAACGGAGTAGTCTGTGAAACGGAAATATGGTAGAGTATGCATTGGTTAGAGAACACTAACCAAGACAGCCCACGCAATTGCATCTTCGGCCTTTGCCGGACCCCAGTCGAATGCTCTCGATGAATTGTGCGGTGCTGTCCGATATAACCTGGAGGTGCATCATGAAAAAGAGAATTGCAGCAATCGTGTTATGTGTGTTCTGCCTGCTGGCCATTGCGGGCTGCTCGCAGAGCAAGCCGGATGCGCAGCCCACTGCGGCGCAGGAGACCGGCGACTATCTGACGACCATCAGCGGGACCTATGAGGAGCTGTTCCCGCAGCTGGCCAAGGCGGAGTACCGCGACCTGTGGATCGATGCCACGACGCCGCTCGTCGGCGCGGAGAACGCCGAGACCGCGACGGATACGCTGCTTGCCATGTGCATGGCAGAGCCCTACGGCCCGGAGGCTTCCGAAAAGTATGCGGCAGACCCCGAGAGCATGGCGTTCAACTGCTATTTCCGCGGCGGCGTGGACCGCTTCGTCATGGACGGCCACACCATTTCCGGTCTGGACGCGCAGGGCAATGAGGTCTTCTCCCATACCTATCACAAGCTCGACGAGGAAAATGAGAACGGCTTCCTGTTCTACCAGAGCGACGACGCGGATTCCGGCGACTTTACCTACTTCGCCTTCTCCCCGGACACGATGGAGACGACCTATCATCTGGAGTTCCGCTATGCCGAGGACCTCAGTGACCTGCAGAGTTGGTTCGAGGGCAATTATGCCTACTGGAACGCCGCTGCGATCGCCGTGGACTACGATCAGGAGACCATGAAGAACGTGATCGAGCTGTTCGTGACGGAGAACCTGACCGAAGCGGAGTAAAGAGGAAGCACAGCGCACCCGTTTTCCGGCGGGTGCGCTGAAAACCACGATTAACGATTTCAAAAAAAGGAGGGGAACCCCCTTGAAGAAACGATCGGATCTGTCGCGGCTGATGGAGTATGCCGGGGCGCATCGGGTCTTTACCTATGTCTCCTGGGTCCTGTCGGCCTTGAGCGCGCTGGTGGCGCTGGTCCCGTTTTTGTACATCTGGATGATCCTGCGCGATGTGCTGAATGCCGCGCCGGATTATTTCCGGGCGGTCAACATCCCGCATTACGGCTGGATGGCGGTGCTGTTTGCTGCGCTGTCGTATCTCATCTATGTCTGCGCGCTGCTGTGCTCCCATCTGTCGGCCTTCCGCGTGGCGACGAACCTGCGGCTCGCCGTTTCGGAGCATCTTGCCCGGCTGCCGCTGGGCTTTACGGAGCGCTACGGCAGCGGCAAGCTCCGCAAGGTCATTCAGGAGAGCACCGGCGCGGCGGAGACCTATCTTGCCCATCAGCTGCCGGATCAGTATGCCGCCATGGCCACGCCGGTCGGCCTGCTGGTGCTGCTGTTCGTCTTTGACTGGCGGCTGGGCCTGCTGAGCCTTGTGCCGGTGGCCCTCGGCTTTGTGATCATGTCGGCCATGACCGGCAAGCGCATGGCGGAGAAAATGCGCCAGTACGGCAATGCCCTTGCCGCCATGTCCGGCGAGGCCGTGGAATATGTCCGCGGCATTCCGGTCGTCAAGACGTTCGGCCAGTCCGTGTTTTCGTTCAAAAAGTTCAAGGCGACGATCGACGAATATGAAAAGTGGGTCATTGCCTACACGAAAGAGCTGCGGATGCCGATGCTCTTCTATACGGCGGCCATCAACGGCGTGTTTGCCTTCCTTATCGCGGGCGGCCTGCTGCTGACGAGAAACGGCGTTACCCCGGAATTCCTGCTGAATCTGCTGTTTTACATCATCATCACGCCGGTCATCTCGCTGACGCTGACGAAGATCATGTATATGAGCGAGAACAAGATGATCGTGGCCGATGCGCTGAGCCGCATCGACTCCGTGCTGGACGAGGCGCCTGTGTCCGTGAGTGAAAAGCCGCAGCACCCGAAGGACAGCTCGATCGCCCTGCATGATGTGCGGTTCAGCTATGACGGCAGGACAGACGTGATCCGCGGCGTTTCCATGGACATCCGCCCGGGACAGACCGTGGCGCTCGTCGGCCCGTCCGGCGGCGGCAAGTCCACGCTGGCAAGCCTCATCTGCCGCTTCTTCGACGTGGGCAGCGGCAGCATCTGCGTCGGCGGCGCGGACGTGCGCGATATCCCGAAGGAAGAGCTGATGGACACGGTCTCGTTCGTGTTCCAGAACAGCCGCCTGCTCAAGGGCAGCATCCTGGACAACGTCAAGCTGGGCAGGCCCGACGCCACGGAGGCAGAGGCGCTTTCCGCCCTGCGGGCTGCGCAGTGCATGGATATTATCGAAAAATTCCCGGACGGCATCCACACCGTCATCGGCTCGAAGGGCGTGTATCTCTCCGGCGGCGAGCAGCAGCGCATTGCCATTGCGCGCGCCATGCTGAAAAATGCCCCCATCCTGATCCTCGATGAGGCCACGGCCTTTGCCGACCCCGACAACGAGGCGAAGGTGCAGGCCGCGTTTGCGGAGCTGGCGAAGGGCAAGACCGTCGTTATGATCGCCCACCGTCTGTCTACCGTTGTGAACGCCGACTGTATCTATGTGGTGCAGGACGGCAGGATCGCCGAGGCGGGCACGAAGGGCGACCTCTGCGCCCGGAACGGCCTGTTTGCAAAAATGTGGCAGGACTATCAGTCCTCGGTTCGCTGGAAGGTCGAAAAGGAGGGACCGGCATGCTGAAAAAGATCCAGAGAGCAACGGCAAGCTCCCCGGAGGGCACGCGGGGACTCGTCCGGGGCGTGCTGGCCTGCGCCGCGCAGAACATCGCCTTTATGCTGCCCACGAGCCTGCTGTATGCGCTCGTCCGCGACCTGATGGCGGGCGGCGCAGCGGGAAGGACCGCATTTTATGTCTGCGGCTGCGTTGCCTGCTTTGCCCTGATCCTTCTGACGACATGGTTCCAGTATAACGGCACCTACTTTACGACCTATCAGGAGAGCGGTATCCGCCGCCTGACGCTCGCCGAGCGCCTGCGCAGACTTCCGCTGTCCTTCTTCGGCAAGCGCGACCTGGCCGACCTGACCAGCACCATCATGGCAGACTGTGAGGTGCTGGAGAAGACCTGCTCGCACTTCATTCCCGGCCTGTTCGGCTCGCTCATCTCCACGGTGCTCATCGCGCTGGGCCTGTTCCTCTTCGACTGGCGCATGGCGCTGGCGGCGCTGTGGGTCATCCCGGTATCTGCGGCCATCGTGCTCTGCAGCTATCGCGTGCAGGACCGCGTGCAGAGCAGGACCATGGCCGTGAAAATGACCTGCGCCGACGGCATTCAGGAGTTTATCGAATCGATCCGCGACCTGAAGGCCAGCAATGCAGAGCAGGGCTATCTCGGCGGCCTTTCCCGGAAGATCCGTGCCGTGGAAAAGCAGACGATCGCGGCGGAGCTGACGAACGCCGTGTTCGTGACCTCGGCCGGCACGGTCCTGAAGCTCGGCATCGCCTCCGTGGCGCTGACCGGCTCCGTGCTGCTGCTGAGCGGCCGCATCGACGTGCTGACGCTGTTCCTGTTCCTGCTCGTGGCTTCCCGCCTGTATGATCCGATGCAGGGCGCGCTGCAGAATCTGGCGGCTGTCATCGCCATGCGGACGAATGTGGCGCGCATGAATGAGATTCTGGAATACCCGATCCAGACCGGCAGCGAGCAGCTGAGCAATCAGGGCTGCGATATCGTGTTTGACCATGTGGGCTTTGCCTACAACTCCGGCGAGACGGTCCTGAAGGACGTGTCCTTCACGGCAAAGCAGGGGCAGGTCACGGCCCTCGTCGGTCCGTCCGGCGGCGGCAAGACGACCGTGTCCCGGCTGGCGGCGCGCTTCTGGGACTATCAGAAGGGCAGCATCACGGTCGGCGGCATGGATGTTTCAAAGATCGACCCGGAAAAACTCATGAGCCTGTATTCCATCGTTTTCCAGGACGTCACGCTGTTTGACAATACCATTCTGGAGAATATCCGCCTCGGCCGCAAGGACGCGACGGATGAGGAGGTCCTCGCGGCGGCAAAGCTTGCCAACTGCGACGAATTTGCCGAAAAGCTCCCGGACAAGTGGAACACCGACATCGGCGAAAACGGCTGCGCCCTTTCGGGCGGTGAGCGCCAGCGCATTTCCATTGCGCGCGCCTTCCTCAAGGATGCGCCCATCATCCTGCTCGACGAGGCGACGGCCAGTCTGGACGTCGAGAACGAGACGCTCATCCAGACGGCGCTGTCCCGCCTGATCCGCAACAAGACGGTCCTGATCATCGCGCACCGGATGCGTACCGTCGCGGGAGCGGACAAGATCGTCGTGCTGGCTGACGGCGTTGTGGCCGAGCAGGGGAGTCCCAACGAGCTCTATGCGAAGAACGGGCTTTACACCCACATGGTGGACCTGCAGAACGGCAGCCAGAACTGGTCACTTTGATTTACGTAGCACCGTATCATTTTCAAACGAGAGCCCAGTGAAACGGGTCTCGTTTGAGAGCTTGTCAAAAAAACACTTTTTTGACAAGCTCCAGGGGGGCGCGGAAGCGGCCCCTCAGACTGTCGAAAAACCTATTCAGGCAAAGGTTTTGGAGGGAGGAAAAGCCTCGCAGAGTTTGCGC
>ENA-OWPN01001003-OWPN01001003.1-human-gut-metagenome-genome-assembly--contig:-NODE-1003-length-30261-cov-3.168245_pt1 | contig 30261 bp, 35 predicted proteins | sample MGYA00248266_ERZ651850 | MGnify/ENA primary metagenome ERZ651850 (study PRJEB26924, sample SAMEA4378296) | human gut metagenome | biome: human gut; feature: human-associated habitat; material: faeces... | reverse complement strand
CCAAGGTTTTGAAGGGTGCAGAGCATCCATATCTGATCAATCATGGCACCGGATGGACGAATGATAAGGCAATTGATGATGAACCTACACGGCCAAGCGGGTATTGATTCATATGTAAAAAGCTGAAAGAAAAAAAGGAAGCCAGACCTTATGAATTGGCTTACCTATACACAGTGCTAAACACCGGCCTTATGAAATGTTACAATATCCTGGTGTAATAAGGATGATGAAATGATTTATGATAAAGGGCATATCCGTAGATATGCCTTTCCTGTGTTAGTCTCATAAACGTATAACGTTATAGACTTTTCCTGTTTTCCAGCAGTCATGATATGACTATAAGGCACTTCGCTGAGTATCATCGTTGGCTGAGATAAGAAACGATATACTTAAATCCCGTCGTAATTACATATCCATTTCTTCCTATTCGACTCATGAATGCTTAGTACTCTTGGCACAATGTCTTACCGTACAATAGGATCTTTTTCAAGCGAAATTCTTCTCTGCTTTTCACGTATAAATCATGTAAAATATAGGAATATGTACAGGTTTTTGGCTGTTTCTGTTTGAGGGAAAGCTGCTGCATCAGAATAACGGATACTGGCTGCATCAACCTGCTTTACATTATATTGATATGCGTCCTCGGTATTCACTGCGGATAATCTCATCCATTTCCTCTGGCGTTTCTTTACATCCGCCTGCAAGCCATTTTTTCACAATCGCATTAAATCCACTTCTGAAGAATTCAATATGGTATTCGATATGCTGATCATTAAAATCCTGCTTTGCTTGATGAATGTCATAGCTTTTGAGCTTGAATTGATTATCATAGCCAAGCTTAAAGTATGTACGGTAAAATAGCTGATGCTCCCTGATATGGCGAAACAGCTTCAGGTAATCATTGCTATTAAAGCTTTGTGTTCTTTCTGCTTCATAAAGCAAATTTACCTCTTTTTCCAGAGATTCTCTTATTTTGTCTGCCAGCTCGTAAATATCTGTATAATTCGCATAGAATGTGCTGCGGTTTAATTCACATCGCTTACAGATTTCTGAAACGGTGATCTCGTGTAGCTCCTTTGTTTGCAGTAATTCGATAAAGATCTTTTCTATGCGTTCGATGGATTCTCGACGGCGTCGGTTATTTTTTGTGTTCATGGGATCCCCCTTTTATTATTCCAACACATGTATGCAGATTGATGATTGTTTCTGCTATCTGCTTCCATTATACTAAACTTACAAAGAAGCAACAACGGTTGCTTTTGTAATTTACGGAGGTGTTTTTTATGAAAAAAAGTAGTTTTATCGCGATGGTATTTGGAACAGTCAGCACTGTTTTGTTTGCTCTAGGTATGTGTATGGCTCTGATTGCCGAGTGGGATGCACTGCAGCCGGGAATTGTATGCGGGCTTGCAGGACTTCTTCTAGGGCTTGTCACACTTCTTATATGGCGCAAAATGGAGCATAAAGCTTTCCTTCATTGTTCTGGTAAAACAGTTCTTGCAATACTCATCGCTGCTGGCGGTGCTTTGGCATTGGGTGTTGGAATGTGTCTTAGTATGGTATGGGGCAAAATGGTTTTGGGCATTGGTATAGGTCTGCTCGGTATTGTTGTCCTGCTCCTATTGCTTCCTTTTACAAAGGGCATTAAAGAATGAGTGTTGATATGCGTTCAGCCATCTATATGGGGCAAAGACAAATAAAGGTGAAGAATACACCTATTCCTCATGTATCAGAGCATGATGTTCTCATTCAAAATATGTATTCGAGTATATGTGGAACAGATGTTGCGGTATATATGAGGGGCCCAGATACAGGTCATCGTATTGCCATTGGTAAAGAGTTCGGGCATGAAACAATTTCCCGTGTTGCGGCCGTTGGAAGCCAGGTATCGGATGTTCAAATCGGACAGCGTGTTTATCCCTATCCGCGCTTTGCAAAGGACGATACCAGCAGGGCGGGAACAATTGGAGGATTTTCAGAATATATTCTGATTCCCAACGCAAAATTAAACCATTCTCTTTATTTCGTACCGAATGAGATTGAAGATAAAACAGCCTGCCTGATTGAACCGTTTACCGTTGGCTGCCGCGCAGCACGGCGCAGTAGACCGCAAAAAGGGGATACCGCCGTTGTCTTTGGCGGTGGTACGATCGGAATTGCTGCTGCAATAGCTCTAAAATGGTTTGGAATCGAACATGTCATGGTTTGTGATCTATCCGATTTCCGTCTGAAGCTGATAGCGCAGATGGGGTTTGCAGTTTGCAATATGGAACATGAGGATTTCGTCAAAAAGACCACTGCTTACTTTGGAGCAGTATCAAAGCAATCAAGCAAAAGCGCGAATATCGATATTTTTATCGATGCGGCAGGAAGTGAATCTATTCTTGATCTCTATATGGAAGTGGGAAAAATCGGAAGCCGTTTTGTATCTGTTGCGGTAAACGATGCCTTCCGCAAATTGGATCTGCTCCATTTGACCCTTGCACAGAAATGTATCATCGGTTCCGGTGGATATATGCCCCGGGATGTGTTCGATGTAATGTCAATTATGAAAAGCGGTAAATGGGAGATAGCATCCATCATCACACATGAATTTCCTCTATGTGAGATAGAAAAGGCAATACAAACGGCAGCTGATCCATTTCATTCTTTAAATGTCATCATCGATTTTAATGTATGATGGTTAAGCAAATCAAATTTAAAATCAGAGCTACAAAGATGGGAAAGCGTATTGTGAGCGACGAGCGGTACAGGATAGTAGCAGCCGCAGCTCTGGGGCTTTCTGTCAATTTGCTGTATGCTTTCTATCACGGAACACTTAGTATTGTTAACCGGTCACTATGGTTTATTACGATGTGCGCCTATTATACCATTTTAAGTATTATGCGCTTTTCTGCCGTTTTATGTGAACGGAAAACAGGCTCTGTGGCTTCTTTTGCCACAGAATATTTTGTGATGAAGCTGTCCGGTATATTGCTTGCTGTATTGAGCTTTATTCTGACAGGTGTTATTTATCTCAGCCTAGCGGGGAATATTGTAGCAGTACATGATACTGTTATGATGATTACCATCGCCACGTATACGTTTTATAAACTAATAATGGCCATTCTACGCGCAGTCAGGCAGCGGAAAAATCCTTCTCCGCTTCTTGCGACGATTCGTAGTATAGGTTATGCAGATGCAGCCGTGTCTGTTTTGATTCTGCAGCGGTCGATGCTTGCTTCTTTTGGAAGTATGAGTGATTCCAATGCGCATAGGATGAATATGTTAACCGGGGCTGTTATCTGTTTTTATGTATTTATGCTTGGTGTATTCATGACGATTAAGGGAATAAAAAGGAGCGGTGTTAAACTATGGCAAAATCAAAAATCATAAAGGGAAATGAAATAATCGCCAGAAAGGTAGTTGGTGCATTTGGGAAAATCGAGAATATGGTTGTTGACGGGTATGCAAAAATAGAGAATGTTTTTATTGACCGTTATCTCACCAAAGATGGGGAAACCATCGAAGAAGCAAAAAATAGATTGCGGGGAGAACATAATCAGAAAAAGCTATAAAGCTGTATCACAGTGTTGATTTTCTTATATCGGAAGCTGCGTTTTTAAAGGATAAAGCTTTCATTTCTTTCGATTTAGATAAGGTCAATTTAGTTATCCGTCGGTGTCCGAACAAATGAGATCCCTGCAGCATTGTGTAATGGTCATAGTATCGTTATCTCTGTATTCAAAAACACAAACGGACGGTATAGAACCTTTGATATTTGAAAAAGAGAATACATAAAGGCTTTCCTCCGTATTGAAGAAAGCCTTCTATTTTCTAGCTGTATAAAACCTGTACATACTATGTACACCATATTCACATCAGAGAACATAAAAAAAGCCGATAGGTATCGGCTGTTTCTTTACATGGTGACCCCTCAGGGAATCGAACCCTGGACCCACTGATTAAGAGTCAGTTGCTCTGCCAGCTGAGCTAAGGAGTCATTTGCAACTTGCTCAATTATAATAACAAATGAATCGCATAATTGCAATACCTAAATTAAAAAAATATGATATTTTTTTTAAAAAAGTGCTTCTTATGTAAAAAAAACTGAAAAAGCGGGTGTTTTCCTGTATATACCGACAGAAGTGATGAGATTTTACAAAGCGTTCTCTTACTCTCTGCTCTTTATCTGTATATAATTCAGTGACATTTTTACGAAGTCACGCAGAGACGGCTGTTTATAATGCAGCGTATGTAGGATAAGCTGCTGCTTTTTGAAGTTACCAGCAAGGAACATGGTTGTAAGTGTATGCTTCAATTCTTCCTCCACATGATATATCGACGTCTTATATTGCTCTGCGATTGCCGCATAGAAGTTTTCCATGCAGGCAGCGAGCAGTCTTGGCTGATCATGTGCAATCAGTAATGCAGTGTGCAGATAGCTGTAGCCTGTATGATGCGGAATCTCCAGTGTGTCAAGCAGAGCTGATATGTCCTCATTTATATTGGCATTCTCATTCATAAAATTATTCCTCCTACAGCTATAGTACATGTTAAATTCATAGGGGCGAGTCTATTTATGTCGAAATTTAAAAAAATGCAAAGGTAATGTGCCGAGAATATGATTTTTTCATATGTATGTGTAAAGCCATAAGGATATTTACAAAATGTTTTGGCAGTATTCGACAAAAAACGAGGTGCGTGTGATTGCTGTGTGATTATAATGGAGCCGTTGCCGCCCTTATAACATAGAAAAATACCTAGGCAGTATTCTGCGGCATGGTCACTAAACGGTGGCCCTTTTTTATAAAGGGCTCATGAATGACTGCTTATATCGGTGTGGATACTCACAAAGGTGAACAATAAAAAAACAATTATGTGAAACTGACGGTATCTTAATTGGGAAGGTGGAAAGTAACTGGAATTTGTTATATAATGTTTACAAAATGGCAATGATAAAAGGAAGATGGTGTCTATGGTATTTCGAAGGAAGAAACAGAAAAATACAGCAGAGGAAGCTGTGGATTTCCATGCACTGGTACTGGAACAGCTGGAGCATCTGTGTGAGGATGGACAGATTCTAGATGATGCCTTTGTGCTGGAAGCAGAGGATATTTATATTTATGCCGATGTGATCTCTGTTGAGCATAATGTTGCGCAGATTATTTTTCAGCTACACCATGAATGGCTGGATGATGCCATACTGGAATCCGTAGCAGCAAGCGGTACAAGCGTTCAGGAGGCTGTTACACTGGCGTGTGAGGATTTTTACCGTCATACACTGCAACTGTATCAGCGGGCACTGCGGGGTAAGGCAGAGGAATCCGTGTTTGGCTTCACACAGCTCCGTCATTATTTTCAGGTCTATAAAAACGATATCCATGGTATCGGAAAACGGGAAGGCCTGATGGAACAGGATTTTTGGGATATGCTGAAGCAGAAGCTGCTGCTTCGTCTGGGAAATAAAAAAGCATACTGGGTTAAGGTATTTACCTCAAAAAATCGCAGTAATGTGCTGTGTGAGGTACGGATCAACGGCGTAGAAGACAGTGAATTGAGTGAATTGCTGTTGCCGTATGCGGAAAGCTGGGATTGTATTGGCAGCTATCATACAGAAAAACAGAATTTTCTGCTCATACAGGAGGAGCGCAGCTATGAGCCATCAGATTTTAGCAGGGAGGAAATCTGCCAGTATACGAAAAAGGCAATGAAATGGTATGAAAAATGTGATAGCAAGGAGGATCACCGCAAACTGCGCGAGCAGCTGATCCGTTTGTGCAAGGATGATTCTTTAGCATATGAGATTTTCTCCTTTGTGCCGGAGATTTATTGTAAATATTCATATCCGAAGGTGGAATACGGAACGCGTCTATTTCTGATTCAAAAGGATCAGAAAACGCGGGAGCTGTATCAGAGTCAGCTGCAGTCGTTTTCCTATATAGAAGAAACCGTGATGAACCATTTAAAAAAAGACAATGTGAACCGCAGCATCCTGGAACGTGTGATCAGCTTCAGTGCGAATGCCCGTGCTATTCAAAAGGCGATAGAAAACGGAGATGCTGTGGATGAGCTTCTCATACCGGGAATCGGCTACTACGCAAGAGATGATTATATTATGCGTTAATTATCCTTGACGCGTGCCTGAATTCATGATATGATAACCAAGCAGAAAAGTTAGTGGAAAGTTAGAAGCACCCCTTCTCACCTGATGTCCGAAGGCATAGGTAAAAGCTACAGCATATCGAAAAGACGAAACAGTTGATGAGATATATTTGAGCGGGTGCATATGAGTACCCGCTTTTCTTATGGCAACATTGGAGGTGTCTATTATAAACAAGAAAGTTATTCCTAACAACGTAAACGACGATCTGGTAAATGAAAAAATCCGTTTCAAGGAAGTCATGGTGATTGATGCCAACGGAGACAAGCTTGGAATCAAGATGCGTCGTGAGGCTCTGGAAATTGCATACAGACAGGAATTGGATCTGTTGTGTGTAGCTCCGAAAGGGCAACCGCCGGTATGTAAGGTGCTGGATTATGGCCGTTATCGTTTTGAACAGCAGAAAAAAGCGAAGGAAGCCAAAAAGAAACAGCATGTTACAGAAATCAAGCCGATTCGTCTGTCCCCGGTTATCGACAAGCATGATTTTGATACAAAAATGCGTCATGCACGTAAATGGATCGAGGATGGTATGAAGGTCAAGGTGGACATGCGCTTCAGAGGAAGACTGATTACGAGACTGGAAGTTGGAAAAAAGATTATGAATAGCTTCACAGAGGAAATCTCAGATATCGCGATTATTGAAAAGAGACCTATTCTGGAAGGTAACACGATGTCATGCGTTTTGGCACCGAAAAAGAAATAGAGATAAATTATAGGAGGTACTACTTATGCCAAAGATGAAATCACATAGAGGATTAGCAAAACGAGTAAAAGAAACTGGATCTGGAAAGCTGAAAAGAAGTCATGCTTATACTTCTCACCGTTTCCATGGTAAAACACAGAAACAGAAACGTCATTTAAGAAAATCCGGTACGGTACACAGTACAGACTTCAAGCGTATCAAGCAGATGTTAGTGAAATAATATAGGAGGAATATGAGATGGCAAGAGTAAAAGGTGGATATACAACACGTCAGAGAAGAAAAAAGGTTTTAAAATTAGCAAAAGGATACTATGGTGCTAAACACATTCTGTATAAGACTGCTCACGAGCAGGTAATGCACTCTTTCAAATATGCTTACAATGACCGTAAGGATTTAAAGCGCAATATGCGTAAGCTGTGGATTGCACGTATCAATGCAGCTGCAAGAATGAATGAGATTTCTTATTCCAGACTGATGCACGGTCTGAAGCTGGCAAATGTTACGATCAATCGTAAAATGCTGAGTGAGATCGCTATTCACGATCCTAAGGGATTTACAAAAATCGTAGATACTGCAAAAGCAGCATTAGAAAAAGCTTAATTGAGGAAGCTTTATGGATGACACACGTCATACTTTGAATGAACTTCTGGTAGATCTGTTCAACTACATCCTGTTGATTGAGGAGAAGAATCTCCGCGATCAGGGTGTAAAGCTGTCCATGACGGAAGTACATATTCTGGAAGCAATCGAAAAGAGTGAATCCAATATGATGTCCGCGATTGCCAAGCGTTTGATGGTAACCCAGGGGACACTGACAGTTTCAACTTCCAAGCTTGTAAAAAAAGGATATGTAGAGCGTGTCAGGGATGAGCGGGATAAGAGAATCGTGCGTCTGAAGCTTACCGAAAGGGCTGAGAATATCCTGGAGATACATAATCGTTTCCATGAGGAGATGATTGAGCGTCTGTTGAATGAACTGGAGCTTGACAAGGAAGTGGAACTGATTCAGTCACTGCGCAATCTGATGGAATTCTTTAAAGGAAACTATTGACCTGTTCATATGAGCAGGTTTTTTTCTGTATGGACACAGGCTGAACGTGCTATAATAGGAACAGAAAAAAGGAAGAAGGGAGTGCAGGTCATGAAGCGAGCACTTGTTTTTGGCGGCGGTGGCAGTAAGGGTGCCTATGAGCTGGGGGTATGGAAGGCTTTGGATGAGCTTGGACTATCATTTGATATTGTTACAGGTACGAGTATTGGTGCCATGATTGGGGCTATGTATGTACAAAAGCAGTATGATCGCTGTCTGGAGCTGTGGGAGCAGCTTTCCGTGGAGGATATCATAGCAAACGGCGTCAATCTGGATATGGATATCGAGCTGCTGATGTCACAGAAGGGAAAGTATAAGACTCTGTTGAAAAGCTATGTGAAAAACAAGGGCGCAGATATCACTCCTTTTGTGAAGAAGCTGCGGACTTATTACGATGCAGAGCGGTTTTTTTCTTCCGATATCGAATATGCCTGTATGTGTGTGAATGTAACCAGAAAGCAGCCGCAGCCTGTTTTACGCAAGGATATGACACCGGATACAGCGCTGGAGTATATCATCGCCTCTGCTTCCTGCTTTCCGGCATTTCCCATGAAGGAAATCAATGGGGAGAAATTTGTGGATGGGGGATATTATGATAATGTACCTGTAGAGCTGGCGAGAAGCATGGGGGCACAGGAAATTGTCGCAGTGGATCTCAAGGCTGTCGGTAAAAAGAAGCTGCATCATCCGCAGAAGGATTTGGTTTATATTGAACCGCAGGTATCTCTTGGAAGCTTTCTGCTGTTTGATCAGGCTCGTATCCATCGCAATATGACGCTTGGCTATCAGGATACGCTGAAAAAATTCAGCCGTTGTCTGGGCAGTATCTATACCTTTTCGCTGCAGGATAAAGCACAGATTATTGATTTTGAGGATCAGATTCACAGACAGCTGGAACAGATTGATGATTTAGTGGATCGCCGGTTCATGAGCAGACTGGTAAAAAAGGTGTTTCATCACCAGATGATTGCGAGCTTTTCTCAGTTTCAGGAGTATGACTGGCCGTTTTTGCGGATGCTGGAGATGATTGCACAGGCTTTTCAGATCGAGGATAGCGGTATCTGGAAATTTTCAGAATTTGCCGCGCAGGTGATGGATTGTGCAAATCTTTACGTAAGCATTGCAGAGCGTGCAGACCGTGATGCTTTGCATATAAAGGATGCTGTGACCTCATTGAAGGAACAAAGCAGTAAGGAGATTATCTGTTCTATTTTTTATTATATGCGCAAAGCAGATGCCGCAAGCCGCAGGGAGCTGGAAGCAATAGCAGTGGTTATGAACGATTCCTTTGTGATGGCATATCTGCTGTTTGCCATGTCACGGCTGTCCTGGCAGAAAAAAGGACTTTCACTGAGCTGAAAGTCCTTTGTTTTTTAGAATAATGTTTCCTGATGTGTTGCGTACAGGTATTCGTCAATAGTATTTACGATACGGTCTTTAATGAGTGCTTCTGGATCATTTTCCAGCTGTCCCTCGCGTACCTTTGTATACTGAATCGGCATGAATTGGGATAACACACTCAACGGAATACCGCTCTTGCGCAGATTGGCAATCATTTTATCCTTGGCAGCTGCCACCTTAGGGTTTGGCATATAGTAGCGGCTGCGATCGGAGAAGCTGTATTTACGCTTAAACCACAGGGCGTTATCATCACCGTGATAGTGCTTTTTCCAGTTCTTCGGATCTTCCATCATGGCTGCTTCCAGCACGTTGATGAAATCACTCAGCTCATCCTCTCTGCCGTGATAAACAGCAGCTTCAATGTTGGCAAGTGCAAACAGAGCCTCGCGCATACCATAGGTCAGTCCCGGGCCGACCTTTAAAATGCCAACACCGTCTTCAATCAGCTCACGCAGCTTGAATTTTGTCTGATAATCGGTAGAGTGTCCTTCAAAAATAAGATTCGGATATTCCTTGATAGAAGCCATCAGATCAGCAGCCTTGCTGCGATCGTACTCCGTACAGCCATCATCCTTTTCCTCTACACCCGGCTGAACGACAACCCCTATGACATCCTTCCATGTATCCTTTAGACCTTCTGCTAGGAATGCTTCCTCAAAGGTTTTGACAGTAGCCTTGAAATCCTCGACACGTGTAACCTGCATGCCGGCACCCTCTTCCTGAGCGCCTCCTGGAATCGGAACCTCGCTGCCGACGATGTATACCGGACGTACGGCATCTGGATTGCTCTTTAACAGCTCCTGGTAGGTTTCTTCACAAATTCGTGCCAGGTGAGCACCACGCTTGGCAATCACCGCATCACTTAACCGTTCATTTTGATCATCGTCTGCTACCTTCATGCTGGTGTCGATATGAATTTTTGTAAAGCCGGCAGCGACATAGCAGCGGACAAGCTCTTCGGCTTTTTCCATCGCTTCCTTTTCCGGCAGCGAAGCAAATGTCAGAGGCCCTAAATGATCGCCTCCAAGGAAGATACGGCTTTCATCAACGCCGATCACCTTTGCTTTCTCTAATACAAAATTACGGAAGTCCTTCGGTGTCATACCGGTATAACCGCCGTTCTGGTCAACCTGGTTGGCAGTTGCTTCAATCAATACGCAGGAATCATCGCGTTTGACACACTCCAGAGCTGCCTCGATTACATAATCGTTTGCACTGCAGCAGGAATAAATTCCAACCGGCTTTCCTTCTTTCTGTTTCACAACAATCTGTTTCAATGGATTTGCTTGTGGCATTTCAAAACCCTCCTTATATCTATCCAAATTATAGCACGAAATGATGGAAAGTAAACGGAAGTGAAACGGAATGCTAGTTTGTATAAAAGATTTGCACAAAAATACAAATAATCTTATATAATTATATAAAAGGACAAAAAGTAATACCGGAAAAGTTACCTGTGTTCTTTTATAAATAAAAAGGAAATACAAAGAAAAATTTCAAAATTGTTTATCGAAAAAGGGTGTTCTTTTGTGATGTCTGTGTGATATACTAGAGTGAGCGAAACAATCGTAAGAGGAAAGGTCGGTGGGGCTGATGCTTGACGAACATGAACGATTTCTTCTCCATCAAATTCGGATTCTGATAAAACAGCTGGAGGAACGGCAGGAAACGCCTGGATATGATCAAAGCGGTGAAAAAAGTGATGACAGATTTCAGATCTTGCTGAAGCTGTCCTGCAAAAATATATGGGATTTTGATCCGTTGACACAGATGGTGACGATTACCTGTCCTGACGGCAGTGTGATTGTGAATTCCTTTCGGATGCTTATGCAGGGAGTGAGTGCAATCGAGCAGAAGCAGATCAAGGAGGCGGTGCATCGCATACTGCAGGGAATCAGTGAGGAAGAATACTTTTCCTATGAACGTGTAAGCCGGCATGGCGGTGTGCGTCATTATGAGGTAGGAGCACACGTGTGCTGTATCAGCGGGAATCTGCATATCATTGGAGTTACCCAATCGATCCGTGCTATGGATGAGCGTATAGAGCGGGTTCTGCATGAGCAGCAGAAGTTCAGTCTTTTAATGAGTATGGCCAATATGTATATATGGGAATACGATGTTGTCAAAAAGGAGTTTTCGGCAAACCAGTCCTTATGCGACAAGCTGGGACTGCAAATGCGTCCGTATACGGTGGAGCAGCTGAATGAGCTATTACAGATTCACCAGATGCCGGTATTACTGGAACGCATTGAGCGAAAGTCATTGTCGGAGCATGCGGTGATCCATCTGAAAAATATTCAGACAAATTTTGATCTGATATTTGAAACGAATTTCAAGGGGCTGCTGGATAATAAGGGCAATATCAAGGTGGTTCTGGGTACCATGAATGATATAACGGAAAAAGAGCTGTTGAAGACTAGTGCCAGCAGGGATCCGCTCATTGGCTGCTTTAACCGCCGCAGCGGGGATATGACGCTGGTAACCACCTTTCAGAAATTTCAGAAGGAAGAGGAGTTCTACACGATTATATTTTTCGATGTGGATGATTTCAAAAAGGTGAATGACCGTTATGGACACGATATGGGAGATTATGTACTACGGCATGTATGCGAGCAGATTGAAAAGGAAATCCGCAGCAGCGATATGCTGTTTCGCTGGGGCGGTGATGAATTTCTGCTGATCTGCAGCGGTATTTCCAAGGAGAACATCTATGCGTATATCGAGCGTCTGCGGCGTCTTATTGAAAAAACAGATTTTATCTTCGATGGAAATAAGGCACATGTAACGCTGTCGATTGGTGCAGCGTACTATTATAAGAGCGATCATGATTATCAGGACGCATTAAAAAGAGCCGACCGCAGTGTATATAAGGCAAAGCTGGCCGGGCGCAATAAGGTTTGTATTTTGAAATAGCTACTTGAGAAGCCCTTTCATATCTTCCGACAGCGGACATTCAATGTTTAAAGTCGTATGGGAAAGGGGATGCGGTATGTGAACGCGTGCGGCATGCAAAGCAAGGCGCGCACAGCGCGGATCACGTTTCCCATATAAGGAATCACTCAGCAGGGGGTGCTGAAGGGATGCGAGATGTACACGGATCTGATGGGTACGCCCGGTATGCAGGCGGCAGCGAATCCAGGTGAAATCTGAAAAGCTCTGTTTTACGAAAACATCGGTTCTAGCTTCCTTGCCATTGTCACTCACACGCATCCTGCGCGCATCGTGTCGATCTCTGGCGATTCCCCGGGTGATGGTGTAGTGCTTCTGTGTGAAGCGACCGACGGCGAATGCTTCGTATTCCCGATAAATCTGCTTGCTTTTCAGCATTTCATCAAGCATGGGTTGAAAAAAGGGAAGCTTACAGAAGATGAGCACACCGCTGGTTTCATAGTCGAGGCGGTGCAGCGGACGGACACAAGTATTGCTTCCTTCCGTGAGATAATGCGCCTTTACCATATTGCATACGGTATGCTCACTTTCTACACCGTCACTGTGAACCAACAGATTTGCCGGCTTGTTTACGATACAGAACAAGTCATCCTCATATAGGATTTCCACATGCTTATACCAGGGCTTCACCGTATCCTCTTCCGCTTGCAGGCTAATGCGTATGGTATCTTTCTCATGCAGTGTGTGATTGTGGGAAATATGACGATTGTTCAGAAAAACACGGCGTTCCTGATAATATGCATAGCGCTTCTTTTTGGCGATATGGAAGTGTGTGAATAGCGCATCTGTATCCGCACACGGAATATCACGAATATACAGCTGATTGTTTTTTAGCTCAAGTTTCATAACGATACCTCATAAATTTTCGGTCAAATGAATAGAATTAACAATGTGGGTCATGCTATACTGGCATCGAACCAGGGGAAACTGGTTGTAAAGGATGATCCATAGCAGCAATTGCTACTATGAAGATAACATAAAATAAGGAGGAAATAAACATGAAATTATTAAAATGCGCAGTATGCGGCAACATCGTCGAAATGATCGAGGACAAAGGAGTTCCTGTAATGTGCTGTGGAAAGCCGATGAATGAATTACAGGCAAATACAACAGATGGAGCATTGGAAAAGCATGTTCCGGTTGCTGAAATCGTAGACGGAAGCCTGCACGTAAAGGTTGGTTCCATGGAACACCCGATGCTGGCAGAGCATTATATCACAATGATTCTGGTAGAGGCCGGTGATATGGTTTACCGCAAAAATCTCAAGCCTGGAGAAAAACCGGAAGGAATCTTCCCGCTGGGTGATTTCAAAGGGAAAGTGCATGTTTACGAATACTGCAATCTGCACGGCTTATGGAAAACGGACATTGAGGCATAGTGAATTGCGATAAGAGAGGCACAGCTGTGCTTCTTTTTTTTAGCTATCCTTGTCTGAGACCTTATATATTTTAAGATTAGCTTCAACGGCAGATATTTACATCTTCTTTTTCACAAGATAAGATGTATACTTAAAAAGCTGTGTAAAGAAAAATCTATATGAATAAAGTCAGATTCTTATATAAGTATAAACCAAAAGCTGCAGTAGAATGTAAGGTGTACAGCTTGTTACATAGGAGTCGCTATGGGGGATTTCTGTGAAGGTTATGTGAAGCCTGACGGTATGGCTTGCTGTATATGTGAAGCTGTGATAAATTATAAATAATACGAGGAGGAAAGGAATGCATAAGGGATTGTGACGGGGATGCGTATAGGTAGAAAAGTGATTATGAAATTTTTCAATAATTGCACAGCAGATATATAATGTGAAACAGTTTTTATTAGTGAAAAAGAAATGAGAAACTACATATTTATGAAAAGAAAAAGGTAATTTTAGTGGTTTAAGCATTGTGTGTGATATCAGTTACCAATATTCAAGCCTATGTTAAAAACGGATATAAGGTAGTGACACCCTCTAAAGTAAAGGTCAATATTTTATCATCAGCATCTGCTTATTCTTCTACAATCAACAGTTATAGTGCCTGGAGCTACTCAGGCTCACCGATTAAATTTACCAGATCCGCAGCAAGTCCGGATATAACACTGGGGGTTGAAAATGTCGATAAAGATGCTTATGCAGTTACTTACCATGTATCGTCCCGTGCTTCTAATGTAGTGTTTTACAAGCCGTTTATTCAAGCGAGTACAAGTGTAAAAAAAGAGACAGTAGTTCATGAAATCGGTCATTGTCTGGGACTTGCACATACACAGTCTTCTAATAATTCTAAATCCGTAATGAGGAAGACAGGATTCAACGGTAAAGCATATCCGCTTTCTGATGATAAAAGCGGGATAAAGGCGATATATTAGCGAAAGGAGATGGTCGCAATATGAAAAATAAAAAAATGCGTGTGCTTATGGAATCAATGCTTGTAAGCATACTGTTGTTTGGCTGTGCTTCCCATCAAGATACAGAACAAACTGCTTCAAATACACCGACAGATGTTGTTCTGGATGCCAAAACGGATGCCTATGACACAATAGAAGAACTGGAAAACGCAAGTGATCTTATTGTTATCGGGACAAAGAAAGAAGAACTTAAATCTGCAGTGGAACGTGATGAAGTTGGTAATTTTAAAGATGCCTATACAATTTCGTCTTTCCGAATTTCAAAAATTATAAAAAACGAGGTTCATGAAAAAAATGAAACCATATCTATTTTAGAAAGTGAAGCCTACGATGAAGTGAAAAATGAAAGCCTGCATATCGGAGGCTATGAGAATATGATAGAGGGGAATACTTATATTTTATACCTGAGAAAATCGGAAGACGGATATTATATTCCGCGAGCTGTTACGACAGGTAAGGTTGCACTTACAAAATCAGAAATAAATAAGAGATCTACAGGGGATATAGCGGAAGATGAAAAGACATTGCATAAGCATATTCAGGAGAAATATAAGGATGAATTAAAATAATCGCTATAAAAGTAAAAAAAGCAAAGGATAGAGAGATTCTTTGCTTTTTGATACGATAAAATGAATATTTTTTTATGTTGTAAGATAGAATGACGCATGCAGAATTTTAGAGGCAGACGCTCACTTTCCTAATGCAGTCTTTATTGATTTTTATAAATCTTTTATGAAATGTGAAGAAATCATAAGAAATATGATATACTGTTGAAAACAGGAGGTCGATTACATGTTTGTAGAAGAACGGCAGAACACAATCATGGAGGAGCTGCATGCCAATGGTAAGGTGAGGGTAAAGGATCTCAGTGAACGGTTTTCCGTCAGCGAGGATCTGATCCGCAAGGATCTCAGCGCTCTGGAGGCAAAGGGCTTGCTGAGGAAGGCATATGGCGGCGCTGTATTGATTCGTGAGAATATACATCGGAAAATCGCGGCACAGCGCAAGGATGTAAACCAGGAGGAGAAGCTGTACATCGCAAAAGCGGCTGTGGGGCAGCTGCAGGAGGGTGATGTGGTGTTTCTGGATATTTCAACGGTCAATATCCGCATAGCGAGGGAGCTGGTGGAAAGCGGGAAGCAGGCAACCATCGTTACCAATATGCTGGAGGTTGTTTCCATTTTGGCAGACAGTGCGCTTCCTGTCATTTTCATCGGTGGCGAATTCGATTACGGACGGGACGGATTTGTCGGGAGTCTGGCGATGGAGCAGATCATGAAATTTCGCTTTGATATCTCCTTTCTCGGCGTTGTCGGTATTGATGTGCACGATAACAGCGTCTATACATATATGGCAAATGATGGCGCCACCAAGCGTGCTATTCTGTCCAGCAGCAAGCAGGCGTTTATGGTATGCGAGTCGGATAAATTCATGCAGATTGGGAATTACCGCTATGCGGGAGTGGATGAATTTACCGGTATTATAACAGATGAAAAGCTGGATAAAGAGAATGAAAAGCTGTTGCGAAACCTGCAGCTCAAGGTACAGATTGCCAAATCGTCAGGATAAAGATGCCTGACTTTTTTATTCTTTTCTTTAAAACAATAAAAAATAATAACAAATAATAACAAAAGTGTTGACAACAGGAAAAAGCATATTATAATGAAACTGTAAACGGAGGTAGCTGTCATGGAATTAAAAAAAGCTGCGCGAATTGATTTGCTGAAGGACAGTATGCTGTCCCAGCCACGCTATGTCAGTATGGAGCAGGCAATGATTATCACAAGAACCTATCAGGAGCATGAACAGGAGCCTGTCATTTTAAAGCGGGCCCATGCTCTTCACAATGCCTTATGCGAGCTGGAAATCGGCATTGAGCCGCAGGAGCTGATTGTCGGTAACCGGACAAAGGGTGTCCGCTATGGGGTTGTTTTCCCGGAAAGCGGTATTTCCTGGGTGGATGAGGAGCTGGAGACACTGCCGACACGCCCACAGGATAAATTCCTTGTACGTCCACAGGATATCCAAACCTTTCGTGAGGTTATCAAGCCATACTGGAAGGGAAAGTCCCTGGAGGATGTGCTGAAGCAGCGTTATGGTGAGGAAATCAGTGCGATTGCGACTGTTGTGAAAATCAATCAGAAGGACCATGCACAGGGGCATATCTGTCCCAATGTAAAGGAATGGCTGGAAAAAGGACCTGCCGGTTTAAAGGAAGAAGCACAGCGTCACCTGGCAGCGTGCACAAAAGAACAGCGTCCTTTTTATGAAAGCATCGTCCTTGTTATGGATGGGGTATGCAAATTCCTGATGCGCTATCACGATGAGCTGTACAGGGAAGCAAAAAAGCATGCGGAATGGAAGCAGGATATGGAAGAGGTTGCCCGGATTTGTAAAAGGCTTTCTATGCAGCCTGCTAAGACCTTCCATGAGGCTGTGCAGTCTTTATGGATTTTGTTTGTAGTACTGCATATGGAAAGCAATGCCTCTAGCTTCTCACCGGGACGTCTGGATGAAACCCTGTATCCTTATTATAAGAACGACCTGCAAGAGGGACGTATTGATGAACAGCGGGCACTGGATATCATTGAATGCCTGTGGCTGAAATTTAATCAGATCGTATATCTGCGCAATAAGAACAGCGCCAAATATTTTGCCGGCTTTCCCATCGGCTTTAATATCGCTGTGGGTGGACAGGATGAAAACGGAAACGATTTGTGCAATGAGCTGAGCTTTCTGTTTTTGAAGGCGCAGGAGCATATCGGATTGCCGCAGCCGAATTTATCTGTACGCTTACACTGTCATAGCGGTGATGCGCTTTTAAAGCAGGCGGTGCGCGTTGTGGCAAAGGGAAGCGGTATGCCGCAGTTCTTTAACGATGAGGCGATTATTTCCGAAATGGAAAAGCTGGGCATTTCGCATAAGGATGCTTTGGATTATGCCATTGTCGGCTGTGTCGAGCTGACAACGCAGGGAAATAATCTGGGCTGGAGCGATGCAGCAATGTTTAATTTGAATAAGGTGCTGGAGCTGACGCTGCATCACGGGAAATGCCTGCTCAGCGGAAAGCAGCTCGGTCCGGATCTGGGTGGTCTGGATACCTATCGCAGCTATGAGGAGCTGGAAGCAGCCTTTGACGGGATGATCAATCATTTTATACAGCGTATGATTCCTGCCTGTGAGCAGGTGGAAAAGGCGCATATCGATATCCTTCCTTCTCCGTTTCTATCCAGTGTCATAGATGACTGTATGGAGCGCGGGTTGGATGTAACACAGGGTGGCGCTCATTATAATCTGAGTGGTATTCAAATGATCCAGGTCGCAAACTTAGCGGATTCCCTGGCGGCTATCAAATGTATGGTATATGATAAGAAGCTCATAGCGCCAAAAGAGCTGCAAGCTGCACTGGAGCACAACTTTGAGGGAAGTGAAATCCTGCGGCAGCGGTTATTGAATAAGGTAGACAAATACGGTAATGATGTGGAATGGGTGGATGCCCTGGGTGTCAAATGGGCGAGTGCATTCCGTGATAAGCTGCGCGCCTATAAGAATTATCGCGGCGGGCCGTATCATACCGGCATGTATACGGTCAGTGCACATGTTCCTATGGGGGAGCATGTCGGGGCGAGCGCAGATGGACGTCTGTCTATGACACCGCTTGCGGATGGAGGAATGTCCGCGGTTTATGGCAGGGATTTGCACGGTCCTACGGCGGTATTGAAATCGGTATCCCGTTTGTCCTGTGACTGTACGACAAACGGTGGTCTACTGAATATGAAATTTCTGCCTGAGTTTTTTCAAAATGAACAGGGGATCGATAAATTTGCGGGCTTCCTGCGTACCTTTGTCGATTTGAAGATACCACATATTCAGTTTAATGTCGTACGCAAAAAGGATCTGCTTGCGGCGCAGAAGCATCCGGAGCAGTACAGCTCCTTAACCGTGCGTGTGGCAGGCTATACAGCATATTTTGTGGAGCTGGCAAGAGAGCTGCAGAATGAAATCATCGCCAGAACAAGCTATGAAGGCGTCTAGCGGCTGCGTATTTGATATCAAGCGCTTTGCGACGCATGATGGAGAGGGGATCCGTACGACGATCTTTCTGAAGGGCTGCCCGCTTCGCTGTGCCTGGTGTCAGAATCCGGAGGGGTTGAGCCCGAAGCCGCAGCTGCTGTATATGAAAAGCAAGTGTATGCGGTGTGGTAGCTGTGTTATTGCCGCAAAGCATGGCGGGGTAAGCATGAAGCATGACAGTATCCGGCTACAGCGTAGTGCTTCTGAGGATTGGCAGCATATTCTGGAGCTGTGTCCCACTGGGGCACTGCGTTATGATGCAAAGGAGTATACCGTAGAGGAGCTGCTCAAAGAGATTCAAAAGGATGCACCCTTTTTCCGCTATGGCGGCGGTGTGACCCTATCCGGAGGAGAACCGCTGCTGCAGGATGATTTTGCCTGCAGGCTGTTACAGGCCTGTAAGGCAGAAGGAATTCATACGACGATGGAAACATCCCTGTTTGTTTCCTTACCAAAGCTGCAGCGTGTGCTCCCTTATCTGGATCATATTTATGCAGATTTAAAAGTGTTTGACAGTGCCGTGCATAAAGCCTATACTGGAGTAGAGAATGCGGTAATTCTGGAAAATATCCGCTATCTGCTGCAGGATGAGAGCATGCGAAAGCGTGTGACGATACGTACGCCACTGATTCCGGAAATGACAGCCCGCAGAGAAAACATCGCTGCCATTGCACGGTTTCTATCAGGCTGCTTTGCCGGTGTGCGATATGAGCTTCTCAATTACAATCCGCTGGCAAAGGCAAAATACGACTATCTGGATATGGAGTATTGCTTTGCTGAGAATCCGAAATTGTATACGAAAGAAGAAATGGAGACATTCTATCAGATTGCCAGGGATCAGGGTATCCAAAATCTGATTATAGAATAAAAAAACGGGAGGACATAGAGAGATGAAAATTTTAATTGACAACGCAGACATTCAGGAAATTCAGAAGGCTTATGAGTATTTTCCGATTACAGGGGTTACCTGCAATCCGACGATACTGAAGAAAACGGGCAGAAATCCGTTTGAGGTATTAAAGGAAATCCGTGCCTTTATCGGTGCGGATGCGGATTTGCATGTACAGGTCGTCAGTGCAAAGGCTGAGGATATGGTAGAGGAAGCGCATAAGATTCAGGAGGTTCTGGGTAAGAATACCTTTATCAAAATTCCGGTTGTCAAGGAAGGATTGAAGGCAATGAAGCTGTTACATGCAGAAGGGGCAAATATTACCGGAACCGCGATTTACAATCAGATGCAGGGCTATTTGGCAGGGATGGCCGGAGCTGCCTATGTGGCACCGTATGTAAACCGTATTGACAATCTCGGCTATAACGGCGTACAGGTTGCCAAGGATATTCATGATATGCTGAAGCATGCAGGCTTGAAAACAGAGGTTGTCGCTGCGAGCTTTAAAAATTCCCAGCAGGTTCTGGAGCTTGCCAAATACGGTCTTGGGGCAAGCACGATTGCACCGGATGTGATTGAAGGGCTGATCAAAGTGGATGCTGCCGTTCTGGCAGTGGATGCGTTCACAAAGGATTTTGAGGAGCTGTGCGGACAAGGAAATACGATGCTGACTATCTAAAAATACAAAAGAATAGAAAAGAAAAGGTTTTCGCATAAACTGAAGCGAAAGCCTTTTTCGTATATTTATTCATAATAATGCACAAGTGCCTGTGTGCCGTTATTCTCCTCTCCAGCATTTGCCAGAGCCTCATACATATTGCAGACTGCCTCCAGCATGTCCAGATGGACACCCTGTTCCTCCATCTCCTGCTGTACGATGTGCATATCCTTAATGAAATGCTTAATATAAAAGCCGGGGGCAAAATCCTGATTCAGTACACGGGGAGCAGTATTGGTAATCTGCCAGCTTCCTGCCGCTCCGCCGGATATGGCAGCGAGCATTTTTTTCTCATCGAGACCAACAGCTCTTGCATAGACCAGCGCTTCACTCATCGCCGCAACAGCACCGGCTACGGCAATCTGGTTACAAGCCTTGGTATGCTGACCGCTTCCCGCAGGACCCATATAGTGGATTCCTTTACCCAGCAAAGAGAACACCGGAAGCATGCGTTTAAATACATCCGCATCCCCGCCTGCCATAATGGATAAAGTGGCATCCCGGGCACCGCTGTCCCCACCGGATACGGGGGCATCCAGCATCGCGAAGCCGCGTTCTTTAGCTACAGCTGCAAGTGTTTTGGCAAGTGCAGGGGAAGACGTGGTGAAATCAATGAGAACAGCATTGTGCTGAGCATGTGCAAAGATACCATCCTCTCCCTCATATACCTCCTTCACATCACTGGGATATCCGACCATGGTACAGACAAGCTCCGCATCCTTCACGCATTCCCGAATTGTCCGTGTAACTAGAATTCCCTGTTCCTTTAGCGGTTCCGCCTTTTCATATGTCCGATTATAGGCGCTTACCGTATGTCCGCCCTTATGCAGATTCAGCAGCATACTCTTTCCCATAACACCGCATCCAATCCAAGCAATCTTCATAATGTCACCTTCCTTTTATCCTTATTATACAGGAAGTTTACAGAAACTGCACGCATACGATAAGCAAAGCCACAGACAAAAGTCCCTGCGCGATGCGAAACAGGAGAAAAACGGAATAGCGCAATCGCACATGCTCTACCATGCTCATGATCTGCATATGTACACAGAATCCGGCGAAGCCCAGCAGAAAGCAGGTGAGAAGCAGCTTTTGCAGGGGAATGAGCTCTGCGCCGTGAATGAGAACGATGCCGCTGGAAAATTCCGCAAGACTGGAAACGATGAAGGAGAAGGAAGGCGGCAGGAAAGAAAATAAAACCGTTGTAATACTCATAAACAGCATCAGATAACCGCCAATCATATACAGGGAAATGCCACTCTCAGTAATGGCGCTGCTGAGGTTATGCATAAAGGAGGAGGATGAGGATACAGTCTGAATCCGGGTGTGAATCCTATGCCGGCGCGTAAACAGCAGTAACAGCAGCCCGCTGAGCAGCTGCAGCACAAACAGCATAACTCCAATCATCAGCGATTGAAAAAAAACAATACCGCATGACAGGATGACAAAGCCCGGTGTTGGAAAGCAGCAGCAATAGATCAGTCTGCGCGCATCCTGTTCCTGCAGGACACCATCCGCAACCGCTTCATCCACAAAAACAGAACCGGTGGGAAAGCCGAGAAACATGGAACATAAAACAAGCCCCCATGCACCATGGTCAAGCCCAAGCAGTGCTGCCAGGCCAAAGGAAGGCAGATGATCAAAAGCCTGTTCCTTATATAACAGACGTACCAGCACCATGGAGATAAGCATTGAGGGTACCAGCTTTTCAAACCAGATAGAAAGAGCATTCTGTGCACTTTGCAGCGTCAGTGTACCAAAACAGAGGGTTAGAAGAAATACAGCGAAAAGAAGAAGACTTGTGAATTTTTTCATGGTATCACCGCTATACTATATGATGAAACGAAAACTTTCATGTAAAACTTTCCCATTTTGGCAAAATATGATAAACTAAATATTTAGAAAAGAATTGGGTGATAGAATGATAAATTATCTTGCGAAAAAAATGATACAGGACTATCAGGATACAGAAAAGCCTGCTGTGCGCAAGGCGTATGGAAATCTTACAAGCACGGTTGGAATTGCAAATAACATACTTTTGTTTGTGTTTAAATTTGTGGCCGGGACATTGGCGCACAGTGTTTCTATTACAGCAGATGCGGTCAATAACCTTTCCGATGCGGGAAGCTCTGTGATTTCTTTGCTCAGCTTCAAGCTGTCCAGCAAGCCTGCGGATGAAAAGCATCCGTTCGGTCATGCACGGTATGAATGTATCGCCTCTATGATTGTGGCGGTGGCAATCCTCCTGCTGGGATTTGAGCTGATTCGTACAAGCTTCTCTAAAATCCTGCATCCGGAAGCGATTGCGTTTAGCTGGCTTAGTGTTGTAATCCTGCTGTTTTCCATTTCGGTAAAGCTCTGGATGTACAGCTATAATAAAAAGTATGGCAGGCTGTTGAAATCCAGCATCATGGAGGCTACGGCCGCAGATTCCATCAGTGATGTCATGGCAACCGGTGCCGTGCTGTTGTCAACACTGCTCTCTCCACTTTTACATTTCAATCTGGATGGATATATGGGGGTCGTTGTCGCTTTCTTTATTCTGATGACAGGAGGCGGTATTATCAAATCTGCGCTTGACGAGCTGCTGGGGCAGGCACCGGATGAGTCTCTTGTCAAACAGATTCAGGAAAAAATCAACAGCTACGACGGCGTGCTTGGAATGCATGATCTTGTGATTCACGATTATGGTGCACACCGTACGTTTGCTTCCGTGCATGTTGAGGTTGACTGCAGGGAGGATATCCTAAAATCACATGATATGATTGATAATATCGAACGTGATTTTCAGGAGAATATGGGACTGGAGATGGTGATTCATATGGACCCTATCGATATCGATGATCCGCTGACCAATGAGCTTCGAACGTTAACGGCAGAGGTTGTCAGGGAAATTGACGAGGATCTGAGTATGCATGATTTCCGTATCGTCCCAGGAGAAACACATACCAATATGATATTTGATGTAGTGGTTCCCTTCCATATTAAGATGAGTAATCAGCAGATACTAGATAAGCTTGCACAGCTGATTGAAGAGCGCAAGGGAGATCATTATTATCTCGTCGTGACCTTTGATCGTGCCTATACGACACATCACAAGGAGGAAGCAGCATAGCATACGGTATTAGGGAAGCCGCTGTATTTATGTTTTCAAAAGCAAACCAATAATCACTTGCAGCAATCAGTGTTTGTGTTACAAAGATGCATAAAAAAGCAGAGCCTGTTTTAGGCGGCTGCTGAAAAAAAAGACGATTTCCAGTATCGTCTTTTTTTGATTCTATTAGAAAAAGCTGTTGGAAAAACAGGTTCTTTCTCTGCTCTGGGTATATGAGAATCATGAAATACAAAATAATCAATGCTCATCAATCCTTTTGTATCTCATATTCCTTCCTTGTACCTTAAAGTGAGAAAGAACCGAAAAACAAGCTGGTCTTTTTCACTTTCCTTAAAAGAATTGCTCTTATGGGATAAGCAATCTATATATCATCATATTCAGCAGTCCTGCGTTTTGCTTTTTTGTTGAGTATGAGCATTCAGCATTTTTGTTTTCTATCCGGCAATTTGCATGATGGCGCATTTTGCACAGGCTTTTTTGTCTCCTGCAGCGGCAGTAGTTCAAGAGGGGGCAGACATATTGCACTGCACTGTGTAATACCGATGCGTTTTGCACAGGATTTCATGATGCTAAACAAGCGTTCGTATACATGCTGAACAGCTTTGCAGTACCCAAGTGCATCATGTGCAAGAAGCATGGACACTGCGGCTTCACAATACCCGTAAAATTCATCGACACAGGCTTCATCCAGATGCAACAGCGTGAAATAATAGCCCCAGGATAAGACGCTGCGAAACTCATAGAGAACCTGCTTCAGATTCCCGTTAGGCAATACGTTTAACAATGCATTCAGAAATCCGACACCGTCATAATGCCGATGTTGTAACCGCTCCTCCATAATAGGAGCGAGTACGATCAGCTGTTCGAAGTATTCCAAGCTGCAGCGTGCAATCGTCATCGTGATAAACTGAATGGCTCCCATAAACTGCAGGGCATCACGGATCATGGTACTGTCCTTTACACATGCCTGCGCTGTTCTATTGTGCAGCTGGATACGTGTTCCCAGACCGTTATACGTCTTTGCCAGTCCGATATCATTTAGCTGCTTCAATACCTTTCGTATCGTTGCGTAGGATACATGATAGGTTTTTGAGAGCTGTTCAATCGGCGGGAGAAGCTGCTGATCGCAATATGCCCTGCTTGCGATACCACGGATTATATCACGGAAAACAATCGTATAAACATAATCATGCGCATGCTTTGGACGCCAGGCGAAGGGCTCGGCTTCCAGGTGCTCCTTGTGTGTGTCTGCGGCAAGCTGTAAGGTATACTCCTGAATGCGCTGCATGGTATAGCAGATCGTATGATAGTAAAAATCATAGACAAACTGCCTGTCTTTCTCAGAAAAAGCGGTAAGCAGAAGCTTGTAATCGTGTTTTAAGACACCGCGATAGGTAGAAAACAGATCAGTATGATAGAGGAGGGGGTATTCAATATAGGAAAAGGTGGAGAGATACAAGTCAAGAATCATATCATTGTGATAGCGCTGTAACAGATATACGTTAAAATCGCGAATGAGCATTCTGCGCTTATCTGGATTTTTATCATCCAGCTTATCCAGCATAGCATGCAGCTGAAGCAGATGCTCCTCCTCAAGCAAATCACATAGACCGCTGCATAATGGCGGCAGACAGAGGCGCATGCTTTCTAGTACATCGAGCATTTGTCTGTTGGCCTGCAGAATATACTGATCGGTTTGTTCATCCTTTGCCCTTGATGGCTCCCATATCACCTGTGCCCGCTTTCGCTCCTGCAGACGGATGTAGCCCTCATCGTGCATGGTACGCAATACACTGCGTACAGTCCGGATACCAACCTGATGCGTACTGCATAGCTGCTTTGCGGATGGAAGACGACTTCCGTAGGGAAGCCGCCTTGTAATGATCAGTGATGTGAGCGAAGCATACAGACTGCTGTAGTATGTTTGTCCTTTCAAGATGGAACCTCCCCAAGCGAATGCAAAATATATCCTAAGTATAGCATGGAAAATAAATGGCAGGCAATCATTCTAAAGAGAAATTACAAATTGGGTTGCATACAACACAAAAGTATACTAAAATAGAAACTACCTATATGCATACGTATGCAGATTTGGATGGGAAAGAGAATTGTTTGTGAAGACCAGAGAAAAGGGAGGAGATTTTTTTATGTATAAGATCGGTGAGGCTGCCAGACTGCTGGGTCTCAGTACGGAAGCCCTGCGCTATTACGAACGTAAGGGGCTGATTGTGCCGCATAAGGACAGCATATCCAATTACCGCTATTTCGATGCTTCACAAATCAATCATCTTCTGAATATGCAGAAATATCAGAAGCTGGGCTTCACGCTGTATGAGCTGATGGATCTGTTTGAAAACAGTGAAAACGCCGTATTTCTGGAGCTTATGGAACAAAAGGAAAAGGAGCTGCTGCAGGAAAGCGTAGCTATGAGTCTGCGGCTTCACAGCATTCATCTGTCTATGGAATGCATAGCTTTGGCTGCACAGGCTCAGCAAACGATTCAGTTTGTAAAGCGGCCTGCCCTGTATCGCATCTCCTATATGCAGGATGATGTGATATTGTCAGATGATGCGGCATTGAACAGTGAACTGAAGCAATGGTCAAAAAGCAGCGAGCTGCAGTTTTTGAGTGCCCGTATATGTGATGAGGATTTCCTAAACAGCAGGGAGCGCTTTGATTACGGCTTTTGTATGTATCGGGATATCGGTAATTTTATCGGGATTCAGGAAAATGAGGTTGTAGAGTACTATGAGGAATGTCCCGCACTTGCGTATTGCTTTGAAGCAGATGCACAGCATTCTATTCAGCAGGAAAAGGATAAGCTGATGCATTTCATGGCAGAGAATGGTCTCAGGCTAAACGGGGATATTCTTTCGCAGGTGCTTTATAGTGCCTGTGCAGACCATCATTACCAGATGCGGCATATGGTCTGGATACCGTATCTGCAGGTAGTATAAAATTATTTAATGTTTTTCTTAAAAATATTTAATAAACTATTGACTCTAAAAATACTTTAGGGTTTATGATAACTCCTGCCTAGGTAGTTGGAGGAATGAAAGATGAAGAGCTTGATTTTTTTAGTAGATGAGAATAAAAGTCAATTGTCTGCTTTAGAAAGGGCCATTTCTTCCGTTGAGGAATTTGAATTGGCCGGAATGACAAGCGATGGTGAGGATTGTATCCGACAACTGGAGGGGAAGCATATACATGTTCTGGTGTTGGACATGATCCTGCCTAAGAAAGATGGATTTTATGTTTTGGAGGAAATACGGAGCAGACGGATGGAAGTAGATCACATCATCTGTATTTCTTCGTATCTGAGTGAAATGATTCTTTCTGAGTTCAACCGCTATTGTGTCGACTACATTATGATGAAGCCCTATGAAATCCCTGATTTGATTCGTAAGATTCATTTTATCAGGAACTATCAGCCGGATTATTCACTGAATGATCAGCTGCAGAAAACGCTGGGGCGCAGTCAGAATCAGCATTTGGAGGGAACGATTACACAGCTGCTGCATGAGCTTGGCGTTCCTGCGAACCTAAAGGGTTACCAGTATCTGCGCTGTGCAATTATGCAGACATACCGTGATATGGATCTGCTCGGCAAGGTAACCAAAACATTATATCCAAAGATTGCAATGGAATTTCAAACGACTCCATCCCGTGTGGAGCGGGGAATCCGTCATGCAATCGAAGTTGCCTGGAATCGTGGCAATGCCCATGTCATACATAAGATTTTCGGCTATACGATTTCCATGGAACGCAGCAAACCTACCAATTCGGAATTTATTGCAATGCTGTCAGACAAAATCCATATGGAGGAAACTCATGGCTGATTACACAGCAGGCATCCGGAAATAAAAAAAGACGGACATCTGTCAGAGCTATTCTTAGAAGCATATCTGACACGCCGTCTTTTTTGTATTGCTTATTTACGCATGATGAAGCTGAGATGTCTTCCGCATGCATGATCTCTGCGGTAGCTGAAAAATGCATCGTTTTTCTGATAGGTATCGTTTGGATTGACAATGATATGATCACGCTCTACACCAAGGTCAAGCAGCATCTGCAGATTCAAGCCCTTATTGTCCGCAAGTGCCTTGCCATTTGGAAGCAGTGTCAGATAAGGCGCTGTATCAAAGCTCATTGCCTGTATACGGGCTATCACATCCTCACCGATTTCAAAGCTGCGATGAGCAATAGCAGGGCCAATATAGGCCATCAGGTGATTGGGGTTGACCTGTTCCTTTTGTATCAGCAGCTCTACGCATTTGCGTGTAATTTCCTGTACGGTACCCTGCCAGCCGCTATGAATGGCTGCGATGATTCCGGTAAATGGATCGTATAGCAGAACAGGAACACAATCAGCATGAAAAACACCGATTGCAAGATTTTTTTCCTTGGTATAAAGAGCATCACAATCCGGGATGCCATCCTCAAACCGGATGCTTCCTCGACCGGCATCCACTTTTGTTACCTCCTGTATGTGATCTGAATGGGTCTGCATCGCAAATGTCCATTGTGATGGTTGGATGCCCAGTACCTCGGATAAAGCGGCACGGTTGTTTAAGACAGCTTCTTGATCCAGACACGCATGCAGTGCCATATTGTTGTTTTCCGGCAGGGATGGATCGCGCAGCGTTGTGCCTGCCAGTATATCATCTTCGTATTTCCATTGTATATTGTTCATATGATTCTTCCTTCTTTCCTATATATTTATAGTATATGTGCAAATAAGATGGTTTGCCCTGTGAAAAGTATATAGTATAGGATACGCTTTTGGCAATCCATTTGCGTACAACATGTTCGTTTTCTTTGTGGCATGGAGAAGAAAAACTGATTATGATACAGGCGCTATGCTATGCCTGTGATGAAGAAGTGCAATCAAAGCAGGAAAAGGACAGCGGATTTTTCTGTATGTGTCCTAGACATGTTGATTTTACCTAAAATAATTCATGATTTTAGCACTAAAGTGTTGACAGTGCTAAAATATTGGAATATACTATTAGCAGACATAGAGGTTGAGTGCTAGAAAGGAGTGAACCATATGCTGACAAAGCGCCAGACGGCGATCTTTAAAACGATTGTAGATGAGTTCACCCGGACAGCCGAGCCTGTCGGTTCCAAGAAGCTGATGGATCTGTTGGACTTCAACTGTTCCAGTGCGACCATACGCAATGAAATGGCTGCGCTTGAGGAGCTGGGGCTGCTGGAAAAAACACATACCTCCAGCGGACGTATTCCAAGCAGTCAGGGATATCGGTTCTATGTTGAAAACCTGATGGAGAGGGAGCTGGATGACGGTGTCAAAAATTCCCTGCAGGCCGTATTTCAGGAGCGTCATTATTCCATGGATGAAATCGTAAAGAAAAGCTGCGATATTCTATCCCAGATGACCTCGCTGACCTCTGTGGTGCTGGGACCGGAAAGCCGCTACCAGACACTGCAGCACATACAGCTGTTTCCTCTTAGTGAGACCAGTGCGGTTGCAGTCTTCATCACCGATCACGGACATACGGAGAACAAGACATTTCACTTCAACACAGCCGTGAGTGTTGAGGATATCAAAACCTGCTGTAATCTGTTGAATGACAAGCTGAGTGGTACGCCAATCAATGAGGTTGTTGAGCGTATGCAGCAGATTGAGCCTTTATTGGCAAGCCATATTGCCCGTCACGAGGTACTGTTTGAAGCCTTCGTAAATGCATTCATGCGGTTTGCAACCGACCATGTTTATTGCAGCGGACAGAGCAATATGCTGTATCAGCCGGAATTCGCAGATATAGAAAAGCTGAGAGAGCTAATGAAAATGCTGGAGGACAGCAGCCTGTTTCGCCAGCTGGCGAATCACGAGGGTGATGTTGCCATTGAAATTGGCGGTGACAATGAGTTGATTCAGGTCAATAATGTTGCCGTGGTATCCAGCAAGTTCAAGCTGAACGAGGATGAAGAAGGGGAACTGATGATCGTGGGGCCTACCCGCATGCAGTACAGCCGAGTCGTTGCCCTAATGGAATATATGAGCAAAGTAATCGAGGATTTATACAAAAATGAAAATCGATAAGGAGGTCATCATGCAGGAAGAAAAAGAACATGTGAGTGAAGAAACAAAGGATGCCGTACAAAGCGAGGATGTGAAGACGGCTGATACTGCTGAACAGGCAGTGCAGAAGGAAACAAAGGAAGAAAAGAAGGAAGCGGAAAAGGAAGATAAAAAATCCGCTAAATTCGGTAAGAAGAAAAAAATTGAAGAGCTGGAAGAAGAAATCGTAAAGCTGAAGGAAGAAGCAGCGGCTAATAAAAATGCCTATTTCAAGGCATATGCGGATACGGAAAATCTGAAAAAGCGTCTGCAGGCGGAAAGTGACAATGTTCGCAAGTACCGCATTCAAAGCTTTGCGATGGAAATCCTGCCGGTGCTGGATAATCTGGAGCGTGCGCTGGATGTTAAGGTCGATGATCAAAACATCAAAAATTACGCTAAGGGCTTTGAAATGATTTACCAGCAGCTGGTACACATTCTTGATAAAGAGGGTGTAAAGGAAATTGAGGCGCTGGATAAGCCGTTTGATCCGAATTACCACCAGGCTCTGATGCAGGAGGCAAAGGAAGGCGTGGAAAGCGGCATGGTCATTGAAGTCCTGCAAAAGGGATATATGCTGAAGGATCGCGTATTACGTGCAACACTTGTAAAGGTTAGCGAATAGATAAAAGGAGGATAACGATTATGAGTAAAATTATTGGTATTGACTTAGGAACAACAAACTCTTGTGTTTCCGTATTCGAAG
>ENA-OWPN01001001-OWPN01001001.1-human-gut-metagenome-genome-assembly--contig:-NODE-1001-length-30351-cov-4.104865_pt1 | contig 30351 bp, 22 predicted proteins | sample MGYA00248266_ERZ651850 | MGnify/ENA primary metagenome ERZ651850 (study PRJEB26924, sample SAMEA4378296) | human gut metagenome | biome: human gut; feature: human-associated habitat; material: faeces... | reverse complement strand
ATTTCATTTTATTTGCCGCCTGCGGGCGGCAAACTCTGCGAGGCTTTATTGACGCGCCTACGCAGAACACAGCTGTGTTCTGCGTAGGGTGTCAAAACTGTTTGCGGTATTCTTCCAGCTCAGACTCACTTGCCAGGACGAAGTGGCCGGGGACGATCTCATGCCAGCCGGGCTGGTTCGTCTCGCTGTAGTGATGGCAGCCGGGGTCGTAGACGATGAGCTTCTTTTGCCGCTCCGCAATGGGGTCGGGCTGGGGGATGGCGGACAGCAGCGCCCGGGTGTAGGGGTGCAGGGGATGGGCGAACAGCTCCTCGCTCTGCGCCAGCTCCACGATCTTGCCCCTGTGAATGACGGCGATCCGGTCGCAGATAAAGCGAACCACCGACAGGTCGTGGGCGATGAACAGATAGGTCAGATTCCGCTCCTTTTGCAGCTTGGACAGCAGGTTCAGCACCTGGGCGCGGATGGAAACGTCCAGCGCGGAGATCGGCTCGTCTGCGATGATGAAGTCCGGTTCCATGATCAGCGCCCGGGCAATGCCGATGCGCTGACGCTGACCGCCGGAGAACTCGTGGGGGAAGCGGCTGGCAAATTCCGGAAGCAGACCCACGTCGGACAGGGCGCTTGCCACCTTGGCCTGACGTTCGCTTTCGGACAGGTGATGCCCGCCCGCGTAAAGTCCTTCGCTGACAATATAATCCACCTTCGCCCGTTCATTCAGGGAGGACATGGGATCCTGGAAGATCATCTGGATACGCCGGGTGACCTCCCGGTCAAGAGACTTGGAGATGCGCCCGTTGATCTGCTTGCCGTCGAAGAGAATTTTGCCCCCGGCAGTGGGGTGAATGCGGATGATGGCGCGGCCGATGGTGGTCTTTCCGGAGCCGGATTCGCCAACCAGACCGAAGGTCTCACCCTGATAAATATGGAAGGATACGTTATCCACCGCGGTAAAGGCGTGCCGCCGGGAACCAAACCGGACGACAAGATCCTGAACCTCGACCAGCTTCTTTCTGTCTTCAGTCAACGCGGTTCACTCCCTTCTCCCGCAGGATGCGGACGTGCTCCGGCGGCTCCACCTTGGGAGCGCGGGGGTCCATCAGCCAGGTGCGGGCATAGTGGGTAGGCGTGACCTCGAAGAAGGGAGGACGCTCTACAAAGTCGATTTTCAGTGCTTTGGGGTTCCGGGGGGCAAAGGCGTCGCCCTTGACCTCGTGGAACAGGTTGGGCGGCGTACCCTGAATGGAGTACAGCGGCTCGTCCTTGGTTCCCAGCTGGGGAAGGCTGGACAGCAGCGCCCAAGTGTAGGGATGGCGGGGGTCGTAGAACACCTCGTCACATGTGCCAAGCTCCACGATGTCGCCCGCATACATGACGGCGATGCGGTCGGCCACGTTGGCCACCACGCCAAGGTCATGGGTGATGTAGATGGTAGTGAGGTCATACTTTTTCTGCATGGCCTTGATCAGCTCCAGAATCTGTGCCTGAATGGTCACGTCCAGAGCGGTGGTCGGCTCGTCGCAGATGAGGATTTTCGGCCGGCAGGCGACGGCGATGGCAATGACCACCCGCTGGCGCATACCGCCGGAAAATTCATGGGGGTACTGCTTGTAGCGCCGCTCGGGGTCGTCAATGCCCACGTCGCTCAGCACCTCCAGAACGGCCTGGTAGGCGTCCTTGCCCTTCAAGCCCTGATGCAGCTCCACGGCCTCCTGAATCTGCTTGCCGATGGTTTTCAGAGGGTTCAGGGAGGTCATGGGATCCTGAAACACCATGGCGATCTCCTTGCCCCGGATCTTCAGCCAGTCCTTGTCGGTCTGGAATTTGGTCAAATCCATGCCGTTATAGAGGATGGAGCCGCCGTCAATGTAGCCGTTGGCATCCAGAAGACCCATGGCGCATTTGACGAACACGGACTTTCCGGAGCCGGACTCGCCCACGATGGCAAGGCTCTCGCCCTGATAAACGTCCAGGGAAATGCCCCGGATGGCGTGGAGAATCTGACCGCGAAGGGTGAATTTAACATTCAAATCCCGAACGGAGAGAACAACTTCTTTATCTTCCATTGTAATCTCTCCTTATCTGACGTGATTCTTGGGGTCGGCGGCGTCGGCGAAGGCATTGCCGATGATGTAGAAGGAAACGGTGATGACCACCAGTACGGCCACGGGGAAGAACAGCTGATAGCGCAGGGAAGCCACGGTCATCAGCGACCGTCCGGTCTGAATCAGATTGCCCAGAGACGGCGTGTCCACGGGAAGGCCGATGCCGATGTAGGTGACGAACACCTCGTTGCCGATGGCGGAGGGGATGGCCAGCGCCATGCGCATGGTGATGACGGACACCATGTAGGGCAGCAGATTCTTGACGATGATGCGCCCGGTGGAAATGCCCAGGCATCGGGAGGCCAGATTGTAGTCCCGGTCACGGATAATGATGATCTGGTTGCGGATGAACCGCGCCATACCCAGCCAGCCCGTTAAGGACAGAGCAAACACGATGGTGGAAACGCCGGGCTTTAAGATGTAGGAAATGAGAATCAGCAGCAGCGTCTGGGGAATGTTGTCCAGGACATTATACAGCTCGGTAAAGAAGAAGTCCAGCTTGCGGACATAGCCCCACAGCACGCCCACCAGGATGCCCACCACGGCCTCCACCAGAGCCACGGAGAAGCCGATGAACAGGGACGTGCGGGTACCTGCCCAGATACGCGCCCAGAGATCCTGACCGATAGAGTTTGTTCCGAACCAGAATTCTTTGCTGGGGGGAATATTGTTCAGAGGCAGACCCCACTGGTCGTTGTGAATGAGAATGGGATCCTTCTGTCCGGGGAGGTAGGGCTGGATAAAGGTGAACAGCAGCACCGCAACCATGACGAAAAGGAAAAAGACCGCGATCTTATTCTGGAAAAACGCACGGAGGGTGGACTTCCAGTAGGAATAATCGGAATAGCCGCCCCGCTCTGCGTCCTCGGCGTTGAATTCGGCGAAGGAGAAGGCCTCCTCGTCGCTCATTTTCGGCGTGACTTCCTCCTGAAGCTGCCGGGAGAGCTTGTCCCCCAGAGCATCGGTGGCCTGGTCACGCAGGGTGTGAAATCCAAGACGTTTCATCAGCGGGAACCCTCCTTCTTGGCAAAGCTGATCCGGGGATCGACGATTCCCATGAGAATGTCGCCGAAAAGAAGACCCAGAATGGAAATAACGGCGTAAATCAGCACCAGCGCCTGCACCAAAGTATTGTCCTGACGCTTGATGGCCGTGACCAGCAGACCGCCCATACCGGGGACGGAGTACAGGGACTCCACATAGAGCGAACCCATCAGGGTAAACAGAATGGAATTGGGGATGTACTGCACCAGCGGCACGAAGGCGTTGCGGAACACGTGCCGGAAAGAGATCTTGCTGCCCGGAACACCCTTTGCCCGCGCCAGACGGATGTAGTCCTTATTGGACTCGTCCACCATGTACCGCCGCAGCCACATGGCATAGTAGGCGATGTTGCCGATGGACAGGGAGATGACGGGCAGGATATAGCTCTTGGGATTGGCTGCGTCAAACAGCATGGGAAGTCCCAGAATATCCTTGCCGATATAGGTCTGGGAACCGGCAAACTGAATCAGAATATGATATACCGCCGAGGGCATGGCCTGCACCAGCACGATGAACACCGTGCCCAGACGGTCGCCGATCTTGAAGCGGGTGCGGGTGCTTCGCGCCATGAGGATGCCAAGAGGGAGACCCAAAGCCAGGGCAATACACAAAGAAATCAGTCCCAGCTCCAGGGAGATGGGAATCTTCTCGGCAATGATCTCGGTAATGGCGACGCCCTTCCGGTAGACGTTGGATTCTCCCAAATCTCCGTGCAGCACTTGCTTATAAAAGCGCAGCAGTTGGGTGGGCAGGGGAGCGGTCACGCCAAGGGCCTGGAGCTTGACCTGAATCTGGGTGGAACTCATTTTATCGTAATTCTCAAAATATCCCTCCACGGGCATCAGCCGCAGAAGGGCGAAGAGAATTGTGATAATAATAAACATGGTGATGAGGGAGCGCAGAACGCGCTTGGTGATATATCTGGCCATATGATGTCCTCCTGGGATTTTCTCCCTTCATACGATTTCCGAATCATCCACCCCCGTGGATGGCCGCCAGGGGCGGCTGGAAATGTATGGACTTTCTTCTCTGCGGCTATGCCGCAGGTCGTTTGGGAAACGGCCTGCCAAAACGGTTTTCCACCGTTTTGGCAAAAACTGGTATCAGAGCCGATACCGCTGCTGCTTTCGCCGTAGCAGCACCGGTACAGGCTCCGAAAAATTGCCTGTGGAGCAATACCGTGTATATGCGGCTTTGAGAGAAGCCCCCAAATGAGGGCTTCTCTCGTGATAAACTGCCAAAAGGAAAGCTTTAACCGGCCTTCTTGGACTGCCACTCGGCGTAAGCGGCCTGATATTCCTCCAGACCCATGGAGGTGTCATACAGGTGCTGATCCTTGTAGCGCTGGTTGGCCATGCCGAAGGAAGCGTACTGTCCTTCAAAGACGTTCAGATTGCACATCTGATAGCTGCGGTTGCTGATGGAGAAGGGAACGGCAAAGGCGTGATCCAGCAGGAACGCCTCGGCCTTGGCAAAGGCGGTATACCGGGCGTCCATGTCGTCGGTGATGGCCTTGGCGGCAGCTACCAGCTCGGTGTACTCGGCATACAGAGCCTGGGTTTCGGGGGCGGTGCTCTTGAAGATGAAGCTGTAGCTGGAATCCGTGGAGAAGGGATCGGTCCAGGTCTCGGGGTCGGCGTAGTCGGCGCCCCAGTTGCACTTCATGAAGGCGTATTTGCCGGTGCGGCGGATGGCGCCCAGGAAGCCGGTCTCAGGACCTGCCTGGATGATGATGTCCACATAGTCGGCGCCCAAGACGGTCTCAATCTGCTGCTCCACGACCTGGCACTCCTGCGCCCAGTTGGCGGAGGTGGGGTTGTAGCACATGAGCATCTTCACGGGGAAGGTAGCGCCGGCGGCGGTCAGCTCATCGATGGCTGCGGCCTTGTATTCCGCGGCAAGGACTTCGTCGAAGTTATCGCCGTCGGTATAGGCGGCAAGACCCTCGTAGTAGGTATAGTCCTTGGAGGCGGAGGCAAAGGCGTTGGGGGTGATGGTGTTGTTCTTCAGGGATTCGGGGTCGATGCGGTCGCTGGTGGCCAGCGCGGGCATCCGGTTGAAGGCGTGGACGACGGATTTGCGGAAGTTCTCGTTGTTCACGGCCAGCTTCCAGTTTTCGGGTTCATATTCGGCGTCGAAGTTGGGGTCGAAGTTGAACAGATACCAGTAAGCGTAGGAGGTATCGGCACGGGTGGGATGGATCAGACCCTTGGTGTTGGGGTCAGCCATCATGGCGGACAGCAGGTCGGAGGAGATATCCGCCTGATCAACCTCGCCGGACTGATACATGGTGGTTGCGATGGAGGAGGCTTCGGCGTTGTAGGTCATCTGGATGGCGTCCAGGAATACGTTGTCCTTATCCCAGTAGGTGGCGTTCTTGGTCAGAACACGCTGCTGCTGGGGCTGATAGGTGGACAGGATGAACGCGCCGCAGTACAGCAGGGTGCTGTTGTCGGTGCCGAACTTGCTGCCGCACTCATCGAGGAAGGGACCGTACACGGGCATATAGGGGCCGAAGGAAACCATGGACAGGAAGTAGGGGCGGGAGGACTCCAGGGTGAATTCCAGAGTATATTCGTCCAGCGCCTTGACGCCGATATCGTCAATGGAAGCCTCGGGGACTTCCTCCAGAATTTCCTGCTCGCCGTCCTCGTTGGTGATGAACTTCACGGCGTTGCCATCTTTGTCGGTGCCGTCGGTGGCATCGGGCAGAGCCATCTGGTATGCGGTCCAGTCATAGTAAGCGTCGGCGCCCGCGATGACGCCGCTCATGGTATAGAAGGTGTCGGAGTCGTTGTTGGCATCACAGGCGTAGTGGGCGGAAGAAACCCAGTCATTGGCGGTGACGGGGGCGACAACCTTGCCGTCCTTATCGACCCAGTTCACACCCTCGCGGATGTGGAAGGTCCAGACGGTAGCGTCCTCATTCTGCTCCCAGCTGGTAGCCAGAGCAGGCTCTACATTGCCGTAGGCGTCGTATTCCACCAGGCAATCCACCACGTTGGCGGCGATGTTCAGCTCGTTGGTCTGGCCGGTGATCAGATAGTTCAGCGTAGTGACTTCGGAGGCGTACAGTGTTCTGTAAACCGCGTTCTCGGCCACGGCGGCCGCAGTGGGGGCTGCCGCGGTGCTGTCGGTGGCGCCGGATTTATCGCCGCAGGCTGCCAGCGCGAAGACCATGGTCAGAGCCAGGGCGAAGGCGAGAAATCGTTTCATGGTTTGCATAGTGATCATTCCTTTCTTAATTTCTGCTTTGAAAAGCAGTCGGTACGGGCGATCCCCGAAGCGATTTTCTCCGATGCTTCTTCCATAGCGTCGGTCTAAAACAGCACCGGGAGACAGCCTATAAAATGGCAGACGCCATATTACAGGAGACGGTGGGGGGCGATTGCCCCAAAATGAAATTTCCAAAATCGAAAAATTCAAAATATAAAAGAATGGTGATATTTTACCATATTTTCCGTCTCAAGTAAAGTGGCAGATTTCATGATATGTCTCGATATATTCGCAAATTTTTGTAACAGAAACATAAAAAAATGTTCATACAGCAAAAGCAAACGTCCTTGACCGGCGTTACAAAAGGGCGCACGCCGGAGTTCCGGCGTGCGCGCAAAGCAGTTGCGGCAGGTGCCTTTTTTCGGTTAAATCCAAAGCCCCGCAAAGCCTGTGCAGTCCCGGAAGTCCTGGAGGACTGCATTTTGGATGGCGACGCGGGTGGCGGCATCCCTCCCGCCCACGCTCAGGCCGTTCAGCGTATCGGCGGCAAGGCAGAACTTGGTGGTGGAGGTTACAAGAATTTCATCGGAGGATTTCAAAAAATCCATCGTGAAGGGTTTTTCCAGCACGGGGATATCCAGCCGGTAACAAACCCGGATCATGTGGCTCTTGGCGATGCCCCGGAGGATGAACTCGTCGTTGGGATGAGAGTACAGAACCCCGTCCTTCAGGACGGAGACGTTGGAATGGGCACATTCGGTGACGATGTCGCCCCGGTGGAAAACGGTCTCCGTGCATCCGGCGCGGTGCGCCCGCTGGGCGGTCATCACGTTGCACAGCAGATTCAGGGATTTGATGTTGCAGTGGAAGAAGCGGGTGTCTTCCTCGTCGTTAAGACGGATGAGGACGTTGGGGTTGGGGATGGCCTGGGGACGAATCAGCACCCACAGCTTGCCGGGCAGATTCTCGGAATAGGTGTGGCTGCGGTTTTCCACGCCGCGGCTCACCTGCCAGTATACGAAGCAGGTCTCGCCCTCCACCTGCTGCGTCAGCCGGGTAAGAAGCTCGCCCAGCGCCCCCTTTTCCATGGGGATGTGGATATCCAGCAGCCGTGCGCTGGTGTAAAACCGGTTAAGATGGTCTTCCAGCAGGAATATGGTGCCGTTTGCCGCCATGGCGGCGTCATAGCAGCCGTCGCCGAAGAAGTGGACACGGTCATTGAAGGGGACTGTCAGTTCCTCGGGTGCGCCGATCTTGCCGTCGTAATAAGCCAGTGCTTTCATGGGATCCGCCCTCCTTATAATATAATATATAGATGTATTACTCCGCGATTCTCCGCGCCACGGCGACGCCGCTGGCGGAGGCATGGGACAGGGAATGGGTGATGCCGCTGCCGTCGCCGATGACGTACAGTCCCGGATACCGGGTCTGCAAATGCGCATCCACCGCCACTTCCATATTGTAGAATTTGACCTCCACGCCATAGAGCAGGGTGTCGTCGTTGGCGGTGCCGGGGGCGACCTCATCCAAGGCGTAGAGCATCTCGATGATGCCGTCCAGGATCCGCTTGGGCAGCACCAGACTCAAATCGCCGGGGGTCGCGTCCAGAGTGGGGGTGACGAAGGATTCCGCAATGCGTTTGGGGGTAGACCGCTGCCCACGGATCAGATCACCGAAGCGCTGGACGATGACGCCGCCGCCCAGCATATTGCTGAGGCGGGCGATGGACTCGCCGTAGCCGTTGGAATCCTTGAAGGGCTCGGAAAAATGCTTCGCAACCAGCAGGGCAAAATTGGTGTTGGAGGTCTGACGTGCGGGGTCTTCGTAGCTGTGGCCGTTGACGGTGATGATGCCGTTGGTATTTTCGTTGACCACTGCACCCTTGGGGTTCATGCAGAAGGTGCGGACGAGATCGCCGTACTTTTCGGTGCGGTAGACGATCTTGCTTTCGTACAGCTCGTCGGTGAGGTGGGAGAAAATCTCCGCGGGAAGCTCCACCCGGACGCCGATGTCCACCCGGTTGGACTTGGTGGGAATGTCCATGTCGCGGCAAACGGATTCCATCCATTTGCTGCCGCTGCGCCCCACGGAGATCACGCACTGGCGGCAAGAGAAGCTTCCGGCCTTGCAGGTGACCTGATACCCGCCGTCCACAGCGGCCACGGATTCCACCGGCGTGTCAAAGTAGAATGTGACCTTGTCTTTCAGATAGGCATAGAGATTTTCCAGCACCACATAGTTGATGTCGGTGCCGAGATGGCGCACGGAGGCGTCCAGCAGATGCAGGTCGTTCTGCATACACAGCTTTTTGAATTTGGTGCCGGCGGTGGAATAGAGCTTGGTACCTTCGCCGCCGTAGGCCATGTTGATCTGGTCGACGTAGCGCATCAGCTCCAGCGCCTTGGCCTTGCCCAGATACTCGTAAAGCGTGCCGCCAAAATCGTTGGTAATGTTGTATTTTCCGTCGGAAAAAGCGCCTGCGCCGCCGAAACCGCTCATAATGGAGCAGCTTTTGCAGGCAATGCAGGACTTGATCTTAACGCCGTCAATGGGACATTTACGGTTTTTCAGCGGATGTCCGGCCTCGAAGACGGCGACCTTCAGCTCCGGGCGCAGCCGGGTCAACTCATAGGCGGAAAAGATACCGCCAGGCCCCGCGCCGACAATGATCACATCGTAATTCATGACTACCTCACAACGTATAATTTTGCAGTCAACCATTTACGGCGGTTGGTAGAAACGCTCAACCATATTATGAGCTTATACCCGTCCAGTATAACACAGCCGAAGCGGGTTTGCAACCAAAACCGACTGAGAAAGAACAAAGGTGCCAACGATACCGATAAACGCAGCAAAAAATCCCAGAACCGTTACGGTTCTGGGATTGATTGGTGGGGGAGGACGGATTCGAACCATCGAAGCGAAACGCAGCAGATTTACAGTCTGTCCCCTTTGGCCACTCGGGAACTCCCCCATATTTTGTTTGTTCGGCTGTAGGCTCTGAGAACCGCTCCGGTTCTGGTGGAGCCGGTAGACGGACTCGAACCCCCGACCTACTGATTACAAATCAGTTGCTCTACCAACTGAGCTATACCGGCGTCTCGAACCGAACACGCTTATTATAGCACGGAAAGTCGATTTGTCAAGCCTTTTCGTGCGGCTTTTTGGAAAAAGTTCGGGAGCGGATTTCCCGCTCCCGAACAGCAACATTTTAGAGCTTTTTTTGGGAAAAATCAGAATTCTACGTCCATTTTTGCCACGACGGCGGCGCAGCGGGGGCACAGCCCCTCGCCGTTTGCCTGTAGGCTGTGCATCCAGCAGCGGGGACACTTGGTTCCCTTGGCCTCGGAGACGCCGATGGTCAGGCTCGGATAGTTGACGCCGGTGCCGATCTCAGCGCCTTCCTCGGGCTGCGCCCAGACGCAGTTGGAGACGATGCACACCTCGGCCAGATTTACGCCCTCGCAGGCGGAACGGATGGCGGCGTCCTCTGTCGCCAGAGTGACGTGGGCTTCCAGCGCCTTGCCGATACGCTTGTCGGCACGCGCCTTTTCCAGAACGCCGTTGACGTCCTGGCGCAGCTTCATGACTACGTCCCACTTGGCCATGGCGGCGTCTTCCAGCGCGTACTGGGCAAAGCCCTCGGGCATCTGGTTCAGCAGAACATTCCGGGCGTCATCGGTGGCGCGGTGGGGCATGGACTGCCAGATCTCGTCGCAGGTGAAGGCCAGGATGGGAGCAAACAGCTTGGCCATGGCGTCCAGAATCAGGAACAGAGCGCTTTGGGCGGAGCGGCGGCGCAGGCCGTCCTTTTCCTCGCAGTAGAGCCGGTCCTTGAGGATGTCCAGATAGAAGGAGGACAGCTCCACCACGCAGAAATCGTTGATGGCATGGGAAACCATGTGGAACTCGTAATTGTCGTAGGCCTTGCGGCAGGTCTGCACCAGCGCGTCCAGACGGGTCAGCGCCCAGCGATCCAGCTCCTCCATGTCCTTGGGGGCAACCAGGTTGTCGGGGTCGAACTCGTTCAGGTTGCCCAGGCAGTATCGGGCGGTGTTGCGGAATTTCAGGTAGCTCTGAGACAGCTGCTTGAAGATCTCCTTGGAGCAGCGGACGTCGGCGTGGTAGTCGGCGGAACCGGCCCACAGACGCACGATGTCGGCGCCGTATTCCTTGATCAGGTCGGCAGGGTCGATGCCGTTGCCCAGAGACTTGTGCATGGCGCGTCCCTGACCGTCCACCGTCCAGCCGTGGGTCAGAACCTGCTTGAAGGGTGCGCCGTGTCCCAGTGCGCCAACGGAGGTCAGAAGGCTGGACTGGAACCAGCCGCGGTACTGGTCGGCGCCCTCCAGATACACGTCGGCAGGCCACAGCTCGGGGGTGTCCCGCATGAGGGAAGCGTAATGGGTAGAGCCGGAGTCGAACCAGCCGTCCAGGGTGTCGGTCTCCTTGTCGAAGGACTTGCCGCCGCAGTGGGGGCAGCTTAAGTTTTCGGGAATCAGCTCCATGGCGTCCCTCTCAAACCAGACGTTGGAGCCGTACTCGTCGAACAGCTCGGAGATATGGGCGATGGTCTCGTCGGTGCAGACGGGCTTGCCGCAGTCCCGGCAGTAGAACACGGGGATGGGCAGACCCCAGCGGCGCTGACGGGAAATGCACCAGTCGGCACGCTCCCGGATCATGCTGATCATCCGCTCGCCGCCCCAGGCGGGCAGCCACTTCACGTCCTTGCAGGCGGCGATGGCCTCGTCCTTGAAGGATTCCACAGAGCAGAACCACTGAGGGGTCGCCCGGAAGATGATGGGCTTCTTGCAGCGGTCATGGTGGGGGTAGGAGTGGACGATCTCCTCGGAGGCGAACAGAGCGCCGCTTTCCTTCATGTCCGCGAGAATGACGGGGTTGCTTTCCTCGGTCTTCATACCGGCGTACTTGCCGGCGTAGTCGGTGTGACGGCCGTAGTCGTCCACGGGGACGACCAGATCCATGCCGTAGCGCATACAGGTCTGGTAGTCGTCGGCGCCGAAGCCGGGAGCGGTGTGGACACAGCCGGTACCGGAATCCATGGTGACGTACTCGGCGTTCACCAGACGGGAGGTCTTGTCCAGGAAGGGATGCTGCGCCAGCATATTCTCAAAGAACTGGCCGGGATAGGAGGCGATGACCTCGTAATGCTCGAAGCCGCCGATGTGCATGACCTTGTCCATCAGAGCCTGCGCCATGATATAGGTCTCGCCGCCCTCGGCCTTGACCAGAACGTAGGTCTCTCTGGGGTGCAGGCAGATGGCCAGGTTGCCGGGCAGCGTCCAGATGGTGGTTGTCCAGATGACGAAGTAGGTGCGGCTCAGGTCAAAGCCTGCCAGCTTGCCCAGATCGTCCTTCATGGGGAACTTGACGTAGACGGAGGTACAGGGGTCGTCATGGTATTCAATCTCGGCCTCGGCCACGGCGGTGGCACACACGGGACACCAGTACACGGGCTTCAGGCCCTTGTAGATATAGCCCTTGTCGAACATCCGGCCAAAGACCTTGACTTCCTGAGCCTCAAAGTGCTTGTCCATGGTGCGGTAGGGGTGCTTCCAGTTGCCCACCACGCCCAGACGTTTGAAGCCCGCCATCTGACGCTGGATATAGGTTTCGGCAAATTCCTCGCAGGCGGCGCGGAACTGGGGGACGGGCATGGCCTTGTGGTTGAGCTTGCTCTTTTTGATGATGGCGGTCTCAATGGGAAGACCGTGGTTGTCCCAGCCGGGGACATAGGGGGTGTAATAGCCCATCATGGCGTGGCTACGGACGATGAAGTCCTTCAGCGTCTTATTCAGGGCGTGACCCATGTGGATGTCGCCGTTGCTGAAGGGAGGGCCGTCATGCAGCACGAAGGGGGGGAGATCCTTGTTCTTTTCCAGCATGGCCTCATAGAGGTTCTGCTCCTCCCAGCGGCTGAGCATACCCGGCTCCCGGGTGGGCAGACCTGCCTTCATGGGGAAATCGGTTTTCGGTGTGATGATTGTGTTCTTATAATCCATCGGAATACTTACCTCCAAAAATGAATTCATGATAATGTGGGGCAGGGAAGTGCGACCCTGCGATCAAAAAGAAAGCGCCCCTGTCTCGTCAAAAGAGACAAAGGCGCGTTGACCTCTGCGGTACCACTCTCGTTCCGGTAAAACCGGCACTCATGGGGAATCTCTGAATCAGAGCTTCCCTTACGCTGTATCGGGCGTGTCCCGGCGCGGCCTACTGCCTTTCGGGTTCGGCGCGCTGCTCGGAGGTGATGCAGACCGTCTCCTGCTTACTGCCTTGCACCAAAGCGGCAGCTCTCTGAAAGCGGCGGAACGGATTGCGTGTCCTCGTCAAAGCGTGAAAATATGGGAACCTCCGCCTTTTATCTGCGGGAGGTGGGATCGTAGTTGCGGCCGAATTGCAGGTTCAGGCTGGCAAAGCGGCTGGTGGTGGAATCATTGGCGGTGGGGTGCTTGGGCGCAGCCTTGGGGGCGCTGTCCGTGGTGGTGCCGATGATCGCTTCGATGTTCTGGGAGATCTCGTCGGCTACCTCGTCGCTGCTGGTCTTGGGGGCAGGAGCGACCGGGGCAGCGGGTGCGGCAGGCACCACAGGAGCCACACGGGTCGTGGGAGCCGTGGAGACGGCCGGTGCGTTGGCGGTCTTGATCCGATCCAGAGCCTGGATGCAGGAGCGCATCTGATCCTGAATCTCATTGATCCGGGCGGAGGCGGTTCTGCGGGCTTCCTCCAGCCGGGCGTTCTCGGCGGCGATCAGGGCGCTGTTGTTAGGGACGCTCTGAATGGGCTGGACATTCTGCGCAGCCTGAGCGGCAGCAGCGGCATTGGCGTTGCTGAGCATCTTGGCGCACTTGGCCTCGGCCTCCATGACCATCTTGTCACAGGTGCGCTGGGCGTTGGCGACGGCTTCCTTCATGGCCGCTTCGTTCTTGCGGTACTCTTCCAGCTTGCCGACGAGGACGCGCATCTTGCTTTTCAGAAGGGCGTTCTCCTTGTACAGCGTTACGTAATCCTCCGTCAGAGGCTCCAGAAACTCGTCCACCTGCTGCATATTATAGCCGCCGAAGGTAGACTTGCTGAAAGAAATCTGATCGATCTGTTGCGGTGTAAACATGGTGATTTACCTTCCTATCTTTTAGATATAGCTTTCAACCTCGGCCTGCAACGTTTCCAGGTCGCCCACAATGTCCATATTGTGGGGACAGAACAGGTATGCAGACTGGGCAATCTTCTTCACATCGCCGTCCAGGGCGTACACACAGCCGGACAGGAAATCCACCACCCGGCGAGCCATGGCCTTGTCCACATTCTCCATGTTGACGATGACGGCTTTCCGGTTGCGCAGGTCATCGGCGGCCTTGGAGGTATCGTTGAAGCTGCCCGGACGGAACAGAACCACCTCCTGCTTGTTGCCGGTGTTCATGTTCAGAACCTGACCGGAGAAGCCGGCGGCGGGAGCGGCGGATGCGGTGCTGGTCATGGGGCCGAAGCCGTAATCGTCGGCTTCCTCATCCTCTTCCTCTTCGGGGGCGGGAGTGGGCGCCGGTGCGCGGCGGGGTTTGCGGCGGGCGGGAGCAGGCTTCTCGGGTTCTTCATAATCATCGAGGTAATCGTCATCCTCGCCGTAATCATCGTAATCGTCGTCTGCGTAGGGCTGGGCAAATTTCTTTACGTTATCCCATAAGCTCATTCTATATGTCCTCCTAATGTATGCTCACATCATTTTGATGATTCCCTGGTATCGTCTTTCACATAGTTCCTGGCGCCAAAAATAGCGGTGCCGATTCGAACCATCGTGCTGCCGGAGGCGATCGCGTCAGCGAAGTCTCCGGACATGCCCATGGATAAACAGTCCACCTTGACATTATCGTATTTTTTTCGCCTTATGTCAACAGATAAGTGGAACATTTTTTGAAAAAATTTTTGATTTTCTCCCGAAATGTGGCTGATTGGGGGGATTGCCATGAGACCTTTGATACATATGTTTGAAAATTCGCCGATTTTTTCCATCAGAGGAAGGATGTCCCCGGTGGCAAAACCGGACTTACTGGCCTCCTCGCCGATGTTGACCTCCAGCAGAATGTCCTGCACGATGCCCTGCCTGGCGGCTTCCCGGTCGATGGCGGCAAGCAGACGCTCCGAGTCCACGCTCTGAATGAGGGAGACTTTGCCCACCACCTGGCGAACCTTGTTGGTCTGCAAATGGCCGATGAAATGCACCGGCGCGCCGTCGTAGGCGTTCTGGGCGAGTTTGGCGGTCAGCTCCTGCACCCGGTTTTCGCCGCAGCAGTCCACACCGGCGGCGATGGCCTGACGCACGGCGTCGGCGCCGTTCATTTTTGTGGCGGCGCAGAGCAGGATTTCCTTTGGGTCGCGTCCCACGGCGAGGGCGGCGGCGTCCATCTGGCGGCGGATTTCGGCGACGTTTTCGGCGATAGACATAAGAATTCTTCTTTCTGTTTAGATTGGGAACCGGAGTTTACACTGAAAAAAGGGCAACGGAAGGCTTATGCTCCGTTGCCCTTTTTGCGTCACGCAGTTGCGGCTGCGGCCTTCAGCGGTTTCATGGGGGCGAGGGTGGAGATGGCGTGCTTGTAGATCATCTGCTGCTTGCCATCGGATACCAGCACCACTACAAAGCTGTCGTAGCCCGTAATGACTCCCCGGAGCTGGAAGCCGTTCATCAGAAACAGGGTCACGGGAACCTTGTCCCGGCGAACCTCCTTCAAAATGGCTTCCTGTAAGTTGATCGCGTCAGACATATGGATACCTTCTTTCTCATATTCGGCAGACAAATACTCCCCAATAACTGCCGTTTTGGAAGCTCTGATTCCATCGGCGAGAGCTGACAGCGAGAGATTTTTCACCAGATGAAGGTATTGAAAGCGGAGGAATACTTTGTGTACCCGCAAGGGGTATGCCGCATCCGTAAGCCAGCTTACGCTGGCAACGGCTGCGCTATATTTCCCGCTTTTAATACCGCACAGCTGGTGAAAAAGATCCGCTGTTCAGCCGAAGACGATTGGATTCAGAGATTCCATAGGGTATCCACATCCTAACACGTTTCAGTTGTCAAAATCGCTCACAATCCGTCGAGCGTTTTCCAGAATTTCCCGCCCGGTGTCTCCGGTGTCCCGGATGAGCCAGTGAATGGCCGTGTTCCGGCGGAACCAGGTCAGCTGACGCTTTGCGTAGCGGCGGGAGGATTGGCGCACCTGATCGGCCGCTTCTTCTATTGTACACCGGCCGTCAAGAGCATCCACGAATTCCTTGTAGCCGATGGCCTGCATGGCGGTGGCTCTTTCGGGAATGCCGTCGGCAAGAAGCCCCCGGATCTCCTCCACAAGTCCCTGCTCAAGCATGAGACCGACCCGCAGATCAATACGGCGGTACAGCTCGCCCCGCCGGGCAAAGTCCAGCCCCAGCCAGAGCGGGGAATACCGGGGCGGAACGGCCTGGGTCTTCCGATTATGTTCCGTGATGGTCTCGCCGGTCTCCAGATAGACTTCCAGCGCCCGGAGGATACGCTTCCGGTCGGAAAGGTGCAGGCGCCGGGCGGCGTCGGGGTCTACGGCGCGCAGACGGGAAAGCATGGCCTCCATGCCCTCGGCGTCCGCCTGGGCTTCCAGCCGTTCCCGGACGCCGGTGGCGGGGAAGGGGGCGAAGGCGTTGCCCCGGATGAGAGCGTCCATGTATAGCCCGGTTCCGCCAGCGATCACGGCGGTTTTTCCCCGGGAAAGGATATCGTCCACAATGGGGGCGGCCATCTCGCAGTAGCGGCTGACGGAAAAATCCTCCCAGGGCTCGGCCACGTCAATCATGTGGTGGGGGATTCCCTGCATTTCCTCCAAGGTGGGCTTTGCGGTGCCGATGTCCATGTGTTTGTACACCTGCATGGAGTCGCAGGACACCACTTCGCCGTTTAATTCCTTCGCCAGTGTTGCGGCCAGCGCGGTTTTTCCCGAGGCCGTCGGCCCGGCAATGCAGATGATGTTGTTCATAAAAGTCTCCAAACAGGATATTATGTCCGCCTGAACTGCTTTTCCAGCTGCTTCTTGCTTAAGGAAACGCAGATGGGGCGGCCATGGGGGCAGTATTTCAGGTCTTCCCGGCGCATGACCTCCTTGGCCACGGCGAGAAGCTCCTGCTCGTCGTTGACCCATCCGGCCTTGATGGCGGCCTTGCAGGCCACCGTGTGCAGCAGCTCGTCCCGGACGGTGTCCTTGCTTTCCCGCCTTCCGGCGAGAAGGTCGGCGGCAAGACTTTCCACAGCCTCGGCGGCGTCATCCGGGCTTAAATCCATGGGAATCTGCCGCAGAAGCACGGTGCTTTCGCCAAATTCCTCCACCGCAAAGCCCAGCTCGTCTAACATATCTGCGTTGGCGAGAAGTTCCCCGGTTGCGGCAGGGCTTAAGCGCACGGGGATGGGGGACAGCAGGCTCTGGGCGCTGATTTTCTCGGGATGGGCTTTCAGCTTTTCAAAGAGAATGCGCTCGTGGGCGGCGTGCTTGTCGATGAGAAACGCGTCGTCTCCCTGCTCCACAATAATATAGGTATTGTAAAGCTCGCCCACCATCCGCCACGGAATCTCGGCGGGCATGGGCAGCTGGGTCTGCTCCATTTCTTCCGGCTCTTCTTTTTTGGGGGGAGCGGGGGGAACAGGCGCGGGTTTTTCTGCCTTGGGTGGGGTCTGGCTTGCCTGAACCTGGGGCAGCATTACAAACTCCCGCAGGGGCATATTGGCAGGACGCTCGATTTTCGCCGCCGCTGCCGCCGCCGCGGTTTGTTTCGGCTGGGGCGCGTCCTTTAGGGCGGTGGAGAAGGTTTTGTACTCCTGGGGCGTCATGGTGCGGAAAAAGCTGCCTTTGGGGGCGGAATTTTCCGGACGGGGCGGCATCTGCGGCGGTGTGGACGCTTTAACAGGCGTCTCGGGCGCAACCGGCGCGGCGGTCTCCCCGGCGGGTGTCCGGAACCGGATTTCGGGGCGGTCAGTCTGGGTGTTCAGCGCGCCCAATACGCCATAATGGACGCAGTCAAATATCGCCTTTTCCGACAGGAATTTTACCTCCGTCTTCGCCGGGTGGACATTCACGTCCACGGCGTTGGGCGGCAGGGTCAGATGCAGCACGCAGGCGGGGAATTTCCCCACCATGATCTGGTTGCGGTAGGCTTCCTCCAGAGCGGAAACCAGCAGCTTGGATTTCACGGGGCGGTCGTTGACAAAAAAGGTTTGCAGACCCCGACTGGGGCGGGCGTCGGTGGGCTTGGAGACGTAGCCGGTCAGGGTGTAGGATTCCCAACGGCTGTCCACCTTCACCATCCGGGCAAAATCCCGGCCATAGACGCAGTAGACCGCCGCCTGCAATCCGCCGTTTCCCGGGGTGGAAAGCACCTGCTTGCCGTCCCGGAGGAACTGGATGGCCACCTCCGGGTGTGCCAGCGCCTGCATCTGCACGGCGGCGGTCACCCGGCTGCCCTCCACGGTGTCGGATTTCATGAATTTCATCCGGGCGGGGGTGTTGAAAAAGAGATCGCGGATGATGATGGTCGTCCCTTCGGGACAGCCGATCTCGGTTTCTTCCAGAATTTTACCCGCTTCCAGCTTTAAGGACGTGCCGGACATGCTGCCCGCCGTTTTGGTCAGAAGATCAATGCGGCTGACGGAGGCAATGGCGGCCAATGCCTCGCCCCGGAAGCCCATGGTGCCGATGGCGGCCAGGTCCTCGGCGCAGCGGAGCTTGGAGGTGGCGTGGCGGAGAAAGGCCGTCCGGGCGTCCTCGGAGGACATACCGCAGCCGTTGTCCGTGACCCGGAGAAAGGTCATGCCGCCGTCCCGGATTTCCACGGTGACTTTGGACGCGCCCGCGTCCACCGCGTTTTCCAGAAGCTCCTTGACCACGGAGGCGGGGCGCTCCACCACCTCGCCGGCGGCGATCAGATTGGCAATATGGGGGGATAACTGAATGATTTTCGGCATAGTAAGTTCACCTCAGGCCGCCGATGGCGACCAGATTGATACAGGCGTGGATGGCAATCGGCGCAAAAATGGTGTCGCTTTTGGTATACGCCCAGGCGAGGGATAGCCCCGCCGGGAGGTATTGCAGCACCGCCATGACCAGCTCCAGGGGAGAATACTTTCCGATGTAGCCCAGAACATGGATGGCGGCAAAGGCGAGAATGGATACGACGTAAGCGACCCAATGGGATTTTCCGTAGAGGTTGCGGAAGATCAGCCCCCGGAAGACGCACTCCTCGGCGGGGGGAACCAGAATTACGGTACTGACGATCATGAGGTAGCGTCCGCTCCGGCTCATGGCGGAGATAACGGCGTCATTGTAGTTGGTAAAGCCTGGAACCAGCAGCCTTATCAGCCGCAGAGTCAGGAAATTGCAGGCATAGTAGGCGGCAAGCCCCAGAATAACAGCCTGACAGAAGTAAGCTAGATGCTGGGTCGCCTGCCGGGCGCTGCGTCCTAAGAATTCGTGATAGATCAGAATCGTCGCCAGAAAATTGATAAGGTAGTAGGTAAAGTTCAGCTCCGTCTGAGTCAGCGGCTGGGAAAGCTGGGCGTTGACCCACCGGAGAATGGAGGGCAGCAGCACCAGCTGGAAAATAAAGTAGACGCCGCCTGCCACGGATTCCTGGGCAGTGGGACAGGCGGAGAGACTGCGGTTTCGTTTCATAGCTTAATCCAACATTTTCTTTAGTTTGTACAGCTCGTTCATGGCTTCGATGGGGGTCAGGGTCTCCACGGAAATGGCGCTGAGGGCGGCGACCACCTGCTGAGAGGTCAAGTCCATCATGCTGACCTGGTCTTCCGGCTCTTTCTGTGCCGCAGGAGCAGTCACGACGCCCTCACTTTCCAGCTCGGCGAGGATTTCTCTCGCGCGGGTGATCACCGGGGCGGGGATGCCCGCCAGCTTGGCGACCTCGATGCCGTAGCTGTCGTCCGTTGCGCCGGGGACGATTTTCCGCAGGAAAATCATCTGTTCTCCCCGTTTTTTCACCGCAATGTTGTAGTTTTTCACATTGGGCAGCTTGTCTTCCAGGGTGGAAAGCTCGTGATAGTGGGTGGCAAACAGGGTCTTTGCCCCCAGACGCTTGGGATTGGCGGCGTATTCCAGAACGGCGCGGGCGATGGCCATGCCGTCATAGGTGGAGGTGCCGCGGCCGATCTCGTCCAGAATCAGCAGACTGCGGGAGGTGGCGTATTTCAGAATGGAGGCGACCTCCGCCATCTCCACCATGAAGGTGGACTGTCCGGAAGCCAGATCGTCGCTGGCGCCGATGCGGGTAAACACCCGGTCGACCAGTCCGATTTTCGCGCTGCGGGCGGGGACGAAGGAACCCATCTGCGCCATGAGCACGATCAGCGCCACCTGACGCATATAGGTGGATTTACCGGCCATATTGGGGCCGGTGATGATGGACACCTGATTGTCCTCAGCGCCTAAGTGGGTGTCGTTGGGGACGAACAGGGAATCTTTCAGCATGGCCTCCACCACGGGATGGCGGCCATTTTCGATGGAGATCTCCCGTCCCAGAGTGATCTCCGGGCGGCAATAACCCCGCTGCACCGCCACGGCGGCAAGGCTGCACAGGGTGTCTGCGGCGGCCACGGCGGCGGCGGTCTGCTGCACCCGGGCGGCCTGCTTGGCAAGGTACTCCCGAAGCTGGGTGAAAATCTGGTATTCCAGGGCGGTGAGCCGGTCTTTGGCGGTAAGCACCTGATTTTCCAGCTCCTTCAGCTCCTGGGTGATGTAGCGCTCGCAGTTGGCAAGGGTCTGCTTGCGGATATAATTTGCGGGCACCTGGTCGATAAAGGACTTGGACACCTCAATATAATAACCGAATACCCGGTTGAAGCCCACCTTCAGAGTGCGGATGCCGGTTTTTTCCCGTTCTGAGGCTTCAATGGCGGCGATGGTGCCGCTGCCGCCTTCCATGATGTCCCGCAGACGGTCGGCTTCCTCGCTGGCACCCTTGCGGATGATGCCGCCCTCCCGGATGGTCAGGGGAGGATCGTCCACCAGGGTGTTTTCAATGCGGTCGGCGCAGTCCGTCAGGGGGTCGATGGCAGCCTCCAGCTTCTTAAGCAGGGGAGAATCGCACTTTTGCAGCTGCGCCTTTACGTCGGGCAGCGCCCGGAAGCCCCGGGCAAGTCCCAGCAAATCCCGGCAATTGACGGTGCCGGTGACGATGCGGGTCTGCACCCGCTCTAAGTCGGTGACGTCCCGCAATGCTTCCTCCAGCTCGCCCCGGACGATGACGTTGTCCGTCAGCTCCTCCACCGCGCCGTGGCGGCGGGTGATCTCCACCGGGTCAAGCAGGGGCTTTTCCAGCCAGGAGCGGAGCATCCGCCCGCCCATGGCGGTGTGGGTCTTGTCCAGCACCCACAGAAGCGTCCCCCGCTTTTCCTTGGAGCGCATAGTCTCCGTCAGCTCCAGATTCCGCCGGGCGTCCAAATCCAGCTCCATGAACCGGCCGGTTGTGTAATATTGCAGCTCCCGGATGTGGGCAAGATCGTTTTTTTGCAGGGTCAGAAGGGTTTGCAGCAGTGCGCCGCTGGCGATGACGGCAGTGGGCATTCCCGCAATGCCCATCTGGGAAAGGGTGGCATGGAAGTGATTTTCCAGCAGCGATTCCGCACTTTCCAGAGAGAACAGCTCCTGCTTTCCCTCGCTGACACAGCAATTCAGGCGGCGGAAAACGGCGTCGTCAATGACCTCGCAGTCCACATTGGAACCGTAGCGGAGGATTTCGCTGGGTGCGAAGCGGCCAAGCTCGGAGGCCACGTTCTGGGCGTCGGAGCACACCGTGGTGAAAAACGCGCCGGTGGAAACGTCGCAGAAGGCAAGGCCGAATTTTCCGCTTTCGCCGTAAATGCAGCCGATGTAGTTGTTTTTGCTTTCGTCCAGCATACAGCTTTCGGTGACAGTGCCGGGAGTGATGATGCGGGTGATTTCCCGCTGCACCAGTCCCTTGGCGGTGGCAGGGTCTTCCATCTGCTCGCAGATGGCGACCTTGTAGCCCTTCTGCACCAGCCGGGCGATGTAGGAGTCCACGCTGTGGTAGGGGACGCCGCACATGGGCGTCTGTTCCTCCTTGGGCTTGCCCCGGTCACGGGTGGTCAGGGTGAGATCCAGCTCCCGGGCCGTCAGCTTGGCGTCCTCGTCAAACATTTCGTAAAAGTCGCCCAGGCGGAACATCAGGATGCAGTCCTTGTGCTGCTCCTTGATCTGCTGATATTGCCGCCGCATGGGGGTCAGTTCATTCGTTGCCTGTGCCATATGTTGATTCCGTCCTGTTCTATGTTTTTCAGCAGATATCCGCCGCTTTTCCGCTCAGGCTCCAGGTGGTGGCGGCGGTGATGGTGATGTTCTGATAGGTGCCGATCATGTCGTCCCGGCCGGGGAAGCGCACCAGGCGTCCGCCCTCGGTGCGGGCGGTGAGAAGGTCTTTGTCTTTGCCGTCAACGAGACAGCGGAGGGTTTTGCCAATGTAGGAATTGTGGATTTCCTCGGAGATGGCGTTCTGCACCGCGCAGAGCCGGTCGAAGCGGCGGTTTTTCTCTTCCTTCGGGGTGGGATCGTCCATTTTCGCGGCGGGGGTGCCGGGGCGGGGGGAGAAGATGAAGGTGAACAGACTGTCGTAATGCACGGACTGAATCAGGCTGATGGTTTCTTCAAATTCTTCCTCGGTTTCCCCGGGGAAGCCCACAATGACGTCGCTGGTCAGAACCAGCTCGGGCATGACCTTTTTGGCGTAGTTGACCTTTTGCAGATAGGTTTCCCGGTCGTAATGGCGGTTCATGGCCTTCAGCACACGGGAGGAGCCGGACTGGAAGGGGAGATGGAGCTGCTTCGCGATTTTGGGATATTGCGCCATGGTGTCAAAAAGCTTTTCACTGGCGTCCCGGGGATGGCTTGTCATGAAGCGGATGAGAAACTCGCCGGGAATGTCGTTTATCATGCGGATGAGGTCTGCAAAATCGACGCCCAGACCGAGATCCTTGCCGTAGGAGTTGACGTTCTGTCCGAGCAGTGTAATGTCCTTGCAGCCGGACTCGACAAGCTCGCGAGCCTCGGCGACGATATCCTCCGGGCGGCGTGATCTTTCACGGCCGCGGACGTAGGGAACGACGCAGTAGGTGCAGAAATTGTTGCAGCCGTACATGATGGAAACCCAGGCTTTCAGCTTGGAATCCCGCACCTGAGGAATGCCCTCGGCGATGGAGCCGGGTTCGTCCTCAATGAAGAACTGGCGCTTTTTCCCGCTGAGGACATTCCAGAGAATTTGCGGGAACTGCCACAGATGGTGGGTGGAAAACACGCCGTCCACGTGGGGATAGCTGTGCTTGACGCGGTCGGAAACCTTGGTTTCCCCCGCCATACAGCCGCACAGGAAAATTTTCTGCTCCGGGTGGCGGCGCTTGGTGTGGGTCAGTGCGCCCAGATTGCCGAAAACCCGCTGCTCGGCGTGTTCCCGGATGGCGCAGGTGTTCATGATGACCACGTCCGCGCCCTCGGCGCTGCCGACAATGGCGTAGCCGCACTGGGCGAGAAAGCCTCGCAGCTTTTCGGAATCGGCCTCGTTCTGCTGGCAGCCATAGGTCTCTACATAGGCGGTGGGCGTACGGCCTTTGGTCTGCCAGTAGGCGGCAACCTTATCACAGCAGGCGAACTGGGCGTCCAGCTCGGCCTGAGAAATGACGGTGGTTTTGGTGTTCATGTGGGAAATCCTCCAATGGATACTATCTCAATAGTAAATAATATCATTTTTCCCGGCCTTTTGCAAGAGCCAGTCGCGGAGAAATGCGATTTGCCGCATTCTGTCCATGGAGATTTGTAAATATTTTGTGTTCCGCTTGCATTCCGGGCATGTGCGTGGTAAACTAAGCGGGTATGATTGCCCGTTTTGAACGGAGAAAGAGGACATTTCATGGAAAAATGTAAGTTTTGTCAGGAAGAACTGACAGAGGGAAGCGCCGTCTGCCCCCACTGCGGGAAGGACAATGCCCCGGAAACCGAAACGGTAACGCCCGCGGAGGAAGTCACCGAAGAAACCGCTGCCCCGGAAGAAGCTGCTGCCGGGCAGACCGGAACGGAAACCCCCGTCGAGGAGGAAGCCGCCGATACGGCGGAGCAGCCCGTTTCCACGGAAGAAGTGCCGGTGGAAACACCCGCCGAGACTCCGGAAGCGCCCAAAACCGCCCCCTGGAAGATCGTCGCCGCCGTTGCTGCCGTGGTTGTCCTGATCGCCGCGCTGGCGGCGCTGGTCATCGGCGGTGTGAAGGGCGGAAAGACCCCCGCCGAAACTACCGAACCGACCGTCGCCGCCGAAACCGCCGCGACGGAGACGCAGGTACCTGCTACAGTCCCCGCCGACGGCAACCCCGACGACGTGACCTGCAAGGGAACCTACACCGTCACCGACGAGGAGGCCGCCGCCGCGAAGGACACCGTTGTAGCTACCATGGGCGACGAGCAGCTGACCAACGGCGAGCTTCAGGTGTACTACTGGAGCGTGGTCAACAGCATTCTCAGCTCCAACTATGGCTACAGCCTGATGTATCAGGGTTTGCTTGACTATTCTCAGCCGCTGGATACCCAGCTGTGCAGCGAGGACAGCAGTCTGACCTGGCAGCAGTTCTTCCTGGGCGAAGCCCTGAACTACTGGCAGATGTATCAGTCCCTTGCGCTGGAAGCGAAGAACGCCGGTATGGAAATGCCTGCGGAGGATCGGGAATACCTGGACGGCCTGGAGGCTTCTCTGGAAGAGACCGCCGCAAACTACGGCCTTTCCGGCATTGAAGAGCTGCTTTCGAAGAATGTGGGTCCCGGCGCGGGGCTGGAGGAATTTGCCGGTTTCCAGGAGCTTTATTACCAGGGAAAGCCCTACTATACCGCCGAGACGGAGAAGCTGGTGCCCACCCAGGAAGACTTGGAAGCCTACTACACCGAGAATGAAAGCTACTTCACCGGCAACGGCGTCACCAAGGACGGAACCTACGTCAGCGTCCGCCACATTCTGGTCAAGCCCGAGGGCGGCACCACGGGAGACGACGGCTCTACCACCTATTCCGACGAGGAATGGGCGGCCTGCGAAAAGAAGGCGCAGGAGATTCTGGACGAGTGGCTGGCGGGGGACGCCACCGAGGATTCCTTCGCGGCTCTGGCGGAGGAAAAGTCCGAGGATCCCGGCTCCAGCACCAACGGCGGCCTGTATGAGAATGTCGCGAAGGGGCAGATGGTGGAACCCTTTGAAGATTGGTGCTTTGACGAAAGCCGCGCCGCCGGTGACTATGGTCTGGTGAAGACCAAATATGGCTACCACATTATGTACTATGTGAGCAGCACCCCCATCTGGGAGACCTACGCAAAATCCGGCTGGGTCAACGAAAAGACGAATGATTTCATCAAGAAGCTGGCGGAGGATCATCCCATGGAGGTCGATTACAGCGCCATCCAGCTGGGCTATGTAAATCTGGGAGCCTGACAAGTCAAAACACGAGACGGCGTGGCCTTGGCCACGCCGTTTTCTGCGCTAATTTTGTCCACCGGCATTTCTTTCCGTATTATTTGGGTGTAAGGCCCTTACAGACAAAGGAGTGAATCACTTGGAAGATACGCAGATCGTTGCGCTGTTCTTTGCCCGGTCTGAGGAAGCAATTTCAGAAACGTCCAGGAAATACGGGAGATATTTGAAAACCATTGCCGGCAATGTTCTTCCCAGCTCTGAGGATGTGGAAGAAATCCTCAACGATGTATATTTGGCCGCCTGGAATTCGATTCCCCCGAACCGCCCGCCGGTGCTGAAATACTACCTGTCCCGAATCGTCCGGAATCTGAGCTTCAAGAGAATAGAGTATCTGACCGCCGAAAAGCGGGGCGGCAACGCCGATATTCTATTGCAGGAGCTGGAAGACTGCATTCCGGACACCCGCAGGAATATGCAGGAGGTGCTGGAAGCGAAGGAGCTGGGACAGCTGGTGAACCGTTTCCTCGGCACACTGCATCCGGATGACCGCAGATTGTTTCTTGCCCGGTATTATTATGCCATGACGGCACCCCAGCTGGCGGAAAAATACGGCGGCACTGCCCGTCAGGTGAAATACCGGCTGGAAAAAATGCGGAAGGAACTGAAACACACGCTTCAGAAGGAAGGAATATGTTTATGAAAGCAACGGATTTGAACAGGGCGCTGAACTATGTGGACGATGCGTATCTCATGGAAGCTGACACTCCGGATAAGGAGATCAAGACGATGAAAACCAAAAAAAGAGCCATTCGGATTCTCATTGCGGCGGCGCTGATTAGCCTGCTTACCGTCACGGCCTATGCCGCGGAGCTGCTGCCCATCCACTCGCTGGAATCCGGCAAAACCAGGTATTACAAAAAGTATTCGGATATGAATCGGGTGATTGCCCAGGTGGGACTCCAGCTGGACGCACCGGAGGCATTTGAAAATGGGTTTCGGTTCCAGGGTGTGGAGGTCATTGAAACAAAGGGTAAGGATGAAAACGGAAAGCAGCTCCTTTCCTTCCAGCAGCTGGACATATACTACAAAAATCAACTGGGACAGGAGCTGGTTCTCAGTGCAGGCCCGAAGCTGAAGGAACTCGGGGAAACCGAAAGCGCTTCATCCATTCAGAGAATGGTTGAAGGGGTTGCAGTGAACTACCGTTTGGATCACTATAAGTTTGTGCCGGGTGACTACAAGCTCTCCGAAGCCGAGGAAGAATGGGCAAAACAGCCCAATAACTATGTTAGCTATGGCTCCGATACGGTGCAGGAACAGGATATTGCGTTCCTGTGCTGGACGGAAAATGACATTTACTACTATTTCTATGGCCGGAACGGGATGAATCCGGAGGATTTGTTTGCGATGGCGGAAGAAATGATTCAACGCTGAAAGAAGCGGCTGCGCTCAAAAGAGTGCAGCCGCTTTTATCATGTATTCGCGTTACCAGTCCGCCCGAAGCTCTTTTGCCAGGGGGAGTGTGTGGAATATTTCTGCTGTGATGGTTTTGTAGGCGTTCACATCCGTGGTTTTCCGCAGCTGCTTTCCCAGCTTTTCGCTGCCCTCAAAACGGCGCAGGAGGTAAAACCAGTTCTCTTTCAGACGGAACATGGCGTTCCGGGCGCCGCCGAAATCCCGGGTGTAGACTTCCAGCAGCTCGTCAAAAAAGGCTTCCAGAGCCGCCGCGGTGGTGCCGCCGGGGGTGAGCATTCCGGGGTCGCCGATCAGACTCCGGCCGATCATTAGGGAATCTATCTGAGGGTATTTCTTCTCAAAATCCCGGATTTGGGCGGGAGTACACAGATTTCCGTTGTAACAGAGTGGGCTTTTGCTGTTTTCCACGGCGTAGTCAAACCAGTCAAAATGAATGGGACTGCTGCAAAATTCCTGGCGCACCCTTGGGTGGACGGTCAGCTCCCGGATGGGGTAGCGATTGAAAATGTCCAGGAGCGCCGGAAATTCCTCCGGCGACTGCAACCCCAGCCGGGTTTTTACGGAAACGGCAATGGGACACTTGGAAAACACGGCGTCCAGAAACCGGTCGAGATCTTCCGGGTCAGCCAGCATCCCGGCACCCTTTCCCTTGGCGGTGGCTGTCCCGGAGGGACAGCCCAGATTGAGGTTGACCTCGTCATAGCCCCGGTCGCGGATGGCCTCCGATGCCCAGAGAAAATCCTCCGGCACCTTGGTCAGCACCTGGGGGACGGCGGCAAAGCCCACGCTGTCCGCTTCCGGCAATTCCCGACTTTCCCGTTGGGTAAGCTGGCGGTGGACGGTGGGGGAGAAGAAGGGCATATAATACCGGTCAACCCCGGGGAAATATTTGTGGTGAAGACGGCGGTAAACGCTGTCCGTCAGCCCCTCCATGGGGGCAAAATAGTAGCGCATAGGCGTTCTCCAAGGATGTACACAAATGCAGAATGAAGCACTTTGGGGCGGAAAATCGCCCCGAAAGAAGCCTTCATTCTGCATTTTATATTTCATCATATTTCCATAATCACGGGCAGGATCATGGGATTGCGCTTGGTGGTCTTATAGAGGTAGCCGCTCAGGTCGTTCTTGATGGCGGACTTGATGGCCGACCAATCCCGCACCCGCTTGCGCTGGCAGCGGTCGATGGCCTCCATGGCGACCTCCTTCAATTCGTCCATCAGTTCTTCGGACTCCTTGACGTAGATAAAGCCCCGGGTGATGATGTCCGGGCCGGTGATGACGCTGCCGTCCTCGCTGCTCAGGTTCACGCACACCACGATCATGCCGTCCTCGGCAAGGTGCTTGCGATCCCGCAGCACCACGCTGCCCACGTCGCCAACGCCGCTGCCGTCCACGAACACACGCCCGGCAGGGACGGTGCCGTTGACCTTGCAGGTCTTGCCGGTGAACTCGAAGACGGTGCCGATTTCGCCGATGTGAATGTTCCGGGGGTTCATGCCCATGGACTGCGCCAGCTTGGCATGGAGCTGCAAATGCCGCTGCTCGCCGTGGACGGGGATGAAGAATTTGGGCTTTACCAGCCCGTGGACGATTTTCAGCTCCTCCTGACAGGCGTGGCCGGAGACGTGAAGCCCCTCGCTCTTTTCATACACCACGTCCGCGCCCTTGCGGTACAGCTCGTTGATGATGTTGCTGATGGACTTTTCATTGCCGGGAATGGCGGAGGCGGAAATGATGATCCGGTCGCCGGCGGTGATGTCCACCTGCTTGTGGGTGCTGAACGCCATCCGGTACAGGGCGGACATGTTCTCACCCTGAGAGCCGGTGGAGACGATGACGATTTTGTTCTTGGGAAGGCTCTTGATGGAAGCCAAATCCACGATGGTTCCCGGCTTCACCTTCAGATAGCCCAGCTCCTGGGCGACCTTCAGCATGTTCTCCATGCTCCGGCCGGAGACGGCCACCTTGCGGCCATAGCGCTGGGCGGTGGAGAGAATGGACTGAATGCGGTGCATGTTGGAGGCAAAGGTGGTGACGATGATCCGCTGGTCACAGTTGCGGAACTGCCGGTCAAGGCTGTCGGCGACCACGTTTTCGCTGGGGGTATAGCCCTGCCGTTCCACGTTGGTGGAGTCCGCCAGAAGCGCCAGCACGCCCTGATTTCCCAGCTCTCCCAGCCGCGCCAGGTCCATCATACCGTCGTGGGAGGTGGGGTCGATCTTGAAGTCGCCGGTGAAGATTACCGTACCCACGGGGGTGCGGATGGCGAAGGCTACCGCGTCGGGGATGGAGTGGTTCACGTGGATGAATTCCACGGTGAAGCATCCTGCCTTCACCACGTCACCGGGCTTGTGGGTGACGAGCTTGACCTTGTCCGCCAGCCGGTGCTCCTCCAGCTTCAGCTTGATCAGACCGCAGGTCATGGAGGTACTGTGGATGGGGCAGTTCACGTCCCGCATGGCGTAGGGGATGGAACCAATGTGGTCTTCGTGGCCGTGGGTGATGAACATGCCCCGCAGCTTTTTCTGGTTGGCCACAAGATAGGTAAAATCGGGGATGACCAGATCGACGCCGTACATGTCCTCCTCCGGGAAGCCCACGCCGCAGTCGACCACGATCATATCTTTTCCGTATTCCAGGACGGTACAGTTCTTGCCGATCTCGTCAAGGCCGCCCAGAGGAATAATTTTCAGTTTTTCTGCCAATTTAGATGATAACTCCTTTCAAAATGTACATGGAAATGCCATAGAGGCACAACAAGCAGGCAGCCGTTTTCCTCAGAATCCGACCCCGAATCGCCGTTTCCTTGAAAAAACGCCTGCAATGTTTTTTTTCTTTGCGGGAAGCGCGTCCGCGTTTCCCAAATGCCCGGGTAAAGCCCGTCCCCGGCGCTGGCCAATATAGTATAACACAGTTTCGGGAAAAAGTATACAATTTTTTTGCGGTCTTTTTTACGGATTTGACGGAAAAAGAGTTGCACCTTTTGGCTGGATTTGCTATAATATCGGGTATAGTATGGATTAGTGTGGCTGATTGCCGCCGGAAGGAGGACGTTTGGCAGTGAATCGAAAGCTGGGAAGACTGCTCAGACCCGGGATGGGTGCATACTTTTTCGTGATGGCTGCTTTCTGCGCTGCGGCGCTGCTGGTGGGGCATTACTGGCTGGCCGCCGGAGAAATGGCGGTGACGGTGGTCACGTTCCTACTGTACGTTCTGGACAGGACACGCCGGGAGCGGAAAATTCAGCAGTATATCCAGTCCGCTTCCAATACCCTGGAGTCATCCAGCGGCGGGGAAGCGCCCCTGCCTGCGGTGATGGTTCGTCTGGGGGACGGAGACATCGTCTGGGGCAACCACCGTTTCAGCGAGCTGACGGGGTACGCCGACACCATGACCCAGCTGCGGCTGGAGGAGGTGCTGCCAGACTTCACCCTGGACTGGCTCACCGCCGGAAAAACGGAAAGCCCCCATGACGCGATTCTGGGCAACCGCCGCTACCGGGTATACGGAACCACCATCCGGGCGGAGGACAACCGGGGCACCATGCTGGGCGTGCTGTATTTTTCCGACCTGACGGAGCTGTATCAGGTGCGGGACGAGTATATCCGCTCCCGGCCTGTGGTCGCCATCATTCTCATTGATAACTACGAGGAACTGACCAAAAACCTGACGGAAAGCGCCATTTCCTCTCTGAACGCCAAGCTGAACGAAACCATCACCCGGTGGACGGAGGGCTACAGCGGCCTGCTTCGCCGGTTGGAGCGCAACCGTTTCCTGTTCATTTTCGAGAAGCGGGACTTAGAACGGGCGAAGGAAAACAAGTTCTCCCTGCTGGAAGACATTCACGAGATCGTCAATTCCTCCGGCCTGCCCGCCTCCATTTCCATCGGCCTGGGCGTGGACGGAGAGAGCTTCGAGGAAAGCTATGACTTTGCCGCCCTGGGCATCGAGATGGCGCTGAGCCGTGGCGGCGATCAGGCGGTCATCAAGGATCGGGTCAACTTCAATTTCT